>Ga0209382_10009853_pt1 | contig 11943 bp, 7 predicted proteins | sample SoiMetdeltSBSDD5_FD_187599 | JGI IMG/M metagenome (GOLD analysis project Ga0209382, IMG submission 187599) | Bulk soil microbial communities from a Populus tree surrounding site in Tennessee, USA - Soil MetaG P. deltoides SBSDD5 (SPAdes) (version 2) | ecosystem: Environmental > Terrestrial >... | reverse complement strand
CCGAAAACCAGTCGCTTGAGGACGCCCAAGCCTCAGAGTATACGTCAGCGATTCGCGGCGCGGCGGCTTGAATACGGAGCCAACAGCGAGCCGACGGATTCCGCGACAGCAACGAAAACTGTATCTGCGTCGCCCTTCTGCCGGTAAACCGGAAAGCCGCGATACACGCCGATCTGCGTGAAACGTTCGGGCTCCAAGCGGACAGCCGGACCGCTGCTGAACCAGCGACTGCCGTTGTAATCGATGTAGATCGCGTTCAGGCCCTCGGGCTTGCCTCCAATCACCACGTGTCCGCTCGCCACGGGCACGCGCGCAACTTGATCCCGATCAACGTCGCCTGTCGTCCCCACTGGAACTGGGGCGGGCGCGTTCGGCGTCGGAAAGTAACTGGTCGCTGGTCCAGGCGAAAGAGGCACCACAGGACCTTGCCCTGACGCCGCAACTTCGGCTGGACTCACAATGGGGAATGACGGAGTCGTGCTGCCGACGGTACCGGCAATCTCGCCCGTCCGTCGACGTTCGTACGGCTGCATGACGCCACCGGACAGCGGAACGAACACCAGGCTGTATGGCTCCACCGTCACTTTGGTGTAAATGGGTACGCCGCCGTAGTACCCGCTGAACGTCATCTCGTTGCGGTTGAAATGCACCTGCGCGCCGGCCGGGTAGTAAGCGTTGCCGGCAAACATAATGGGTTCGCGCGCTTGGAACCACGGCGCGTTGTCAGCCGTGACTGTCGGCGCTGGGGTTGGCTGGATCGCGACCTGCGCCGCAATTGCGGGCGCCGCCAGCAGGAACGCAACAAGAACGACGGCGCGAAATCTGCGAACCATATCCTGACCTCCGACACTTTCTGAAGTGGCTAGTGTTTCGTGCGGCGCCAGTAGCGCGCAAGACCCTGCCACGAATAGTCCAGACGCCCGGCCCGATTGTATTGATCAGCTTCGCTTTCTCCAACTGTCCGCTTGATGTCCTGTCGGCACTCCTCGACAAATAGACGTTCCCGTTCGGCATCGTCGATCGTCTGGTCAGCCAGAAGTCGTCGGACGAGCGCGCTCCAGGTGTCGATCCGCTCGAACAGTTGCTGGAAATGTGGACGAGCGCCGCGGTAAGGACCGAAATGCGTGAGGAACAACGTATCGGGATCCCACTTCAAGATCAGATCACCGCTCGCCCGCCATGCCGGTAGATCGACGTCGGGCGGCGGCATCGGCGGAAGGATGTACGCGCCGCTGCCGCGCCGGATCCCCGCGACGTCGCCGACGAAGGCGATCCCGCTCGACGGATCGAAATAACTCACGTGGTGAATCGCGTGCCCCGGTGTCGCGGCCACATCGAGTTGACGGCCGCCCGCAACAACGCGCTCGCCGCCTCTGAGGATGCGGACTTGCGATGCCGGCACCGGCAGCACGTCTCCCCAGAGCCGCTCCATGTCCGCGCCATACAAACGTGTTGCGCTCGCCACAAGCTTCGAGGGGTCGACGAGGTGCTTCGCGCCATGCTCGTGGACGTAGACGACGATCTCGGGATTGGCGCGCAGCAGGCTGCCCGTTGCGCCGGCATGATCGAGATGAACGTGCGTGAGCAGCAGTTGACGGATGTCCCGGATATCGACGCCCTGAACGGCGAGGTTTTTCAGGAGTCCGTCGAGCGTTGTCGATGGACCCGGATCGACCAGCGCAACGCCCGCCGCGTCGCGGAGCACGGCCGTTGCAACGATTTGCGGGCGGCCGAGGAAGTTCAGGTCGACATAGTCGAGCCCGCCTGCAAGAGTGTGCATTCCGTGAGAATTCTACTGTATGCCTGCTAAGATCGAGGGTAGCGGATATGTCAGATATCGAACGCCGAACCGGCGGCGAGGTCCTCGAGCGGACGCGGCACGAAACCAAGAAGCCCGAGCTCTTCAAGGTGCTCCTGATCAACGACGACTACACAACCATGGACTTCGTCGTCGAGATCCTCGAGAACGTCTTTCACAAGCAGCCGGCAGAAGCGTATCGGATCATGATGGCGGTGCACATCCAGGGCAAAGGACTCTGCGGCGTGTATCCGCACGAAGTGGCGGAAACCAAGGTCAGCACCGTGATCGAACTCGCGCGCGAGAACGGCTTCCCGTTGCTGGCGGCCATGGAACCTGAATAAAGGCACAAGGAAAAAGGTCAAAGGTGTTCAGTCAAGCTCTTGAGATTGTTCTGACTGTCGCGTATCGCGAAGCTACCGCCAGGCGGCACACGCACCTGACGCTCGAGCACCTGCTCTATGCGTTGGCGCACGACCCGGAAGGGGATCGCATCCTCACGGCGTGCGGTGCGGACATGCCGCAGCTTCGTCGCGACCTCGACAAGTATCTGCAGGAATCCGTCGAGCAGTTCCCGAGAGGTCAACAGAAGGAACCCGAGCAGACGCTCGCGTTCCGGCGCGTGCTGCAGACGGCGGTCCTTCACGTGCAGAGCGCCGGCCGTCAGGAAGTGCATTCCGGCGATGTGATTGCGGCCACGCTTCAGCAGAACCGGTCGCACGCCGCGCAGCTGCTCGCGGCTCAGGGAATCACGCGGCTCGACGTGCTCGAGTACATCACGCACGGCAAGACCAAGGTTCCGCCGAGCACTCCGGGTAGCTCGGAAGGTGGAGACGCGACGGATGCAGAGGCTGGGATGGGTGAGCGCGGCGGCTCGACCTCTCGCGACCCGCTCGCTGCATACGCCACGGATCTCACCGCTCGCGCCAAGGCTGGCGAACTCGATCCACTGATCGGCCGCTCCGACGAATTGCAGCGGACGATGGAAATCCTCTGCCGGCGGCGGAAGAACAATCCGGTCTTCGTCGGCGATGCGGGTGTCGGCAAGACGGCGCTCGCTGAAGGCCTGGCTGCGCGACTCTTGGGAGAGGACGTTCCGGACCTCCTCGAAGGGGCGGAAGTATTCTCGCTCGACACGGGCGCGTTGCTGGCGGGCACGCGTTTCCGCGGCGACTTCGAAGAACGCTTCAAGGCTGTCATTCACGCGCTCTCGAAGCGTCCCATGCCGATCCTCTTCATCGACGAGATCCACTCGACGGTCGGAGCTGGGGCAACAACCGGCGGCACGATGGATCTGGCGACGCTCATCAAGCCGATCCTCACCGCTGGTCAACTGCGCGTGATTGGCTCGACGACGCACGAAGAGTTCAAGCACATCGAGAAGGACCGAGCGCTGGCGCGACGGCTACAGAAGATCGTGATTGATGAGCCGTCGATTCCTGAGACCGTCAAGATCCTCCAGGGGCTTCGCTCTCGGTACGAAGGCCACCACCGCGTTCGCTATACAGATGACGCGCTCGAGGCGGCCGCGAAGCTTGCCGCGCGTCACCTGCGCGACTACAAGCTGCCCGACAGCGCGATTGACGTGCTGGACGAGGCTGGCGCGAAGTCGAGGCTCAAACGGGGCACTGGTGAAACCGGTGCCGACGCGGCAAAGGACGCGGTCGAGATTACCGGCGTCAACATTGAGGAAGTCATCGCACGCATGGCGCGCATTCCGGCCAAGCAGGCGTCCTCCTCCGATCGCGATCGTCTCAGGTCGCTCGAGGAATCATTGGGCCGCGTCGTGTTCGGTCAAGAGGAAGCCGTTGGCACCGTTGCCCGAGCCATCAAGCGCGCACGAGCCGGCCTCGGGCAACCCGAGCGTCCGGCTGGGTGCTTCCTGTTCACCGGCCCAACCGGCGTCGGCAAGACGGAGCTCGCCAAGCAGCTCGCGTTGCATCTCGGCAACGAGTTCATCCGCTACGACATGAGTGAGTACATGGAGAAGCACGCCGTCGCCAGGCTGATCGGCGCGCCTCCGGGATACGTCGGCTTCGAGCAGGGCGGCCTGCTCGTCGACGCCGTGCGGCAGCATCCGTACGCGGTGGTATTGCTGGACGAGATCGAGAAGGCGCATCCCGACATCTTCAACATCCTGCTGCAGGTGATGGATCACGCAACGCTGACCGACAACAACGGTCGCAAGGCGGACTTCCGGCAGGTCGTGCTCATCATGACGTCGAATGCCGGCTCGCGCGAGCTGAGTGCGGGCAGCATCGGCTTCTCGGAATCCGGGACGTCGGCGCGGGTCATCGATAGCCGTCAGCGAGCGTCGCAGCAGCGATCGAAACAGGCGATCGAAAAGGTGTTCAGCCCCGAGTTCCGCAATCGACTCGATGCGATCGTGTCGTTCGGGCCGCTCAACCCAGGGGTCATGGAAACGATCGTGGAGAAGTTCATTCTCCAGCTCGAGGCGCAGCTGGCCGAACGTCGCGTGGCGATCACGCTCGAGCCCGAAGCCAGAGCGTGGCTCGCGGAGAAGGGTTACGACGCGGTCTTCGGCGCGCGGCCGTTGGCGCGCGTGATTCAAACCGAGGTACGCGATCGGTTGACGGACGAGATCCTCTTCGGCCGGCTCGAGGGTGGTGGGACGGTCACGATTGCCCTGAAAGAAGGGAAGCTGGATTTCCGGTTCGAAGCCTCGGCGCCGCCGAAGACGCCGGTTACCGCGTAGCACATGCCAGATTCTGAAGATATCCCCGTCAAGGTCATCGATCGCCGTTGGTGGGCCAACACCGGCGAGGCAACTGCGGCTGACGGTCGCAGCACCTCGACGTCGTTGAAGCCGACGTACGTCGAGGAGCTCGAGCAGAAAGTTGCCGAGAAGGACAAGCAGGTCCAGGAATACCTCGCGAAATACCGGCAGGCGGCGAGCGAGTTCGAGGAAAGCCGGCTTCGCCTGCGGCGCGAGATCTCCAAGGACATCGAGCGCGTCCGCCGCGAGATTCTCGCCGAGCTGCTCGACGTCATCGACAACCTCGATCGCGCGCTCGACGCGGCTCGGCAGTCACCGTCGCCGGAAACGCTCCTTCAGGGTGTCGACATGGTGCGCCGCCAGTTCCTGAGCAAGCTGGAAGGACTCGGCGTCACGCCCATTCCCGCCGCGTCCACGAAGTTCGACCCCGCGCTCCACGAAGCCATCAGCACTGTTCCAGCGTCTGCCGATCAGGATGGAATGGTTGTTGGCGTGATTCGCCAGGGATATCGCATTGGCGAGGACGTGCTGAGGCCGGCTGCGGTGGCGGTGGCGAAGGCTGAGTAGTGCCGCGGTTCGCGGTTCGTTACTCGCTCTTCGCTAGGCCCGGGCCGCGAGCAGCGAAGATCACTTAGTGCATGTTCGCCCGGCAGGCGCAGGCTGCGCCGCCGGCGCCGCAGCCACCGAACGACGGCTCGGGCGACGACTGCGATCGTTCGCCGGCACCGACCATCCCCGGACGGGACAGCAGCTTGCCAAGGTTGTTGCCGTGGCACGCCGGGCACGCAGCCTTCCGCTCGGCAGTAACGAACGCCTCGAATTCTCGCCCACAGTCACCGCACTGATACTCAAAAATCGGCATAGAACAATTTTAGAACGTTTCGCCGGCGCGCGCAGCTGTCGGGGTTCGGCTGAAGCCGGACACTACGAGACGCGAGCTGCGAGCCACGAGCCGCGAACCGCGACATGATATCTTCTCCCACCATGTACTCCCGCGAAGAGGTGAAGGCCATCACCGACAAGGTGATCAACATGGCGAAGGCGGATGCCATTGAAGTCGAATTCAACGGTGGCGAGCGGTCGGCAACACGCTTCGCCAACTCTAACATCACCGCCAACATCGTTCAGTTCGATCGAAACCTGACCGTAACGGTGTATTTCGGAACGCGATCGGCTTCGGCATCGACCCGTGAGTTCGATGATGTGTCGCTCAAGACGGCAATCGAGGATGCGCAGCAGCGCGCGAAGGCGGCTCGCGAAAATCCCGAAGCCATGCCCCTCATCGAAGGACCACAGGAATACCTGCCCGTCGATGCGACACTGCCGAGCGGCGTCAACTTCGGACCCGCCGAACGCGCGCAGATGGTCAAGCAGAGCCTCGACGTGTGCCAGAAGAAGGGCGTGATCGGGTCGGGCTACATCCCGAAGGTGCATCTCACCACGTGCACCGCCAACTCGAAGGGGCTGTTCGCGTACTACCAGTATGCGGAGACCAGCTTCATCTTGACCTGCAGGACCAAGGACGGTGGCGGTTCAGGATGGGCCGGACTCACCGGCATCAAGGACGTCAAGCTGATCGATGCCGTGGCATTGACTGAAGTCGCCGCCGACAAGGCGCTCAAGAGCCAGAAACCCCGCGCGATCGAGCCGGGCCGCTACACCGCGATTCTCGAGCCCCGCGCCAACGCCCGCTTTCTCTCGCTCATGACCGGCCTCTTCAACGCACGCACCGCCGAGGGTATCGTCGGCAACTACTTCAGCGGAAAGCCGCAGGGTGCGACGAAGGTTGGTGAAAAGCTGTTCAGCGAGAGCTTCACGTTGAAGAGCGACATCGGCAACTCGATTCTTCGACAGTCGCCGATTGGCGTCGACGGCATGGCCGCGCGGCCCGTGACCTGGATCGAAAAGGGTGTGCTCAAGAACCTTTCTTACGACCGCGCCTGGGCGCGCCGCCAGAAGAAGGAGGCGACGCCGGTAGGTCCCAACCAGAGCCTGGTGATGGAAGGGACTGACATGACCACCGAGCAGATGATCAAAACGACGAAGCGCGGGTTGTTGGTCACCTTCTTCTGGTACATCCGCGCCGTCGATCAGCCCACGCTGCTGAACACCGGCATGACGCGCGACGGCCTGTTCCTGATCGAGAACGGTGAGATCGCCGGACCAGTGCAGAACTTCCGCTGGAACATGTCGCCGCTCGTTGGCTACAACAACATCTCAGCGATTGGAAAACCGGTGCCGATTCACACCGGGGAGTCGTACGACGGACCAGGAACGGCGCTCGTGCCTCCGGTTCGCATTGAAGACTTTTTCATGACGTCCATTTCGCCAGCCGTCTGATGTCACGGGACGTCACATACTCAATCGCGAAGAGCGCGAAGCCCGCGACGCTCGCGAAGAGACAACCAGATTCTTGTTCTTCGCGGGCATCGCGAGCTTCGCGCTTCTTCGCGATGATTCGTGACAGGCGAATGTCCACTCGACGAGGACCACTATGAAGCGAAGAGATTTCGTCAAGACCGTCGCCCTCTCGAGCATGGCCGTCGCCGCAGGCGATGGGATCGCCGAGCTGCTCGCGCAGTCACCTGCTGGACGTGTCCGCGATTCGAAGTTCAAGGGCCTTTCAGACATCGCATTGGCAGAGGCGAAGACTCTCGGCTGCAGTTACGCTGACGTTCGCTTTACGCGCACGACCAGCAGCGGCGTCAACGCGAACGGCGGGAATCGTGACTTCGATGAGTTCGCGGGCGGCTTCGGCGGGCGCGGCGGCGGACGTGGTGGTGGCCGCGGCGGCGGACGCGGGGGCGGTGGCTTCGGCGGCGGCGCGGGGGCGGCCGGCGCGAGCGGTGCCGCGGGATTTGGCGTCCGCGTGATTCACAGCGGCGTGTGGGGATTTGCCAGCAGCCCGATCGTGACCGAGGACGAAATCCGCCGCATCACGCGCATGGCCACCGAGGTCGCGAAGGCCAGCGCGATCGCCAAGCGTCAGGACGTCAGGCTCGCGCCGGTGCCGGCCTACGTTGAGTACTGGACGAGCGCGATGGTGAAGGATCCTCGCCAGATTCCGCAGGATGACAAACAGGCCTTCGTCCAAAAGGTCGTCGACGCCGTCGTCAAGACCAAGGAAGTGACGAACGTCAGTGTGTCGGTGCAGCTCGAACACGAGTGGAAGTATTTCGCCAGCTCGGAAGGCTCGTACATCGAGCAGGAGATCTTCACGACGAGCCCGTCGTTCACGGTCACCGCTCGAAAAGACGGCCAGACGCGCTCGCGCACGTTCAGCGGCATCTCGCAGATCGGCGGGTGGGAAGTCGCTGAAGCCGCGAAGATGCTCGAAAGCGCGGAACGCATTGCCGCGGAAGCCGTCGAGTTCTGCACGGCAAAGCCGGTCGAGATGGGCGTGAAAGATTTGATCCTCACGCCGTCGCACGCGATGCTGACGATTCACGAGATCGTCGGCCACGCCACCGAGCTCGATCGCATCCTCGGCTACGAGGCCAACTACGCCGGCACGAGCTTCATCAAGGTCGCCGACGTCGGCAAGCTGAAATACGGATCGAAACTGTTCAACGTCACCGCCGATCGCAACCGGCCGGGCGGCATTGGCACCGTGGGCTATGACGATGACGGAGTGAAGACGCAGGAGTGGCCGATCGTGCGCGACGGGATTCTGGTCGGGCTGCAGACGAACCGCGAGATGGCGCACCTCGTTGGCGAAAAAGAAAGTCGCGGCTGCACGCATGCCAACTCATGGCGCGATTATCCGTTCCTGCGCATGCCAAACGTGCACGTCGATCCGGGACCCGCAGGATCGCCGACGCCCGATGAGATCATCGCGGACACCAAGGACGGCGTCCTCATTGACGGCCGTGGCAGCTACTCGATCGACCAGCAGCGCTACAACGGCCAGTTCGGCGGCAACGCTTTCTGGGAGATCAAGAACGGCAAGAAAACCCGGATGGTCAGTAACGTAACTTATCAGGCCATCACCACTGACTTCTGGGGGAACCTCGACGCGATCTCAGGAAAGGAGTCGTGGGAGATGCACGGCACGGGCGGCGACGCCAAAGGCCAGCCGACTCAGACCAACAGCATCTCGCATGGCTCGCCGTATCTACGGATTCGAAGGATCCTCGTCGGCGCCGCCTACGCGTAGATCAACCAACTCCCCCCGGTCAGTGATCCAACGGATTGGACAGGGATCCGTCTGCCCGCTGCAACTTGAATTATCGAGTTGACAATATCCCCAAATAACGTAGATTCGTCCCGATTTTAGCGGCATTCGCGTTGCAGAACCGGCGTTTCACACCTTGCACGTTTGTTGTTGGTTTGTGATCGGGAGGACGAATGAGCAGTCGAAATACGGCTTGGCGGGGTGGGCTAGTGCTCGCCTTGATTGCGCTTGTCGCGGGCGCCGTGTCGGCGCAAACGACCCTCGGCCGGCTTACTGGGACGGTGCTCGATGCGTCCGGTGCGGTGTTGCCCGGCGCGACGATCACGGTCACGAGTGAGCAGACGAATCAGGTCCAGACCGCGGTCTCGAACGAGACCGGCGTCTTCGTGTTCCCACAAGTAGCTGTCGGCACCTACAAGGTCGAGATTTCACTCCAGGGGTTCAAGGGCGCGACGTTCACAAAGGTCAGCGTTGCGGTTGGTCAGGAGTACGCGCTCACCGCGCGACTGGAGCTGGGCAGCGTGAGCGAGAACGTGACCGTTGAGGCCGGCGTCGCGCTCGTCCCGACGACAACCCCGGAAGTTACGACGACGGTCGGGCAGAAGCAGATCGAGTCGCTGCCGTTGAACGGCCGCAATCCGATTTCGCTGGTGCAGTTGCAGGCCGGCGTGGCCAGCCTCGGCCGAACCAACACCGCCATCAACGGCGGACGCCCAACGTGGACCCAGGTCACGCAGGACGGTATCAACATCCAGGACAACTTCATCCGCACCAATTCGGTGGACTTCGTGCCGAACCGGCCGACGGCCGATAACGTCGGCGAGTTCTCGATCGTCACGACCGCTCAGGGCGTCGACAACGCCGGCGGCGCGTCGCAGGTCCGCATGATCACGCCGTCAGGCACGAACTCGTTCCGCGGGAACGCGTACGAGTACAACCGCCATTCGAAATTCGCGGAGAACACCTTCTTCAACAAGCGGTCGAACCTCCCCGTCAGCTACCTGAATCGGAACCAGTTCGGTGGCAGTGTCGGTGGGCCGATCATGAGGCAGAAGCTGTTCTTCTACGCGAACTACGAAGCGTTCCGGCAGAAGCAGCAGGTCGCGCAGAACTATACGATTCCGGTCCGAAGCGATCTGCTCACCGGTAACTTCCGCTACGTTGCGTCCGACGGCTCGGTTCGCCAGGCCAATGTGCTTCAGTTGGCGGGACAGACCATCGATCCGGCCGTGCAGAGCTCCATCCTCGCGCTCTACCCGAGCCCCGACAAAGTCAACAGCTACGACAGCGGCGACTCGCGAGCCGATCGATTGCTCAACACCGCGCGTTACCGGTTCCTGCAGGATGACTTCAACGACCGGGATCAGGTCGTGACACGAACCGACTTCGAGTACAACTCGAACCACCGCTTCGAGTTCATTTACAGCTACATTTTCGAAGACGACGACCGCACCGACATCGACGCGGTGTCGCTCCCGACGCCGCTCGCTTACACCGAGGCGCACAGCCACCGCTACGTCGGCTCCTGGCGCTGGGTCGCATCGTCGCGGTTGCAGAACGAGGTCCGCGTCGGCGGGAACCTCGCGCCGGTCGACTTCAAGACAGCAGTGGATTTCAGCAGCGGAGTGATCCTTAACGTCCCCGGGATTGCGGCGCTGGATTCCCCACTCGTCACGTTCCAGCCGCAGGGACGCAACACGCGTACTTATCAGTACAGCGACACGGCGAACCTGATGCTGGGCAACCACGCGCTGCAATTCGGCGGAAGCATGGAGCAGATCCGCGTCAACGCCTACAACTTTGCGAACCGATTTCCGGGCGTCACGTTCGGGCTGAGCTCGGCCGCACCGGCGGGAATCCGCCTCAGCGATGTCCAGTTACCGGGAATCTCGGCTGCTGACCTGACTTCGGCGAACAATCTTGTCGCGATGCTGTCGGGCGCCATGTCTCAGCTATCGCAAACGTTCCAGGTGGAAAGCCAAACGTCAGGATTCGTGGGCGGCATTCCGAACAACCGCAACTGGAGCCTCGACAACTATTCGCTCTTCATCCAGGACAACTGGCGTTGGAAACCAAACTTCACGGTCCGCGCCGGCCTCAAGTGGGAGTATTTCAGCCCTGTCCGTGAGGACGATAACCTCGCGTTCGTGCCGCAGCTGACGAACGGGCAGTCGATGTCGCAGGCGATGCTGAGCCCGGCAACCACGGTGAGCTTCGCGAATGGCGGGATGTGGAAGAGCGACTTCAACAACTTCGGGCCGACGCTCGGCGCCGCGTGGGATCCGTTCAAGGACGGAAAGACGTCGATTCGCGCCGGCTACTCGCTGACGTTCGTCAACGAGGAAGGCGTGACGGTTGGCACGGGCGTTGGCGCAAACGCCGGGCTCGCGACGGGCGTCACCCAGTCGAACCTGTTCCAACGGCTCGCCGGTGGAAAGCCGACTCTTCCAACGCCCGAGTTCAAATCGACCAGGACGATGTCGGACCAGATCGGCGTCAGCCTGACGTCGGTCATCCGCGGCATGGATCAGGAAGTCACGCAACCGCACGTGCACCAGTTCAGCGCCGGCGTGACGCGCGAGATCATGTGGAACATGGCGGTTGAAGCGCGCTACGTCGGATCGCGCGGACGCGATATCTGGCGCGGCATCGACCTGAACCAAATGAACGCGGTCGGCGCGCTAGGCGGCGCCTTCGCAGCCGACTTCCTGCGCGCTCGACAGAACGGCTTCCTTGCCCAGGCCGCAGGCCTTGGCTTCGTGCCGGACTTCAACCCGAACATTCCGGGCAGCCAACAACTGACCGTGCTGCCGCAGTTCGGGCAGCTGGGTGTCGCGGGCGTGCGGACCGCAATTCAGCAGAACGAGTTGGCGCGTCTCGCCGATTTGTACATCTCGACTGGCTCGCAGACGGCGCTCGCGCGGGCGACGTTCCTGCCGAACTCCGGAATCTATGCGTCGGAGTACGTCTCGAACACGTCCTTCCAGGACTACGACGCGCTCCAGGTCGAGCTCCGTCGTCAATTTCGCCACGGGATCTTTGGCCAGATCAACTACACCTTCAGCGAAACGCGGTCCGACTCGATCGGTTCCGACAGTCAGAACAGGATCGAGCCTTTCCTCGACAACAATCGACCCGAGCTCGATGCGGGGCACTCGATCTACCACAACGCACACGTCATCAACGCGAACGGCGTTTTCGAGATGCCGTTCGGTCAGGGGAAGCGATGGCTGA
>Ga0209382_10009849_pt1 | contig 11947 bp, 10 predicted proteins | sample SoiMetdeltSBSDD5_FD_187599 | JGI IMG/M metagenome (GOLD analysis project Ga0209382, IMG submission 187599) | Bulk soil microbial communities from a Populus tree surrounding site in Tennessee, USA - Soil MetaG P. deltoides SBSDD5 (SPAdes) (version 2) | ecosystem: Environmental > Terrestrial >... | reverse complement strand
ACGGTGATCACTGCCGCCGCGGGTTTCGGCAGGACAGCGCACGCCACGCAGAGGCCCAGAACAACGGACAAACCACAGCGACGGATGTCGACGGACATGGCGCAGCCCTCCCTGGAGCGATGTGCGAAACCACCGGTCTGGCAGGTTCGCGGGAGGGCCAGCGAACGCCGGAGAGGTTGATTGGTTACGCGAGGCCGCAAGAATGCCCCAAGCCGCGCGTGTCGTATCGCGAGTTTTTCTTGACGATGTTGCGAGCGTCGTTAGCTGAACCGCTGCGCCGAGGCTCGGCTACGTGACCTTCCGCGGCACCGCCCCGACCGGCAAGCGCTGCCTCAGCTCAGGTCCTCCGGTGGCGAATTGGGCCGCTTCCCGTTGAACATAAGCGGGGAAAAAACGGCCTCTTTTGGCTCTCAACCGGGACGATTCGTCACGAGATGGACTCCGGCCGCTGCCGGAGCGAGGATAAAGCGAGCACTTGAATCCCGCGGAGCCCACATGCACGGCAAACCCAATCTTCGAAGCCTGACGGCGAGCCGCCCTCTGATGGTTGTGAGCATGACTCTGCTCGCCGCCCTTGCCGCCTGCCAGGAAAGCACGGATGTGGACGCTTCGCAGGAAATGGCCTGGGCGAGAGTCGCGCTCGAGCGCAATCCGAGCCTGGAGCTCATCGCGACCGACACGGACGAGGGTGTCTTCACTGTTCGGGACCGCCGGACGGGGCAGGTCCACGCGGTCAGGCTGGACGACCTCGCCGCTGCGCCGATTGCGGCGCTTACTGCGACCGGGCCGGAGACTGACGCTGATGCACCGGCGGATCAGGTCGTTCAGGAGATTCCGGTAGAAGGTGTACAGGACGATACCGCGGAGATCAGCGACGCCGAGCCGTCAGTCGCGGCGCTTGACAATGCTGCGGAAGCGAAGGACTACACGGTCGAGCGCGCCGAGGGACGGGTGAGAGTCACGGGGCCCGGCGTCAGCATCGTATCGGCCGGGAACACCGAGCCCGTCTCCGCAAAAGGCGAGCCGGGGCAGCGCACGGTAGACCCGATCGTCTGCGACGGCCCGCGGACGATGCACTTCGACGGTCGCAGCATCTACGTCGACGGCGATGCAATTACGGTAAGCGGCGGGTGTGCGCTTTACATCACCAACAGCCGTATCGTCGCGTCGGCAACCGGCGTGGTCGTCCACAAGGGCGTCGTCCACATAGACAACAGCTATGTCGAAGGCGGCGCCGCATCGTTTGATGTAAGCAGTGATGCCAGGATTTACCTGCGCGGCTCGACGTTCCAGGGTCTGATGAGGCGCGATGCCGTGGCAATGATCGAGGACCAGGGCGGCAATCGCGGCTTGCCGACGCTTTGACCGGATTCACTATGTGGGCTCGGCGCCCATCAAGGCGGTCGGTCCCCTTGCTTCGTCCGGAACGATCACGACCTTGCCTCGAGCGTGTCCTTCTTCCAGGTAGCCGACCGCAGCCGCGGCCTCGCTCAGCGGGTAACGTCGATCGATGACGGGCGTCACCTTACCGGCTTGCATGAGCCCGGCCAGGAGAGTCAGGTCCTGCTGGTTCAGGTCGGCGAGAAGCATGACGAACTCCTCGCTCATGAATGGCGACAACATGAACCCCTTGATCGGACGATCCATCGGGGTGATCCAGTTACCCTTCGATCCCCCAACGATGACCATGGTGCCGCCGGGAGTCAGAACCCGCCGCAGCGCAAGCAACGGGTGATTGCCGACATTGTCCAGGATCAGGTCATAACGCTCGCCGCGCTTGGTGAAATCTTCCTTCGTGTAATCAACGACGTGATCCGCCCCGATGGAGCGGACCAGGTCCAGGTTTCGCGTGCTGCAGACGCCGGTGACCTCCGCGCCGAATGACTTGGCGATCTGTACCGCAAACGTACCCACACCACCGGACGCGCCGTTGATCAGTACCTTCTGCCCCGGCTGAATCCCGCCCTTGTCGCGAAGGGCCTGCAACGCGGTCATCGCCGCTATCGGCACGGCGGCGGCTTGCTCGAACGTCACGTTGGCGGGTTTGAGCGCCAGTGCGCGATCCTCGCGTACGGTCACGTACTCGGCGAAGGCGCCGCGCCTGCCACCGAACACCTCATCGCCCGGCCGAAACCGCTTAACGTTCCTGCCGACCGCTTCGATCGTCCCTGAAAAATCGACGCCCATTCGAGTGGACGTCGGTGTACCTACACCTGAATCCAGGCGCATGATGTAAGGCGTTCCCCTCATGTAGTGCCAGTCGAGCGGATTGACCGAGGCCGCGCGAACCCGGACCAGGACCTCGTCGTCCGCCGGCGTCGGCTTTTCGACGTCCTCCACCTTGAGAACATCGGGTGAACCATAACACCGGTAAACGATGGCCTTCATCCGTGTCGCATCCGCGGCAAGCGGATCCGCAGGGCCGCACGGCGAGTCGTGACTCATGGTGGCGGCCAGGGTCAACAGCATGACGGCGACAACGATCGAGACTGCGCCCAGCACTTTCCAAATCATGGTGCTTCTCCACTTGAAAGCATCGTTGATGCATCGCGCGAGGCTGTCTGCCCGCGTTCGGCGAAACCCATTGCCACCAACCACGCGGCCAGGGCCAGTTGGCTGAGACCCAACGGCAGGAGCATCAGGAAGACGATCCGATGACCGAAGAGCGGCATGGTGACGGCTGTGATCTGCAGCAACGCGGCCGCCATCCCGAACGCGGCCAATGCACGCGGAACCAGCGTGTACCGGCACAGCACCGCGTACAGCACGAAGACCATGCTACCCGCAACCATCAGCCCGATGTAGTGCGCCCAGTTGCGTGCCGATGCGACCACCACCCGCAGCCCCTGAAAGAGCTCGCTATCCGCCGAGTCTGCTTTTAGGTAGGCCTGGCTGAGGGATAACAAGGACATCACCGTCGTGCTCTCGACCGCGGTCAACGAGAAGCTGGCCACCGCGAGCGCCAGGAACCAGAGCGCCAGCGTGCGGTTCAAGGGACGGAAGAGCGGGAATGCCGCGATTGCGATACCGAGCGAGATCGCACCCATCGCGAGCCCGAGGAGAACGCCCAGGCTCATCTGCAGGGAGTGTGCCGCGGCGTTCTCGAGGAATCCTGGTGCAGCGAACACCGGCTTGAGCAACACGAAGTTCGCGATCGGTGCGAATACGAGCTGAACCAGCAGAAGCACGCCGATCGTGTGTCCTGTGCGCCGATGCACGCGCGCATCGAGGGAGCTGATCATGGTCTTCCTCCGCGCCCATTCCGAGTGGTTTCGGCGCGAACTATCGTCGCGCCGGGCTGCACGGGCCAGTCCCATGCGACAGGTGACGATTGAGCGTGGCCGAGTCACGATGCCGACGGATGAACGGCGGTAAGGACGGGATTTTCGACGGCGAGCGGTTCCCGGGCGGTACGGTCGTTGAACTATAGTCACGCCATGTCCGCTGTTTCTTCTGCAAGACCGCGAGGCCTGGCCGCGATCCTGGGGTGGCGGCGCGTGCGGTTCACACTTATCGTCTCCACGGTGCTTGGGCTCTTGCTGAGCATCGCCTCTGAGACGCCCACAATCATCTGGATCTTTCGGGCCGTGCTGGTCGGGCTGATCACCCTGCTGGCCTTCGGGCTATTGGAGCAGTGGCCAGACCGTTTGCCCAAGCGGCTCGCCCGCTGGGTGCTGCAGCTCATCGGCATCGTGGTGGTAATTCCGTTCGCTGCGCTGCTCGCGTACTGGATGACGACCGGCGGCGATCCGAATTTCGCGGGCGAGCCGAAGCGCGTGATCGGCTATCTGCAGCTCACCTTCATCGGCGTGCTGCTCGCGCCGTGGATCGCGCTCGCTGCGATGGTGCGCCAGCGCGATGCGCTGGCGCGCGACCAGGCGCTGGCGTTCGAGCTGGAGCGCAGCGAGCTCGAGCGCAAGGCGCTGGACGCGAGACTGCGGCTGCTGCAGGCGCAGGTGGAGCCGCACTTCCTGTTCAACACGCTCGCCAATGTGCAGGCGCTCGTCGATGCCGGCTCGCCACATGCATCCGGGGTGCTGGAGAGCCTCATTGCCTACCTCAGAGCTGCCGTGCCCCGGCTGCACGATCCAGCGACCACCCTCAGTCAGGAACTGCACCTGGTGCGCGCCTACCTGGACGTGATGCAGATGCGGATGCCAGACCGGCTGCAGTTCGCGCTGCGCATCGATGAGGAGGCGGCAGGCCTGCGATGCCCGCCGATGACGCTGCTCACGCTCGTCGAGAACGCGGTTCGCCACGGCATCGACCCAAGTGAGGAGGGCGGGCGCATCGACGTCGATGTACAGCTGCGCGGCGATCGATGCCTCGTACGCGTCACCGACACGGGCGTCGGTCTCCGATCGGCGGGCAACGGGCTGGGCACCGGCCTGTCGACGCTGCGCGAGCGTCTGCAGCTTGCGTTCGGCGGCGATGCGCAGCTGCGCCTCACCGAGGTGGACCCGCACGGAGTGTGCGCAGAGCTGAACTTCCCGGCCCGACGGGATCCGGCATGACGTCGCAGCGTCCGACTGCCCTGATCGCCGACGACGAGCCGCTGCTGCGGGACTCTCTCGAACGGCTGCTCGGACAGGCCTGGCCGGAGCTGCAGGTGGTGGCGCAGGCGCGTAACGGCCGCGAGGCGATCGAGCTGTTCGAGAAGCATCGGCCGGACATCTGTTTCCTGGACGTCCACATGCCGGGCACGACGGGGGTCGAGGTCGCGCGTCAAATCGGACGCCGCGCGCACCTGGTCTTCGTGACCGCCTACGACAAGTACGCGGTGCAGGCCTTTTCGCACGGCGTGCTCGATTACCTGGTGAAGCCGGTGGAGCCCGCGCGCGTGGCCGAGACGGTCGCACGCTTGAAGGAGCGTCTGCACGCCGCGGAGCCGACACACAACATCGAGGCGTTGCTGCAGCAGCTCGCCGCGCAGCTCAAACAGGCCTCCACACCGGCGCCGTTGCGCTGGATCCGCGCCTCGGTCGGTCAGACCGTGCGCCTGATCGCGACGGACGACATCGACTTCCTGCGTGCCGAGGAGAAGTACACGTCGATCGCCTGGCGCGATGAGGCCGGGCAACCGCGCGAGGCCGTGATCCGCACGCCGCTCAAGGAGCTCGTGACTCAGCTCGATGCGGCACAGTTCGCACAGGTGCACCGCTCGGTGGTGGTGAACCTGCGCTCGATTGCTCACGTCGCGCGCAACCTCAACGAGACCGCAGACATCCACCTCAAGGGGCGCGACGAAGTGCTGCCGGTGAGCCGCAGCTACCTGCACCTGTTTCGCCAGATGTGACCCTGCGGCAGCCTGGCTGCGAGCTGGTCGGTTGCCCGGCCTGTACGGGCTCTGCGGGGAAGTTCATCCTGTTCAGCCCGGAGACGGCGAGGGATTGCGCCATGCCGAAACGCAAGCGATCCACACCGAGGCCGCGTGTCGGCCAGGGCGACGTCAAGCTGACGCGCGACGAGTTTGGGCGTCGGCTGGGCGAGCGGTTCCACGATCCCGCCTTCCGCGACATCCAGGCGGACATCGATCGCGTCATCGATGTGGCCTGGAACGCCTATGACGAGTACCGCAAGAGTCCGGTCAAGCGCCGCGCCGGCCGTGGATTCAAGGACCCGGACTACGAGCTGTCCGTCGATTGGCTGAAAGCGCGCAGGGAGATCCTCGCGGCGGAACGGAGCCAGCGCGCCCGCAACGCGCCGAGCCGGGTGCTGCTGATCTGTGGAGCGGCGCGCCACGACCAGACTTGTCCCGGTGAAATGTCGAAGTCATTCCGCCTGGTCGAGATCGCGCGCCGGGAAATCGAGCGCGCCCGGGGATTCGAGTGCGACTTGCTCGACCTCAGCATGCTCACCGCGCAGTACGGCCGGCAGATCCTGCCTTGCAAGGCTTGCGTGTCCACCGCGATGCCGCTCTGTCACTGGCCATGTTCCTGTTATCCCAATCACGCGATGGGCCAGGTCAACGACTGGATGAACGAAATTTATCCGCGGTGGGTCCGTGCTCACGGTGTGATGATCGTGACGCCGGTCTACTGGTACCAGGCGCCGAGCGTCCTCAAGCTGATGATGGACCGGCTGGTCTGTGCCGACGGCGGCAATCCGGATCCTACCAGCACCGCGGGCAAGGACCCGGCGAAGGCCAAGGCACTCGAGCTCGCGGGGTGGCACTACCCTCGTCACCTGGCCGGACGGCGCTTCTCCGTCGTCGTGCATGGCGACGCCGTCGGCGTGGAAACGTTGCGCCGATCGCTCACGGATTGGCTGCACGACATGCACCTGGTGCAGGCGGGCTACGCGGCAACGATCGATCGCTACATCGGCTATTACGAGCCGTACGCCACCAGCCACGTGGCGCTCGACCACGATACCGCGCTGCAGCAAGAGGTGCGCAACGCCGCCCGAGCATTGATCGCCGCGGTCAGGCAGTATCGGTCGGGCGGGGCGCGTGAACCCGACATCCACGATCCCCGGCCGAAATAGACGAACAATCGGCCACCAGTCTCTGCACGCTGAACCATGCGCGCGGATCGGTCCAGACCTGCCCGACGTGCCAGCCGGCCGCGCCAGCCATGGCCGCGAACGTTTCCGGCGTGTACTTGTGGCTGTACTCCGAGACCAGCGCCTCGCCCGCCGCGAAGCACACGAAGTCATCGCCGATCCGGACGAGTTGTCGCTGCCGGCTGACCAGATGCATCTCGATGCGCGAGGCAACCGCGTTCCATACGGCGCGATGATGGAAACCGGCGGGATCAAAATCAGAGCCCAGTCGCCGGTTCAGGTGCTCGAGAGCGTTGAGATTGAACGCGGCCGTCACACCCGCCGCGTCGTCGTAGGCGGCCACCATCACGCGCCGGTCCTTGACCATGTCGACACCTATCAGCATCGAGCCGCCCCTGGCCACCCGACGCAGGTGCGACAGCAGCCGCACCGCCTCGGAGCGATCGAAGTTGCCGATGGTCGAGCCCGGGAAGTAAACGAGGCGGTTGCGGAACGGGGCGCCTTCCGGGATGGAGAATGGCGCGGTGAAATCGGCGCAGATGGCGTGAACCTTCAGGCGATGGTGCTCCCGGCGCAGTCGTTCCGCCGCGGCCTCGAGGTGCTCGCATGCGACGTCTACGGGAACGTACGCCGCGGGCCGCTCCAGCGCATCGAGCAGCATGCGCGTTTTCGTGCTGGTGCCGCTGCCGGGCTCGATCACGCAGAGATCGGGTCCCACGCTCGCCGCGATCTCCGACAGCCGACCTCGCAGGATGGAGAGTTCCACGCGCGTCAGGTAGTACTCCGGCAGCTCGCAGATTTCGTCGAACAGGCACGACCCGCGCTCATCGTAGAACCATACGGGGGAAATACGCTTCGGCCGCCGTCGGAGGCCTTCGAGCACGGAGGCGAGCAGCGCCTGCTCGTCCGGGTGACGGCGACCGGCGTCGGCCAGTCGCCCAAGCGCACGTTCGACCGCTGCCATATCAGGCGTCCTTTGCCAGGCGTATGCCGGCGAACTGCCAGCGCTGGTGCGGATAGAAGAAGTTGCGATAGCTGCGTCGTATGTGAGCGGCCGGCGTGGCGCAGGAGCCGCCTCGCAGCACATATTGATTCGCCATGAACTTGCCGTTGTATTCGCCAAGCGCGCCGGCGCTGACACGAAACCCGGGATATGGCGAATACGCCGAAGCGGTCCATTCCCACGCGGCTCCCAGCATCTGCTGGAGCTCCGTCCCGGCGGTGGCGGCAGACGGCGCAAGTTGCCCGCCCTCGACAAAGTTCCCGGACGCCCTCTGAGTGCGCGACGCGACCTCCCACTCGGCTTCGGTCGGCAAGCGCGCTCCGGCCCATCGCGCGTACGCATCCGCCTCGTAATAGCTCAGGTGACAGACAGGTTCCGCTGCAACGATCGGTCGACGCCCTGCCAGCGTGAACTGCGAGTCGAGCGAGTCCGACCAGTAGAGCGGGCGGCGCCAGGCTTGTGCCTGCCGCAGCGCCCATCCGTCGGCCAGCCAGTGACCTGGACGGTCGTATCCGCCATCGCGTATGAACTCCAGGAACTCGCCGTTGGTGACGAGCCGGTGCGCGAGTGCGAACGCATGGACATGGACGCGATGCCGCGGCGTTTCATTGTCGAAGCAGAAGCCTCCCGGCGCGGCGCCGATCTCGTGCAAGCCCTCGCCGAACCGATGCCAGGCAAGCGGCGCCACGGAGGCGACGCAATGTGGAGTCGCCCTGGCATACGCGGGCTCCAGCGGGTTCAGTAAGAACGCGTGCTTGATGTCAGTGAGCAGCAGCTCCTGGTGCTGTTGCTCGTGGTGCACGCCAAGCTCGATCCGTGTGAGCAGCGCCGCATCGACGGCGGCTGAGTCCAGCAGGCCGCACATCCTCTCGTCGACGCAGCGGCGATAGCCGAGGATTTCGTCGACTGTCGGGCGGGTCAGCAGCCCACGCTCGGCACGTGCATGACGCGCGCCCACTGAGTCGTAATACGAGTTGAAAATGTAGTCGTAGCGCTCGTCGTAGGGCGCCAGCTCCGGGAGCGCTTCGCGCAGCACGAAACGCTCGAAGAACCACGTCGTGTGCGCCAGATGCCATTTCGCAGGGCTGGCATCCGGCATGCTCTGGACCACGAAGTCTTCGCGCTCGAGCGGAGCACAGAGGGCTACGGTCTGCTCCCGGACCGCCCTGTAGGCATCGTGCGGCCGCGGGGCGTCCTGGGCCTCGGAGGTGGAGTCGGTTGTGGCGTACATGGGTTGTTGCTTGGTAGTGGATATCAGTAGCGGAAGTCTAGTGCTATCAGAGAGTCATGTTTGGGGCGCCACCATCGGCCACGAGGCCGAACTGACGTCGGATAAACCGACGACAAACTGCAACGAAGTCCTACAGCAACCACGGAATTGTTCCTACGGCCCGCAGATCCGCTGGGGGGCTCGATTTCATTTTCTAGCCCTGCGAGTCAAAGATCCGGCGCACGGACGCCATCGTGTCGGCGTCCTGCGCACGCTTGTCGTCGCGATAACGCTTGACGCGCGCCAGTCTCAAGGCGAGGCCGCCGGGATACCGAGGACTCGCCTGAAGATCGCTGAACGCGATTTCGACGACCAGCTCCGGCCGGACGAAGACGGTACCCGCGTCGCGCTCAACCTCGCGAGCGAGGAGCTCACGCGTCTGCCACTCCAGCATCGAGTCGGTGAGACCCTTGAAGGTCTTGCCCAGCATTACGTACTCAGCGGTCGCCGGATCGAGCGCGCCGAGATGCAGGTTCGACAGCTTGCCGGCACGACGGCCGTGTCCCCATTCGGCTGCCAGCACTACCAGGTCGAGAGTGTGAGCGCGCTTGATCTTGAGCCAGCCGGCGCCGCGATTGCCGGCCTCGTAGGGGGCATCGAGCGACTTCGCCATCACTCCCTCGTGGCCGGCCGCAAGGGCGGCTTCATAGAAGGCCTGTGCTTCGCCCTCGTCGCGCGTGACGAGCCGGGGAATGTGAAGTGACTCCGGCAGCGCCGAGGCCATCGCCGCAAAGCGTTCGCGCGCCGGGCGATCGACGAGCGAACGCCCGTCGGATCTGAGGCAATCAAAGAAGAAGGCCTGCAGTGGGAGACCGGCGCGCGATTCTTCCACCGCGAGCTTGCGGCCGAAACGCCGCATCGTGACCTGGAAAGGATGCGGCCGCCCCTTGGCGTTGTACGCGATCGCCTCTCCGTCGAGAATCAGGTCGCGCACCGGCAGCGCGCGAATAGTCTCGACGATCTCCGGCACCGCGGTGGTGACCTCGTTCAGGTTACGCGTATATACGCGGATCGCGTCCTCGGAACGGTGTACCTGGATTCGGGCGCCATCCATTTTCCAGTCGAAGGCCACGTCGCCCTCGAGCTGTTGCAGCGCGTCTGCGACGTCGGCGGCCGTCTGCGCCAGCATTGGCGCAATCGGCGACAGGATGGCGAGCTGAAACTGCTCGAGCGGTACGCCTCCCTCGAGCAGCGCCACCCGCGCAACAACGCCCAGGTTTCCGGCATACATGACCGCGCGGCGTACGTCCGGGAGCGGAACACTGCTGGCAAAGGCGATCGCGTCGACCATCACTCCGGCGAGCGCTCCCTGCCGAAGATCCCCGAGGAGCAGCCGTATCAGGAACTCGCGCTCCAAGGTGGTCGACCGCGCAAACAATCCGCGCAACAAGGTGGTTCGTGTTGCCTGCGAGCCCGGGCCGCGAATCTTGGCGACTTCGTCGAGCAGTCGGTCAGTCTCGAGAATCTGCAAGGTCGGCTCGTTGGCCGCCGGACCCGAGCTTGCCGGTTGCAGCAATGCGGGACCGATGCCCGAGCGCGCCTGCGGCGTCTCACCCGCCAGGTACAGGACAGCGGTTTCCAACTCGTCAGGGTCGAGCCTACGCAGAAAGGCGGCCAGCGCACGCACCTTTGCGAGCCGAGACGCATTGGCGCCGAGCTCGCGGGAGGTTGTAACGAGGGCCGCCAGCAGGGTCATGAATAAAATACCGACGCGTCGATCCGGGCTGCAAATATACCTGCAGAAGTGCAGCCCGCTGTAAGACGGTCGGATGGCGAGATTCAGACGCAGGCGGACAATCCACGATCGACCCGTCGTATAGAAAGAACACCATGGCGGCCATTGGAGAGGCTGAGATGCTCAGACTCATCGCAGTGATTCTGCTCATGGCGATCGCCCCCGCCGGCCTTGCTGACGAACGAGGCACGCCGAATCGGGGTCGATCGGTCTCCAAATGCAGCCAACAGGCAAGCGAGCGCGACCTGATGGGTCGTGCTCGAAAGGATTTCGTTTCTGGATGCGTCAGTCGATACCAGGTAATGGATGACGAGCGGCGGGATCGCTATCGCGACTGTCATGCGCGTGCGGCCGATCGCGGGCTGCACGATGCAAGCCGCCGCCAGTACATCGAGGACTGCGTGACAGGCCGCCTCGATCGACGCACGCTCACGATGCTGGGAGGTTGAAATGATCAGGTATCTCACTATGGCGCTGCTCCTGGCATTTGCCGCCCCGGGCAGCTACGCCGACGACGACAAGAATCGCGGCCAGGTGGTGTCTGACTGCAATCAGCGCGCCAACGCGCGCAACATCAAGGGTCAGGATCGCAAGGACTTCGTCGACTGGTGCGTCGCGCGCAGCGATCCGTTCGACGACTCGCAGGGCAACCGGTACTCGGACTGCAGCTCGCGCGCCAACGAGCGCGGCCTTCGTGACGAGGAGCGTCGGGATTTCATCGACTGGTGTGTCGATCGCGATGATAGGACCAGCGACGACTACTGGGGCCGCTATCGCGACTGTTACGCGCGGGCGACGGATCGCGGCTTCCACGACCGGGATCGCCGTCAATACATAGAGGCCTGCCTGGAACGCGGCGCAGCCAGCAACCAGCTCTTCGAGGGCTACCAGAGCTGCTTCGCCCGTGCCGACGAGAGCCGTCTCGTCGGCGACGAGCGCCATGATTTCGTCAACTGGTGCGTCGACCGTGGCCCGAATTACACGGCGAGCTACTGGGACCGCTACCGCGACTGCGACCAGCGGGCGCGTAACCGGCGGCTGAGCGGCGAGACGCGGCGGGATTTCCTCGATTGGTGCGCCGATGCACCGCAGGCCTACCGGGGCGACTTCGACTCGCACTGGGACCGCGACCAGGCGTGCTATGAACGCGCGAACGACAGGAGACTCTCGGGCGACGCGCGCCGAAGCTTCCTCCGCAACTGCCTCTCGGACTTCAGGGCGGCCAGGGACTGAGCGCTGCCCGTCCAGCTACGTCCAGAGCATTTCAGAACCGCCACACCAGCCCAAGAGACGGCAGGGCAGGGAGGCTGTGGATGGGCTCGACCTCCAGGATCGACTCCCCGTCCTCATCGTCGTCGGTGATCTCGAATTCGACGCAGCATTCGTTGTTCTCGTTAAAGAGATTAGTGACCTCGAAGAAGAGGGTAAGCTCGCT
>Ga0209382_10009848_pt1 | contig 11947 bp, 10 predicted proteins | sample SoiMetdeltSBSDD5_FD_187599 | JGI IMG/M metagenome (GOLD analysis project Ga0209382, IMG submission 187599) | Bulk soil microbial communities from a Populus tree surrounding site in Tennessee, USA - Soil MetaG P. deltoides SBSDD5 (SPAdes) (version 2) | ecosystem: Environmental > Terrestrial >... | reverse complement strand
CTATCTTCCTTATATTAGCATCACTTGGTGGCTTGCTGGCAAAGGGTTTATGGCATCTGATCCGCTCGAATGGTGGACGGGCTAGTGCCATCGTGATCCTCGCAGTACTGCCCTACGTCTCTATTCCAATTGAGCGGCTGCTGCCCCTGACTAGCCTCACCCGGACGATTCACTCGCAGATTGTCATTGATGCCAGCCCGGAGATTGTATGGAGCAACATCACCAACCTGCAATCTATCGAGGACAGCGAGAAAAGCGAACCTTTCTTTTACAGAATGGGACTGCCCCGGCCTATTGAGGCGAAGATGGTTTGTGAAGAGATTGGCTGCATCCGTACCGGAATGTGGGAACAGGGTCTCAGCTTTGAGGGAACGATTACCCGCATCGAGCCGGGGCGTACCTATTGGGTGAATTTGAAAGCAGATACCAGCGAGGTCGGGCCAGCCGGGAATCCGCTCAGAGCAGTTGGCGGGTCGCGATTCAGTATGGTAGACGATGGTTACGAGATCGAAGATGCGGGCAATGGGCGCACGATCCTGCACTTATACAGCACCTATAAACTGACAACGCGCGTCAATATGTACGGCGCGCTGTGGATGGATTTATTCATGCGGGATATTCAGGGGTACATCCTGCGCATCGAGAAGGTGCGCAGTGAGAAGCAGATGGCGAATGGCGGATAGCTGATGGCAGGCTATGAAGAGTCCCCTTGAGATAGATCGCTAACATCGGAATCACCATGAGCAGACAAACACCCGGAATTTATGTGGAAACCCACATTAATGGAAGTATGGAGACACTATGGGAATTTACTCAGGAACCAGATTTTCATGAGCGATGGGACTTGCGATTTACCAGCATTGAATATCTACCGCGTGCCGATGAGGATGCGCCGAAGCAGTTCCGGTACATCACACGAATTGGGTTTGGAGCGCGGATCGCTGGTGACGGTGAATTCGCAGGGGATCGCACGCGGGCCGATGGACAGCGTACCTCCGCGCTCAAATTCTGGTCAGACGATCCCAAATCACTGATCAAAGAGGGAGCTGGCTACTGGAAGTACGTTCCTTCTGAGGGAGGTATTCGATTTCTAACCGGGTACGATTACACCGTTCGCTTTGGCAAACTAGGCAAGATGATCGATGCAGCCGCATTCCGGCCTTTGATCGGATGGGCGACCGCATGGAGCTTCGACCGATTACGGCTCTGGATCGAAGAGGGAATCCCGCCCGAAGTGTCGTTCAGGCAGAGTATCATCTACGCGCTAAGCCGCTTCACCCTTGCGTTTGTCTGGATGTATCACGGTCTGGTTCCGAAGATACTGTTTCATCACGCTGATGAGGTGGCGCTGCTGCGCGCTGGAGGCATCGCCGCTGAACAAATATCCGTAGCCATTAACATCATAGGCGCAGTAGAGATTCTTTTTGGCTTGTTGATTCTGTTACTCTGGAATCAACGCTGGCTGCTCTGGCTCACTACCGGATTAATGATCCTTACTTTAGGTGTCGTTACATTCACCGCGCCTGCATATCTTAGCGCTGCCTTCAATCCGGTTAGCCTTAACTTTCTGATGATCGCAATGGCGCTCACCGGACTCATCGCAGGCAAAAACATTCCCTCAGCACGGCGGTGTTTGCGGACTCCAAGAGAGGATGAGTAATGCAATCGATCTATCAGCGTGTACTCGGTTCCGATTTTGAGCGCTTGCATCCCGAAATTCAGAGGCGCTTTGGTTTTTGCAGCAGCGATGAGATTGCATCCATCGGAACCGGGATCATGGATGAAATCTGGCATGGGCGTTTTTACACGCTTCCATTTCTCTACATTGGAACATGGCGTCGAATCATGTTCCCGGAGCGAAGTACGAATACACCTTTCACGATAGAGAACTACGCTTATATTGACGAGCTTGGGCGTGAGACTGTGACGTGGATTCGCACCTTCCGAGGGCAGAAAATCCGGCGCTTTGATGCATACATGATCTACAGCGAACAACGTCAGCGCATTGTTGATTATCTCGGCAGTCATCAGCATTTAGCCGTAGACCTCGACCTGAGTGTGGATGAACGCGGCGGGCTTCGCATCCGGTCGGGCGAGCAGCGATTTTACGAAGGCTTGATCGGCTTTCGATTTCCCTTGTTGTTCTCCGGGATCGCAGATGTCTGTGAGTGGTTTGACGAGAGAAGCGGACAATTCTGCATTGATGTGAATGTCCATAACAATATGTGGGGGCCGTTGTTTGGTTATCGCGGGCACTTCGACATTGAGTGGAGAAACGTCCCTCCTAATCGCATCCCAGACCAGATTAAGCCATCCCGTGTTGAAGCTAGAGAGTAGATCGCAAGTGGGACAACGGTTGTTTTCAACAGGCACTCGACTGCGGCTGGCGTGGGTATGCTTCATTGCCCACGTCGCGGCGAATCTGGTGATGCTGCTGGTGCTGATCAGAGGGATTCCGCCGGGGCCGCTTGATGCACGCCGCGCGTTCGTGGCAGCGCACCCGACTGCCTGGGCGCTCGGCTGGGTGGTGTGGATGCTGACTTCCGGGTCACTCATTTTGCTGTACCTCGCCATCGCAGAGACCCTACCCCGGAGCGGATGGACAATACTCGGAGTCATTCTCGCCTGCGCTGGAGCTACCCTCGATTGGGGCGTGCTCGGCATAACCGGGCTGGTCGCGCCCCAATGGGCATCGCTGGCGGCTGCTGATCCGTTTTATGCGAACCTGTATGCTGCGTGGGATCGCGTGTTTCTAATTCTCTCAGTAGGAGTAGATCACCTGCTGTATAGCCTCGGCGGGATCGTGCTGGGTGCTGTTGCCAGCCAGACTCCCGACTTCCCGAAATGGCTGACGCGATTCACGGCGGTGATGTGGAGCACCTCGCTGGTACTGGCAGTCGCCGCCTTCAGTGGGCAGGAAGCATGGATCGTCCCTGCATCGGCGCTGACTTTCTCCCTATTCCTGCCCTGGATATTGCTGCTGGGCTATCGATGGCTTGCACTTGACCAGCCAAATGAGGTCACGAAATGATGAAGATTGAACAGATAGCAGAGTTTCAGCCGCTCCTGCACGGTGCGGATCATATGGATGTGAAAACCGTCGAAGGAACGGTGACGCTGAGGGAGTTCATCGCGCGGATGATGGCGTTCCAACCCATGTGGCTGACCTTCCTGTACGGGGTACGCGGCGTGTTTGTACGGTTTCTTGGGATGCGGCAAAGAGTCCAACCTGTGTCATGGAAGCTCAAACCGGAACAAGTGCCGATGACTCCCGGTCAGAAGGCGCTGTTCTTCACGGTGCGCGGCGCGGCGGAAGATCGCTACTGGATCGCGGAGGTGAAGGACAAGCATCTCGACGCAGCGCTGAGCGTGATCAGGGAGCGGGTTGACGATCAGAAATCCCGGTTCCATGTGGTGACGACGGTGCATTACAACGATTGGAGCGGCCCGGTGTACTTCAACGTGATCCGCCCGTTCCACCATCTGGTAGTGGGATCGATGGCACGGGCGGGTGTGAAAGCATCGGTGTGAGGGCACAATGGTGTATATCTGTCTTTGCATCGTACCTATCTTTATTGCTGGGATTGTGCTGGTTGGAATGTGGGCATTTTCCACAGGGCTTCTCAACCTAAGGCAAACCCCACAAGGGGGCGATCATTCACGCCTATGGTGGGGTATTGGGATCACAGGCGCTGCTATCCTGTTTGCCTACTTGATGGGTGCGAATGTTCGGGGGGCCAGCTACGGGATACAAGTACCACTCCAATATGTCTCTGCTGAAATCGCTGGCGCAGTTCTATCTAGCGTTGCCGTAATTGCCAGTGCAAAGTTGGAGGGTCTCAAAGTAGCAGGTTTGTCAATATTTGTGTTCCCCACAGCGCTGTTGCTGGTATATTGGCTCGGCGTGGCGATGGCTCCTGATGCCGCGTTCCGGTGCGACCTGCCGCTCTATGCACAGGCCATCAACGAATACTATCAGGACGTGGGAAAGTATCCTGACAAGATCGATAGAACATGGATTCGCGATCTCAATGAGCCATATCCATGTCCCTGGCATGCGGGTGCGCTTGGGCTGCTGTACGAGCATAATGCGGAAGGTTTCGTCGTGGCAAGGTACTCCGAACCGAAGCCTCGTACCTTTGATCATACGCCGCTGTCTGACATGCTTGGCCCACGTGTCTGCTTCTATGATTCGAAGGTGGGCAAGGTTCGATGCGAGTTCAACAGGTGGGGGCCATTCATTCCGCCGGATCAATCGGAGACTCATAATGGATAAATCATTCAAGGCAGTCAACATCGGGATGGGTCAGCGCAACTGGCGGTACATCGTCGCAGGAGTATCACTGATCGCGGCGATTGGTCTGGGTGTTGCGCTCGTTGCCTTGCAGGCCCCTCGTCTCTGGCGGCTGGCGGTGTATCTACCGTTAGCATTCGCCACCGGCGCGTTCTTCGAGGCGCAGGATCGTACGTGCGTCGTGCTGGCGAATCGGGGCGAGTGCAGTCTGGATGATCGATTCTATGCGAACAAGATGGTGCGGGGAGAAAAGGTACAGGATGAGTCGATGCTGACGCAACTTCGGCGTCAAGCGCGGCGGGTGACGGTCAAATCACAGTTGATTGCGCTGATCGCGACAGCTGCGTTTTTAGTGCTGCCTATTTAGGAAACCTATGATGAACAAGGGGCAAGGTCAAAGTCTGGCATTGATCGGCGGCTTGGGGGGATTAGGCTGCGGGCTTCTGCTGATGTCGCTGCGAATCATCCTATCCAGCGAACCACTGAGGAGCATGCTGCTGGGTGATCTTATCTTCGGAGCCGTGTACGTGCTTCCGTTCGCACTCGCACTGATCGCGCTGCGATGGGGAAATCCCACACAGAGAATCGCATCATGGATGGCGGCGGGGGTGCTGGCAGTGCTTGGCTCGGTGACTGCCTTCTCCGGGATCACGCTGATTTTTCTCCCAGCCGCCCCACTCCTGCTGATTGCTGCGGTGAGAGCTATTCCGGGTAATAGGGTTCGCCACATCGCTTTCGGAGTTGGGCTGGCTGTGCTCATGATCTTCCTCAACGCGAGTGCCTTCCGCGTGCTGTTTTTACAACAGGATGGTGTTTGCTGGCAGAAGGTCCGCAGCGAAGATGGGCGTGAGGTCTGGGAGAGCATTCCGTATAGTCAGAGCGGAACCACGACCGCCAGTCCTTCGGGATCAGAACCGGGCATCATTGGGACTCTTTGCAGCAGCGACAGCTTCTCGCCGATTGAACTCATGCTATCGGTGGGTTTGTTGGCTCTTACGGCAGGGAGTTGGGTAGCGGTATCGTTCTTCGATAATTCAATCAAGGCTGTTAACAAGGGGGTCGGGGAAAAGTAGGGGCTTTCGTCAAAATCGATCCACTCAGCCCTATAATGAGCGCAGCATAACACGCACGAAAGGGGCATGGGGATCATGATGGAAGCCACTGTAGGAAGCGCAATCAAAGGCTACGAGGTTCAGGAACGGATTGGCACGGGGGGATTTGGGGCGGTCTACCGGGCCTATCAAACGACCGTTGGGCGAGAGGTCGTCATCAAATGTATTCTGCCGAGCCTCGCCAACCGCCCGGAATTCATCCGCCGCTTTGAAACCGAAGCGCAGATCATCGCGCGGCTGGAACATCTACACATCGTTCCTCTCTACGATTACTGGCGCGATCCAGAGGGAGCCTATCTGGTGATGCGCTACCTGCGAGGCGGCAGCCTGCGCGATGCGCTGGTCAACGGCCCGTACGATCTGGAAGCAGCCGCCAATTTAGTGGATCAGATTAGCTCTGGGTTAATCGCCGCGCATCGCAGGAAGGTGATTCATCGTGACCTGAAACCCGCCAATATCCTGTTAGATGAAGATGGCAACGCCTACCTCGCGGACTTCGGAATCGCCAAAGACCTCACAGAGATGAATGACAGCGTCACCGAGCCGGATCAGTTGATTGGCTCGCCGGATTATCTTGCGCCGGAGCAAGCACGCGCTGAAGCAGTCACGCCGCAAACGGACATCTACAGCCTCGGTGTGATGCTTTATGAGCTACTGACGGGCGAGCATCCGTATCCGGGGCTGAGTCCGGTTGAGCGGCTGTTCAAGCATCTGAACGAGCCTATTCCACCGATCAGGACGCTGGATTCCAGGGTGGCGGATGACGTGAACGCGGTGATCCAGCGCGCCACCGCCAAGAATCCCGCGCATCGTTTTGCGGACGTTGTGGAAATGGCAGCGGCCTTCCGAGAGGCGGCGGCGTTGAGCGTCACCCATGCAGGCGACCGGCTGGTGGAACTGCTGACACCCCGCGAGCAGGAAATCCTCAAGATGCTGATCGAGGGGAAATCGAACCGGGAGATCGCACAGGGATTAGTCGTGGAGCTATCGACCGTCAAGTGGCACATCACGCAGATTTATCAGAAGCTGAATGTGCGCAGCCGGGTGCAGGCAATAGTTCGTGCCCGCGAGTTAAATCTCATTGTGCCGGATCGCACTCCTGATACGAGTATCGCTTTCTCCGTGCTGCCCGAACCCAAGAATCCCTACAAGGGGTTGCGTGCCTTCGAGGCAGCGGACGAGCAGGACTTCTTTGGCCGCGAGAAGCTGATTCGGAAATTACTGAAGCGACTGGAAGAAAAGGACACTTTATCTCGCTTCCTGGCGGTGGTCGGGCCGAGTGGAAGTGGCAAATCCAGTGTGGTGAAAGCAGGGCTGATCCCAGCTCTGTGGCGCGGAGAGATGCCAGGTTCGGAGAAGTGGTTTGTCGTCGAGATGATTCCGGGGGCGCGTCCGATAGACGAACTAGAGATCGCCCTGCTGCGCATCGCCAGCAACCAGACACTTGACCTGAGGGCACAGTTAGAACGCGACGAGCACGGACTGATCCGCGCCGCACAGCTTCTTCTCCCCGACGATGGGAGCGACCTGCTGCTGGTGATTGATCAGTTCGAGGAAGTGTTCACGCTGGTAGAGAGCGAATCGGAACGCCAGCAGTTTCTTGACCTCATCCACCGGGCAGTCACCGATCCGCGAAGCCGGGTGCGAGTCGTCGTCACGATGCGCGCCGACTTCTACGACCGCCCTCTGCAATATCCGAAATTTGGCGAATTGGTGCGGAGCCGGATGGAAACAATCCTACCGCTCAGGGCAGAGGAATTGGAACGGGCGATCAGCCAGCCTGCCGAGCGCATTGGGATCAGCTTCGAAGAGGGGCTGGTCACGTCAATTATTTCAGATGTGCACTACCAGCCCGGCGGTTTGCCGCTGCTCCAATATGCGCTGACCGAGCTATTCGAATCGCGGGATGGGCGCGCGCTGACTCACGATGCCTACCAGCACATTGGCAGGGCGGTCGGGGCGCTGGCAAAACGGGCGGAAGACCTGTATGGGGAACTTTCTGAAACAGGGCAGGAAGCCGTGCGCCAGATGTTCATGCGGCTGGTTACCCCCGGCGATGGTACGGAAGACGCCCGAAGGCGAGTGGCCCAATCCGAACTCCTCTCAATTTCAGAGAGCGCGGAATTGATCGATGAGATAATCGACACCTTTGCGGCCTACCGTCTGCTTTCCATTGATCGCGATCTTGCCAGCAGGGAACCGACCGTCGAGGTAGCCCATGAAGCCCTGCTGCGCGAATGGGAACGGCTGCGGGGCTGGCTCAACGAGAGCCGCGAGGATATCCGCCAGGAACACATGCTGGCGATCTCGGCAGAGGAGTGGATCACACACGGGCGAGATGGGAGCTACCTGCTGCGTGGGACACGGCTGGAACAGATCGAAGCCTGGCAGAATGTCACCGACCTAATCCTCACGCCGGATGAAAAAGACTACATCACCGAGAGCCTGCACAATCGGGAAGTTGAGCAGCAGGCCGAAGCGCAACGTGCTGCCAGGGAGCAAACCCTGGAACGTCGTTCGCGGAATGCGCTGCGAAGTCTGGTCGCGGTAGCCGCGCTGGCAGCGATCATTGCGACGGGTCTGGCTATATTCGCATTCGCTCAGTTGGGCCAGGCCAAAACTTCCCGTGAGGATGCGCATAATACAACACTGCTGGTTGGCGCTCAGGGGGCATTGGCTGATCAGAATAAGGACCTGGCACTGGCGCTGGCCCTCGAAGCGTGGGGACGGGATCAAACTTCCCCCCTTGCCCAGGTGATGCTGACACAGGCAGCCTATTCACCCGGAACAGTTCGCCGCTACACCGGACACTCACAGCGCGTATTTGCAGTAGTCGTTACACCGGACGGGAGCCAGATGATCTCTGGCGGGGATCATGGCGAGATATTCCTGTGGGATATCAAAACGGGCAAATTGATCGGCCGATATGAAGGGCATCCCGATTATGGCGAAGAGAAAGAAGACTTTATCACCAGCCTTGCGATCACGTCTGACGGGAAAACGCTGATATCCGGGGACTTCAACGGCATGGTCATCATTCAGGATGTACAAACCCGGCGAGTGATGCACAAACTCCAGGCCCATCCATCATTCATCAGTTCCATAGACATCAGCCCCGATGATCAAACCTTTGTCACATCCTCGAACAATGAAAACATAGCCAGAGTATGGGACCTCGCCACAGGCGATCTCATGCTTGAATACAGTGGGCATGAAGGACCAGTCTGGTCAGCACAATTTTCACCGGATGGGCAATCTATTGTTTCCTCAGATTCGACACCCGTTATCCTGCGCTGGGATGCGAAGACGGGCACTCTTCAGCAGCGTTATGAAGGTGGGCACGCCTCCGGCGTCAACCGGATTAGTGTTAGTCCGGATGGCAAGCACATGCTATCGGCGGGTGACGACACAGACATTGTGCTTTGGGATGTTGAAAGCGGGCAGGTTCAGGGGAAGCTGAGTGCGCATAACTCCTGGATACCCACCATCACGTACAGCCCGGATGGGAACTACGCTCTATCGGCAGCGATGGATGGCACCCTGATCCTGTGGGATATGACTTCGCTGAGGCCACTTCGGACATTCTATGGACATACTGGTGGAGTAAGATCAGGTGTGTTTACTCCTGACGGCACTATGGCGATTTCAGCTTCGGATGATGGCACGCTGCGGCTGTGGCGGCTATTCGACGGGCAGGTGCAGCAGCACCTGGATATCAGCGACCTTGGCGTTGAAAAGTGGCTTGCCTATACGACTCACTGGACTTCGGCCCCGAACGTTGCCATATCAAGCTGGTTCAACGGTGTCACAGCCTTATGGAATACGGATACTGGGAAGGTGATCCGCACCCTGGATGGAGGCAGCTCATTCGTATCCCCTGATGGAACGCGCGCCCTGATTGATCTGGGCATGCCCTACTCAGACCAGCCAACCAGCGCGTTGCTGATAGACATTAACACCGGGCAGACTATTCAGGAATTTGGCGGACTGAAACTAGGTGTCCTGGCCGCCGACTTCAGCCCCGATGGTAAAACGGTCCTGATAGGTAGCGGGGGCAACAAGGGCAACGGAATCGTCTACCTGCGGGATGTTAAAACGGGCAAGATCTTATATGAAATACCTAGGTTCGAGCCACCAGGTGCAGTTGCATACAGCCCAGATAGCACTGTGACGTATGTGGCTTATCAGGATGGGTATCTGATAGCACGTGCTGTACCTAGTGGGGAGGAGCTTTACAATATCAAGGCTCACAGTGCCATAATATTTGGCTTAGATGTCAGTCCCGATGGATCAACCTTAGTGACAGGAGCCGATGACAATACTATTGTCTTATGGGATGCTGCTACCGGGACGAAACTCAGACAGCTTACGGGGCACACAGGCGGGGTGAGATACGTTGAGTTTAGCACCGACGGTAAAACGATTGTGAGTGGTGGTAACGACAACAGCGTTATTGTTTGGGATATTGAGTCGGGGCAGATGCTGCGAAAATATGGTAATTTGCCAAGTTCCCCCTGGACACTGGCGCTTAGTCCAGATGGGCATGAACTAATGGTGGGGTATTCAAATGGCAATGTTCAAATATGGCGCATAGATACCCAAGGGGAGCTTCTCGAATGGATACCCAAAAATCGCTATGTGCCGGACTTTAGTTGCTCCGAACGCGATCTATATCAGATTGAGCCGCTTTGTGAAGCCGGACAATAATCTCTGGGTTTCAACAAACTGAATCAAAACGAGGCTGCGCATGCAGCCTCGTTGGGTATTCGGAGCACTCTACGCGACAGCGTAGGCAGGGGCAACCACCGGAACGCGCTCAAGGCGGTTGGTGCGCATGGTCTTAATGGTGAGTTCAATCTCGTGAAGGTGGTTGAAATACAGGCGGATCAGGTCTTCTTCGCTGCCGGGGAAATGGGAGAGCACATCGGCGGCACACACGGCACAGAACGGGTCTCTGCACAGCGAGCCGGAGAGATTGTACTGTTTGCGAATCCGGCGCAGAGTCATGGTAAAGGCCATGACGTGCGGATCGGCGGGGGACTGCTTGCCGACATAATCGACAATCTCGGCCCAGCGATTTCCGTGCTGCTCACGAAGTTTGGTTACACCAAAGTATGGGTAGAGCGAGTCGTGAAGCGCCATATCGATTTCTCCACTAGGCCCGCGATTCTATCGCTGGTCACCTATATGCACAATGAGTCGTAGTCTCAGTGTATGATGGGTCGGGGTATGGAGCAATGAAAAAAGCGCTTGCATTTGGTTTGAAAATCGATAGAAACGTTGACCCCGTGACCTTAGTACTACCACACCTATAGCATAAATTTCATAATAATCACGTAAGAATATCTCAAACGTTACAAATCCTGTAGCGCTTCGATCATAACCTCGTAGTTAGCCTCGAACATGCAATCGTCAATTCACGATTTTTGTAACACTTCGCGCCAAGTGGGATAGTTATACCCAGACAGGCAGGTTTCACAATCACTCAAATGGGTGATTGGCAACGCCAGAAGGGATAGCTGAGGTGATATTCCCCAGCGAGGATTTCATTAGTCTATTTGAGCGGTGGTACGAGCAAGATGTAGACCGCTTGTACCGCTACCTTTGCTACCGTCTTGGTGATCAGGCCCAGGCGGAAGACCTGACCGCGACAATATGCGAACGGGCGGTGCGTAATCTCAGCCGCTACGACTCTCTGCAAGCCACCTTTGGGGCGTGGATGTTCGGCATAGCGCGCAATGAGATGCTGCACTGGCTGAGAGATCGGCAGCGCCGTCCACCTCCAGTATCGCTGGATACGCTCCCAAATCTCGAAGCAGATGGCGCGACAGTTGAAGAACAGGCACATCGTGCCGATCTCACCCGGCAGGCCCTCATGCACCTCAGCGCACTCTCTGATCGGGAACAGGAAATCATTGCGCTGCGCTACGGCGCAGACATGACAAGTGGTGAAATCGCACGGTTGATGAATTTAAGCCCAAACAACATCCGAGTGATGCTGCACCGGGCCATCGAAAAGCTGCAAGTTTTACTGGTTGATAAAAACGAGGCTGAAAATGCCTGACATGAATCGCAACGATTACGACCTGGACGATGCCTTCAGCCATTCGCGCTTCGTCCTGAATCAACAGTTTAAGGAAGACCTGCGGGCGCGCCTGCGACAGGCCAGTTCAGACGCAAATAATCCCGCTTTTGCTTCAAATGGGTGGCGCCGCCCATCGCAAGCTCTTTATTCTCGACACATCGATGAGGAGAACAAAGCGATGAGCAACTCCCGATTAATTCCAGCTTTTGCCGCAGGATTAGTGATTCTGTTAGTAGTGTTACTCGGCGGCGCGATTGCGTTGCCAAGCCTGAATCTTGGTGGGGTCACGCCGGAGGCGACCACACCGCCGACCGCGACACCCAAGGCAACCGGGACTCCTGTGGCAACGCTGAAAGGCGATTTGATACCGGAGAGCTTCCTCAACATTACATTCGTCTGGCACCCAAGACTGCTGCGACTGCGGGCCGCGAGTGACCCGATCTGCCGCAACCTAGG
>Ga0209382_10009846_pt1 | contig 11947 bp, 14 predicted proteins | sample SoiMetdeltSBSDD5_FD_187599 | JGI IMG/M metagenome (GOLD analysis project Ga0209382, IMG submission 187599) | Bulk soil microbial communities from a Populus tree surrounding site in Tennessee, USA - Soil MetaG P. deltoides SBSDD5 (SPAdes) (version 2) | ecosystem: Environmental > Terrestrial >... | reverse complement strand
TCGTCGCGCCCATGCCGGCGCTGACCAGCAAGCCGGCCGCGATTGCGAGCCACGGATCGTGGGTCAGCAGCAACATCGCGAAGCCGGCCAGCCCGATCAGGCTGCCGGCCAGCATCACCTGGAGCCGCGATCCGACCCGGTCCGCCAGCACGCCGAAGATCGGCGAGAAGACCATGAAGCCGGCGGCGACCGTTGCTCCGGCTGCGCCAGCCTCCGCGACGCCGAACGCGAACTCCTGGCGAAGGTAGGTCGGCAGCCAGGAGAGGACGGCCGTCTGTGCCAGCATCCCGACGAACGCGAACCCCATGAACAACAACCAGAAGTCGCGATCCCGCGCCAGCGCCCGCACGCTACCGCTCGACTGCCGAGATTCCGGCGCCAGCTCGGGGACGACGAGCATCTGGCCGAGCCAGAGCACCAGCGCGACGACTGGAAGGACGGCGAAGGCAGCGGTCAGACCAACGGCCAGGAAGAGGGGCGGCATCAGCAGGATCGTGAGGACGATGCCGGCCCCGATCCCGCCCTGCGCCACGCCCATCGCCTTGCCCCGCTCGGCGCGGCCGAAGGCGGCCAGCATATACGAGAGGGCCGGAACGTAGAGCAGGCCGCCGGCGATGCCCATCAGGAAGCGACCGACGAGCGCGAGCGTGAAGTCTGCCGTGAACGCGAAGATGCCCGATCCGAGGGCCATCAGCAGCAGACCGGCCTTGATCAGTCTGAGGTTACCCAGCCGATCGGCGAGCAGCCCGGCGACCAGCTGGGACACCGCGTACGACACGGTGTAGGCGCCGATGACCGTGCCAACGCTGGCGTAGTCGGCGTCGTAGCGGGCGCGAAACTCCTCGATCAGCGGCGTCGGCGCCATGCGCGCAGCGTTGTGAATCGCGAGGGAGGCGCAGAGCACCGTCACCGCGAGCCAGCCGAGCTTCCTCATCTGGCTCGCGGAGCGCCTCCCAACGCGTGCCGCGAGCGGGCGAGATCATACCCCGGTCGGATCGGGGCGGGCGCCTGGGGTACAACGTCGGGTGAGCAAAGCCAACCATCAGAGGGGAGCGCCTCATGGCGACACGGATCAACCGAGCGATCGAGCTTCTGGGCCAGGACCAGCCGATCTACTACTCGGGCGGCCACACCGGCCACGTGCTGACCCGCGAGCAGGGCAAGAAGGACGTCCACATCTGGGCGGACTACATCAACGTCGGGTTCGAGCACGGCGCGATGGACTTTCACGGGCTCGCCGAGTACCTGACCGGCATGGTGGAGGGCGGTCCGACCAACTCCGGCCACCGTACGCCGACGGTGATCGTGGAAGCGCCGGTCAACGGCATCAACGAAGAGTACATCCTGTACAACGCCTGGCAGTTCCGCCAGATCCTCGGACGGGGAGCACACGGCATCCTGCTCTGTCAGGCGGAGACGGCCGGCGCGGTTCGCGCCTTCGTGGAGTCGTGCCGGTACCCCCAGGGGACGATCGGAACGGACCCGTCGTTCGCCACGCCACAGGAGCGCCTGAAGGGCGCCGATCGCGGCCGGCCCGGCGTGAAGGACGGACGGCCGCTCCTCGGGTTGGGGACGCGCGGGCGCGGCTCGGAGTCGACGGCGGCGGCGATCTGGGGCGTCTCGGCGGACGAGTACACGGCGAAGGCCGATCCGTGGCCGCTCAACCCTGACGGCGAGCTGCTGCTCGGGATCAAACTCGAGAGCCCGGAGGGGATCGCACGAGCCGAGGAGATCCTGGCAGTGCCCGGCCTCGGCTTCGCCGAGATGGGACCTGGCGACCTGAGCCACGCGCTCGGGTACAAGCGGATGCCAGGGCGGGATTCGTATCCGCCGGAGATGCAGGAGGCCCGCGAGAAGGTGTTCGGGCTCTGCAAGAAGTACGGCGTGGCGTTCCTCGAAGGCGCCGCCGATGCCGAGGGCGTGCGACGGAGGATCGACGAGGGCGTGAGGGTCTTCGCCGGCCACAGCGAGGAGAACGCGAAGGCCGGCCGGGCGCACTCGAAGCGCACGATGCCGGTCGGATAGCCCTCACCCCCCGACCCCCTCTCCCTCGCAAGGGAGAGGGGGAGACCGCCTGGGTGTCGTGAGCCGCTCCCCTCTCCACCGCGGTGGGGAGGGGCTGGGGGTGGGGCCGCTACCGGGCGACGAGGTCGTCGGCGACGGCGCGGATGCCGGTGAAGTTGCGAGTCCGCTGGATCTGGCGGTCGACGTCGTAGTCGCGCCCACGGTGGTGCCTCGGGCGCCAGACGTCGACGATTGGACCGTCCGGTAGCTCGAAGGCACACGGTTCGAGCTCCGGCGCGTTCACGAGTCCCGCGTGGAAGTTGCCGATCTCCTCATCCGTGAGCGGACGGTCGCGGTGGTAGTAGACCGAGAAGGCCGCCGAGTGTCGGTCGTCGATCGGGGTCCAGATCTTGTCGCCTCGGGGTCAGGCGGGGTACGGCACGACGGCGAAGGTCGGCACGAGCCAGTGGGTCATGCGCCAGAGGTAGAGGCCGTCCGGCGTGTCGCGGCGCCCGCCGTAGACGAAGCCGTAGTCGGTCTCCTGGACGGTCAGCCGGGGAGCCTGATCGAACTGGGTGCTGGCAGTGACGGCGCCCTTGTAGGCGTAGTCGTCGTCAAACCATTTGTGCAGGAACGAGATGTGGGCGGTGTCGATCTCGCCCTCCAGGCCCTGCATGTAGTTGCATTCGTGGAAGGTGCGCCACAACCCGGTGGGTGTCCGGCACGAGCGACCAGCCGAGCTGTGACAGCTCCGGGGTCTTCTCTGGCGGCCCCATGTAGACCCAGATCAGGCCGCCCCACTCCTGGGCCGGGTAGCTCTTGATGCTGATGCGCTGGCGGAAGGTGCTGTCGGCCGGCTCGGTGGGCATCTCGACGCAGCGGCCCGAAACGTCGAACTTCCAGCCGTGGTAGACGCAGCGCAGGCCGCAGCCCTCGTTTCGTCCGAAATACAGATTCGCCCGGCGGCGGGCGCAGTAGGCGCTGACAATGCCTATGGCGCCTTCGGTGTCGCGGAAGGCGACCAGCTCCTCGCCGAGGACGCGCAGGCGCAATGGCGGGCCGTCGCGCTCGGTCAGCTCGTGCGCGGCCAGGACCGGCAGCCAGAACCGGCGGAACAGGGTGCCCATCGGCGTGCCGGCATTCGTGCCGGTCAGGAGTGAGCTCTCTTCGGCGGTCAGCATGGCGAGTCCCCCACCCCCCGCCCCCCTCCCCATTGCGATGGAGAGGGGGAGCCGACTGGCACGCAGCGGGTGGATTCCAGATTGTGATCAGCCAGAGTCGCCGAATGTGTGCCGTCGGTGATGGGGCGGAGCGGCGGGCGCGGCGTCGGGACGGGCTCACCTTGTGAGAGCCGGTCGATGATCGTCTGCACCCGGAGCGCGTCGAGCTGGTCGATGGCGTCGAGCGGCGAGTCGGCCTCGGCGACACATCCTGGCAGCTCCGGGTACTCGGCGCGGCGGACCCGGGTGCCGTCCGGCCGGCGCACCGAGGCGATGATCATGGTGTACGGCACCCGCAGATGCTCGTCTGGGGTCACGGCTGCGCTCCCGGATCCGACCGTGGGCTGCGTCAGAGGAGGGTACCCGATTCCTGCTGCGCCTCGTCGATGGCCTGGAGCGCCTCGGCGACAGCCTGCTCCACCGTCAGGGCCTGTCCCGCCGCCCAGGCCACCGCGAACGCCTCCTCGCCAAGCGCACTCCGCAATGCGAGCAACTCGGCTTCAACCCGGGCACGATCCGCCCCGACGCGCAACCTCAAACCCAATCCCTCGCGGATGCCGTCGGCGGCGGCAAGCAGCCTGGTGGCTCGCGCCGGATCGCCGCCGACGTGGATCGCCCAGGCCAGTGGATCCAGCGCGGTGGCGACATTTACGGGACTCCCCTGATCGCGACTGATCGGGAGCACTTCTCGACCGAGCGACAGCATCCGGTCGGCGTCGCCTCGTGCCTGCGCGATGCGCAGAAGATTGATCAGGCAGCCCTGAATGCCGAACCGATCGTCCCGCTGCAGGTACAGCCCGAGAGCTTCCTCACACAATATCGATGCTCTGCGCTATGCAGTGCGTGCCCGATACTCACCGGGTCGCCGATCTGACGGCCCAGGTTCAGGCTCTCCTCGGCGAGGGCCGCTGCCTGATCCAGGTCGCCGCTCGACCGCGTGACCTGGGCAAGGCGCGCGAGTCCGAGAACCGTATCTGTCGGTCGGCCCGTGGAGCGACTGTGGGCGATGAACTGGAGCCAGAACTCGCGAGACCGCTGATAGTCGTCCTGGAAGAACGCGAGACCGGCCGCGCCATTGAGCTGCTGGCTACGCACGACTGGCTCGGCCGAGGCCGCGAGCGCCCGGTCGAGCCAGCTCCGCCCCTCGCTCGTGTGGCCGCGCATCCACCAGAACCGCCAGAGCGCCCCAGCTAGCCGGCCCAGCAGCTCGCCTGCACCGCCAGACCGCTCGCTCCAGACGAGCGCCGCGCGGAGGTTGGCGTGCTCGACCTGGAGACGGTCCATCCAGACTTTGGCCTCCGCTCACTCCAGGTGCGGCTCGGCCTCCTCGGCGAGCGCCAGAAAGTGCTCGGCGTGCTGGCGGCGCGCGTCGTCCGCCTCGCCGTATGCCGCCAATTGTTCGAGGGCGTACTCGCGGATCGTCTCCAGCATCGTGAAGCGCGTCCCGGCGCCGTCCACGTCGAGAGGCCGTACCAGGCTCTTCTCGACCAGCGAGCCGACGCCGTCGAGGACGTCAAACTGGTCGACCGTATCGGCGCCGATCGCCTCGGCGGCCTCCAGCGTCGTCTCGAACACGGCATCGTGCCGGACGAGGGCCGGCCGCATCGCCTCCGGGGCCTCCTCCCAGAGGGCGGTGCTCCCTTCGACGTCGGTCAGCAGGAACGTCACCGTCCCGCTCGGGAGACCCTGTCCCTTCACTGCGTTCAGGGCAGGCTCTGAGCGTCGCGAAGGATCGGCCATCTTCGCCTCGTCCCGTCACGCAGCAGCGACTCGCCGTGTGAGGGTAGGCTATTCGTTCCGGAGGACGGCGTCAATGCGTCGAACGGGGCACACGTCCCGGGCAGAGCCGAGGGTTCGAAATCGCACGTGCCGAGGTCCGTGGGGTGAAACAGTCGCCAACCCAAGGGCAGGGAGTGAACTCCCTGCCTACCCTCGCCGCGTCCCTACGGGACGGACCGGTCGCCCCCTCGTGAGTCGCGTAGCGACGGCACAATGGTAGACGTGGACTTCAGTCCACGGCCCCGGTCGACGCTCACCGACTCACGGCCCCGGTGGCGCGGTTTCAACCCACGACCCGCTGACGGTGCTGCCTCCACCTCGATTGTGAGCAGACGTCGCGTGCTGCTGACCGCGCTGGGCGCGATGCTGACGGCGGCCTGTGGCGAATCGGCACCGGTGGCAACGCCTCGGCCGAGCAGCCCCGTACCATTGTCGCCGTCGCCCGCCCCCTCACCGTCTCCATCACCCTCTCCTGGCCCGATCGCTGCCCCTCCCCTGATTGTTCCTGGGCGCACGCCGTCGCCGGCCGCGTCGCCATCGCCGTTCCCGATCGTGCTGGGCCGGCCGGGGCTGCTCGCCGTCGAGCGGGCCGGGCGGATCCTGCTGGTCGATCCGGAGCGGCAGCTGCCGACGCGAACGATCGTCGCCAGCCCGGACAACACGGCCGCACGCTGGTCCCCGGACGGCCGAAGCCTGCTGATCGTCCAGGGGCTCGGGCCGGCGGCCGAATTGCGATTGGTCCCGCCCGAAGGCGGCCCAGGCCGTCGCCTGACGAGCAACGGTCGGCCGGAGCGGGGCGCTGTCTGGTCGCCGCATGGCGATCGGGTGGCGTACGTGCTGCCTCGTGCACTCGGCCCCGGCGGCAACGACGATCCAGCGGAGCCGGAGGAGCTCTGGCTGCTTGACGTCCAGACCGGTGCCGACCGGAAGCTTGCCGACGGCTTCGATCCGGCCTGGTCGCCAGACGGCCACTGGCTCGCCTACGCCTCGAACGGCCCGCGCGACCAGCACGGCCCACGCGAGAACGCGATCCGGATCGTCGGCGCGGATGGCCAGGGCGATCGGCAGGTGCTGGCCGTGACGGACCTGCCGGCGGACCTGCTCCCGTCGTTCGGGGTGCCGTTCAGGCCGGCGACGGTCCGACTGCGGGCGCCGGGCTGGTCGCCGGACAGCCAGCAGCTGGTTGCCAGCGCGGACGGTCACACGAGCATGGCGCTGACGTTCGACGAGCGGGGTCAGGGGCTCCGGCCGTGGGCGATCGCCTTCGAGGGTGGCGTCGGGCGGGCGCGCTGGTCGCCGGACGGCACGCGCCTGGCCATCGAGTCGCGGCCGGCGACGGGGCTGGACGTGGTGATCGTCGCCGAGCTTTCGAGCAGGCGCGAGACGACGATCGGCGGCCCGACCGTCGGCTTCCAGGCGTTCGGACCGACGTGGTCGCCGGACGGCCGGCGGCTGGCAGCTATCGTCACCAACCCACCGGCCCGGCACGGCGAGCCGCGCGAGTCAGCGCTGCGGCTGTTCGCGACCGACGGCGCGGCGCTGGGCGACCTCGTCGCGGAGCCGGGCCTGCGCGATCCAGACTGGGGGCGAGCGCCGTGAGCGCCCGGCTCCCTCCATCAATTGCGTGGAGAGAACGACCATCTTGACCACGGGCTGCTACCATGCCGTCAGACGCGGCAGGTCATCAGCGCCGGAAGGCTGTGGTACAATCCGCGAAACATCCAGAGGTACGGTCCCATTATCCCAGACAACCCAAACTGGCACCGTTCCAAAGGGTGGTGCCCCTATTACCGAGAGCGTTGGGCCATCGGGCAGGAGCCGGATGGCCAGGGCGGGCGCCTGCTCTACCAGATCATTTGCCTCCAGAATACGCCGCCAGAGACCGAGTCCGAGCAGGCCGAGTGCATGAAGACGCGTTCCATCTGCTGGCGCAACCAGCCGCCGCGCAAGTCCGCACGCAAGAAGACCGCCGCCGCCGCGAAGTAGTGCTCACCTTGGTCACCATCGCGTTCGTCGGCGACACGCTCCTCGGCGACCAGTTCCAGGATCTCCTCCGCGAGCGCGGCTACGATCACCCGCTGCTCGGCATCGCGCCGCTCCTCTCTCGCGCCGCCTTCACCGTCGTCAACCTGGAAGGCGTCCTCACGGCAGAGGATCGCGGACTGCCGGGTGTGCCCCAGCGCACCCGCTTCTGGATGCGCGCCGATCCCGAGTCTGCGGCGGCGCTGGCGGCGTACGGCGTGCGCCTCGTCAGCCTCGCGAACAATCACGTGCTGGACTACGGCCTCGACGGCCTTGACGAGACGATTTCGACCCTGGACGCCTACGGCATCGCCCACTGCGGCGCCGGCGCCACCGAAGCGGAGGCCCGCCGGCCCCGCATCCTGCACGCGAACGACGTCCGCGTCGCGTTCCTCTCCTGCATCCAGCGCTACGACATGTACGAAGGCTGGCTCTACGCCGAAGGCGAGCGCGGTGGCTGCAAACGCCTCGCCGAGCGAACCGTCTCCCACGACCTCCCGCAGCTCGCCGAAGCAGCCGACGTCAGCATCGTCCTGGCACATTGGGGCCGCAACTACCGCGACGTCACCCCGGCCCAGGAGCGCTGGGCACCCAGGCTCGCCACGGCCGGCGCGGACCTCGTGATCGGCCACCATCCCCACATCGCCCAGCGCGTCGAGATCCTGCACGGCTGCCCGATCGTCTACAGCCTCGGCAACGGCCCCTTCGGGACCAGGGGCCGCTTCGCCAGTTACGGACAGGCGCCGTACGGCCTCGTCGCCCTCGCCGAGATCGAGCCGCCCGGCACGCTCACCGCCCTCGAGCTGCACCTGATCGACGTCGACAACCGCGCGAGTCAGTTCCGACCCACGCCCGTTGAGGACGAGACGGCGATCCCGTTCCTGCGCACGCTCACCGCACCGGCGGACGGCTGGTACCAGCGCGGCCACGCCCTCCGCCTCGAGCGCTCGGGCTAGCCGCGCGGCTCCTGTGGACCGATCGCCTTCGCCATCCGCACCCAGGCCAGCGTGTTGGTCAGCAGCGGCCCGTGCCCGAGCGGCACCCCCACCGCGCTCCCGCCGAACAACGACACCTGGCTCCGGCTGCTCAAGACGTACCAGTCTCGCTCGTGCAGCGGCGCGATCACCGCGTCGGCCGGCGTCACCACGACATCCTCCGGGTCCGCCAGCGTTAGCAGGTTGACCCCCTGCGAACGCAACCTGGCAGCGATCCGTTCCACGGAGGCCCGGTGGAGCGGATCGCTGCCGCGCGCCACCAGCTCCCGAACCGCGATCCCGCTCGGCAGCAGCGTCCCAAACCCGAGCGCGCTCAACAGATCGCCCTCGATGCCCAGGTCCGTCCCAAACAGCGGTGCGCTCAGCGTGATCAGCGAGCCGATCCGGCCCTCCCAGCGCTCCGGCTCGCCGAACAGCAGCGCCGCCGACGCTTCAAAGAGCGCCACCCCGCCCAGGCTGTAGCCGATCAGGTGGTAGCGGGTGTCGTCCGGCAAGATCGAGCGGTACCAGCGCAGTCCACGCCCCACGTGCGCCGTAACGTCGGATAACCCGGCCTGGCAATCCGTCGATTCGTACGGAATCGGCCGCCAGCCCTCCACGTCCTGCGTCGAGTTGTAGCTGATCTCCAGGAAGTCGCCGGCCTGGTAGCCGTGGTTCGTCGTCAGGTACCGAATGAAGCCGTCGAACCGATCCAGCGCCTCGCCGCTCCGACTGAGCATCCCGGCCGCCAGCACGATCTTGTTCCGCCCTCGCGTGTTCAGCCGCCGGCCAGCCTGCCAATCGTCCAGCCAGTCGGCACTCCCCTCCGCCCCGTAGCCCACTCGGTCATCCATCGCCGGGTCCACTCACCCCAGTGCGTCTCGGCCCCACGCCAGCCACCTGACCGGATTATAGGTCCGGCAATCCCCCTCTCCCGCGCGGGAGAGGGGACAGGGGGCCATGGGGCCGTGGGGATCAAGGGGCCCCATGGTAGGCATGATTCAAGGGGCCCCATGGTAGGGTGGGGAGGGATTCAGCCTACCGCCGAACGGAGCCCGGCCCGGCCAGCAGCGTCACGTGCTGCCGGTACCCGATCCGCGCGTACGCCGCCAGCGCCGGCAGGTTGTTCTCGCGCACGTCCAGCACCACGTCCCGCGCACCCTCGGCGAACAGCCTGGAGGTCAGCGCGGCCGTCACCGCCGCCGCGAGTCCCCGTCCACGCCAGGCCGGGTGCACCAGGACACCCTGGACCACCGCCAGCCCGTCCTCGCGCGCCGCCAGCACCTGCTCGGCCACCGCGACGACCCGATCCCCCTCGCGGATGCCGACGTACTGGTACCCCTGGCGCAATCGGTTCGTCTGAAACCGTGACTCCGGCCAGAGTGCGTACAAAGACGCCAGCGCCCCCGCGTGCTCGAGGCCCAGCCGCTCCACCAGCCTGACCTGGAGCGGTTCCACCAGCGTCTCCGGCGTCACGTGCATCCGGACGATCGGCTCCAGCCAGTCGAACCGGTACCGCTCGGTCAGCGCCGAACGCATCGCCGGCAAGATCCGGACGAACGCCCGGCCCGGCAGCCGCGCGCTGTGCAGCATCCGTTCGAGCGTCGCCGGCGGACCGAACGCCTGAACGCTACCGCCCCAGCTCGGATGGTCGAAGATCCAGAGCCCGGCCGTGGGATCGTCCAGGTCGTCCACCCAGAGCCGCACGAACGGCCACTCACGAGCGCCAAGCGTGCAGAGCGGCCAGGCCCAGAGCGGCACATCCAGCCGCAGGAACGTGCGCGCCGCGCCCGGGTCGGCGAGGAGCCTCATCGCCTCACGCTGCTCCCTGTCGGCCAGCATTCCACCGGACAGAAACGAACCAATCCGCGGCCGGACGCGCCCCCAGCGAGGTTATAGGGGATAGGGGATAGGGGATAGGGTGGCGTCTCCTATCCCCTATAACCTCTTGCCCCATGACACTCGATCGGCAGCCACCTCCACGCGCCGTCATCTTCGATCTCGGCGGCACCCTCGTCGACTGGCCGGACTGGGACGAGGACAGCCTGCGTCGCTGGGCGCTCTCCTGGGACGCCCTCACCACCACCCTGCCCCACGCCGACTGGCCTCCTCGCGACGAGTACGTTGCCGCCATGCGCGCCGCCGAGCTCGCCCACTGGCAACGCGTCGACGACGAGCACTGGAGCGGACCGCCCTCCGGCGTGTTGCGTGACGGCTTCCGTCGACTCGGCCGCCACGTCCACGAGGCCGAGCTCACCGCCGCGCTCGACGGCTACGCCCGCGCCGTCGACGGCTGGGCCATCCTCGAGCCCGGCGCCCGCGAGACCCTCGAGCTCCTCCGCGAGCGCGGCTATCCGCTCGGCCTGCTCTCCAACACCTGGTGGGCCGCGGACTGGCACAACGCCGACCTCGCGGCGCACGGCCTCGCCAGCTACCTGGACGAGCTCGTCTACACCTCAGACCAGCCCCACTCCAAGCCCCACCCGTCGGTCTTCCAGACCGTCGCGGATCTGCTCGGCACGGATCCCGCCGCCTGCGTCATGGTCGGCGACCGCCTGTTGGACGACGTCGGCGGGGCGCTCGGCGTTGGGATGCGCGCCGTCTGGAAAGAGAACACGAAGCCGTGGCCCCACCCACCCGAGGCCACGCCCACCGCCACCATCCGCCACCTCGCAGAGCTGCCCCCGCTGCTCCGCGCCTGGGGCGGCCCCTAACCCCTCAACTCCTCGGCTGCATCTCGCTCCATCTGCGCCAGCTTCCGGACCCGCCGCCGAAAATGCTCCTCCGTCGAGAATGTCGCCTCCAGGTACGTCTTCAGCAGGTCCAGCGCCAGCCGATCGCCGACGATCTGCGCGCCCAGGCAGAAGACGTTCGCGTCGTCATGCTCCACGCACTGGTGCGCCGAGTAGACGTCGTGGCACAGCGCCGCGCGAATCCCCGGCAGCTTGTTCGCCGCCATCGCCGCGCCGATGCCCGTCCCGCACACCATGATCCCTCGATCCGCCTTCCCCGTCCGGACCGGATCGCAGACGCTCCGCGCCACGTCCGGGAAGTCGACCGGCTCGCCATCGTGCGTGCCGACGTCCTCGACATCGTGGCCCCACAAGCGCAACGCTTCCACCACCTGCCCCTTCAACGGAAACCCGGCGTGGTCCGCGCCCACGATGATGCGCATACCCTCGTCCCTCCTGTCGGCGCCGCGCGATGCCAGTCGAACACCCACGGTGTCCAGGCCCGATTCTTGCGTAGCGCCGAGATCGCTCGCATCGGGTAGGGGTACCACCCACAGCAGGTGATCCGCCAGCGCCCGTTGATCGTACTCCTTGGCGAGCAGCCAACCGCTGTGCGCGTGCGCGTGGCATCGGTCGGGCTCACCTCGGATCGGGGGCGGCGAACGCCGAAGTTGGGCCGCGAGGTGGTGACATGACACGACGGTCGTGTGTCCTGGTAGCCTTGAGTGTCGTGCTGGCGTTCACGTCAGTCCTCGGGGCCGACGGCGGGGCAGATCTCCCACGAACGCTCGCCGCGCCGCTGGACGCGCCGCTCGCGGTGCCAGACAACTCGATCGTCCTCCAGCCGTTCCTCTCTGGCTTCACCTTTCCCCTCTTCATGACCCACGCCGGCGACAACACCAACCGACTCTGGGTCCTCGAGAAATCCGGCCTCATCAAACTGGTCGTCGGCGGGGCGGTTCGCCCGACGCCGTACCTGGACCTGGTCGATACCGTGAGCGACTCCGGCGAGCAAGGGCTGCTCGGGCTCGCGTTCCACCCGAACTTCGAGTCGAACGGCCGGTTCTTCGTCTACTACACAGCGAACCCGTCGACGGGGAGCGTCGGCAACAACACCCTCGCCGAGTACCACGTCGACGAGAACAACCCCGAGATCGCCAACCCGGTTCCCGTCCGGATTCTCCTCTCGATCCCGGACGGGGCCACCAACCACAAC
>Ga0209382_10009845_pt1 | contig 11947 bp, 8 predicted proteins | sample SoiMetdeltSBSDD5_FD_187599 | JGI IMG/M metagenome (GOLD analysis project Ga0209382, IMG submission 187599) | Bulk soil microbial communities from a Populus tree surrounding site in Tennessee, USA - Soil MetaG P. deltoides SBSDD5 (SPAdes) (version 2) | ecosystem: Environmental > Terrestrial >... | reverse complement strand
GAATGCCAACTATGTTGACGCCCGGAACAGCGGCTTGTAGCTACCTCGATGAACATATGCAATAAAAATGTTAGCCAGCACCAAAAAGGCAGCCACTGGGAGTCCCTTCAGATCCAAGAAAGTATGAACCAAGAAAATATTCACAATGATTGGGGCAATCAATATACTTGCTAGGGGAACGAAACGCCCGGACACGAATGCCAAACCGCAAATGAGTTCGATCACTTTTACTGTCGGCATAATATAGACAGAAGCTTCCAGACCATCCCCAAAAATCTTCATAGCGCCTTCGGCCGGAGGCGGCGTGATAAGCTTGAAAAAATATGTGATGGATGCAAAAAGGAAAAGCAGCCCCATCAGAGTACGCACGATAATTGCGGCAATTTTCATTAACTTGTTCCTCGTGTGTTAGCATCCCCAGATCGGAGATGACGCCCAGTTCAATCTACTGAAAATGGGGCTCTGTTGCAAAAAATATTTTTACCACATTCTATAGTGAGAATGAATCGGCCATTGCCACAATATCTTGTGTGGCCAGTGAATTTTTGAAACAGATCCCTCCATGATGCGCGAAGGCTTGGCGTTCCCGCTCTCTATAAGCAGTTCCACCTCATACCCCATCAATTGCGACGGAAGCCGATAGGTTTTGCATTTGGAACACGGACATCGGTCTGTACCAGCCAGCCGGGCGCCTCAATTCCCGGGCGGCCTCTGGTTCGGGCGCCGGGCGCCGCGCTCCCGATCGGACGGGGACGTGTCCTGAGGCGGGAACTCGGGCGGGAGGCGGTCGCCTACCATGCCGAGCGATATGATTGTCGTGAGGCCATTCTGCGCTGCCCCGTTGGTCCCCGCCAAGCCGGAATCATCAACAGGCTTTAGTGATTCCGGCCCCTCCACCCTTCGGATGGCTTCGTTTCGTCTGCCCCGGCCGCTGGCGAGCAGCGCATTCACCCCTACCTTCATGAAGGCAGGGTTATTCGTTTTCAGGTAGACGTAGGAGGCCAGGCGGCCGTCGCGAACATATGAAGCGTCCTTGCCCTCGGTTCCCGTGGTCATATCCTTGACGATGACCTCGCTGGGCGCGCTATAGAGCCGGCAGTATTGCAGCCAGAGTTTCTGCCAGCGCTCGTCGTCAAGCATCAGGTTGAGTTCGAAGACCACTTCGGCCCCGCCCATGATCGTCGCCAGGTTATATTGCCCCGCCTCGTCCGAGAGTTGATAGAGTTTGCCGGTAGCCGGGTCGTAGCCGAACAGAAGGTTCTTCCCGGTGCGCAAGCCGAGAGGCATCCGGGCGAGACTCTCGACGCCGGCGAGGATCTTGTCGCGCCACTTCGTGTCGCCGGTGCGTTCCCATTCTGTCATCCAGTTGCTGACGAAGGCCAGCCAGTCGGGGCCGAGGCGGACGCGGGTCGGATATTTCTTCTCGGCTTCGGTGATCGGCTGGGCCAGCCGCATTGGATCGTACTCCACGACCTTGTAATCCACGTTAAGTACCTCGCGCATAATGTCGCCAGTGCGTTCGTCAGTGGTCAGGTAATAATAGAAGCGGCGGTACGCGGCCTGGCTGATGCGCGCCTCCTTGGCGCCGCAGCCCCAGTGGCGCACGTTGTGACGGGAACCGAGCCCGGCGAACTTGCCAAGATGATAGGTGTCCACTTCGCTGGTGTGTCGCGTCATCGCTTCGGCCATGCGGAAGACGTCGGCGCGGCCCGTCCGCAGGAAGCTGTACCAAAGCCACATGTCAGTGCCCAACTCGGTGTTGTCCCAGGCCATCCCGCCCAAATCGTAGCGCCAGACGTGGCGCTCGTTGTCGTATGAGTGCATCACGTCGCCGTAGTCCCAGAACCCGTACCAGTTGCGCTGATCAACCTGCTTTATATAAAAGTCGAGCGTGGCCGCAAGCCTTTCTTCAATCGCGCGTTTCACAGGAGTCGAGCGGTCCTCAGGTCCCCATACTCCGAAGGCCAGGGCCGAATGCAGGTATTGCGGCGCGCAGACCAGCAACGGCGGGTCGGCGCCGGCATCCGCCATCTTCGCCGTCTCCTCTTTGGACGGGACGGCGGCGGTCGCAAACAGCGTCAGCTCACTGGTGCGCGCCACGCCGTGCGACGTGCTGAAACCGGGCTGCACGTCCTCGTAAACCGCTTCGAGGCCGTGAGGGCGGGTGTCGTAGTGGCGCATATCCATGCCCGGCGCATCAGGCGACCACATCCAGACGATCAACTCCGCGGCGCCGGTGGACGCCTTCTGCACTTCGAGTGACGCCGGGTATGACTGCCAGAAATTCTTCAGGCTCGCCGCCAGCCCGCCGCTCACGTCGCCCGCGAAAACCAGCCCCGTGGCTCGCCTGCCGGCCCCGGCCGGTATCCAAGCGCTTTCAGGGTTGGTTCGTTTGAGAACTGTAAACCCGTCGGCGTTTGGCTGGACCATCTTGAAATCATCCCACACCGCCCAATCGGCCAGCAGGCCCTGGCCGCGCGCGTTGTAGGCTTCCTTGTCTGGAACGCGCCTGCCGGCGATCTGATCCGTGTAGACGTCGACGCCCGTCTGCGGGTGGGCTACGAAACGGCCCCCGCGCCCGATCATCGGCTGAATCGGTTCTGACCACAGGCCCAAGCCCTCGCCCGAAAAGCGAACGTGGCGGTTGTGAATTTGCTCGCGCATTGGGACCGAGAAGACCACGCCCAGCCCGCGTATGAAATCCCTGCTCTCGTCGCCGTCGTAGACGATGGTGTGGACCATACGAACCGACTCCTGCCCGGCGTAGAAATACAGGCGGGCGACGAACGGCAGCCACTCCCGGTTGCTCTTTACCCCTCGATGTTTGCCTTCGATCTTCGCCACCGCTCTCACCGGGCCGGCCTGCTCTATAGTCACTCGCTCGACTTTGGTCGAATATTTCTCGCGCGGCGGGGCGTTCTCGGCCCCGCCGTCGGGGCCGTCCTGCAAAATACAGACGAGCCGCCCGTGTCGCGCCACCTCACGGCCGTCAATAGCCATCGAGTCGATGAGAGTGGCGCCCCATCCGGGGATGCGAACCTTCAGTCGTCCTGTATCTATTTCAAAGGTTGTGTCGCTCTGTCTGACCTGCACGACCGGCCCTGAAGTGGATGCCGCAGTATTGCTCAGTGAGAGCCTGAGTGAACCTGTGGTCTCCGGGCCGGCCACGGTGGCGAAACCGGACCACTTGATCGAGCCGTCCGGCCACCACGCGAGAGGCCACGATTGCAGTGGCAGACTCTTCCCGCCGGCTGTGGTCAGGGTGAACGCCTGGTCTTTCCGGACTTTGCCACGAGGCCACGGCGTCCCCCAACTGACGCCCATCGGCGCCGCCGGCGGCTTATCTCCCAGCCATTTCAATTCGATGGATGAATCGGATTGCGCGGCGGCGCCCAAGGCGCAACACACGACGAGAAGGGGCGGCAGCGTAAGCGATGCGAGCCGCTCACGGAGCCGGTCTGCGACGGCATTCAAGGTCAATCTCGTTTTCATAGTTTCCCTCACCAGGCTATCGGGTTCGTTTGGCGGTAAGCTGCCACACTTTGAAGTTATCATAAGCCACCATCGTCACGCCTTGCATCGAACGCAGTCCGATCCGCCCCGCCCCGTGCGGGCGTTCGGGGTCGTCCCACTTGATGACCACCCTGCCGTTGACCTCAACTTCGATGTGCGGGCCGCTCTTCAGAATACGAAGGCGATGGGCGCCATCGGTCGGTCCGGTGGTCAGGCTCGGCCCTTCGGCCACCTGTTTGAAACCCGGATTCTTGCGGAGGCGGTTCGAGAGGTTTTCCGCCTCGTTGTTCCGACTCCAGTAGGAATCAGTATAGTTGGCGACCGCGCCGCTGTGATAGGTCTGGTATTCGGCCCGGCGCGGCGGCAGGGATAGGTCGAAGATGTCTTCGCCGTTCCGCCCGGAGGCGCAAAAGAGAACGATGGTCAGCCCGCTGGTGGAGCCGCAGGGGCTCATCTCGAATTCGAGCAGGAAGTCAGCAGGAAAGATGCGGCGGTTCCAGACCACCATATGTGAACGCCGGCCCGGCTCCACTGGCCGTGGCCTGCCGGAGGCGTCGAACGGCGACGGGGCCACAATCAGCCTCCCGTCTCGAACCTCTGCGCCACCCCAGCCCTCGGCGATCCACTCCGCGTCGGGCGCAGGGCCGGCTTTGCGCCGCCACACGGCGCCGGCTTGCTCAATCAGATCCTCTTCGCGGACGATCTTCTGCGGCCGGCCGAAGTCGTTTTCGTAAAATGGGCGCAGCTCGTATCCCGAAAGATCGAGTTGCGCGGTCGCGTCCGACGTGGTTTGCGTCGTGCCCGTCCGGGCCGCGCCAGTGACGCACAAGGCCACGAAGAGCAAAACATCGAATGGTCTCACTGCGCGACGCTTGGGAATAAAGTACAGGCTCAACTCAACCTCCCGTGATGACTCTGAGTTGATAGATGCTTGTTTCCGGAGGTTCATGCATGTGGTGATTTTACTGGATTTTACCTGATCTCCCCCTTTTTTCAGTCTCGAATCGTGGAATAAATTTAGATGGCTGTTCGGCTGAAAGATATTGCGCGGGATCTTGGCGTTTCCCTCTTGACCCTTTCCAAGCTGAATCAAGATATTTCTATCGGCGAGTTACAAACGGACATAGAAGAGATCGGCTACCCCAGATGCGCCACCTAGGCCATTTATGCCAAACTGGCAACTTGAAACTTATCTATAATTTTCCAGATTAAGCCTGGTTACCGAACGGACACCTTTTAGTCGCCCTCGCGAGTCGAGCGCGGCCTCAACGTTCTGCTGGACTCAGTTAGTCGGAGGGGAGGATCGTGACCAAGCCGCCCTCACTCAGTCTCGATCGGGTCTGCCAGTAGAAGAACGCGTTGTGGCTGTTGTTCGGGTCGTGGATCTGGGTCCATTTGTACGCGCCACCGCAGCCGGCGCCGACGAAGACGTTCCACCCCTGCTGGATGGCGTGGTCGTCACCGTCGAAGTACCCGGGGTGCTTGCAGACGCCGACGACCTGGATCTGCGGGTTGATGGCTGTTTCGCCGTCCGGGCACGCAGCGTTGATGCTGTATAGCGGAGTCCAGCCCTGATACGGGACAGGCGCCGCGGTCGCTTGCGTGCCTTGCAGGTCGACGCGATATGCGTTTGTAAAGAGCATCTCGAACAGCCTGGCTTTCGCGTTGGTGATCGCCGCCGCGTGGTTCGGGTCGTTCCCGTTGGAGATCGCTGAGTGGCAGTAGGAACCGTAGTTTCTACCGTAGGCCACGGTGTACGTTTTCCCCGGCGCAGGCGTCATATTCAGGCCTTGGATAAAGGGGCTCGCCTGGGCGGCGTATGGTAGGGAGCCGTCGCTTTCGCCTGTCCAGAGCGCGGGCGAGCAGCTGTTACGGGAGATGAGCCCGAGGGCGCGTTTGTTCTGCGCAACCCAGTCGGCTGCAGCCACGCCGCTGACATTTCCGGCGTACTCGCACCAACCGTTACCTGGCGCCGACGCGTTGCCGAAGAGGGAGATCACGTCGCCGAGCTTACATGTGGTGACGAAGTCGAACGGACCTGCGACGTTGTACTTATTCGGCTGGAGCCCGTCGATCATGCCCTGGATCGAGACAACTGCGGCGATCTTGTTCTGTACGCCCCAGTCATAGGTTCCGACGCCAGCCGGCCCCGTGTTGGAGGCGACCTCGAAGGCCGTCCGTGCGCCGGTGCTGTGGCCGATCAGGATGATGTTCTTGGCAGTGGGCGGGAAGAGCCGGTTGATCTCTTGGACCAGGCGATAGCGCCACTCGTATGCTGTAGTGCAGGGATCACCCTGCTTGGTCGTGGCGCAGCCGGGGTCGCCGACCTCCCAGTCGTCCATTCGCATTGGGCCGAGCGAGTCGGTCGGGTGGTAAGGAGAGGCCGGCGCCGTATAGAGATTGGCCGCAGCGCTCGCGACGTTGATCGTGACGCCCGGATGCGCCGCCTGGTAGTTCGAAATCCATGTCGGGATGTCGGCGTCGATTGAGTTCTTCAAGTCTGCCAGGGAGTTGGCTGCATTGATGCGGGACGCGTCATCATTCTTTACGCCGTGAACGTACAAGAAGTTGAGCTGGATGACGCCGGTCGTTACCGAATTCGAGGACGCGCCGACCGACGGCTGGCCCTCCTCGTTGGCCGCCACGCTCAAACTACTCGCCAGTAACGCGACTGCCACCAAGAGAGTAAACGCTCTACTTTTACGCATATCTCTCCTCCGGTCTTTCCCAAAGAGATCCATCATTATTCTTTGCTCTCTTTATAATGCGAACCAAGGATAAGGCTGCAATCCTAACAGTCGTTGTAGAGTTGGGTGATGAAACTAGAAATCCAATTCATTCAACTCTTTCTGCGAGGTTACACAGCCTACGATAAACATCCAACGCCCAAGTATCGACGCTGGAGTCCGAATACGACCGAGCCGCTTGTTACAGATCAAGAACTAATCACGGTCTACCTGTTCGTGCATCTACAAAGGCGCTTCAAACAGAAGATGATTCACTGCTATGTCCAGGAGCATTGGGGTGCGTGTTTACCACAATTGCCGAGCTATCAAACCTTCTATCACCGTCTCAATCTACAGCGGCTTTCAATTGAATGCAGATTAGCATAGTCCGCCTTTGACTGGGAAGTTTTTTTCCCGCCGGTCTCCTTACAATACCTCGCAGAGGTGTCACAGTTGCGGCAAGATTGATAGCAGAAATCGCAAGGGTGAAAGATTCAGATGCGTGAGTTGTGGGCACGAAGTCGATGCGGACCCGGAGCGCGGCGAAGAATCTGGAATACTTGTGATTGGCGGGAGTTTATAGTCTCCGTTTACTTCCAAACTGACGCATGGACTATTTGTCCATAAAATCTGTAACTATACAACTACTCTCTTGCGTTGCCGATCGATGCCGTACTAGGTACGGCGCGGCCGCCTGTCCATCGCCAAAATGTCATCAGATTCCAAAATGCCTCGCCTGGGCCTAATGTAACCTAGCTCGACGACACTACGTTACATTTTTCAAGTTGTTGAAACTAAAGGTGAACGAGTTTTGGCGAAGGATAACACAATATATAAAAGGCGATCTTTGTGCGGTAACGTACCGATTCGGTGATGGGAATGCGCTTATGATGGCGCCAGATGAGTTGTCGGATAGGTCATTACAATTACTGGTATGACTCGGCGTCGCAGGTCGCATCGCCTCGCGGGATCAGTTTGTTAATAGACTGAGAAGCGCGGCTCCACCCCCACAATATTGACAAAAGAACAATAAGCAATTTCTCCCTCCAAACCCAAGCTCCTTACATAAAAACGAGTGGTAATAGATATGAAACAGAAGTTCGCCCGCGTTCGCTCGGCGCGGGGCAACACGCGTGTTTTATCCGCGTTTGCCGGCAATACATCGGCGGCCTTTAACCCACAAGAATCCGGCGCCGCCGAACGACAGGGCCCCGACCGCCACAATGAACTGACCTTCACCCATGTCGATTTTCCAGCGGCGCTAACTACTGTCGCCTTCAACGCCAATGATCGCGGCCAGATCGTTGGCGCGTTCATTGATGCCGTGGGCACAGCCCATGGATTTCTCATGGACAATGGTGTGTTCGCGCAGATCGATGTCGATCTCCCGGAGGCCTCGAATACGAATGCCATTGGAATCAATGACCGCGGCCAGATTGTTGGAGGGTTCGGCGATCCCAGTGGCGCGCTTCATGGCTTTCTGTTAGAAGACGACGTCTTCACCCAGATCGATTTCCCGGGCGCCACGGAGACGCTACTCGTTGGTATCAATGATCGTGGCCAGATCGCGGGCGTATTCAGCGATCGTGACCAAAACGTCGGCCGGCTCAACGACCTTAATAATGCGGCTGGGAGCCATGGTTTTCTCTTAGACGATAGCGCCTTCATTTCCATTGATTTCCCAGGAGCCCTGGGTACAGTACCCTTTAGTATCGATGATTGTGGCCGGATCGTGGGCAGCATCATAGATGATGGGGGCAAGGCTCATGGCTTTCTCTGGGACGATGGCGCCTTCGCTAAGATCGATTTCCCCGGCACCGCGCTTACCACAGGCAACGGGATCAATAAGCGGGGCCAAATCGTGGGCACATTCATCGATGACTGTAATGTAGCCCACGGCTATCTGTTGGACGATAGAGGCTTCACCACAATCGATCACCCGGCTGCTACGAGGACTACCGAAGCCCTCAGGATCGACAAGCGCGGCCAGATTGTAGGCGCGTTCACCGATGAGGGGGGCCTGGTTCAGGGCTTTCTGGCTACTAAGGAACAATTCAGCGGTGAGGCGATTGGCGTAGGCGCCGAGAAAGCCGCAATCGAAATTGTCGGAACATTTACTTCGCCAACCCATCTCGATCTCAGCGTCGCGACTCTCACCATTGCGAGCTTGCTCGACGAGCGGGCAGGAGGCGGAGAGCTGGCTCGCAGATTGCCCCTCGTCCTGACCGCGGTTCCGGGAAGCCGCTGCAACCTCGGGCTGTTCAAAGATAAGTCGCGCCCGAACATCGCCTCGGGCTCGATCCTCGACGCCGGATCGGACAAGTTCATCTTCAAGATCAAAGTCAACGACTTGACCATCAACTCTCCCCAAAGTTGTTCGCCAACTCAGCTCACAACCGGCTTCCGTCTCGACGCTTCGAGCAAGACGCCAATCGTCGTCAGCACTGAGCAGTCGTGGATCTGCTTCGGCCCGTCGAACAATTTTCTCAAGACTCGCTGAGCGTTGGTCGCTGCGGGTCGTACGTTTCATTCAAAAGGCTGCCCGAACCGTCCACGATAGGCCACTTCGTTGAGCGGCCTGCGATGCTTTCTGTCCTTGCCGACGGCGCGAACCTGATGGCCGAACGGAAGTGCGCTTGCGGAAAACGAGCGTAAAAAGGCAAAAATGCCTTGTCCTTCGCCAAAACCTTTGGGAATCGGCGCCTTGCTGGTTATTATCTTCGTGAAATGATTTCCGACCTCGAAAATAAAATAATTTACAACCTCGAAACTCAAGATAAGCGAGGCGGCCTGATAACTTCTTGAAGCGGGCGCGATATCAGATTTTCAACGCTCAAGAATCGCTCAAGGGGCTTGTGTACAATTACCTCGCGATTTGGAAAGCCGTGGCGATCGGCGCCTGTCTTCAGGGGCCCTGGCGGGGTCGACATTTCTGGGGTGGAAACTTCGCCGCTGTGACCGGTTACCGGCCTGGTCGCAGAGAGGGCTTCGGGGCTGGGTGAGATTTCATTCTGGGGAAATTTCGCCACGATAGTTCATCATGAGCCGAATCGGCCGGGCCGGCTTTCCGAATCGCCGCGATTATCCTCCGATAAGGCGAGTCGGCTGGATTTTCCGAGTTGGCTCGCCATATTATTTAGAACTATCATCCCTTCATCAAAAGTGATGGCGCTCCCTTCCGATGTCAACTTGAGTTATTGTAGAGGTAGATTTCCCAAAGAAGGGGGCATGGTATGGTCTGTCCGAATTGCAGGAATGTCAGCGACGACGAACGCATCTGCAACCAATGCGGTGTATTGGCGTCGCCTCTTGTTCCAACCACTTCTGCCTCCGGCGGCGCCCAGTCGCCTGCCACGGTCTCGCCACTCTTAGACTCAGGCGCTTTGACCGGGATGACGTTGGATCAAAAGTACTACCTTGAGGCCAAACTCGGCGTTGGCGGAATGGGGACTGTTTACCGCGCCAGTCGTCTGCTGATCGGCGATTGCGCGGCGGTCAAAGTACTCCACCCTGATCAAATGGCCGATCCGCAAGCAGTCGAACGTTTCCACCGCGAGGCGCAGACCGCCGCCCGTCTGAAGCATCCAAATGTCGTTGCGGTTTACGACTTCGGTGTTTCCAGTGAAGGCTTGAACTATCAGGTCATGGAACTGGCCGAAGGAGAGAGCCTGCGCATTTTGGTCGAGCGACAAGGCATGCTGGCTGAGACCGACGCCTCCGAGATTATCCGACAGGTCTGCGCGGCGTTGGATGAGGCGCACAGGCAGGGTATAGTTCATCGCGACATCAAACCGGAGAACATTCTCGTACATACAATCCCGAGCGGCTTGCATGTCAAGGTGCTCGATTTCGGCATCGCCGCGCTGCGCGACGTTAAAGCCAGCAGGCTGACGCGAAACGGCGCCGTCGTAGGGACTCCGCATTATATGTCGCCTGAGCATTGTTTGGGTGAAGAGTTAGATGGGCGCTCGGACATCTACAGCCTGGGCATCGTCCTGTTTGAAATGCTGACCGGCGTCGTGCCGTTCGATTCGCCTACCCCGACAGCCATTGGCGTTAAACATGTCAATGACCCGCCGCCGCCGCCGCGCGCGTTGAATCCGAAAATCTCGCCCGCCGTCGAGTCGGTCGTGCTGCGCGCGCTCGAGAAGCAACGAGATGATCGGCCACAGACGGCGGGCGAAATGGCGAGGGAGTTGATTATGGCCGCGGGGGGGGCAGAACTGAGTTCACCTCATCCCTCAATGGTCGCGACGCCAGGAGTCGTCACGCCCGCGCCAATAACAACGCCGAAGTCGATCGGCGCCGCTTCGGCGTTTGGCGAAATGTTCGCGAAAACGGGATCGAGCCCAAAACTCGTATTACTGGTTTTCTGCGGGTTGCTCTCGCTGGCAGGGTGCGTAGTCGGGCTCTTGTGGTATGTGCAGAAAGGCGCGAATGAAAAGCTCGCGGCGAGGAGTGGCTCTGCCGGGAACAGCCAGCAGGCCTCAACTGCCAGCGGTCAGCCAGCAACCTCTGAGCGGAGCGCGGCGGTCAGTCCCTCGACGTCGCCGGCGTCGGAATCGCTGCCGGCGGGCGACAAACCTTGGGGGCTAATCCCCGACCAAACCAGCGGCGTTGAGGATGCGGCGAACGCATTGGGAGCGGCGGATCAGCATATGGCGGTGATCAGTATCGGCGGTCAACTTGCGCTGGAATATCGCGAGGGCAAATTCTTTGGCAATGGAAACGGCGTCGACTTGCGTGTTTATGGCCCGGAACAGGGGCGAGTTTCTTACCTCATCTTTGTCAGAAATGATCCGGCGCTGAAATGGGAGCGGATAGGTATAAACCGCGGGGGATTCCCTCGCGGAGAGGCGGGGCACGACATGGGATATCACGTCGTCCGGCAGGCGCGCCAGGTGACGATCAGGAAAGATGGAGACGACGATCTGAGAAATGATCCGGCCAAGGAATGGGAGCGGATCGACATAAAGGACAAAGAATATCGCGGCGTCCGGCAGGCGCGACAGGTGATGATCAGGAACATTGGAAACGCCGATCTGAGAATTGACGCGGTCTCGGTAGTATACAAAAGATGAAGTCCGAGGTGAGGCCGCCACTCGCCATCGCCGCTGAAACCCGTCGCAAAAAATATCTGACAAAACCTCTTCAAAGAAGAGCCTCCCGCACGATCTCAAACCGCTGGTGAGCTTTCGGTGGGCGAGTGTGAAATTTATCGAGAAAAATTGCACTCGCCCACCGAAAGCTCACCGCCATGAGCGCGACGCCGGTGGTTTGGTCGGGGATTAACCCCCAAAGTTTGTTGCTCGCCGGCAGCGATTTCGCCACCGGTGGCGACGTTGAGGGACTGACCGTCGCGCTTAGCTCATGCGTTGCCGGCTGACTGCTGGCAGTCAAGGCCTGCTGGCCGCTCCCGTCAAAGTCCCTCGTCGCCGCGACCTTTTTATTCGCGCCTTACCCGCGGCCGCAATCAACTCCCTCGCCATTTCGCCCGCCGTCTGTGGCCGCGCATCGCGCCGCTTCTCAAGCGCGCGCAGCACGACCGACTCGACGGCGGGCGAGATTTTCGGATTCAACGCGCGCGGCGGCGGCGGCGGATCATTGACATGTTTAATGACTATCGCTGTCGTGGTAGGCGAGTCGAACGGCACGACGCCGGTCAGCATTTCAAACAGGACGATGCCCAGGCTGTAGATGTCCGAGCG
>Ga0209382_10009844_pt1 | contig 11948 bp, 11 predicted proteins | sample SoiMetdeltSBSDD5_FD_187599 | JGI IMG/M metagenome (GOLD analysis project Ga0209382, IMG submission 187599) | Bulk soil microbial communities from a Populus tree surrounding site in Tennessee, USA - Soil MetaG P. deltoides SBSDD5 (SPAdes) (version 2) | ecosystem: Environmental > Terrestrial >... | reverse complement strand
CGGCCTGAGCAAGATCCCTGAGCATGACCTTCTGGCTGGCGATGATGACGTCCATCGGCAGGTTGGCCTTCCCTCCGTTTGGAGCGTCGAGGAATCCCGCCGCGTCGAACAGCGTGTTGCGCCCAGCGACACCGGTAACGCCGGTCGGGCGACCATTCGCGTCGCGCATGATCCACGGCTCTTTTCGCTGATCGAGCTTGAGCGCCTCGATCGCCTTGCTATTCAGGTACTGCTCAGACCGTGTGAACTGGAGGAACACGGGGTTGTCGGGAGACACCGTGTCCAGTTCTTCGCGCGTGAACGGCTTCTTGTTGTCTGTGAATTGATCGGGCGACCAGCCACCGAGGTTGAACACCCATTTGCCCGGACCGGAGGCTTTGGCCTTGGCGCGGATCATCTCGAGCGCCTGCTTGCGGGAGTCGACGCCGTCAAAGCGCAGTTCGAGGGTCCAGTACGCACCCTCCTCCTGGAAGTGCGCATGGTTGTCAATCATCCCGGGAACCACGGATCGGCCACGCAGGTCGATGCGCCGCGTGTTCGGACCGGCCAGCTTCGTTATGTTGGCGTTGGTGCCCACCGCGACGATGCGGTCGCCACGGACCGCGACCGCCTGGGCGATTGAGAACTGATCGTCAACGGTAATGATCTTGCCGTTGAACAGAATCGTGTCCGGAGCCGGAGCCGACTGCTGCGCGCCGATCAGGATCGAGGCCCCTATGAACGCAGCCGCCAGGAACATGTACATCCATCGTTTCATAGTCGGTTCTCCATTCGAGGCTCTTCTCACAGGGCGCTGAAAAAAGTACGGTGCGACGCCTCTCTCTAAGTCACCGTGATTATACGTAAAGGGCTCGGCGTCAGCGCGGGGCCTGACTGGGCGGCTCCGGCGCTGGCGTTGCGATACGCCGATGCTCCATGGTCTTCTCGTGCCCGTCACAAAAGGCCTCGATCAGCTCGGTGTCCGGTAGCAGGTTCAGCACCGTTCGCACCGTCCACGGTTTTTTGTAGGCGCGCGGATCGTCGATGGTCATCGACAGCTCGAGGTGGCCGAAGTCGGAACGACGGAACCGCTCCGTCAGCCGCATCGCGCTGCTATTAGGCCGCCCCTTGCGCGTATCCAACCACCCACCATCCCTGAAACCGACGCTCTCGACGACGAACGCCTCGCCGTCCCAACGGCCAACCGAATACCCGAGCCACGTCGGCTCATTCACCTCCGGGAGCGGTCGGCCATCCGTGAACACCTGCCGGAACATGAGCCCAACGCTCGTCTCGTACAGAAGGACAGTCAGCTGCGGCGTCGTCACGAGCTTGAATGCAATGAGGTTGTTGATCCGGGGGACGCCCGGCGGCAGGCAATACCCGTAGGGATCGTCCACGTGCTCGCGTCGCTCCCGCTCGTCCGCAATCCCTTTCGCCCACGGCGTCATCTCCACATCGGACGGCGGCAAATCCTTCGCGAGATCGAAGAACAGACTCTGCTGCCAGCACGGCATCGTCCCCACGCACGCTGGCCGCCAGATCCCCGACAGGTCCGGCTTGCCGCTGGACAGATGAGGAGTTGGGGCGCTCAGGTTTGGCCGCCCATCTGGCAGCCTGGGGACATCGGACGTCTTGTAGTTCAGCCACTGCGCCTGAGTGACAGCGCACAAGACCACGACCGCGGCCACTGTGGTCAGTGGCCCGAGTGATCTCCTATCGAGACGGTCCATGAACAACCCTTCCAGTGGCTCCGAGGCACGTGCTAGCGAGCCGTCGACGTTGCTGGCGCTTCGTAGACGACCCTGCCACCCACCATCGTCATCACCGGTCGGATGTTCTTGATCTGGTCTACTGGAATAGTCAGGTAGTCGCGATCGATCACCACGAGGTCCGCCAGCTTGCCGGGCTGAATCGAACCGATGTTGCTCTCTTGCACGATCGTGAACGCGCTCCCCTTCGTGTGAGCGATGAGAGCATGCTCGCGGCTGATGGGTTGCCGGTTAACCACGGCACCGCCGACCATCTTGCCCGTGACGGCGAAGGAGAGCGTCGTGAAGGGACGATACTGGTTTACCTCGAACGTGTCGGTGCCGAGGCCCCAGGTCACGCCGCTCTCTTGAATCGTCCTGAACGGCGGCATGTCGTACGAGCGGTCGCCATGGACGCGGTTGAAGATCGCACCCATGATCGTGGCACGCGGCTGGATGGCGGCGTGGACACCCAGCTTGCGCATGCGCTCCAGGTGGGACGCCGTCAACTGCTCGCCATGAATGAGCGACCATCGGAGATTTCGCACAGGAAACTCCTTGTTGATCCGCTCGATCTGGTCGAGGAATCCGTCGAAGGAATTCTCCAGCGTCGTGTGCGCGTGCATCGGCAAGCCTGCCTTCGCGATCTCGCGCGCCACGCGGCCCCACTGCTCGAGGTTCTCGGGCCGCTGCTTCCCTCCCGCGTTGACCATGTTGTCGTGCGCAGGCGTGTAGTTGGCCTCGCCGTACGCGAAGTGATCGATCCACTGATCGCCCTGGAACAACTGGCTCCTGAGCTCGGCGACGCGCGGCAGGTTCTTCGTCACGGCATCCGGGTTGTTACCCATCGGCGCTGAGACGAGGCAGAAGAACCGCTTGTTGAGACGGCCCTCGCGGGCCATGGTGCGAAAGATCGGCAGTACTGCACTCGGGCAGGATCCGCCTGAAGCCGTCAGGCCCGCCGCATTCAGTTCGCGAATCATCGCGAGGCTGTTCTTCTCCACCATCTCGGTCGTCGGCTTCGGAATGACGCTGGAGACTCGATTGGCACCGGCGGCATCGACCACGCCCGTGGGCCGGCCGTTGGGATCGCGCCTGATCCATGGCTCCGTCATCTTGTCGAGGCCGATCACTTCCACCGCGCGGCTATTGAGGTACGTTTCTGCGCGCGTGAACTGCAACAGCACCGGACGATCAGAGACGATCGCGTCCAGCTCCGCGCGCGTGAACGGGCGTTTGTCGTCGGTAAACTGATCGGGCGACCAGCCGCCGAGCGTGTACACCCAGTCGCCTGACGGGAGGGACTTCGCTTTGGCCCGGATCATCTCGATCGCCTGCTTTCGCGTCTCGATGCCGTCGAGGCGCAGCTCCACGCTCCAGAGAACGCCCTCCTCCATGTAGTGCGCGTGGTTGTCGATGAATCCCGGGGTGACGGAACGGCCGCGCAAGTCGACCCGTTTCGTGTTCGGGCCCGCCAGCTTCGTGATCTCCTCGTTCGTTCCGACCGCTGAGAAGCGCTCACCCCGAATGGCCACTGCCTGGGCGATGCTGAAGCGGTCGTCGACCGTGATGATCTTGCCGTTGAATAGAATCGCGTCCGGCGCCGGGCCTGCCGCGCTGGAGCCTTGCGCGGAGGCGGGCCGCTGCGCGTACAACGCAAACGCGGCAGCGACTGCCAGCACACCGAACACCGCCCAGGTCCGGCTGAAGCCGGACACTACGTACGCGATCCGGATCCTGGGCATGGTCGCCTCGGTATTAGCGGGCTTCGTCGGCCCGGCAGGGCGTGGGATTCCATCCCTGTCGGTCAGGAATCTTCTTGAACGGAACCGTCGACGTATACGGTGTGGTGAGGTAACGCGGATCGGTCACAACCGACGACACGATCAGCCATGTATCGCCGTTGGGCTCGGTGAACGTATCGAAGTATTCATCGAGCGTGGCGTTCTCACTATAGGGGACGCCATTCCTCCGCAGATACCCGCCACTCATGTTGGTCGTCCGCACGCGCAGTTGACCGGTGCCCTTTGCCACGGCACCACCGCGGCCGCGCGCGCCGAGAAACTCCCACGACGCGGCCGAATAGCCCTGCAGCTGCGGCGCCTGGCCTGCCGGTGCGGGTGCACCAAACTTGAAAGTTCGAGTCTGCGTGCCGGAGTCAGTATCCAGTTGCAACGTGTTGTCGTCGGTCCAATGGATGTTGAGACGACCCGGCACGCGCATCAGCGCGGGTGGACCGTAAGCCTTGCACTGATCGGGATCCGCCTTCGCGTTCGCGGGATCCCACGAGTCGGCACTCTTCCGCCCCTCGGGGCTGAGCGCCAGCATGCTGTAGTCACCCTTCGGCGGCACCAGCATCCGCAGATGCCAATGCTCGGTGACGATCGACACCCAGTACCCGGTGAAATCCTTGGGTGCCGCTGCGCGAGCCGTTGGCGGCGGGCCGGCGGGGGCGCCTCGACCGCGCCCCTGTCCCTGTGCGAGCGCGACGCCATTCTCGAAGAGGCCGATCACGAGCGCAATGGCCGCTACGCGACCGGAAATGGTCTTTGGACTCGACCTCATTTCTTGGGGCTCAAATTGGCAAAGATTGCTTCGACAAACATGTCAGTGGTCCAGGAGCCCGTCGTGCTTCCAAATCGCGTGTCCCAGTCCCGTGTGGGTTTCGCCGCCTTCACCTGAGCGAGCGTCATGCCCTTGGAGATCATGTCCTGGACACGATCCCGAATGATGTAGGTCATGTCGCGGTAGTAGGCGACCTCGGCGTGATCGGCGATGCGTCCGTGACCGGGAATAACGAGCGTGCCGCCGGCACCATGCGATTCGGGCACGCACAAGTCGATCAATTTGTTCAGGCTGGCCACCATCGCCTGGATGCTGCCCCCGGCTTTGATGTCGATGAGTGGATACCGTGTCAGGTCGATGAGGTCGCCGGTGCTGATGACATCGGACTTCCGGAAGAACACGATGGTGTTGCCATCGGTGTTCCCCGGGAAGTTCATCATGACGACCGGCTCGTCGTTGAAGTAGAACCGCTTCTGATCGATCGCGTAGGTGTTGTCGGGCCACGCCTCAGGAGGCGTCGGAGATTTTTCACCGGTAGGCGCCGACATCCGGTTGAGTACGTTCTGATGCGAGACGACTGATGCCCGGTTGTAGTTGATGGTCCCTTGCGGGCCGGCGGTGTAGTTGGCCTCACGAAGCGGCACTGTCTGCCCTTTTGCCGCAATCACCGCATTACCCCCGGTGTGTTCCGGGTTCTCGGTGGTGTTGATCACGTAGCGAAGGACCTTGCGTGGCGGTGCGATCTTCTGCACGGCGGCCCACACCTTGTCGCTCATCGACGCGATCCCGGTGTCCACGAGGAGAATGCCCTGCTCTCCTGTCTGCACCGTGACGTTGCCACCAGCCCCAATGATGACGTGCACGTTGCCACGCACCGGCAGGACCTCTACTTCGCCGGGCGCCGGCTCTTCCAACTTCGGTGGCCACGCTGCCCGACGCGCCGCGGGTGCCTGGCCGGCTTGCGTATACACCGGCTGACCAGGAATGAGCAGCACCAGGGCAAAGGCCACTGGTACCCAGGCCAGTACGAGGGTGGGCGCGTGCGAGTCCCGATGCAATGGTTTCAATTTCCGCCGCCACCTCCGCGGCCGAGATCTCCGCGCTTTAACCCTTCAGGGCGTGGGAACGTTTTCATCTTGGCAATGTACTCGGGAAGCATCGTTTCCGCGCCGCCGAGTCTCGCCTCGTAAGGTGTGCCGAACCGATCCGTCAGCTTGGGATTCAACCCTGGCAACAGGCTCTGCCCGGGAAGGAAGTGCCGCACCTCGCCCCGCGGCACCGCGACCTCCGTCGCTTCTTCGCAGGGATATGGGGCCACGACAAGAGTTGGATCCTCGGCCCACGTCATCGTGGTTCGAATGTACGGCTCTGACATCAGTATCGGGTCGTACAGAATCGAGGTGATCTGCAGGTAATCGCCCATGCGGCGCCAGCGCGAGCGCACGATGGAACGGTCGCTGCGCATGAGGCCGGATCGGCGGATATACGTTTCCTTGAGGTGGGTCGTCGTCGTCACGAGAACGTCCCCTTCCCACTCACCAGTCGTAAACCCGCTCCAGGTGTGCAGTACGTTGGCGGGCGGATGGGGACGGCCATCCATCCAGATAGTCGTCTCCTGCTCCTGCTGATTCAAGTGCCCATGGTAGGCGAGGACCTTCTGCGTTGCCGGGTCCACGTCGGACCAGACTCGCATCTGTGACAATGGGCCTTCGAGGGAGTAGTCCCACGCGTGCGGACGGCACGCGTACTCCGCCAGATCGTAGTCGTCCGGCGACCAGGTCTCGGCTCGCCACCGCCCCGACGCGCTGATGGGAACGCCGGCGTAATCGCCGATCATCCCGCTCCCATCCTGATTACGCGGCTGAGGACGCCAGAAGCCGGTGATATCCGACTGGGCGAGAATGGTGTGACCCGCGAGGGTCACGGCCACGACGAGGAACAGGGACAGCCGCAGGACGATGCGTGATGGATTCATTCCGCTGTCCTCTGATCTCCTTGAGGCCCACGGACCGACTCACCGATGCTCCCACGGCGCATGTATGCGCCGTGGAGTGCAGGTACGGGGCATCTTACGTTCGCGACCACAGCGCGTCAATCGCGCCCGATCGTGTTTCTTACTGAGCCGCGCCTCTTCCGCGTCCACCCGGCCGCTGCAAGGCGAAGTTCACGACCGCGTCTGCCTTGGCTGTCGGTTTCGCATAGCCCACCGTTCCCCGCGGGACCGCATCGCCTGCGGGAGTTCCCGCGAGCGTAATCGTGAAGTTCTGATGCTCATGCGCGGCAAGCTTCGGGAGGCGCCACACGGCCACGTCGGCGTTGGCCTTCTCGTCTTTCTTGGTTCCCTGATATCCCGTTCCTGTCGCTGACACAGCTTTGGTGCCGGGCGGCAGGATGAGCGAGATCGTCACGTCTTCCGCGGTGACGCCCTTGTCTTTGAGGCCCTCGTTCTCCACGTCCAACGTGTAAGTGGTCCCGTTCGCCGTCGCTGGCCCACCTGTGAGTCGGGCCACTACAGGCACCACCATCCCCAGATCGTTCATCCATGTCCAGATTTCCTGAAGCGTGGATTCCGGCAACCGCTTTGGCGAGAAATTGCCCATCCGCACACGGCCCCGTGTCGTCGGAGGTCCTTCGCCATCGAGTTGCTTCCACTGGTCCGGCATCACCGTGGCGTGGCTGTAGACCTGCTTCTTGAACCATTCGAAATCGGCGCTCATCGCCGCTGCACCATGGCGCGGCGTGCTCATGGTGTTCCCGTGGCACTGCCCGCACCCAACAATGTTCACGGCCAGCTGCTGGGCGCGCGGGCCGTCCGCCGGCGCCTCGTTCCTCCACTTCCCGATCGCCTGCGCGACCGGCAATGTGTCCCAGTACGCCACCATGTCCAGGATTTCTTTGTCACTCAGCTGAGAGGGCATAAACGCCGGCATCCTCCAGATGGGATTCCGGATGGCCTTGATGGCCTGGTCGTACGTGATCTTCCTGCCGGCGAGATCCGGCCCCCAGCCTCCCTGCCCCTCGAGGCCATGGCAATTCGTGCAAGAGGTATTTCCGAAGGCGAATACCGCTTTCCCGTTGGCAGGATCGCCGACACCCTGCGGCGCAGCACCCTGAGCGGCAGCTGTGCCACTCTGTGCGACGGAAAGCGTGAGCATGAGGAGGACGAAAAGAGATGTGCGCATAGGTTGCAGCCTCAGCTTGTTGGAGTCAGGTCTCCGAATTCGCGCACCGGAGCGTAAAGCACCCCGGCCGGGCTGTCAAACAGACATGTCACGCAGCGCCGAGTCTTCCGGTCCGCGATGTCAGGTAGCGCCGGGTTTCAGACCCGTCGTTGTTAGGTAGCGGCGGTTCTTCCCTGGCGTGAGCCACGTCGAAGGCAGACCCGCCGTGTGTGTGCTACAGTCACGCCCGTTCACCGGCCTGCCCGCGCGATGGAGGGGCACATGATTGTTCGCTTGCTGGGTTTCATCCTCGCTTTCGGTGCAATCACACTCGTCGCACAAACGCCTGCACAGGCACCCGCGCAGGGCGCGCGGGCCCCTCAGCCACCGAGACTCCGCCTGACCAGTCCGGCGTTCCGCGATGGAGCCAGTCTTCCGCTGCAGTTCACCTGCTATGCGGAAGGGGGCAGTCCCGGGTCTCCCCCTCTGCAGTGGGCAAACGTGCCGAAGGAGACGGCGAGCTTCACGTTGATGGTCAACGGGCCCGACAATCATCCAGCCAAAGGGATCACAGAAGAGATGTTCTGGGTGCTGTGGAACATCCCTGCGGCGACCACCGAGATAAAGGCAGCGGTACCTGCGGGCGCGACACTACCGGACGGCAGCCATCAGGTTGCTGGTGGACGTGGCATCGTGGGATATCGACCGCCGTGCGCTCCCGCCGGGGTCGGCCCGCTCCACTATCAATTCAAGTTGTATGCGCTCGACCAGATGCTGACGCTCCCCGCAGACGCCACGCGCGCAGACGTGATGAAAGGGATCGACGGCCATATCGTTGGGACGAGCACTTACTATTCCTTCCTCGAACGGACACAGTAGCTGCGACGCGGGGCTGATTCCGTGAGTTCGTCGGCCTCGAGTCTTGTCGTGGTCCTCTGCGCTGGTGCGCTCTTCGTCGCGTCGGTTGCCTCGACGCACATAGCGGGTCAGACTGTCGCGCCGACGTCGCGGGCGTATTCACCACCGCGCACCGCATTCGGGCAACCTGACCTGCAGGGAGTCTGGCAGGTCGTCAACACCGCAGCGTGGGATATCCAGGACCACTCGGGGCAGCGGTTCCCCGGATTGCCAGCGCGGTTCAGCGTACCCGCCGGGCAGGGAGTCGTCGAGGGAAACGAGATCCCATATCAGCCGTGGGCGCTCGCGCGCAAACAGGAGAACTACAAGAGCCGGCTCACCGCGGATCCCGAAGCAAGCTGTTACCTCCCGGGTGTGCCGCGCATCACCTATATGCCCTACCCGTTTCAGATCTTTCAATTCCCCGATCGCGTGGTGATCCTCTACGAGTATCTGCATGCCACGCGCGAGATTTTCACGGACGGCAGCCGACACCCGGACATACCCGTCGAGTTCTGGCTGGGCGACTCGCGCGGCCGCTGGGAGGGCAACACGTTGGTGGTCGACGTGACGCTCTTTACCGCAGAGACGTGGTTCGATCGGGCGGGCAACTTTCACAGCGACGCCCTGCACGTGGTCGAGCGATACACTCGTACTGGTACGGACCACTTGCTGTACGAGGCGACGATCGAGGACCCGAAGGTCTTCACGCGACCGTGGAAGATCCGCATGCCGGTGTATCGCCGCCAGGAACCAAACAGTCAGTTGCTCGAATACGAGTGCTACGCCTACGCTCGGGAGGAAACGGATGCGGCCGCCAAGTGAGGGCGCACGACGCGCGGCGTGGTGGATTGCCGTCGCCTCGTTGTTGAGTGCTGTCCCTTTCTTGCTGACGGTGACAGCCCAGGCGCAGGCCGGCTGCCCCGGCGAATCGGGACTCTTTCATCCATGCGCGCTGGCCAGAGCGAAAACGTATCGGCCGCCTCGAACTGCCGACGGCAAACCCAACCTGCAAGGATTCTGGCGCGGCCCGGCGTCGGGCACCGAGAACGTCGAAGAGCACCCGATGACCGACGACGACAACGGGGGCAAGAGTCTGATCGTCGATCCGGCTGACGGGAAGATCCCGTACCAGCCATGGGCGGCGGCGCTGCAGAAGGAGAACCGCGCGAAGTACGTCGAACCGAACGTGCCGTGCTTTCCTTCTGGTGTGCCTCGCTCGATGTACGTTCCGACCCAAATCGAGATTCTCCAGTCCCCCGGCAACGTGCTGGTTCTCTTCGAGCGCGCACACACCTATCGCATCATCCCCACGTCTGTCCGTCCACACGCCGGCGCGAACATCGGATTGTGGATGGGGGATTCACGAGGCCGCTGGGACGGCAACACTCTCGTCGTCGACGTGACGAATCACAACGCGAAGACGTGGTTCGACCAGGTGGGCAACTTCCATTCATCCGCCGCACACATGGTCGAGCGCTTCACACTCGTCGATCCAGACACAATCCATTACCAGGTCCGCATCGAGGACCCGAGTGTCTATACGGGGCCCTGGACGATGGCCTTCCCGCTGCGGCGGAACAAGGAAAAGGGCTTTCGCCTCCTCGAGGAGGCCTGTCATGAAGGCGAGCGGAACACCGATCCCCTCATTCGCGCAGGACAACGCATCTACCCGGGCGTTCCTGAGAGAAAATGAAATCGGAGACTTCGCGCGATGAGCCGCCGCGTCGCAACCGGCCTGGCCATCCTGTTCCTGGGTGGCATCCTTATGGCGGCATCGGTGCAGCCTCCACCCGGGAAACGAATGCCACCTCCCGGAGCGACCGCAACTTCGAGCGGCACCAGAGTCATCTCTCCTGTTGCGCTCGTCACCTGGATCGCGACTTATGGTAACGACGGGGTTCACGCGCTCGATCTCATCGTCCTGTGGCGTGGCTCGCCCGGTTGGTTTTCGCGAGGCTCCGGGAGTGGAACATCGAGTGGAGGCAGCATGGCTTCTTTCCATTCGACCATTCGCTACGGGGGACTGGAGTTGCAGCTCGAATTCGAATCGAAGACGCGAATCGCGCAGATTCAAGGCAAGCCCGTCCAGCTCCACGACAACAACGTCATTCTCGTCGACGACGTCGATGTGACTGGCGGGCCAAGCGTCGTCGGCACGCTGCGTGTGGACCCGTCACTGCCGATTGCCGACAACGGCTACCCGCGTATCGAGGCGGTCCTTCGGCGATCCGAGGAGATTGTGTCCTTCCTGCGCTGCGACGCTCGCATGCCCGACGCGCGTGCTCAGGCTCTCATCGACAGTGTGTGCGCGCAGGTCCTGGGCAAATAGCCGTGGGCACTCCGGAAACTGCGGTTCGCGAGTTCATCGCGCGCATCAACGCGCACGACGTCGAGAGGATCGTCGCGCTGTGCACAGCAGAGCACCGCTTCGTTGATGGTGTCGGTCGTGTTCTCACAGGTCACGAACAACTTCGGGCAGCGTGGTCTGGCTATCTCCAGCTGTTTCCGGATTACAGCGTAGAAATCGAATCGCTGGCCGTCGCTGGCGCAGTCGTGCTCGCCGCAGGCTCTGCAAGCGCCACTGCGGCCCCCGGGACACCACGGGCACAACCGTGGCGCATCCCCGCTGCGTGGCGAGCGGAGGTCCGTGGCGGGCTGATCGACTTGTGGCAGGTATACGCGGATAACACGCCGGTCTTCGAGCTCCTCCGCACGTGACAGCCAACCCGCCACGGACGAGTTGTATGTAGGAACCTTCAGAGTCGGAAGCCGTTATCCTCGTGTGATGACTTCGCACAACGATCGCACTCGAGTCTTTCGACAGCTCCACGAGCGCGGCTGCTTCGTCATTCCAAACCCCTGGGACGTCGGAAGCGCGCGACTCCTCGCCCAGCTTGGTTTTCAAGCGCTCGCGACGACGAGTTCGGGCGTCGCCTGGTCGATAGGACGAGCCGACAACCACGTGCCGTTCGACACCATGCTCGAACGACTGCACGACATGAGTCACGCAGTCGAGCTGCCCGTCAATGCCGATCTCGAAGGGGGATTCGCGACGGATCCAGGAGAGGTCGCCGTCAACGTGACCAGGGCGACGAACACGGGAATCGCAGGGCTCTCAATCGAGGACTCCACTGGAGATCCATCGAAGCCTCTCTTCGACTTCGCGCTCGCGGTCGAACGAATCACAGCCGCGCGACGAGCCATCGACGCCAGTAGAACCGGCGTACTTCTGACCGCACGTTCCGAAGGCTTCATCGTGGGGCGTCCCGACCTGGACGAGACGATTCGTCGTCTCACGGCCTTTTCTGATGCGGGTGCCGAGTGCTTGTACGCACCCGGCCTCCGCTCCATGCCGGACATCAAGGCGGTGGTCGCGGCGGTTGCGCCCAAACCTGTCAACGTGCTGGTCGGAAGCGACTTCGCCACGGTGGCCGAACTGGCGGCGGCCGGCGTCCGGCGAATCAGCGTCGGCGGCGCGTTGGCGCGCGCGGCGTGGGGCGGCTTCCTGGCCGCTGCACGAGAAATCGCGGAACAGGGGACGTTCACGTCGCTGACGAAAGCGGTGCCGTTCGCGGAGATCAATGGATCGTTC
>Ga0209382_10009841_pt1 | contig 11950 bp, 8 predicted proteins | sample SoiMetdeltSBSDD5_FD_187599 | JGI IMG/M metagenome (GOLD analysis project Ga0209382, IMG submission 187599) | Bulk soil microbial communities from a Populus tree surrounding site in Tennessee, USA - Soil MetaG P. deltoides SBSDD5 (SPAdes) (version 2) | ecosystem: Environmental > Terrestrial >... | reverse complement strand
CGCAGGTAGGCGACCACGGCGATCCATGCCGCGTCGAGCTGGCGAGCCGGCGGCTGGCTGCGCCGGCCGGCGACGAGGTAGGGCTGCTCGACCAGGGCGACCGCGACGTCGGCCGCGAGCGCCGCGTCGGTCGCCGCGACGAGGTCGGGCGCCTTGACCCCGCCGCCGGCGCCGTGCCCGAGCACGAGCCCGGCCCGGGGCCGCTTGACCTGATGGAGGTGCACCCGCGCCGGGCCGTGGGGCGTGTCGACCGTCACCGCGCGATGAGCACGTCGCACGGCGCCAGCCGCGCGACCGCGCCGGGGATGTCGCCGGGCAGGATCCGGGGCGCATCGGGCTCCGAGGCTCCGACGATGACGAGCCGCGCCTTGCGCTCGGCGGCGACGTGGACGAGCGCCGTGGCAGCGTCGAGGGAACGCAGGTGCACGTCGACCTCGACGCCCCGCTCGCGCAGCGTGCGCGCAGCGGCTTCCAGGGCCTCCTCCGCCTCCTCGTCGCTGTCCAGCAGCGGACGGCGGCCGGCTACGACCTGCACGCTGGACCCGAGCGCGGGCGCGAGGTCAGCGGCGCACCGCAACGCCGCGCCGCCCCGGCGTCGCGGCTCGACACCGACCACGATCGTGTTGGCCAGCGCGGCGCGGTCGGGCGGCCCGTAGCGCGCGCGCAGGCCGAGCCGGTCGAGCAGCGTGATCGCCGGGGACAGGCCGCCCTCGGCCGCCGAGCGCAGCAGGCGCATCAGCGTGCGGCGGTCCGTGGGCGCCGGCGCGAGCTCGATCGCGACCTCGACCTCGCTGCCGTCGGGACGCTGCCAGTACTCGCCGAGGCCGCCGAGCATCCGCAGGGCGGCCTCGTTCTCGGCCAGCACGGGCGCGCGGAAACGGCTGACGCCCTCCTCGAGCGCGCGGTCGGCCAGGGCGCCCATGAGCCGGCGCCCGAGCCCGCGGCCCTGCCAGTCGTCGGCGACGACGATCGCCGGCTCGGCCTCGTTCGGACCGGTGCGGACGAAGCGGGCCACGCCGACGATGTGGCCATCGGGAGCGTCGAGGGCGACGAGCGCCTCGTGGTCGTGGTGGTCGACCCGGGTCAGGTAGTCGAGGTCGCGATTGGACAGGGTCGGCATGGGCGTGAAGAACCGCCGGTAGCGCGACTCCGCGCTCAGGCGCTCGAAGCCCGCCCGCAGCGCGTCGCGATCGGAGGCCTCGATCGGCCGCACCGTCGTCTCGGCGCCGTCCGGCAGGGTGATGCGGAGGGTCTCGGTCAGCGGTGCTCGACCTCGGCGGGGATCTCGACCTCGCGCTTGAGGATCTTGCCGGTGGGCCCCTTGGGCAGGTCGTCGACGATCCACACCACGCGCGGGTACTTGTAGGCGGCGACGCGCTCCTTCATGTACGCGCGGATCTCGTCGGGCTCGACCTGCTCCCCCGGCTTGAGCGCCACCGCGGCCCCGACCTCCTCGCCCAGCGAGTCGTGCGGCAGGCCGACCACGGCCGCCTCGCGCACGGCCGGATGCTCGTAGAGGACCTCCTCGAGCTCGCGCGGATAGACGTTGAAGCCGCCGCGGATGATCATCTCCTTCTTGCGGTCGACCACGTAGAAGTAGCCGTCCTCGTCGACCCGGGCCATGTCGCCGGTGCGCATCCAGCCGTCGACGAGCGTGTCCGCCGTCGCGTCCGGGCGGTTCCAGTAGCCCTTCATCACCACCGGGCCGCGGATGAGGATCTCGCCCACCTCGCCCTTCGCGACCTCGTTGCCGTCGTCGTCGACGACCTTCATGTCGACGCCGGGGACGGGGATCCCGATCGAACCGGCCTTGCGCTCGCGGTCGGGCCGGTTGAAGGAGGCGATCCCGCAGGTCTCGGACAGGCCGTAACCCTCGAGGATCGTGCACCCGAACTTCTCCTCGAACGCGCGCAGGATCTCCACCGGCATCGCGGCGCCACCGGACACGCACAGGTCCAGGCTCGAGGTGTCGAATGTCTCGCCGCCCTCGTGATGCAGGATGGCCGCGTACATCGTGGGAACGCCGAGGAAGGTGGTCACGCCGTCGCGCTGGACGATCTCGAGCGCCTTCCCAGGGTCAAAGCGCGGCAGCAGCGTCAGGCAAGCGCCCACGCTCACCGAGCTCTCCAATCCCGACGTGAGCCCAAATACGTGGAAGAGCGGGAGCGCGCCGAGCGTGACGTCGCCGGCACCCTTGTCGACCAGGCCCACGGCGATCTCAGCGGCTGCGGTCAGGTTGCCGTGCGTGAGCTCGGCCCCCTTCGGGGTGCCCGTCGTTCCCGATGTGTAGAGGATGACGGCGGTGTCGTCGTCGGTGCGGTCCACGATCTCGGGCACGGGCTCGACCGCCCCCAGCCGCTCCTCGAACTTCCCCGGCTCGACGATGATCGTCCGCGCGCCGGCGTCGCTCGCCCCGGTGGTCGCTGCCTCCTCGAACTGGTGCCACGCGACGATCGTGCTCGCGCCCGAGTTGCCCAGGTGGAACGCGACCTCGCGCTCCTTGAGCAGCGGGTTCATCGGCACCACCACGGCGCCGAGCCGCATGGCGCCGAAGAACACGAAGGGAAAGTACGGGACGTTCGGGAGCATGATCCCGACCCGGTCGCCCGGGTTGACCCCGGCGTCTCGGAGCAGGCCCGCCGCCCGCGCGACCGCCTGGTCGACGATGGCGTAGTTGAGCTTGATGTCGTCGAGCTCGATCGCGATGCGATCGCCGTGCTCGCCGACGGTGGTGGCCAGGATCTCGGCCAGGTTGCTCATGGGGCTCCCTTCCCTCGTGTCGGGTTCCCCGTAAGTGTCCCGCGTCCGATGCGGCGGTGCGTGCGCTAGGGGAAGGCTTCCTACCTGTGGCGCTTCCGGAATGTCACGTTGACCCTCCGCACCGCGGCGGTCCCGCCGTCGGGCGTGAACGTCACGCGCAGGCGCACCCGCACGCGGCGGCGGTCGGCGAGGATCCTCGCGGCTGCACGGGTGAGCCTGACGGTCACCCTTACCGGGCCGGCTGCCGTGGCGCGTTTCGTCGTCGGCTTGACCGGCCGCCGGATCGTGCGACGGTGGCTCCGCACGGAGGTCGCCCTCGCCGACCGCGCGCCGGCCGCGCGTACCGCGAACTTCCCCGGGCCGGGGGCGACGAAGGTCAGGGTCACCGCGGTGCGCCGGCGGTTGAAGGCCAGCCGGCTGCGAAGCAGCGTGAACACGTTGCTCGGGGGGGTGGCCTGCGACAGGGGTGGCTCGGTCGACGACGTCGCGCCGCCCGTCGAGGACACGGTCGAGGAGTCAGCGGCCCCGCCGCCGCTCGGCGGCGCCTCCACCGCCGCGAGCGCGGTCGATCCCACGAAGGCGTCGCGCAACGCAGACCAGCTCGGCTTCTGGACGAGGTCGTCGACGCGGTAGGTGCCACCCGCGGTCGCCACGGTGCGGAACGTGCCGTTGTACTTGTAGATCCCGAATGTCGGCTCGTTGTGCGGCGGCGTCTTCCAGGTCTCGTCGACCCACTCGAACTGTGCGCCGCCCAGCACGACGTCGGCGGTGTTCGGCTTGGTCGCGGCGAACTGGTCGGCGTTGAAGATCGCCTGCTGCTGCTCGGATGGCGTGCAGTTCTGGTAGCCGGTGCAGGACAGGGCGACGCCGGTGCCCTGCTCGGGGAACCACAGCGGAGTGTTCGGGATGGCCTGCGTGAACTGCGGGATCCAGTCGCCCATGAACGCGCCGTCGCTCTGGGTGTTGCCGGACGCGATGAACCTGGTCTTGACGAAGTCGCTGCCAAGGGCGGGAGCGGCGTTGAGGGCGGCGATGAGGCTGTTGTTCTGCCCGACCGCCGGTAAGCCGCCTGGGTTGTTCGCATTCGTGTCGTAGTTGTCGACCTCGAAGCTGAACGGGACCGACACCGGCAACAGCCCCGTGGCGCCGATGTTCTGCTCGGCTTGCCGCGTGGAGGCGATCGCTGCGACGACCGGAGGCTGCCAGCGATCCGGATTGGATGGGCTCGCGTTGTTGAGTCCCCTCTCCGGCTCGTTGGCGACGAGGATCATCGCCACGGCCGGATGCGGGACGGTCGACGGATTACCCTGCTGGTCGACGTAGACCTCGCGCATGATGTTCTCGATGTCGGCCGCCGCGTTCGGGTCCTGCCCCGGATCGACGAAGAAGTTGCTGATCGGCACGGCCACCTTGATGCCGAGCGCGACGGCCTTGTTGAGCGCGGCGAGATGGTTGCGCTGGGGGTTCCAGTTGTAGAGATGGAGGAAGTTGACGTGGAGCTGCTCGGCCATCGCTTGGAGGTCGCCGCGACCCCCGTTTGCGTCGTCCCACAGGTGCGAGAAGTCGTCGTTGAAGAAATCCGTGTCGAAGTAGACGCCGCACCCGCACGGTTGGTAGTCCGACGGTGTCGGCTGGTAGGCCATGCCACGGATGGGCACGAGGTCGGCGCCGGGGAATGAGCTCGGGATGGCAGCGCCGGCGGGCGCTGCGGCGAGCAGAAAGCACGCCAGCACGGCGAGCGTCACCCGCACGAGCATGAAGCGACACTAGCCCATACCTCGGTAGACACATCGACAACGGCCGTCCGAGATTAGTATTCTCTCGCAACGAGCCAGGACATGTCGACCACTGCTGCCGAGCTGTTCGCCACGCCGCGGGTGATCGCAGAGGGCCGCGACGACGGCACGCTGCTGCTGCGGTCAGCGGAGCCGCTGGGGCCGTACGCGCCCAGCATGGCTCACCTGTTCCGCGACCACGCCGACGCCCACCCCGACCGGCCCCTCACGGCGCAACGGGAGGGCGAGCAGTGGCGCTCGGTCGGCTGGGGGGAAGCGCGCATGGTCGCGGACGGGCTCGCGCAGGCGTTCCTGGATCGCGGCCTCGGCCCGGACCGGCCGCTGATGATCCTGTCCGGCAACTCGGTCGAGCATCTGCTGATGACGCTCGGCGCCCACACGGCCGGTGTTCCGGTCCTGCCGATCAGCGCCGCCTATTCGCTGCTGAGCCAGGACCACGAGCGGGTGCGGGCGATCGTCGATAGCTGTCGCCCGGGGATGGTCTTCGCCGATGACGCCGAGCGGTTCGGCCCGGCGCTCGACGCCGTCGGCGCGGCCGTTGCGCAGCATGTCGTGGCGCGCGGGCAGCGCGACGGCGCCGAGCGGTTCGCCGACTTGGCCGACACCGCGCCGGGCAGCGGCGTGGAGCACGCCTTCGAGGCGGTCGGCCCGGACTCGGTGGCCAAGGTCCTGTTCACGTCCGGCTCGACCGGTGCGCCGAAGGGCGTGATCAACACCCACCGCATGCTCTGCTCGAACCAGCAGGCCCTCGGCCAGGTGTGGCCGTTCATGCACACGGAGCCGCCGATCCTCGTCGATTGGCTGCCGTGGAGCCATACGTTCGGCGGCAACCACAACCTCAACCAGGTCCTCGCCTACGGGGGCACGATGTACATCGACGACGGCAAGCCCGCACCGGGGCTGTTCGAGCGCTCAGTCGCGGCGCTGCGCGAGGTGCCGCCGACCGTCTACTACAACGTGCCCGCGGGGTTCGCGCTGCTGGCGCCCCGCCTCGAGCAGGACCGCGAGCTGGCAGCGACGTTCTTCTCGCGGCTGCGCTTCATGTTCTACGCGGCCGCGGCCCTGCCCGAGGCCCTCTGGCAGCGCCTGAGCGACGTCGCCGCGGACGTCGCCGACCGCCCGATCCCACTGACCGCGTCGTGGGGGTGCACCGAGAGCGCACCGGGCGCCACCACGGCCCACTTCTCCACGGCGCGCTGCGGCTGCATCGGCGTGCCGCTTCCCGGCGTCACCGTCAAGCTCGTCCCCCAGGGCGACAAGCGCGAGATCCGGCTGGCCGGCCCCAACGTCACGCTGGGCTACCACGGCGACCCCGACGCCACCGCGGCGGCGTTCGACGACGAGGGCTTCTACCGGACCGGCGACGCCGTGCGGCCGGTCGATCCCGACGACCCAGACCAGGGCCTGCTGTTCGACGGGCGGCTCGCGGAGGACTTCAAGCTCGCCACCGGCACCTGGGTCGCGGTCGGCAAGCTCCGGACCACGCTGGTGTCGGAGGCCGGCGGCGTGCTCCGCGACGCCGTGATCGCGGGGCAGGACCGCGACTACGCGGCGGCGCTGGCCTGGATCGACCAGCCGGAAGCGCGCCGCCTGTGCGACGCCGACGCGGACACCGAAGTCGCGCTCGACGATGAGCGCCTGAACCAACACCTCGCCGCGTGCCTGAAGCGCCTGAACGCCGACGCAGGCTCGGCCTCGCGCATCGAGCGGCTCATCCTGCTCGAGGCGCCGCCCGATCTGGACGCCGGCGAGATCACCGACAAGGGGTACATCAACCAGCGGGCGGTGCTCGAGCGCCGCAACGACGCCGTGCAGCGCTTGTTCGCGACCGCGCCTGCCCCGGGCGTCATCTCCCCCGCGGCCTGAGCGACGGCGCGCGTGCTGTACGAGAACACGGTCATCCCGCTTCGCGCCGCGTGGTCGTCGCCGTTCGTGCGCTGGCAGGGGCCGGCTGCCGACCTCAACAGCCTCGATCTGGCCGAGCAGGTCACGGCGCGCGCGCTCGCCGAGCGCGGCGTCGAGTGGCCCATCGAGGAACTCGTGCTCGGCTGGACCATCCCGCAGAAGGAGGCGTTCTATGGAGCGCCCACGCTGGCGGCCCGGCTCGGCTTTCCCGGCGTCAGCGGCCCGATGGTCTCGCAGGCCTGCGCGACGTCGGTCGCCGCGATCCACGCCGCCGCCGCCTCCCAGCAGGGCCAGCGCGACGGCTCCCGGCTCGTGGTCACCACCGACCGAACGAGCAACGGGCCGCACCTGGTCTACCCGCGCACCTCCGGGCCGGGCGGCACCGCCGACAGCGAGAACTGGGTGCTGGACTCCTTCGAGCGCGACCCGGTGACCGACGAGTCGATGCTCGCCACGGCCGAACGCGTGGCCGCGGAGGGCGGGTTCGCCAAGCCCGCGCTCGACGAGCTGGCGGTGCGCCGCTACGCGCAGTACGAGGACGCGCTCGCCGACGACCGCGCCTTCCAGCGGCGGTGGATGGTCCCCATCACGGTTGGGCGTGGCCGCCATACGGCCGAGATTGACGCCGACCACGGGATCCGTCCGACGACGCCGGAGGGACTCGAGGCGCTGCGCCCGGTGCGCGCCGACGGCGTCGTGAGCTACGGCTCGCAGACGCACCCGGCCGACGGGACGGCGGGTGTCGTGGTCACCACCCCGGCCCAGGCCCGCGACCTGGGGGTCGAAGGTCCGCTGGCCCGGCTGCTGTCCTCGGGGTTTGCGCGCGTCGGCGCCGGCCTGATGCCGAAGGCTCCGGTGCCGGCCGCGCAGGCGGCGCTCGACGACGCCGGGCTCGACATCAGCGAGATCGACGTGATCAAGACGCACAACCCGTTCGTGGTCAACGACCTGTGGTTCGCACGGGAGACCGGTGTCGACCCGGAGGCGCTCAACCCGTACGGCTGCAGCCTCATCTACGGGCACCCGCAGGGGCCGACGGGGGTGCGCGGAGTCGTCGAGCTCATCCACGCGCTCGAGGAGCGCGGCGGCGGCCGGGGGGTGTTCACCGGCTGCGCCGCCGGCGACACCGGGGCGGCGCTCGTCGTCGAGGTGTGACGCGCCACAGCGCCACGCTGGTCGCCGACCGGCGCATCGAGGGCGTCGAGCTCGCCGGCGACCCGGACCGGCGGCCCCTCGTCCTCCTGCACGAGGGACTAGGGTCGGTCGGGCTCTGGCGCGGGTTCCCGGAGGCGCTGCAAGCGGCCACCGGCCGGCGCGTGCTGGCGTTCTCGCGGTTCGGGCACGGTCGCTCCGAGCCCCCGCCGAGACCGCGGACACCCGCGTTCTTCCACGAGGAGGCGCTCGACGTCCTGCCCGTGCTCCTCGCCGAGCATGACACGGGCGAGCCGGTCCTGGTCGGCCACAGCGACGGCGGGTCGATCGCGCTGATCCACGCCAGCCGGCACCCGGTGACCGGTCTGGTCCTCCTGGCCCCGCACGTGGTGGTCGAGGAGCGCACCGTGGCGGCCATCCGGCGCACGCGTAAGAGCTACGAGGACGGCGGGCTGCGCGAACGGATGGCGCGTCACCACGACGACCCGGATGCGGCCTTCTGGGGCTGGTGCGGCGTCTGGCTCGATCCCGCGTTCCGGGAGTGGACGCTCGAAGCCGAGGCCGGGGACGTCACCGCCCCGACGCTGCTCATCCAGGGCGCCGACGATCCGTACGGAACCCTCGACCAGATCGACCGCGTGCAGGCGCGCGTGCGGGGGCCGGTGCGCCGCATGGTCCTCCCGGGCGGCCATGCGCCGCACGCCGAGCACGAAGACGCCGTCGTCCGGGCCGTCGCGGCATTCGCTGCGGCTCTGCCCTAGCCGGTCACGCTCTCTGCGTTCGCGGCCGCCCGCTCGCGCAGGCGGAAGCGCTGCACCTTGCCGTTCAGCGTCCGCGGCAGCTCGTCCACGAAGGTCACCACGTGCGGGTACTCGTAGCGGCGCATGCGCTCCTTGCACCACTGGCGCAGACCGTCGGCCAGCTGATCGTCGCCGGGCTCGCCCTCGCACTCGATGAAGGCCGCCACGCGGCTCGCACCGTCCAGCGTGACCCCGACCACGCCAACGGCGCCGACCCGCGGGTGCCGCATCAGCACGTGCTCCATGTCGATCGGCGACACCCACAGCCCGCCGACCTTGAGCATGTCGTCCATGCGGCCGACGTACACGTAGGCCCCGTCGTCGCGCCGCTCGAACCGGTCGCCGGTGGCGAACCAGTCGCCCTGCATGCAGCGCTTGGTCTTCTCGTGCTGATGCCAGTAGAAGGCGGCGCACGAGTCGCCGCGCACCTCGAGGCCGCCCACGGCCGGTCCCTCCAGCACGCGGCCGTCCTCGCCGACGATGCGCAGCTCGTAGCCGGGCACCGCCACTCCCGTCGTTCCGCGCATGATCTCGCCCGGGCGGTTCGAGCAGAAGATGTGGAGCATCTCGGTCGAGCCGATGCCGTCGAGGATGTCCAGCCCGAAGCGGTCCTGGAAGTCGTCGAACGTCTGCGGCGGGAGCGCCTCGGCGGCCGAGACGCAGCGGCGCACCGAGGCAAACGCGTCGTCGGCGGAGGGGTCGCGCGCCAGGGCGCCGTACAGCGCGGGCACCGAGAAGAACAGCGTGGGCCGGTGCCGGCGGAGGGTCTCGAGGATCGGCGCGGGCTTGGTCGGGCCGGTCATCAGGACGGAGGTGGCGCCGAACCACAGGGGGAACGTGAGCGCGTTGCCCAGGCCGTAGGCGTGGAACAGCTTGGTCGTGGAGAAGGCCACGTCGTCCTCGCGCATGCCGAGAACCTGGCCGGCGTAGGTCTCGCAGGTGACCTGGATGTCGTGGTGCAGGTGCACGACGCCCTTGGGCTTGCCGGTCGACCCTGAGCTGTACAGCCAGAACGCCATGTCGTCGCGGTGCGTCGGCGCCGCGACGAGCTCGTCGTCCTGGGCGTCGAGCGCACCATCGAGCTCGATCACGTCGTCGTCCTCCTCACCGCGCACGACGTAGCGCACCGGCATCGACGCGAGCGCCTCGCGCAGCCGCGGCATGCAGGACGCGTCGGTCACCACCACGTCGGCGTAGGAGTCCTCGACGTAGTGGCGGAAGTTGTCGATCTTGTCGAGCGCGCTGACCGGCACCGGGACCGCGCCGATCCGCATCGCGCCCAGGAACATCGTCGGGAAGACGGTGGTGTCGTCGAGCACGAGGAGCACCCGGTGCTCGCGCCCGACGCCGAGCTCGCGCAGGAGGTTGCCGGCGCGGTTGACCCGGCGGCGCAGCCCGTCGTAGCTCAGGGTCGCATCGCTCGCGACGAAGGCCGGCTTCCCTCCGTTGCCGCGCTCGACCTGGCGGTCGACCATGGCCGCAGCGTTGTGCCGGTCGCCTTCCTCGCTCATGGGGCTCGCTTGACCACCACCGACTTCGTGTCGGAGTAGAAATCCAGCGCCTCGGTCCCGTGCTCCTTGCCGTAGCCGCTGGCCTTCAGCCCGCCGAAGGGCAGCTCGTCGTAGACCTTGGTCGGGGAGTTGATCCACGTGTAGCCGCAGTCGAGCTCGGCCGCAGCGCGCTCGGCGCGGTCGAGGTCGCGCGTCCACACCGACGACCCGAGCCCGAAGGGCGAGTCGTTGGCGCGCTCCATCGCCTCGTCGAAGTCCTTGACCCGCCAGACCGGCATGACCGGGCCGAACACCTCCTCCTGCGCCAGCGGCGATTCGCGCGGCGGCTCCACGACCACCGTGGGCGAGAAGAACCAGCCGTTGGCCAGCGCGGGGTCGTCGGGAGGGCCGCCGCCCACGATCACCTCGCCCCCCGCCGCCACGCCGGCGTCGAGCTGCCGCTGCACGATTTGTCGCTGGCGCTCGGAGTGCATGGGCCCGATCTGGCTCTCTGGATCGGTGCCGAGCCCGACCCGGAGCTTGGTCGCCTTGGCCGCGATCGCGTCAATGACTCCATCGGCCACTGATTCGAACACGAATACCCGCTTGATGGCAAGGCAGGCCTGGCCGCAGTTGTAGAAGCGGCCCATGCTCGCCGCGCTGGCGGCGCGGTCGAGATCGGCGTCGTCGCAGATGATCATCGGGTCCGATCCGCCGAGTTCGAGCGTCACGCGCTTGGAGCCCGCCGCCGCGAGCGCGCCCACGCGCTCACCGGTCGGCGTCGAGCCGGTGAAGGCGACCTTGCGCACGAGCGGGTGGGTCACGAGCGCCTCGCCCGTCCCCGGCCCGGTGCCGGGGACGACGTTGACCACGCCGGCCGGCAGGCCCGCCTCGGTGAGGATCTCGGCCAGGCGCAGGGTGGTGAACGGCGTCGTGTCGGCGGGCTTGGCCACGACGGTGTTGCCGCACAGCAGCGCGGGGCCGAGCTTGTTGCAGAGCAGGGTCGTCGGGAAGTTCCAGGGGACGATCGCGGCCACGACGCCGAGCGGGCGCCGCAGCACGCGGCCGTCGACACCGGGGGCCAGCCCGGGGACGGAGACGCCGCGGACCTCCCGCCCCATGCCCGCGTAGTGCTCGAGGGTGTCGGCGGCCTTGCGCAGCTCGATCCTCGCCTCGCGGATCGTCTTGCCCTGCTCGGCGACGAGCAGCGGGACGAGGTCGTCGACGCTGTCCTCGAACGCCTGCGCGCACGCATGGAGCACGGTGCCGCGGTCGGCGTAGCCCCGGCGCGACCATTCCGGCAGCGCCGCCTGGGCGGAGCGGACGGCGGCGTCGACGGCTTCGGGGCTCGCGCTCGCCGCGCGTCCGACGAGCTCGCCGGTCCCAGGGTTGGTGATGGTCAGCGCCTCGCCCTCGAGGGCGTGCGCGCGACCGTCGACGAAGATGCCGCGCTCGAGCGCGCCCCCGACGGTGGCGCTCATGCCCCGACGAACTCCGGCTGTCGCTTCTCGGCGAACGCGGTCAGGCCCTCGGCCGCGTCCTTGGAGCGGAACAGCTGCTCGATCTGCTCGGCCTCGAGCGCCAGGCCGGCGTCGAGCGGGAGCTGGGTGCCCTCGTGCACGCAGCGCTTGATCGCCGCGAGCGCGAGAGCGGCGCCGGAGCCGAAACGCTCGGCCCGCTGGCGCACCTTCGCGGCGGCCTCCTCGGCGGGGAAGAGCTCGCTGACCAGACCGATGTTCAGGGCCTCGTCGGGCGTGATCGCCCGGCCGGTGATCAGCAGCTCCATGGCGCGTGCCTGCCCGATCAGGCGCGGCAGCCGCTGCGTGCCACCGTTGCCGGGCAGCAGCCCGAGCGTGACCTCGGGCGTGCCCATGCGATAGCGGCCTTCGCTCGCGTAGCGGAGGTCGCACGCGAGCGCGATCTCCAACCCGCCGCCCATCGCGTGGCCGTTGATGTGGGCGATGAAGACCTGCGGCGCGGCGGCCATGCGCGAGAACGCCGCCTGGCTGACGCGGATCATGGCCATGTTGGCCTCGAGGTCGCCGTC
>Ga0209382_10009836_pt1 | contig 11954 bp, 14 predicted proteins | sample SoiMetdeltSBSDD5_FD_187599 | JGI IMG/M metagenome (GOLD analysis project Ga0209382, IMG submission 187599) | Bulk soil microbial communities from a Populus tree surrounding site in Tennessee, USA - Soil MetaG P. deltoides SBSDD5 (SPAdes) (version 2) | ecosystem: Environmental > Terrestrial >... | reverse complement strand
TCGGGAAAATCCGGAACACGCCCGTGACGTTGCCGCCCGGGCGCGCAAGGCTGGCGACCAAACCGCCGGCCACCGGATCGCTTTCAAGGTCGATCGCGATTACGGGAATGCTGCTCGTGGCGCCGCGCGCCGCCTGCACGGCCGGAGGGCCTGCCGCCAGGATGGCGTCGACCTGTTGATTGACCAGGTCCGTCGCGAGCGCCGGCAAGCGCGACAGATCTCCGTCGGCGAGACGGATGGCCACCTCGATGCCGGAATCGCGCCGGTTGTCCGGTTCGCTCAAGCCCTCGCGCACTGCCGCAATGCGTGCGGCCACGACCGCGGCCTGCCCGGGATGCAGCAGCCCGACCTTACCGGTTCTCCGCGTCTGCTGCGCGCGTGCTGCGATCGGCCAGCCGGCCACCGCGCCGCCGACAGCCAGGATGAACTCCCGTCGCCTCATTCGATCACCTCGTCGGCCGCGGCGAGGAGCGTCGGCGGGACTGTGAGACCGAGTATCCTTGCGGTCTGTGCGTTGACAACCAGCTCCAGCTTCGTCGCCTGCACAACCGGCAGGTTCGTGGGCTTCTCGCCCTTGAGGATGCGGCCCGCATAGGCGCCGACCTGACGCCACGCATCCGGAATGTTGGCTCCGTAGCTCATCAGGCCGCCGACGTCGGTAATCTCGCGTGTCGCGGATGCCAAGGGAATCGCATGGCGCGAGGCCAGGTTGGCCAATTGGACGCGGCGGCCGGTAAAGAACGGATCGGTGCCGAGGAAAACCGCGTCCGGCCGCTCGCGCGCGAAAGCCGCAAAGATCGCATCGATTTCGCCGAGGTGCGGGCGCGGTAGACCTCGATGGTGAGCCCGATCGCGCGCGCAGCCGTATCCACCTCGCGCAGTATGGACTCGGACGTGTTCGCATCGGCGGGATTGATCAGCAAGGCCACGCGAGCAGCCCCGGGGATCAGCTCGCGCAAGAATTCCAGCCGCTTCGACGCCACCTCGGCCGACAGCAGGTTGACTCCGGTCACGTTGCCGCCCGGACGGGCGACGCTCGTCACGAGCCCCAGCGCCACCGGGTCGTCAGCGACGATGAAAAGGACGGGGATGGTCGCGGTGGCAGCCTTCGCCGCCAGCGCCGCGTTGGTGGCGCCTGTCGCAATCACGCTGACCCGTCGGCCAACCAGCTCGGCCGCCATAACGGGCAGGTGATCGAATTGCCCCTCGGCCCAGCGGTAGAGGATGGCCACATTCTCGCCCTCGACATAACCGGCTTCCTTCAGGCCACGCTGGAATCCGCGTAAGCGGTCTGCGAATACGTCGAGCGAGGTGGGGCCGAGGAATCCGATCACCGGCATCGCCGACTGCAATTTAGAGTCGCCGCGCTGGCCGCTCGCTTCGCTCGCCAGCGCGGCCCGCGCGGCGAGCGGCCAGGCGGCGGCACCGCCGACGAGCGTGACGAACTCGCGCCGCCTCATGCCGAACACGTGGCTTGCTCCCTCCGAGAAGTGACCGCGGACCTTTTTGCGCATGTCCTTATCGGAAACCGGTTCCCACTTTTCCGGGACATGCGCTGCGGACGCTTCTCCGCAAGCTCAGCCTGCCGCAGGGCGGCCGGCAAATCCTTCGGGCCGACCTGAATCGTTCTGAATTGAGGTGGGAGCGATCGGCCCTCGACATGCCTCCGGCCCTGAAAATCAAGGATATCACGCCAGGGCAGGGATTTTTCGCCGGAATACGGCCCGCCAGGGTCCGGTTTGGGTCGGGCTCGGTCCTGCGGCAATGGCGGCCCGATGTCGCGGCAGCCACTTCCACAGCGTGGGTCGCGCCCGCTTGTGCTATGTTTTTTCGGCTCCCTTGTGCCGACACAGGAGCCCGATTTCGAACGCCCGACCCGTATCGTCCTGGAAATCCCCGTTCAAGGGAGGATCAGATGACGTCATTGCGCAGGTGGTGCGGCGCCGTCACAGCTGCAGTTCTATTCGTCTTGAATTCGGCTGCGATCGCCCAGGATTGGCCCAGCCGATCGATGCTGGCGGTCAGCGCGGTCAGCGCCGGCAATGCGGGCGACATCGTCGCGCGTATCGTGCTCGAGCAGGTCTCGAAGCAGATCGGCCAGTCGTTCGTGATCGAGAACCGGCCGGGCGGCGGCGGGATCATCGGAAGCGCCTCGGTCGCCAAGGCCGAGCCGGATGGCTACACGATGCTGCTGCTGACGTCGTCGCAGGGCTCCTACGTCGTGCTGCACCGGACGCTGCCCTATGACCCGCTGCGCGATCTCGTGCCGGTGGCCCTGTTCGGAATTCAGCCGAGCGTGCTGGTGGCGGCGCCGTCGAAGGGCTGGACATCCGTCGCCGACCTGGTGGCCGCGGCGAAGGCGAGGCCCGGCGCATTGAACTTTGCCTCCGCCGGAATCGGTTCGGCTTCGCACTGGGCCGCCGAGCGGCTGCGGCTCGCCACCGGCATCGATGTCCAGCACATTCCGTTCCGCGGCCCGGTCGAGGCGTTCACCGAGGTGATGACCGGGCGCGTCGATTTCTATTACCTGCCGATCGCCCCGGCGCTGCCCAACATCAGGGACGGCAAGATCGCGGCGCTGGCGGTGAGCACGCCGAAACGCGCGCCGGCCCTGCCGAACGTGGCGACGGTGGTGGAGGCGGGCTATCCGAACGCACAATATCTGTTCTGGGGCGGCGTGGCCCTGCCGGTGAAAACGCCGCGCGACATCGTCGATCGACTGCACGCGGAGACGCAGAAAGCGCTCAAGGTGCCCGCGGTGCAGGAGCGGCTGGCGACATTCGGCGTCGAGACGATGCCGATGAGCGTGAGTGAGTTCGGCCAGTTCTACCGCGACGACGTCGCGGGGATCGTCAAGCTCGCCAAGGACATCAACCTCGTCCCGACGAACTGATCCGCATGACCCAAGCGTCGTGACGCCTTCGCACCTTTCGCGAGAGGTGAGGTGCATCTCTGCCACGGCGGAGATGCGAGAACTGTCCATTCCATATCCGCATTCGTCGCCCGCGGGCTTGATCAGGCAAGTCGGATCTATCCGACTTGCGACTATGGCTCTGGCGAAACGACGTTTCGTCCCCACATCCTGTAGCGTGAACAAGAGCCCCAAGACCAAGCTCGAAATTCAAGACATGGTCACCGCGGAACTGCGCCGCTTCGCGGGTTGCGAGGAGGCGTGGGGCGTGGTCGTGGTCGGCATCGATGCCGAGATCACCGGCGCCACGTGGACGGTATCCCGTTTCAATCGCGGCGAATCGAACGCGTATGCGTGCGACCGCGCGCTGCAGTTGATCGTGCCGCGTTATCAGCAGCTCTACGACCTTGCGCGGAAATACTAGGACCAACGGCGTTGGTGCCGCCGGGTTTCTTCGGCGGCTCCCGCAAGCAGGCCGCCGGCCCGCCCCGGATCGCGACCGCCGTCGGAGCGCCCGGCGTCGACCGCCGCGCCGCGAAGTCGGCCGGACGTGCCTTACTGCGGCGTGGTCAATATCCTTGCGCAGGCCTGCGCGATGGCGAGATCGGGCGACGTCAGGCCCGGAAACGTGGCCCAGCCGCCCTTCTGAAGGTAGGTGTCTTGCTGCCACGTGTTGACTTTCTTGAACTCGGCCAAGTTCGCGGGGGCCTCGGAGCCGCTCCGGAACTTGTCTGCGCACATCGGCGCGAGGACGGCCACCAGGGCGGTGCTGGTATCCTTGACCGCCATTTGTTTGGCAGTGCTTCCCAGCATCCATCCTCCCCAACCGAAACCGACGAGCACCGTTGCGAGCGCGCCGGCGCAGGCTCCTTGCAACAGGCGGGTGACGGACGGGCCTTCCAGAATCGCAGGTAATGACATGACAAATCCTTTCGCCCGACATCTCGGTGCGAGGGGCAACGGACGCCCGGATGGGCTCCGGTCTGCAAGTTGAATTGAAGGGCCGGCCGCTTTGAGCTAGCGTTTCGGTCGTCGGTCAGAGTGCGCGCATCGATCGCAGATGTCGATGCTCGAATCGACCGCCCAGCCTGCCTGCCTGCGTCCGAATGCCACCGAGCGGATCGAAGTCTTTTTCTCGCAACTCACCGACTCGAGCGTGGCAGAACCGTCAGAGCCCATGACCGTTTACGTTGCCGACATCAAGGGCAGGGGCGTCGCTGCCTTCAGTGCCGACAGCGGCCCGGACGCGGAGCGGCTCGTTCGCGATCGCGTTTTTCGCGACGACCTCATGGCGCTGGCGAGCGGCGGTCTCCCGTTGTGGGACGGCGTGTCGGATATCCAGGTCCGCCGAGCGCGTCCCGACGAGGAGGCACGATGGCGAGCATCGCACGCCAATGCCATCCGCCGCGGCGATATCGAAGCGGGCGAGCAGGCGTGGGTCGCTTTTCTCGTGGCGCTCACCGATCCGGACCGCCGCAAACACTGACCGCGTCCGCGGTCCGGACGGGGGCTGCGGAATGCGGATGGATTCGGTCGATGAGTTTCAGTGGAAGGGCCGGGCTGCTTCGACTGGGGTCTCGGTCGATAATGCGGGCGCGATCAAGCCCGGACCTCGGTTGCCTTGCCCAGGCGCCAGAGCTGAAACCCCTCGACACCGATGGCTTCTTCGATCGCATTGCGAGAAAAATTGTGGGGAGGAGCGTTGTCCGGTCCGATTGCGCCGGTGACGGTCCAGGGACCATGCCGCTCCGGGAGCTTGCTGCCCATGAGGTCGGCCGCGAAGGCATGCAAATCTTTCCTCGTTTCCGACTTGAAAATGTAGATCCGCACGGCCTAGGCCCTTTCCGCAGTTGACGACGAGACGAGATGCAAGAACGCGCGGCGCGCTCCGTTATCCCGTGAGCCGCGCGACGTATTTGGCGACGTATTTGCTGCGAGCCAAAACAACTGCCGCGCCGCCGCAGCAGACGGCTGTCGCCAAAGCCAAGCTGAATAAGGTGGTCCACATCTCACGCTCCTCTGGTGCAGGCGGGAGCGCGACTGGTCTCTCTGCCACCGGCGCCTGTATTGTTGTTTGTTGTGGCCGATGATGCTGGGACCTTGCGCCTTATCGGTGCGATTGTCCAGCGGGCCGACCTTGGCCACAGCCCCGACCGCTGCCCCGCTCATGCTCCGGTCGGAGTCGATGCAAGACGGTGCGCGGCGCGCGGCCTCCGGGGACTAGGGCTCTGTCAGGTGGGCGTCGCATTTGGGCCGCGAGTTGGCGAGGCAGTGTCGATGCTTGAACCCCTCGCCAGAACCGCGTAAAGTCCGCCACATTCGATCTTGGCCTTGTTTGTTGCACACCTGCAGGTGTGTCTTCCCATGGGCAACGCTGACTTCGGATGCAATCGCACGATGGTCGTGCGGTCGCGCTCACTGTCGTGCATCCTAGGAGGCCGCGATGGCTACTGGCACCGTCAAATGGTTCAACCCGACGAAGGGCTATGGATTCATTCAGCCCCAGGGCGGCGGCAGAGATGTATTCGTCCATATCTCCGCTGTCGAACGCGCCGGCTTGAGCTCCCTCAATGAAGGTCAAACGGTCGAATTTGAAATCGTCAGCAATCGCGGCAAAGAGTCGGCGGATAATCTCAAAGTCCGTTGACGCGATCGGTTGCCCAACACCTCGACGGCGCCCGTAAGGGCGCCAGCACCACGATTGGAAAACATTTGCAGGTATTCGTTCGCGACAACAATGTCGATCAGGCCCTCAGGGTGTTGAAAAAGAAGATGCAGCGCGAGGGCGTTTTTCGCGAGATGAAGCGTCGCAAGGCCTATGAAAAGCCGTCTGAGCGCAAGACCCGCGAGAAAGCAGAAGCCGTCCGGCGCGCGCGCAAGGCCGCCCGGAAACAGGCCCAGCGCGAGGGCCTGATCCCGATGCCCAAACGTCGGGAGGACGCACCCCGTCAGGCTGCGCCGCGTCGGTCGTTCTGAGTTCGCTCATAAGTGCGCTCGCCGGACGCTCGCTTGAACGAGGCAGCGCTGCACGCTTGCGCACCTGCAGCCACGACGGCGGCTTGATCGCCTTTGGCGCGGCGGGAAACGGGATTGCGTATCGCGCCGTCGACTCGTTTGTGACGAGTGGAGCGGCTCGAATCAGAGTGCAGCGGATTCGCCAGGCACTTTGTCATCGTCGGCCGCCTCCAACAGCAATTCGATATCGCGCCATAACGCCATAAAGGATGCAAAGACGGCGGCGACCCGAAAACGAACCCCTAGGAGATCATTCAATGGCGAGGACGAAACCAGCGACCAAGACCATCACCATGCCTTCTGCGCCGGAGGAAGCCGTGCCGGAGCCGGTCACGCAGCGTCAGCAGCCCGACGGCGGCCGATTCCGCCTGCAGGTGGATCGGCAAACGAAAGCCTCCTACGCGACATACGAAGCGGCGGAGACAGCGGGAAAAGGGATCAAGAAAAGCTATCCGATCCTTCAGGTCGCTGTGTATGACGGCATCAAGAGCGTCAACACGATCATCGAGCTGCCGTAGCGCGTACTGCAAACTTTTCACGCAAGCCACCATCCGACGGATATCCGTGGCACATCAGCGCGCATTACATCCGCGCTATTCATCGCCGATGGCATCGAGTGCTGCCGATCCGAAGCGACGATCGTCCAACGATGCCGCCTTTCAGCGGCTGCTTCCGGGCAATCTGGTCCGGCACCGGCTGCCAAGTCTGCTGCCGCTTGTCCGGCGGATATTCGCCCTTCAGCTGCGCGGTAGCGCCTGCGCCACAGCGAGGATCGTATCGGCGGAAGGGAACTTGCCTATTCCAGCCAGGCTCTCGATGTTAGCCCAGCGCACGACGCCGTCGCGATCGATGAGGAATTGGCCCTTCATCTGGGGCCACTGCCGCTCCAAGTCGGCGCGGTCGGTCTCGTTCTGCGTGTAGCCGTCGAACTTGTCCACGAGCGCGGCGGCGTCGGGGATCGGCAGCGGCTCGGGGAACTCCCCGTCGGGATTGATCCGTGTCGTCTCGAGCGCAGTCGTGAATTCCGGGGTCGAGTCCGGCTTCGGCACGCCATACGCGCGATGCGTGGAGAGCGCCGGGTCGGCGGCCACGCGCAGGCTGCACGGGCGAAACTTGAAATAGAGCCGGGCGTTCTCCGGCGGCGTGGCCACGACCGCCAGCGTCTCCACCCCCAATGCTTTGAGTTCGGGCTCGGTCGCCGCCATCTTTGCGATCGCCCGCCGGCAGAACGGGCACCACAGCCCGATGAACAGCGCGAGAAACACCGAGCTCTTTCCGCGATAGTCGGCGAGCGATACGGTCCCGGCGCCGTCGACCACGGGGAGTGCGAAGTCGGGTGCTGGCTCCCCCGGCGAGACCGGCGCGCGCGAGTCGATCGTATTCATGTGGGCCTCCTGGGTCTGCCGGCTTCCTTGGTTTTGCGCATGTCCTTATGGGAAAACCGATTTCCACTTTTCCGGGACATGCGCGAGCTAATAGAGAAACGGCAGCATCATGAGGGCATCGGGCTCGAGGCCGGCCCGCGTGCATACCTCCTGAGACTTGGCGAGGTAAACCTCGGCCATGGCCGCATTCCCGGCGTCGAGATGGAGCGTAGCGAGGCCGTCGTAGCAAGGGAAGAGAAGCTGCGGCTCTCCGGCCCGCTCGGCAAGATCCAGTGCTTCCTCATACGAAGCAAAGGCCAGCGCGTGCTCGCCGTGGCACTGGTGGATCTGGCCCAGGACGATCAGCGGCACCGCCAGATGATCGAGCAACCCCAGTCGACGGTCGAGGTCGACGGCCTTCTGCGCCGCCTCGACGCCTTCGGCCTCGCACCGATCGGTCAGCGCGCAATAGGACACGGCCAGGTTCGCGTAGAGCCGCGACTGAAAGCCGAGATCACCCACCTTCTTCGCGGTGTCGAGCCCACGCAGGCAGGTTTCGATGCTCCGGCGCGGATCGAGCGAACTGTAGAGCACACCGAGATTCGTGTAACCGCGGCAGGCCGCCTGCAGCAGATCATGCGCCTCGGCCAGGGAGATGCTCTGCTTGATCTGGTCGACCGCCTCGACCGTGCAGCCTTTGCGCGCGAGCGCCACACCCAGCGTGTTGAAGGCGTGTGCCCGCGTTGCGGCTGCCTCGCGCGCGCGCTCGGGGTCGGTCGCGGTCTCCTCGTCGGTCGCCGCCTCGGCCAGCGCCTTCTCGGCCCACGCGATGGCGCCGGCGTTGTCGCCGGCCCGAAATGCGAGCCGACCTATCTCCTGGAACAGCTGCGCGCGCTCGATCGCATCGCCATCCTCGCCGAGCCGCTCGAGACCCGACGCGAAACAGGCGCTGGCGCGCTCGCGATCGCCGGCCTCCCAGTGCAGTCCACCGATTTTCCGGTGCAGCCGCGCGGCGCCGGCGCGATCGGCAGCCGTCTCAAGCTCCTGCCGCACGGCATCATAGTGTGCGAGAGCCTCCGACCGCCGGCCGGTCAGCGCCAGCAGGTCCGCCAGCCGCTCGCGCACCGCCTGAACCTGATCATCGCAATCCTGGCATTCGGCAAGCGTGCGCAGGGCGCGCCCGTAATGGCGGATCGCATCCTCGTTGGCGTAGACCGCCCGCGCCCGGTCGCCGGCCGCCACCAGGTAGCGCGCGCCCCTGCGCTTGTCCGCAGTAAGGCTCCAGTGGTGGCCGAGCGCTTCCAGTTCACTCAGCCGCTCCGGGTGAGGACCGGTGGCGCTTTCGAGCGCGCGGCCGGCCCGCTCGTGCAGATCGCTCCGGCGGGACAGAAGAAGATTCTGGTACACGGCCTCGTGCCCCAGCGCGTGCGTGAACCGGTAGCGGTTGCCCTCGCGGCCATGCCCGACCTGCTGGATCAGCTCGGACTCGACGAGGCGGTCGAGCGCGGCGTCTGCCGCTGCCACGTCGGTCGCAATGGCCCGCAGCAGCGCCTCGTCGAATGCCTCCCCCAACACAGCCGCCTCCTGGAGCAGGTGCCGGGCATGGTCGGGGAGTCGATCGACCCGGGAGAGGAGCAGCCCGTGCAGCGTGGGCGGGATGTCCACCGCCTCGCAGGCCGCCGTGCACGCCCAGCGATCGCCCGCGCGGACGAGCGCGCCTTTGCTCACCAGGCTACGGACGATCTCTTCGACGAACAGCGGATTGCCGCCGGCGCGCGCCGCCACGAAATGCTGGACCTTGGTGAAAGCCTCGTCGTCCATTGGGCCGAACAGTCCACCCACGAGCCCCCGCGTCTCGTCGGGGGAGAGCGGAGCGAGCCGGATGACGGACTGCGCGGCCCGGGCGGCCAGTGGCGGCCGCGCGTCGGGACGATGCGAGAGCAGCATCATCAAAGACCGGTTCGCTAAGTGATCGACGACGTCTCGCAGCAGGTCCACCGACGCTGCGTCGGCCCAGTGAAGGTCGTCCACGATGATCAGAAGCGGCTCCTGCTGCAGCCGCCGTTCGACTAGCGTGCGCGCCGCCAATGTGATCTGGCGCTTGAGCTGTTCAGGCTCGAAGTCGCGCGGCTGGGCCTGCTCCACCCCGAGCACATAGCTCAGCGCCGGCGCGATGGCATCCGTCAGCTCCGCTGGGACTCCAAGCGCCTGAAGGCGCGCGGCCAGCTTCTGCCGAGCGACATCGAGCGAGTCGTCCGGTTCCACGTGATAGGCTTCGCGGACGAGCGCGCCGAATGTGCCGTAGGGGGGCTCGCCCAAGGACGAGCACGCGGTCCGGAGGACGGCCATGTGGGCGAGCCGGCCGCCGGCCTCGAGCCGCGACAGAAGTTCGGCGATCAGCCGCGACTTGCCCGTGCCCGCCTCGCCGACCAGGCTCACGACCTGGGCTTGGCCACGCTGCATCCGCTCGAAGGCCGCGAGCAGCTGGGCGAGCTCGTCGGCGCGCCCGACCATCGGTGCCACGAGCCCGTGGCCCGCAAGCCCACGCGCTGATCGAGGCTCGGCGAGCGCGCCAAGCAGGCGGTGGACCACGATCGGCTGCGACTTGCCGCACAGCGCCAGCTCACCGGCTGGCTCGAATGCGAAGCGATGTCGGGTCAGCGCGTGGGTGGCGTCGGACACCAGGACAGTTCCCGAGGCCGCCGCCAGGAGACGGGCCGTCGTATTCACCGTGTCGCCCGTCACCGCGTAGGCGGCTCCCGCGGTGACGCCAAAGCTGCCGGCAACGACCGGGCCGGTGTGGACGGCGATGTGGAGGCTGACAGGTTGGCCAAGTTGCTCCGCCCACTGATCGCTCAGCCGCGCGCCGCGTTCGAGCATGTTCAGCGCGGCTTGGAGAGCCCGCTCCGGATCGTCCTCATGCGCGACCGGTGCGCCGAACACTGCCAGCACGGCATCGCCCACGAACTTCTCCACGAAACCGTCGTAGCGCGCCACGGCCTGGGCGAGCGTCTCGAACAGCGCAGTCTGAAACGCCCGCACCTCTTCGGGGTCGAGCCGCTCGGCCAGCGGGGTGAAACCCGAGACGTCGGCGAAGAGAACGGTGACCTGGCGCCGGTCCGCTTCGCCGTGGCCATCCGGCCTCGCTGTCGGAGGGGCTTCGGTCGACGCGAGGGGAGGCGGCGACGACCCGGCGCGCGCTGCTGCTCCGCCAGGGAGCGCCGCGGCGACGCCAGGCGCCAGAGCTGCCCCGCAGCGGGGACAGAAGGCGAAATCGGCCTCGCACGAAAAGCCGCACGCAGTGCAGGGAGTCGGCTGACGGCGCCCGCAGCGCGGGCAGAACGCGAAGCCGGGTGACAGCTCGAAACCGCAGCCGATGCACGCCATCGGGATCAATCGTTCACACCTGGTCGCAGAGTCCTACCATAGCATTTGTACCAACCCTCATGATGATTGACCTATCCCGCCGTCTTGCCGGGCTTGACCCGGCAATCCATCTCCTTCGTCTGAGTCGATGCGAAGAGCGATGGATGCGCGGGTCAAGCCCGCGCATGACGAGCCCGAGTCAGCGCGGCTGCTTCTTGGCGATCTCGTTGAGCACCGGCTGCCACATCTGCTGCTGCTTGTGCACGAACGCCGTGGCTTCGGCGGCCGACATGGGATTGGTGTAGCTGCCGAGCGCCGCAAGCTTCTTGCCCAATTCCGGCTCGGTGGTGACCTTGCGCAGATCGTCGCTGACCTTGCCGATGATGGTTTCGCTCGTGCCCAGCGGTGCCACCAGGACGGCCCATCCGGTGGCTTGAAAGCCCGGGATCGTCTCCGCCACGGTCGGGAGGTCGGGGAACTCCGCGAGGCGCTTCGCCGATGCGACCGCGACCAGCTTCACCGCGCCCGAGCGGGCCGCCGCCGCCACGCCCGAATAGCCTTCGATGATCACGGCGACGCGGCCGGTGGTGACGTCGCCCATGGCATGGGCCGGGCCGCCGGTATAGGGCACGAGCAGGAGCTTGATCCCCGCCTCGTGCTGCAGCAATTCCCCGGTGAGATGGGTCAAGCGCCCGATCCCGGTGGTGGCATAGGGGATTTCGCCGGGACGCTGCTTTGCGAGCGCGATCAGCTCCGGCAGCGTCGAGACGCCCAGCGTCGGCGAGACCGAAACGAACATCGGGTTCTCGGTCACGAACCCGATCGGCAGGAAGTCCTTCGGCACGTGCAGGGGCACGTTCGGCGCCGCCGGATGCAGCACCACGAAGGTCGACAGCACCGGCTGGTAGAGCGTGTAGCCGTCGGGCGCGGCCTCCGACGCCGCCCGTGCCGCGAGGCTGCCGCCGGCGCCGGGGCGGTTGACCACCAGCACCTGCTGGCCCCAGAGCTGGGTCAGCCGATCGGCCACGAACCGCAGGGCCACGTCCGGCGTGCTGCCGGCCGACGAGTCCGCGATGATCTGCACCGGCTTGGTGGGGTAGGGCGGGGTCTGCGCGGCCGCCGCGTCGACGGTCGCTACCGCCAGCAACCCCGCCAGCAAATGACAGCGCCAGTTCGCTTTCATGTTGCGCTCCGGTGTTCGCGATCTGCGTGTCCCGGATGCGGTGCAGCGCACCACTTCGTGCTGCGCTGCGCCTGGGACACGACGGCGCGGAGCGGCACGAGATGGCCTCATCTTG
>Ga0209382_10009835_pt1 | contig 11955 bp, 10 predicted proteins | sample SoiMetdeltSBSDD5_FD_187599 | JGI IMG/M metagenome (GOLD analysis project Ga0209382, IMG submission 187599) | Bulk soil microbial communities from a Populus tree surrounding site in Tennessee, USA - Soil MetaG P. deltoides SBSDD5 (SPAdes) (version 2) | ecosystem: Environmental > Terrestrial >... | reverse complement strand
GACGGGGATGGGAGCGGGGGCCGGGACCGGGGCGGGGGCGGCCGGCGGCTCACCGTTGCGGACCGCCGCGGCCACCCCGTTGAACACCATCTCGTCGATGTCGAGGATGCGGTTGTCCTTGCACCGGTAGATCCGGCGGGCGTCGAGACCGTGCGGATCGTCCGGCGTCGCGGTGTAGAAGGGCGCCGCGACCGGAGCCTGCCAGTTGACGACCAACAAGTCGTCGTTCTCGTCCCAGATCGCGCCCCGGCCGATGTACCACTGCTTCCCGTCGACGTCGATCCGCCCGAAGGCGACCGCCTGGCTGGGATCGACCACCCCCATGGCACCGACCCGGCGGCGGAGGTCCGCGGAGGTCTGCGGGTCGGCCGCCAGTGACGCCGCCCGATCGAGGTTGGCCTCCAGCCGGTCGCGCAGGTCGGCCGCACGGTCGAAGTACGCCTGCTCCTGCGGCAGATCCGGGTGCATCGTCCTCCCCAGTGCCCCGCCTGCACAATGATCCTGGCGCAGCAGGCTACTTCCCGCAGCCGGTCAACTCTCGGGAGTGTCAACGCAGGAACGATCGGCGTCCGGCCGGGCGCTCTATCGTTCGGGCGAAGAGATCGGGGAAGGCAGGGCGAGACGATGGGCAGTTGGGGATCCAAGCCGCGCCGCCGGGCGCTGCCGCGCCTGTTGGCGCCGACGGCCCTGGCCGTCGCGGTGGCCGTCGGCACGCTGGCCGCCTGCAGCGGCGACGACAGCGATAGCGGGGACCAGGCCTCGGCCGGGAGCACCACACCGACCACCCTGCCCATCGGCCAGGTCCAGACGTTCGACGGCCTGTCGCGGAGCCACGTCGACCACACCGTGGACTACCCGCAGACGCCGCCGGTCGGCGGCGACCACGCACCGGTCTGGCAGAACTGCGGGTTCTACGACCAGCCGATCTTCAACGAGACCGGCGTCCACGCGCTGGAGCACGGCGCGGTCTGGATCACCTACCGGCCCGACCTGGCCGCCGACCAGATCGACCAGATCCGGGCCCTCACCCAGCAGCCGTACACGCTGGCCTCGCCCTGGACCGACTCCGAGCTGGGCGCGCCGATCGTCTTCTCGGCCTGGGGCGCTCAGCTCGCCCTGGACGCCCTCCCCTCCCCCGCGGCCGACGAGTTCCTCGCGACCTACCGCGAGGCCGCCACCGCCCCTGAGCCCGGCGCCCCGTGCACCGGCGGCTACGGCCAGACCAGGTAGCGGCGCCGTGCTACGACGCGCACTGTGGCTGGTGGCGCTGGCGGTCGTGGTGGCCGGCGGGATCCGTCTGGGCATGAACGTCGCGTCCGACGACGTCCCGGACGAGGGCTCGGTCGAGGTCGGGTTCGCCCGCGACATGCGGACCCATCACGAGCAGGCGGTCGAGATGGCCGAGCTGCTGCGCGAACGCACCCGCAACCAGGACCTCAGGCTGCTGGCGGCCGACATCGCGCTGACGCAACAAGCCCAGATCGGCCAGATGCGAGGCTGGCTGGACGTGTGGGACGTCACACCGACCAGCACCGACCCGCCGATGGCCTGGGCGCCCGGCCACGGCGGGACCGACGGCGACGAGATGCCGGGCATGGCCAGCGAGGAGGACGTCAGCCGCCTGGAGGCGTCCAGCGGCGACGAGGCCGAGGTGCTGTTCCTCCAGCTGATGATCCGGCACCACGAGGGTGGCGTGCACATGGCGCTGCTGGCAGCGCCGCTGGTCGACGAGCCGAACGTCCAGGCCATGGCCCGGAACGTCGCGGAGACCCAACTGGCGGAGATCGGCTACCTCGAGGCGCTGCTCACGGCGCGGCACGCCGAGCCGTTGCCGAGCATCCTGCCCGCCGACGCCGCCGAACTGACGGCCCGCCTGGGCACTGACGACGAGGACCAGGCACAGGACCTCCTCGACCTCCTCGGCCGGTGGTGGCTGGTGGGCCTGGGCGCCGTGGTCCTGCTGGTCCTGATCCGCGACCTGCTGCGCCGGCCCCGGACGAAGCGGTCGTCGCCGACGTCCCCGGCGATTGCCGCAGGGGAAACCGAGGTCGCTACCGTGGCCGAGGCATCCGATGACCAGCCCGACCGAGCCTCCGAACGAGCGACCGAGCGGGGTGACGACCGCGCCGAGCGGCTCGGCGACCTCGACCTCGACCGCATCCCCGTCGACGACTCCAGCTTCGACGACGTCTAGTGCTTCGGGTGCCCGGGGGGGCGCCGGGACACCCGAAGACCGGATCAAGCTGATCGCCGGCCTGGTCGCGATCGGCGCGGCGGCGCTGTTCTTCATCGGCACGGTCGCGGTGGTCACCGGACGCGGCAGCGATGCGTCCGGTGACGACGCTTGGGGCGGGACGCTCGTCGAGCCGGCGCTGGCCCGCCCGGACTTCACGCTCACCGACACCGACGGGCAGCCCTACGACTTCGGGGCCGAGACCGCCGGCCGCCTCACGCTGCTGTTCTTCGGCTACACCCACTGCCCCGACGTCTGCCCGGTCCACATGGCGACCCTGTCCGCCGCCCTGGACACACCCGGCATGCCCGATCCGACGGTGGTCTTCGTCACCACTGACCCGACGCGGGACGACCCGGCACGCCTGCGGGAGTGGCTGGACCAGTTCGACGCGAGCTTCGTGGGCCTGACCGGCACCGCCGAGCAGATCGCCGCGGCCGAGGATGCGGCCCGGGTGGGCCGGTCGGCGCCGATCCCGACCGAGGACGGCGCCGACGCCGGCGACGGCACCGATTACCAGGTCGGCCACGCGGCACAGATCGTCGCCTACACCCCCGACGACCAGGCCCATCTGGTCTACCCGTTCGGTGTCCGGCGACAGGACTGGGTCAACGATCTGCCCCGCCTGCTCGACCAGTGGGATGAGCCGGCATGACCTGGTGGTGCGCGGCATCGAACGAGCCGTGGGACTGGTCACCGCGCGCCTACCCGGGGATCTGGCTGTTCATGGTCCTGCTGCTCGTCGGCTACCTGTGGGTGTGCCGCGAGCGCCCTGACCGCCGCAAGCGGTGGTTCTTCCTCGGCGGATGGGCCCTGCTGTGGGCGTCGACCGACTGGCCGCTGGGCACGCTCGGCTCGGGCTACCTGGCCAGTGCGCACATGGCCCAGTACCTGCTCTACACCATGGCCGCGGCTCCGCTGCTGATGCTGAGCCTGCCCGAGGCGCCGTTGCGCCGGGGGCTGTCCCGCCTGCGCGCCTACCGGTTGGTCCGCCTCGCCGCCCGACCCCTGGTGGCGGGGGTGATCTTCAACATCGTCCTGCTGGTGACCCACGCGCCGGTGACCGTGGACACCATGCGGACCAACCAGGCCGGCTCGTTCCTCCTCGACCTGGCGTGGCTGGCATCGGGCCTGCTGCTCTGGCTGCCGGTCTGCGGTCCGCTCGACGAGCTCAAGCCGTCCTATCCGGCCCGTTGCGTGTACCTGTTCCTCGCCGCCGGCCTGGTCCCCATGGTCCCGGGCGGGTTCCTGACCTTCGCCCCCACGCCGCTGTACTCGGTCTACGAGCTGGCACCCCGGGTCGGCGGCTTCGACGCCCTCGACGACCAGCAGGCCGCCGGGGTGATCATGAAGGTGGGCAACCTGCCGCTCCTCTGGCCGGTGCTCGGCGGGCTGTTCCTCCGCTGGGCCGCCGAGGACCGGGCGGCCACTCCTCCGGTCCAGGTGAAGACGGCCGACAAGACCTGAGGGCCGGCGACGTCTCCCGGGTCCCGCGGCGCCACGACGGCGAAAACCGCGAGAGAGTAGGGGTCCGAAAACACCAGAGATCACGAGAAGAGGGCGGGATGACGTACTACCTCGGCATCGATCTCGGCACCACGTTCACGGCGGCGGCGGTCTGGCGGGACGGACGGGTCGAGATCGCCACTCTCGGCACACGGACGCCCGAGGTCCCTTCGGTGGTGCTGCTGCGCGAGGACGGCACGGTGCTCACCGGCGAAGCGGCGGCGCGGCGGGCGATCACCGAGCCCGAGCGCATCGCCCGGGAGTTCAAGCGGCGCTTCGGCGACCCGACCCCGATCATGGTCGGCGGCACGCCGTACTCCCCTGACGCCCTGACCGCCCGGCTGCTCCGCTGGGTGGTCGAGCACGTGAGCGAGCGGGAGGGCGAGCGGCCGGCAGGCATCACGGTCTCCCACCCGGCCAACTGGGGCCCGTTCAAGCAGGACCTGTTGCGCCAGGTCTTCCGGCTCGCCGATCTGGGCGACGTCACCACGATCACCGAGCCCGAGGCCGCGGCCATCCACTACGCCTCCCAGGAGCGGGTGGAGGTCGGCGCCGTCATCGCCATCTACGACCTGGGCGGCGGGACCTTCGACGCGGCGGTCCTGCGCCGCACCGATGGCGGTTGGGAGGTGCTCGGCGAGCCGGAGGGGGTCGAGCGGCTGGGCGGTGTCGACTTCGACCAGGCCGTCGTCCATCACGTCTCCACCGCGATCGGCAGCTCGCTCGACGAGCTGGACCCGAACGACGCCACCGCCATCACCGCCATGGCCCGCCTCCGCCAGGAGTGCATCGACGCCAAGGAGGCCCTGGCCAGTGACGTCGACGTGACGATCCCGGTGCTGCTGCCCACCATCCAGACCGAGGTGCGCCTGACCCGGTCCGAGCTGGAGGACATGATCCGGCCGGCGCTGGCCGACTCCATCGGCGCGCTGCGGCGAGCGCTGGCCTCGGCCCACGTCCCGCCCGACGAGGTGACGTCGGTGCTGCTCGTCGGGGGTTCGTCCCGGCTGCCGCTGGTCGCCGAGCTGGTGGGGTCCGAGCTGCGGCGCCCCGTCGCCGTCGACGCCCACCCGAAGCACGGCGTGGCGCTCGGGGCGGCCATCATCGCCGCCGAGCGCAGCGCGGGCCGGAGCCTCGCGACGGAGGTCGTGCCGAGCATCGAGACGATCACGCCGGCCGAGGTGCACGCGCCCCGGCCGGCCGTGATCCAGGTGGCGGCGACGGCCGCCGCAGCGCCGCCGGGCACCCCGAAGGAGAGCGAGGAGCACGGCGAGCAAGCCGGGCACGACCGGGAGGCCGATGCCGCTCCGGCGGCCGCGGCCTCCGCCGCGGCACCCACGGGAGTTCCGGCGGGCGCCGCGGCGATGCTCGTGGCCCCGGTGGCCGAGCGGCCCGAGGCCGGTGACGCGACCCAGGCCATGCCAGCCCCGGCCGCTGGAGCGGGGTCCGGTGGCGGCACCGCCTCGGCGCCGCCGCCCACGGTCCACGTCCCGGCCCCGCCGGTCCGCCGGACCACCTCGACGGCACCGGTGCAGCCGCCCGCCCGGCCCGCGGTGGCGCCGGCCTCCCGGCCTCCCGGCGGGGGCGGCAACGGCGGCGGGGGTGGGTCACGGCGCCGGGGGCCCTCGTCGTCCCCGCCGTGGGCGGTGATCGCCGGTGGGCTCGTGGTCGCCGCAGCCATGGTCGCCGCGGTCATCTTCCTCACCAACGACGACGGTGGCGGCGACGACACCCGGACCGACGACAACGAGCAGGCGGTGACGACCACCACCGACAGCCCGACCACCTCGGCCTCGACCACATCGACCCCGGCGACGAACGGACCGACCGCGACCCTGACCGACGTCAGCCTCGCGCCCGGCGACGACGGCCTCGACCACTACCTGGTCACCTACACCTGGCAGGGGTTCGAGCCGGACGCGGAGAACCCGGATGCCCTCCACTTCCACTTCTACCTGGACACCACGGCCGCCGAGAACGCGGGGACCAACGGGAACCCGCCCGGCGACTGGCACCTCACCGACGCGCCCGGCGAGTTCCTGACCAAGTACGGGCCGGACAACCGGGGCGAGGCGACCCAGATGTGCGTCGTCGTGGCCAACAGCGCCCACGAGGTGGTGGACCCCGCCTCCGGGAACTGCCTCCCGCTGCCCGCCTGACGAGCCGCGTGCCGCCGGCTCAGGCCGCGGGTGCGCTGGTGGTGGAGGTAGCCGTCGCGGTGGTCGTGGTGGTCTCGGGGACGGTCGTGGCCGGAGTGCTGGTGGTGGTGCCCGCGTCGCGGGTGGTGCCCGCGTCGCCGGTGTCGCCGGTCGGCGCGGTGCCACCGTCGATGCCCAGCGCTTCCGTCACCGTGGACAGATCGAGGGTCTCGCTCGCGATGGTCTGCTCGCCATCGCTCAGGGTCACGGTGGCCGAAGGCGCGTCCCCGAGGGGAGCGTCGACCTCGAGCCCGACCGTCGTCCCGGCCACCACCCCGGGCAGCACGTTGCCGAGGGTGCAGGTGAGACCCTGACGGTCCGCGGACACGTCGCAGCCTTCGGGCAGCGCGACCTCCAAGGCCACCCGGGCACCGTCATCGAGGGCGATGGTGACCCGGGCGTCGGCCACCGGCGTCTCGAGGTCGACATCGGCCCCACTGCCGCTGAACGACACGGTCGTGGTGATGATGGTGCTGCTGGTGACGGCGGGAGTCGTGGTGGCCTTCGACCCGGTGACGACGAAGGTGAGCTCCCCCCGACCCGGTGCGGTGGCCGTGCAGACCACCTCGGTCAGCTCGGCAGGCGACGCGGCCCCGACCGTCGTCGGCGGCATCGGCCCCCCGGCCGAGCTGTCGGGGGCCCCAGGCACGGTGCATGGCATGACCTGGGACGCCCGCACGGCGTCCACCGCGGTCGGGCTCCCCGGATCGGGCGCGTCCAGCGTGGTCCCCGGCGGCGGTGGCAGCGCCGGGTCCTTGCTCTGGACGTGCGGCAGGCGCGTCAACCCGAGCAGCAGCGCCGCCGTCGCAGCCGCGCCACTGGCCACCGCGCCGAGCTGGTGGAGCCGGACCCAGCCGGCGACCGAGCGGCGCACGGCAGCGCTCCCCGCCTCAGCCGCGTTCGCGGCCTGCACGCTCTGCGCCACCTGCGCGGCGCGGCGGAAGTGGGCGCCGCCCGTCCCGGCCCCGGCTCCGGCCCCGGCGGCGAGCGCCGCGGTCAGAGGCCCAGCCGACACCGGTCCGAACAGCGGGAGGACCGACCGGGCCAGCAGCCGGTTCACGTCCAGCAGCTCGGCCACCAGCCTCCGGCAGGATCGGCAGTGCTCGAGGTGCTCGATCGTCGCCCGGCGTTCGCGGGAGCTCAAGCCCTCGCGCACGTAGGACCCCAGGTTGGAGCGATGCGGCTCGCACTCCGGGTGGGCCGCCGCCTGCAGGTGGGCCTGGAGGTAGGCCTGCCGCAGCTTCTCCCGGGCCCGGTAGGCCAGCGCCGCCACCGCGTTGGCGGACATGCCCAGGAGCGACGACAGCTCACGGGGGTTCCGGCCCTCGACCGCGGTGTGCCACAGGATCGCCTGCCAGCGACCAGGCAGCGACTCGAAGGCGCTGGTGACCATCTGGCGTTCCACGGGATCGATGTTCGACAGCGAGCTGACCGCGGCCAGCGGTTCGGGCACGTCGCCGAACGGCCACTCCTGGGGCCGGGCGGCCTGCTCGGCCGCGAGGCGGCGCAACGTCACGAACAGGTAGGCCCGGAAGGCCTCGGTCGGCCCCCGGCCCCGACGGAGCGCACCGAGCACCTTCTCGAAGGCCAGGTCGACCAGGTCATCGGCCTCGCCGGACCGGCAGTAGGTCGCCGCCATGCGCGAGGCGACTTCGCGATGCCGTGAGTACAGCTCGGTGAAGGCCGTCTCGTCGCCCTGCCGTACCAGCTCGAGCAGGTCGGCATCCGTCAGCGTCACCAGAACTGAGCCGATCACCACCACATCCCTGTTGTCGGGCCACGCCCGTCCGCCATCGATGACCTGCGCGCCGCTCCGCCGTTACACCTCGCCATCGCGGTTGTCACCTCCCCGCCTCGCCAATGGAGTTCCGTGGGTTTCCCCGGCTGCGGCGCCGCCGCCGATGTTAAGTACGTCTCTCAGGCAAGAAGGCCAACTACTGGGAGAAATTCGGCTACCCCCGCGAGTTTCGTTATCGCCGCTACGTCATCCCCAGCGCCGGCCCGGAGCGGTCCGAGGGTCCTAGGACCGCAGACCGAGGCCAGATCCGGCTCCCGTACGGTGCCCCTGACCTGGGCATCTCGTACGGTCCTCGCCATGCACGCGATCCGGCAGCACGAGTTCGGACCCCCCGAGACCCTCCGCTACGAGGAGATCCCCGACCCCGTCCCGGCGGAAGGCCAGGTCCGCATCGCCGTCGAAGCCAGCGGGGTACACGTGATCGACACCTCGATCCGCCGGGGCGCCACGGCGGGGCCGCATCCCCTACCGGAGCTGCCGATGACGCCGGGGCGGGAGGTCGCCGGGACCGTCGAAGCCGTCGGCCCCGCTGTCGACCGGTCCTGGATCGACCGGCGGGTGGTGGCCCACCTCGGCCCGGCCAGCGGCGGCTACGCCGAGAAGGCCGTGGCCCGGGTCGATGGGCTGCACGAGATCCCCGGGACGCTCGACGCACCGGCGGCGGTGGCGATGATCGGGACCGGCCGGACCGCGCTGGCGGTCCTGGACATCGCCGCCTTGGCCAAGGAGGACGTGGTGCTGGTGACCGCGGCGGCGGGCGGGCTCGGGACGCTGTTCGTGCAGGCCGCCCTGCAGGCGGGCACCCAGGTCGTGGGGGTGGCCGGCGGGCCCGGCAAGGTGGAGCGGGTCCGCGCCGCGGGCGCCGCCGGCGCCATCGACTACCGCCGCCCGGACTGGGCCGACCGTGTGCGCACCGCCCTCGGCGACCAGGCGATCACGGCGGTGCTCGACGGTGTGGGCGGCCGCCTCGGCCGCACGGCGCTGGAGCTGCTCGGCCCGGGTGGACGGCTGATCATGTTCGGGTCGTCGTCGGGCGAGCTCACCCCGCTGACCGCCCAGGACCTGGCGGCCAAGGGGCTGACCGCGACCTGGGCCCTCCGGCTGCACGCCCTCCAGCGACCGGGGGCCCTCCGCGAGCTGGAGACCCGCTCGCTGGAGGAAGCAGCGGCCGGCCGCCTGGTTCCCGCGGTCCAGACCTACGCCCTCACCGACGCCGCCGTCGCCCACGCTGCCCTGGAGGACCGGGCGACGGTCGGCAAGGTCGTGCTCCTGCCGTAGCCCCACCTGCTACGGCAGGAGGCCGTGGTCGTCGATCGTGTGTCCCATACCGGTGGCCACCTCGGCCACCGTCAGCCATGGGTGCGCGTCCGAGTTGTAACCCCAGGCCACGTTCGTGCCGTCGTAGGCGAGCTGGACCGCTTCCAGTTGGACCGCCGTCTGGACATCGAGCGAGGTCTGGAACAGAACGGCTCCCGTGTCCAGGTCCCAGACGACGAGGTTCACCTCCTCGGCCATGTTGCCCCCCACGATGGCCGCCACCGACCGGCCGTCGGGCGCGAGCTGCACCGCGTTGGAACGGAACAGGTCGATCGCCGTCGGGGCGGTCGCCAGGCTCTCGCCGGTGGCCAGGTCGTAGATGCCGACGCCGGAGGACTCGTCGTAGAGGACGACCCGCCCCGCGGCCGCGGACCATCGGTTGTCGAGCGCTGTGCCGTGGCCGAGACCGGTGTCCCGGTCGGCACCGGTGGCGAGAACGATGGCCCGCAAGCTGTTGGCGGCGTAGTCGTCCGGTGAATCGACCGGCCCGGCGTGGCCCGACTGGTACACCGCGACCGGGCCGTCCGCGCTGTCGACCACCCGGACCGCACGCGGACCGCACGCGGGTGCTTGCGTGGGCAGGATCTGGTAGGGGTCCGTCTCGACGGCAGGAAACCAGATGAGCTGGTCGGTGCTCTCGCCTTCGCCGGTGGTCCCGCCGCACACCACCCAGCCGCCTCGGCCGTCGGCGCTGGCAGCGCGGATGTTGGTCGCCGGCTCCAGGCTCCGCGACCCGGTCGGGGAGCCGTCGGGCCCGTAGGTGCGGACCTCGTTGCCCACGATGACGGCCTCGCCGGCGACGACCGGACCGGCCGGGGTGGTCGGAGTGGCCGTGGTGGTGGTCGTGGCCGATCCGGGCGCGGTGGTCGGGGGAACCGCGGTCGAGGGAGTCGAGCTGCTGGTGTCGGTCGGTCGAGTCTCGACCTCCGAACCGTCGTCCAGCTGCCGGACCACCACGACGCCGACCAGGACCGCGGCGGCGGCTGCGACACCGATGGTGACCTCGAACAGCCGCCGTCGCCGCCGGCGGGCCTCCCGGGGCCCGTCGACCGAAGGACGGCGGCCGGCGGGCTCGGCGGGAGGGAGGGCGTCGGCCGCGGCTTGCAGGCCTCGGCGGAGGCGCTGCTCGAGGAGGTCGGGAGCGTTCATCGCTGGTCCTCCAGTTCCTGCTGCAGGGTCTCGAGGGCCCGGGCCAGTCGGCTCTTCACCGTGCCCTCCGGGATGCCGAGGGCGGTAGCGGTGGTCTCGACCGACCAGTCCAGGTAGTAGCGGCACACGACCACGGCCCGGTGGTCGGTGCTCAGGCCGTCCAGGGCCTGGCCCAGTTCCAGGTCGCCGGGCACGGTAGGCACGGCCCGGTCGGGGACGGCCCGGCGGTCGCGCCACCGGTTGCGTCGCTGCCGGCTCCGGGCCCAGTTCAGCCCGACCCGGTAGGCCCATCCGGCCGGGTTCGCGTAGGTGCCGACCTCGGCCCAGCGTTCGTAAGCCCGGGCCATGGCCTCGTCGGCGGCTTCGGCGCCGAGGTCGATGTCGGCGAGGGCCAGGCACAGGGCCCGCCGCACCGCATCGGCGTGGAGCCGGTAGAAGTCGTCGAAGGAGGTCCCGACCGGGCTCACCACCGGACGGCTCGCGAACGGCGCCCGGCGGGCGCGGTCACCGAGCGACGTGATGTGGATCGCCATGGCCCCCAAACGCCTGGGCGGCCCCTCAGGTTCCGTCCCACGGGCTCCGTCGCGGCCACCAGGCGGGGACGGCGTCCCGGTAGGACGCGTAGGCGGGACCGAAGCGCCGCTCCAGGGCCGGCTCCTCGTACCACCGGGCGAAGGCGGTGACCGCCGCGCCGAAGACCAGCGCGTACGGCACCAGGACCGGCTGCCCGAGCAGCAGCGCCTGGCCGAGGATGGTGGCCGCGACCGCGAGGTACATCGGGTTGCGGACGTAGCGGTAGAGGCCCGTGACCACGAGGTGCTCGGTCGGTGCGATCGGAGCGGGGGTCCCGAGGCCGTCCAGGGCGAAGCGCACGAACGCGTGCAGGAGCACCGCGGTGCCCACCGCCACCAGTGCGGCACCGACCAGGCGTAGCGCCAGCCAGCCTGGGCCGGACGCCTGGACCTCCCAGCCGGTGAGGAGCCACGGGACGAGCCCCGCCACGGTTCCCGGGACCACGACCAGGAACACCGCCGTCCCGCCGGCCGCCCTCGCCTTGCTCCCCATGCGCCTCGTCCTCCTCGGTTGGCCCGGCAACTTTACATACAGATTGTATGCAAGTGAGGTGGCGATGAGATGCGCCTCGGCCATGAGTCGTACGTGGTGGAATCGACCGAGGAGGTCCCCATGAGCAAAGTCGTCGTCTGCCTGACCATGTCGCTGGACGGCTTCATCGCCGGTCCGGGCGACGGTGCCGAGGGACCGCTGGGCCGGGGCGGCGAGCGCCTGTTCAGCTGGATGAACGCCGGGCCGGAAGCCAATCGGGTCGACCGCTTCATGGCACCGCCCGATGCGAGCAAGCCGGTCGTCGAGGCGTGGCTGACCGAGTTCGGGGCCGGTGTCAGCGGGCGCCGGACCTTCGACATCGCCAACGGCTGGAAGGACGGCCACCCCATCGACGCGCCGATCTTCGTCGTCACCCACGAGGCGCCGTCCCACGGCGAGTGGAACCCCCGCGTGCACTTCGTCACCGAGGGCCTCGATCGAGCGCTCGAGCTGGCCCAGGAGGCTGCCGGGGACAAGGCCGTGGGAGTGAGCGCGGCCGACCTGGCCCAGCAGGTGCTGCGGGGCGGCCAGCTGGACGAGATCGAGGTGAGCGTCGTGCCCTACCTGCTGGGCGGTGGGGTCCGGCTGTTCGACCACCTCGGCCCGGAACCCATCGAGCTGGAGCAGGTCAGCGTCATCCCGTCGGACGG
>Ga0209382_10009831_pt1 | contig 11957 bp, 12 predicted proteins | sample SoiMetdeltSBSDD5_FD_187599 | JGI IMG/M metagenome (GOLD analysis project Ga0209382, IMG submission 187599) | Bulk soil microbial communities from a Populus tree surrounding site in Tennessee, USA - Soil MetaG P. deltoides SBSDD5 (SPAdes) (version 2) | ecosystem: Environmental > Terrestrial >... | reverse complement strand
CCTGGACAACCGCATCGCCAACGCTCAAGGGGCCTTCTGGGAGCCCTTCCCCTGGGGCGAGCCCGAGGTGGGCTACGTCAACCAGTTCTTCCGTATGGCCGACACCTTGGCCCTGAGCCGCGTCATGTACGACGTGGTCGTCCCCCTGGTGGGACGGGGTCGCGACCGGCCAGCTACCCGCCGACGCCCCCGAGATCACGCCGGCGTTCGCCGAGTTCGCCCAGCTGCAACACCGAATGACCAAGGTCGTGTTCTCCAACACCATGGAGTCGGCCGGCGGCCGGGTCGTCATCCGCGGCGACCTCGCCGGCCAGCTCGCCAGCCTGAAGCAGCAGGACGGCGCGGACATCATCCTCGCCTACGGACCGGCCACCCTCGGGCCCGTTGCCAGCACGCCAGGACTGGTCGACGAGTACCTGATCGCTGTGCACCCGGCGGTCATCACCGCCGGGCCCCGGATGTTCGACCACCTCACCCGGGACCTCGCCCTGGAGCTGGTACACGCCGAGGTGTTCGACGCCGGCAGCGTCGTCTTCCACCACCGGTGGTGTCGGACTAAGGCGCTCCTGGTCTCCCCAGGGCTCGCAGAGGCTGGTGGTCCCAGACGACGGGAGGAGAAGCAGATGTCCAATTACATACAGCTCGGCGATGTGCACACCTACTACGAGGAGGACGGCGCGGGCGAGCCGCTGGTGCTCCTACACCCCGGGCTGGCGGACTCGCGGGCCTTCGAGGACTATGTTCCCGAGCTCGCCCACGACTTCCACGTCTTCCGGCCCGACCGGCGTGGGCACGGACGCACCCCCGACGTCCAAGGCCCGATCACCTATGCGCTCATGGCCCAGGACACCATCGCCTTCCTCGAACAGGTCGTCGGCGGCCCGGCCTCCCTGCTGGGCCACAGCGACGGGGCACCCGTGGCGTTGCTGGCCGCGCTTGAGCGACCCGACCTCGTCCGCGGGCTGGTCCTCAGCGCCGGCGTCTTTCATCACGACGGCTGGGCCCCCGGCGCGATCGATCTCGACGACGAGACGATCGCCTTCTTCACCGACTACTGGGGCGCCGTCGCCCCCGACGGACCCGAGCACTTCCCGGTCGTGAAGGCCAAGCTGGACCGGATGCACCGCGAGGAACCCACCCTCACCGTCGCCGACCTCGCCGGCTACCCCGGGCCGGCGCTCGTCATGGTCGGCGACAGCGACGAGGAGGTCCCCATCGAGCACACCCTCGCCCTCCACCGGGGACTGCCGGACGCGCAACTGGCCGTGCTGCCCGGCATCGGCCACGGAGGGATCGATACCAGGATCGTTATCGAGTTCCTGACCAAGCGAGCGGCGGAGGCGTGATCGTGCGAACCGGAGGGACGCGGTGCACCGAGCCGACGCCGACGAATCGCCGAGTACATCAGAGCGACTGGCTTCGCCGAATACGGCAAGACGCCCGGCAACCACTGGGCATGGATGCTCCGGTGCTACGAGGGCGACCACACCGAGTTCATCACCCTGTCGCTATGGGACTCCATCGACGCCATCCGCGCCTTGACCGGTCACGACATGAGGCCGCGGTCCTGTACCCGGAGGATGCGCGCTACCTCCTCGGCGAATCGACCGTCACCCACTACCAGATGGTCGCCAGGTCCAGCCCGCCCCAGGTCAGGCGAGGGAGCCTCACCCTGCTCGGCGGACTTCTCCACGAAACCATCGACGAGCTGCATGAACGCATTTGCGCACCCTACGAGCCGGTCATTCCTCGCAATGGATCAGCGCGCCGCAGGGCGCCATAGTCCGGGGCTGAGCGAGGTGGTCGTGACCATTTGAAAGGGCGCGGAGTGGACGCCGTTCTGCCCTTCAACCCTGTTCGGCGGCGGCTGTTGCGAAGGCGTGGGCCAGCTCGGTGCGGGAGTGGAAGCCGCGCTTGCGGAACACGCTGGCCAGGTGGTGCTCGATGGTCTTGGGGCTGAGGAACAGGGCGGCCGCGACCTCGCGGTTGGACAGGCCGCGGGCGACCAGCAGGGCCACTCGGGTCTCCTGGGAGGTCAGGGGCTCGGAGGCGAGCGGGCGGCGGGGCCGGGCGGTGGCCCCGGTGGCGCCCAGTTCGTCGGCGGCGCGTTGCGCCCAGGCGGTGAGGTCCATGGCCGTGAAGGCGTCAAGGGCGACCCGGAGCTGCTCGCGGGCGGCGACCCGCTGTCCCGTCCGGCGCAGTCTGGCCCCGTACAGCAGCCGGGTCCGGGCGGCCTCGAAGGCGTCCGGGGCCTGGGCGTGGGCGGCCAGGGCGGCCTGGAAGGCCTCGGTGGCGGCATCCTCGTCGGCGGCGGTTAGCCCTCGGCAGCGGGCGACCAGGGCCACCGTCGCCGCCGGGGGCGACTGGGCGGTGACGTCGGCGTATCGACCGGCCAGGGCGGCGGCGTCGGCCGCCCGGCCCAACCCGACGTAGGCCTCGACCAGAGTGGGGGCGACCCCGAGGGGCTCGCCGAGCGAGCCGAGGCCGCCGTCGGCGGTGATGCGGCCCTCCAGCAGCGCCGCCGTCTCGGCCAGCTCGCCCCGGCACAGCGCGCAGAAGGCGGCCGTGATCGCCTGGTGGGCGGCGACGCTGGTGGTGCCGGCCCGGTCGGTAAGGGCCCTGGCCCGCTCCAGGGCCTGGCGGGCGTCGTCGTGGAGTCCTCGGGCGGCTGATTGCCAGGCCAGCATCTCCACGGCCACGGCGGTATCGGTCGCATAGCCCAGCTGCTCGCCGAGTTCGGCTGCCTCGCCGGCGTCGGCGAAGGCCCCGGTGTGGTCCCCGATCCAGGCCCTGCCGGCCGCCATGAGGGCGAGTCCCGGGACTAGCACGCCAAGCGCGCCGCGCTCGCGCGTCTCGGCCAGGCGCTGTTCGAACGGGGCCACTAGGCCGCGCAGGTCGCCGAGGAAGCCGGCGGCCACGGCTAGGTTGATCAGGTATCGCGGGTCGTCGCGGAGCGGTGGCGACTGCAGCAGCTCTAGGACGTCGGTCAGCAAGGGGCGGGCGGCGGCCGGGTCGCCAGCGACCGTGAGGGTGACACCGCGGGCGAAGGATGCCAGGGCCCGCTGCCCGGGGTCGCTGGGGTTGGCGGCCTCGGCCAGCCGGTCGGCGATCTCACCGACGCCGGCCAGGTCGTTGAGCCGGAACCGGGTGTTGCCCAGCTCGGCCAGCGCCCACACCCGCTGGGGGCCGTCGGCCAGCTCGGCCGCAGCGGCCAGCAGCTCGGCGGCCCGGGGGACCGACCCCGCGTATTGCTCCAGCATTCCCAGGGTGGAGAGCACCTGGGCGCGGGCGGCCCGGCCGGCGGGACCGTCCAGCACCCTGGCCGCCAGGGTCCTGGTCCGCTCGACGTCCCCGGCCAGGAAGGCGTCACCGACGGCGGTGGCCAGCCGCTCGGCCGCCCGGCCGGGGTCGGTGGTGAGCAGGGCGGCGCGCTCCAGGGCGGCCGAGGCGGCCGCGAACCCTCGGCGGGTTCGGTCCTCCTCGGCCACCGCGACCAGCTCGCCGGCCAGGGCGTCGTCGGGTCCGCCGGCGGCCTCGGCCAGGTGCCAGGTCCGGGCCGCCCGGGCGGCCTCTCCGGGCAGCGCGCCGGCCAGGGCGTGGTGGGCCGCCCGACGCTGGGCCGGGGTGGCCAGCCGCCAGGCCGCCGAGCGCAGCAGCGGGTGCCGGAAGGCCACGCTGCCACCGTCGCGGACCAGGATCCCGCGCTCCTCGGCCTCGTCGAGGGCAGCGCCGGCGTCGAGGCCGCCTTGGTCCAGGGCGCCGACCAGCCCGGCGGCGGCGCCCTCGGGACCGGCGGCACACAGCAGCACGGCCCGCCACGCCGGAGCCGAGAGCCCGGCCAGCACCGGCTGGTACCCCAGCTCCAGGCGGGCGCCGACCGGCAGCGGGTCCGGGAGGGGGGCGGCCCCGACCCGCTGGGCCGGGGTGAGGCGACTGGCCACCTCCGAGAGGGCCAGCGGGTTGCCCCGGGTGCGCTCGACCAGCCGGGCCGCCACCGGATCGGCCAAGCGCCCGGGCAGCAGGCCGGCGGCCTCGGCAGGCGCCAGCCCGGCCAGGGAGAGCACGGACAGCCCCGCGAGCGGCACCGCGCTGGCCGACCCGGTGCGCACGGCGAACAGGAACGCCACGGCGTCGCGGCGCAGCCGCCGGGCGGCGAACAGCAGCGCCGCCGCCGACTCCCGGTCCACCCAGTGCAGGTCGTCGACCACCACCAGCACCGGCGCCCGCTCGGCGGCGGCGGCCAGCAGCGACAGGGTGGCGGCGGCGACCAGGTACCGGTCACCCGACCCCCCGGCCGGCCCCCAGCCCAGCGCCGCCGCCAGGGCCTCGGCCTGGCCCGCGGGTAGCTCGGCGAGCCGATCCTGTACCGGGGTGAGCAGCTCCAGCAGGGCCGCGTGGCCGAGCGCGGCCTCCGACTCCACCCCCCGCGCCCACAGGCAGGTAAACCCGTCGGCCAGCTCCTCGGCCGCCTGCAGCAGGGTCGTCTTGCCGATGCCGGCCTCGCCCTCGACCACCAGGGCGCCGGTCAGCCCGCCGCGGGCCGCCTCCAGCAGGGCCCGGACGCGGCCCAGCTCCTCGCCCCGGCCCACCAGCCCGCCCGGACCTTTAGGGGATTTCCCCGACGCGAGCCCCGGCCCGCGGGTGCGACCGTGCGACCAGGAAGCGCTGTCTGGAGGAGGTCCCGATGCGGACATTGACCAAGATCCTAGAGAAGATCGGCGAGAACTTCGCCTGGGCCGGCTGGATGTACGGCGCCCCGGTGCCGCGCCCGCCGTCCTACCCCCGCCCCCGGAAGGAGGACAGCTGATGGACACCGCCGCCCTCATCGACCGGATGGTCGACAGCTACAACCGCCACGACGCCGATGCCCTGGCCGCCTGCTACGCCGCCGACGCCCGAGTCCACCACGCCGGCTGGCCGGAGGAGGTCGACGCCCCGACCTGGCTGGCCCTCTTCGGCGGCCCGCTCCTGACCAGCTTCCCCGACCTCCAAATCCGTCCGCGCAACCTGGCCGCCGACGACCGGGTGGCGCTGCTGGAGGCCAGGCTGACCGGCACCAACATTGGCCCGTTCACCCTCGGCGAGACCGACCGGCTGGTCCTCGCCACCCAGGCCGAGACGCTCCCCGCCACCGGACGCCCGATCGACATCACCGGCACGGTCGTGCTCGAGGTCGCCGACGGCCAGGTGACCGCTGAGCGCCACTACTGGCCGCTGGTCGAGACCCTCGTCCAGCTCGGCCTGCTCGGGTCGCCCACGCCCAGCTGACCTGTCGGCGATGCGCTCGGCACCCAATCTCCGGGGTCCAGTTCGGCCCAGCCCGCGCGGATCGAGGCGGCAGGCGCGAGGTGGAGCGAAGACTCGTCCTGCCTGACGCTCCGATGTTCTTCCGCTACCAGATCACCGTTCTCCAGCCGGTCACCACCCGGATGCCCAGGCCGGCAGGTGATGCCATGTGGTTCCCCAACCGTCTGTCTACCCGGGGTGCGCTTGCTCCTGCACCCGCTGCGCAGCGGCTCGCTGGCGATCCTGAGCTACCAAGGTCGCAAGACCGGCTGCTGGCGCAGGCCGCCCTGCATGCATGCCCGCGACGGCTAAGACCTCTCCATCGTTCCCGGCCAGCCCGGCCACACGCTCTGGTGCTGCAACCTGCGCCAACCCCGGTCCGGCTGCCACTGCAAGGCCGCGACCCGGTGGGCAGCGCCACCGCGAGCAGCGATCCCGAGGCCGTCGCCGCCGGCCTGCGCCGCTACCCCAAGGCGGCCAAAGCCGCTCGGGATTCGGCTAGAGCCAACGGGACGGTCACGGCCAGCCGCCCGCCGGTCGTGGTCACCGTCCTCCTTGACCGCCGCTAGCACCGGCCGCACGCCCGCGAAGGCCCTGCTGCGCCAAGAGTCAGCTCCGTTGGGGGTCCAACGACCCTGATCGCCCTCTGCCAGTTGGATGACGCTAGGGGAGCAGAGACCGGAGGTGCCTGACGTGATCCGATTCCTCCTTGGAGGGTTCATCTGGGCCAGCCCGGCCAACGCCGATGCCCCGTTCCGCCCCACCCACTCCTGGCTGCATGGCGACGCCCGGCCCTTGGCCGTCGTCATCGCCCTGGTGGCCGCGGCCGGCTTTGTGGTCGCCGGGATCGGGTTCACCCAGCAGCCCTGGTGGGCCTTCACCGGGATCGGTGCCGGCGCCGTGGTGCTGGTCCGGCTGGCCCTGTTCTTCAACCTTGGCTGCTGGCCGGCATCGCTATCAGCGCCGGAGTCCTCTACGCCGGGTTCCAAGCCGTGCCGCAGGCCTAGCCGGCAGGGAGGAGGTCTGGGATGAAGACCCGACAGGTCGCCGCGGTGGCGCTCGGGCTGGCCGGCGGCTACCTCGCCCTGCTGGTCAGCAGCCGCCGCTGGCACCAGCACTGGGGAGCCACCGATGAGGAGATCACCCGGCCGCTGCCCGGCGACGACCTCATCGTCTCCTCCAAGCTGGACTCCACCCACGCTATCACCATCCACGCCCCAGCCGAGCGGATCTGGCCCTGGCTGGCCCAGGCTGGCTACGGCGGCCGGGCCGGCTTCTACAGCTACGACGTCTTGGAGCGGCGCTTCGGGGCCCGCAACACCGACCGGCTCAACCCGGCCCTGCCGGCGTTGGCGGCCGGTGACACGGTGCCGTTCTACCCAGGCATGCCGATGACCGTGGCCATCGCTGACCCGCCCCACGCCCTGGTGCTGTGGCTGGTCAGCTCGGCCAACAAGGCGATCGACCCGACCCGGCCATGGCCACGGGAGCATGTGGCCTGGAGCTGGGCGTTCGTGCTCGACCCGGTCGACGCGAGCACGACGCGGCTACTGACCCGGATACGGGTCACCTACCGGCACACAGCCAGGTGGGCGGCCTATGTGCACCTGCTGCTGGAGCCGGCTCACTTCGTCACGGGCCGCCGCCAGCTCCTCGGTCTCCAAGAGCGGGCCAAGGTCGCCAGCCGGACAGTCTGTTAAGGAGCAGAGTCATGCGCACACGGGAGGTTTCAACAGGCGCCGCCGATCTTCTGGTTGCCTGGCCGCGCTTTGTGACGGCGCCGTTGTATCGGCGCTGGCACCTGCGCTGGGGGGCGACCAACGCCGAAGTCGCCGCGGCGATGCCCGGCGACGCGCTCATCCCGACCCCATCGTTTAGCGCCACGCGGGCCATTACCATCGCCGCCCCACCGGAGAGGGTGTGGCCGTGGCTGGTCCAGCTCGGCACCGGCCGGGCTGGCTGGTACAGCTACGACCTGTTCGACAACAACGGCCGGCCCAGCGCCGACCGCATCCTGCCCCACTTCCAGGCCATCCGGACCGGTGACTGGGTGCCGATGTCCGCCACGGTCAACGAGACGACCGCGTTCAAGGTCAAGGCGTTTGAAGCAAACCGGTGGCTGCTGTGGGCCAAGCCGGATAGCAGCTGGTCCTGGCAGCTCACCCCGGTCGACGGTGGCCACACCCGGCTGGTGACCCGGCTCAAGGAGCGGTATCCGTGGCACACCTCCCCGGGCCTGGCACTGCTCACCGTGGTCCTGTTCGAGTTCGGCGACTTCCCGATGATGCGCAAGCTCCTGCTCGGCATCCGGCGACGGGCCGAGCAGCGGACAACCGAAACCGCGGCGGCGAGGTCACCATGAGCGACCCGGACAAGGCCACAATCCAACGTCGGCCCTGGGCGCGTCGGCGCCGGCGCATCGCGATCATCGCTGCCGTGATCGGTACGATCGCGGCCGCCCAATGGCTGGGCCGCACCGCCGGGTCCACCCGCGCCGAGCGCCGCCGGCCGCTGCCCGGCGACGAGCTCGTCGACCACCCAAGCGTCGTGACCAACCACGCCACCACCATCCCAGCACCGCCCCAGCGGGTGTGGCCGTGGCTGGTCCAGATGGGCTGGCACCGCGGCGGCTGGTACACCCCCCGCTTGATCGACCGGCTGCTGTTCCCAGCCAACTGGCCCAGCGCCACCCACCTGATTTCGGAGTTGCAGGGCCCACTCCAGGTCGGCGACCACATCCCCGACGGCCCACCTGACACCGCCTGGTTCGCCGTCGAGCGAGTCGACCCGCCAAAGCTGCTAGTGCTGCACTCCACCACCCACCTGCCCGCCAGCTGGCGGGCCCGGCTCGGCGCGGCCATCGACTGGTCCTGGACCTTCACCCTGGCCGACACCGGCGACGCTGCCACGCGGCTGCTGCTGCGCGTCCGGGGCAGCACCCGGCCGTGGTGGCTGACCGCCAGCTACGTCGCGATGCTGGTCCCCGCGGACTACGTCATGGCGTCCAGCATGCTCGCCGGCATCCGCCGACGGGCCGCACCAAGGGACACCCGAGGGACAGGGCACTGTTGCATCTGGCCCGAAGGTGCGGTTGGCGGGTAGCAAAGTCGAGCCGCTTCCCGTCCAGACGCCTGCCAGAAGTGCTCAAAGCAATCAATCTTGGTATCGCCAAGGACGTTCAGGGACTCTGGTGGAGGACGCCGGTTTGAGTGGTTGCCAGATGCAAGAGTGCCCGGAGGAAGCCGCCTCCGAGGTCCGCGCTCGGGCTGCAGCTGCCAGGCCCGCCGGCCCGGATGACCATCCTCGACGACGAGGATCCAGGTGCGGTACGGCGCCGCGACCTGCTCGGCGGTCTCCTCCAACCGGCGAGCTGCAGGAACGCCTTGATGTACCCACATGCCTTCACCACCTCCGGTACAGGCGCACACTAACGCCGTCACAGTTGTCGACCCCGACCTGATGGTGTGCCAGTTGATCAAGCCGCCCCAATGCTTCTCGTCCGGGGTGTGCGTGCCCGGTGGGACGCGCGGTCACCGCCGGCACGGCCCGTGACTGACCAGCCCGTACCCTTCCAGCAGCTCGACTTCGTGTACACGCCCAGCCGGGATGTGGCCGCCGACCTTGGGTACTTCATCGAGGTCCTGGGCGGCCGGGTGGTCTTGCGGTGGAGGCGATGGGGGCCAGGGTCGCGGCGGTCCAGCTCACCCAGAGCCCACCGCTGGTGCTGTTGGCCGACCACCTCCAGGGGGACCGGCCGATCCTGGTGTACCGGGTGGCCGACCTTGACGCCGCCCTGGATGAGTTGGCGGCCCGTGGCTGGCAGCGGCAGCACACCGTGGAGATTCCTCAGGGGCCGTGCTGTTCGCTTTGGACGCCCGGCGGCCACCGCATCGCCCTGTACCAGTTGACTCGACCCGAGGTGGCGTCCCACTTTGATGGGCGCCGCGACTTCTGACGGCCGCTATGACTCGCCGCCGGATCGCTGACGTCCCGCCGTCAGTGCAACAGCGCAGCTGTCGAAAGTGGGATCCTCGGGGGAATGGTCCGGCCGGCTCCAGCCCGTGTGGCTGATCGTGAGCGGGCCTGCCCGATGGCGTGGGTCGGTGCTTGGTCACGGCTGCGCAGGGCTGGCCGATACCGAGCATGACCGGGCCGTGCCCTGCGTTGGGCCGGGAACTCTGCGGCTGGACGAGGCTCGCGGCGCAGGGCGCCGTCCCGGGTCGAGTTCGAGCGCGGCAACCAGGAGCGACGCCATTGGTGGCAAGCGAAGCCCCCAAGGGATTCGGCAGTGCTATCGTTTGCCGTGTCGCTATGGTTAGCAGCGATCAAATGGCGCCGGTCGACCCTATCGCCGATCGGCCGAGAAAAGGAGTTTCGGTGGGTACCAAGACGATCACCATGTATGTTTCGGACCTCGATCAGTCTGAGATCCCTGCTGGTCAGGCCTATCAGCTGTCGATCCGCCACCCGGACGGCTCGACCCAGCAGCTGGACATCTCTGAGCAGAACTACCGCGACCTGGGGTTGGGGAGTGTCGGCAAGACGCTGAAGAAGCGTGGGCGCAAGCCTGGGTCCACGACCGTGGCGGCGGCCGCCCCGCGCCGGCGTCGCAACAGCAAGCGGCCATCCACCGCCTGACCCTGGAGCATCCCCGGGCGATCACCCGGGATCCCTGACCGCTGAACGACCGTCACGACATCGTCTGGTCGCGATGGTGAAGTAAGCCGCGCCGAGGACCTCACCGAATGAGGCAGGCAAATCAGGGGCACCGTTTGCAGTGCAGCGGTGGCCAAGCTGACGCGTCGGCTGGGCCGACTGCTGGATGAAACGCATTGGCTCTGTTGTGGCGGTCGTGAGGTCGTCGGGCAGGGCTCGGCGTTCTCGCGTCATGTCCGGTTCGTCCGAGGCGATGTTGCCGGTCATGGCGCCGCTGCCTGGGGTGCATGCTCCAGTTGTCGGTGGCGGTCATCGATGTGGTGGTCAGGAGGTCTGGTGCAGCGTCCCAGCGGAGAGGATGGGGTGTCACCTGGCCGAGCGCGGGTGGTCGTGCAGCGCGCCGATGTATTGACCTCGCCGACTCATCGGCATAGCGTCGCCTGGCTAAGCCTGCAGAAGGATGGCTGTGGCCAGGCGCCTAATCGTGTTCATGACCGTTCAGGAACCATGCAGCATCGAGCTTCATCGTGGCTACTGCAGCGGCTGAAGGGACGGCTTAGGGTCGAACAGCGAGGCAACTAGCCCGATGGGCTCGACACCCTGCAGGGGTGAGGGGGGAAGAATGAAGCGAACTTTCGCCGTATCCGTCGTTCTTGGGCTTATCGTGGCGGCGTTCATCGTGGCCTCGCCGGCCTACGCGACCTACCCGGGACACAACGGACGCATCGCGTTCCAGGCGGACACCGGAGGCGGAAACCAGATCTATACGGTCCGAGCCAACGGTCATGACCTGTTCCAGGTCACCCACGTCAAGCCGGCAGCCGAGGGGATCGATCCCGGCACGAGCGGCGCCACGACGCCGGACTGGTCAGCGGACGGGCACTGGATCGCCTTCTCGCTCAATGAGTGCACCGTGGCCATGATCCACCCCGATGGGACGGGGCTGCGGGTCGTGCCCTCCCAGACGCCGGGCGGGTGCGAGACCGACCCCGCCTTCACCCCTGACGGTCATCACCTGGTCTTTGAGCGGTTCGATCCCGCGACCGACGACGACGCGATCTGGATCATGCGGTTGAACGGGGAGGGGCGTCGTCGACTGGGGACCGGTCCCGGTGGGGCGGCGACCCCCGAGGTCTCGCCCGACGGGCGGACCGTCACGTTCCTTTCCTTCACGTCGCCGGAGGACCTGACCGCGCTCTTCGCGGTCGGCATCCATGGCGGGCCGGTGCGGCAGGTGACCCCGACCCTGAACGGCATCACCTTCAAGCACGACTGGGCGCCGGATGGTTCGCGTCTGGTGATGAGCGACAACGCCGATAACCCCGACCTGACCGTGAACATGGTGACGATCCGCCCCGACGGCACGGGCCTGAAGTGCCTCACCGACAATCAGACGCCGGACCAGCGTGCGTTCGCGGGCAGCTACTCGCCCAATGGGAAGTGGATCGTGTTTCGTCAGGAGAGCGGTGACCAGTCGGCGCTGATGGTCATGCGCACCGACGGACAGGGGCTGCATGCCATCCTCCCGTTCTCAGACTTCAGGCCTCGCTCTATCGACTGGGGCCCGGTTCCGAGCTGACCCCGGAGCTCCAACGGCGCTCACATCCGCTGGCGGCGCACGCAGCGAGGTAGGCTCGTCCCGACTGGGGGCGACCCGCTGGCGAGTGACTCGGAGAACCAGGCACGGGGCTCTGGCGGTCGGCCCGGTGCCGGTCCACCAGACCTCCAGCCCTGCGGGGTTCGTGTCATCGACCGCCCCGTGACGAGTCAATACCGGGTGACTGCCGAGGGGGCGGCAGCGCCGGTTTGAGGATCTCGCATGCCGGTCAGTAGTTCTCATTAGTTAGCCCGGCGGCAGGGCTTGGAGTGCTAGGGGATGCAATGGGGCGGGTTGCTCGCATCGTGGTGTTGGCGTTGGCCGTGGTCTCGGCCGGGCTGGTCGCCCAGCCGGCCTGGGCGGCGCCGCCGCTACCAGCCAGCATGGCCGCCATCGGCGACTCGATCACCCGCGCCTA
>Ga0209382_10009830_pt1 | contig 11958 bp, 12 predicted proteins | sample SoiMetdeltSBSDD5_FD_187599 | JGI IMG/M metagenome (GOLD analysis project Ga0209382, IMG submission 187599) | Bulk soil microbial communities from a Populus tree surrounding site in Tennessee, USA - Soil MetaG P. deltoides SBSDD5 (SPAdes) (version 2) | ecosystem: Environmental > Terrestrial >... | reverse complement strand
GCCGCCTGGGAGCGATGACGCCAACTCAACCTCAACTGCAATCATAAGTGAAACCGTGAACGCAACAACAACCACGCTCAAGAAAGAAGAAGTAGCATGAAACATCACCTGCTCAGAAATGCCAGCTTGTGGATTTTGGACAAGTTCCCTGCAAGGCTGGTTTTCACAGCCAGCGCGGTCGCTGTCATAGCTTTCCTTTCTGGCTGCGCGACCGCAGCGAAGCCAGCAAGGGCGGGCAAGCTGTATCACGTCGGCCTGGTATGGCTGAAAGATCCGGGTAGCGCCGGGCAGCGGGAGAAGATTATCGCGGCGGCACACGCATTCGCACGCGAGATTCCCGAAGTGCAATTTCTCTCTGTCGGCCAAACATTGCCCAAGGAGAGTTCATGGCACGACGATTCGTTCGACATCTGCTTTGTCATGCGGCTTGAGAACAAAGCTGCGTTGGATCGTTATGCGAAGAATCCGGTTCATCAGAAGGCTGCGCAGGAAGTTTTCCTTCCGCTTTCGCAGAAAATATTGTTCTACGACTTCACATCCGAATAACCCAGGAGTTACTTATGAGCACAGCCAACTTCCCATCCAACGCAAACGAGTTCACAGGCAAGCGCGTCCTTGTGACCGGCGGCACAAAAGGAGCGGGCAAGGCGATTGCCGACCGTTTCCAGCAAGGCGGAGCAACCGTCATCATAACGGCACGCTCCGCTCCGACGGAAAAGACGGACAACCATTTTATTCAGGCGGATGTCTCGACCGCTGAAGGCACAACGAAGGTGATCAACGAAATCCTGAATCGCTTTCAGGGAATTGACATCATCATTCACAACGTCGGCGGATCTTCAGCGCCGAGCGGCGGATTTGTGACCGTGACTGACGAAATCTGGCAGCAGAACCTGAATGAGAATTTGTTTCCCGCCGTTCGCTTGGATCGCGGGCTTTTGCCGTCTATGATTGAGCGGGGTTCGGGCGTTATCATTCACATTTCATCCATTCAGAGATCGTTGCCCCTCTACGATTCAACGCTGGCCTACGCTGCCGCGAAAGCCGCGCTCACTAATTACAGCAAGGCCTTGTCGAACGAGGTCAGTCCCAAAGGCATTCGCGTCGTGACCGTTTCGCCCGGCTTCATTGAAACCGATGCCGCCACAAGAATGATCCAGCGAATGGCCGACAAAGACAAAAACGACTACACCGCGGCCCGGCAAAAGCTCATGGACATGCTCGGCGGTATTCCCTTGGGTCGTCCCAATCGGCCGGATGAAGTGGCCGAACTCGTCGCCTTTCTCGCATCGGATAAAGCTTCCGCCATCACCGGCAGCGAATTTGTGATTGATGGCGGGACAATTCCAACGGTTTGAGAGAACAGAACAAAAACACCAACCAAAAAGGACACGAATATGAAACCAGCAACAAGATCGCTCAACCTGCCAAAACCCATCGCCGCCTACTTCACCGCAGACAAAGGTGACGGCGAGGCCGTCTCACAATGTTTCACTGAAAATGCCGTCGTGAAGGACGAGGGGCACACCCACAAAGGCCGGGCCGCAATCAAAGAGTGGAAGACGGATGCCTCGGCAAAGTATCAATACACATGCGAGCCTATTGCGTGCGAAGAGAAGGACGGGAAGACGGTCGTCACCTGCCATCTGGTCGGAAACTTTCCCGGCAGTCCCGTTGACCTTCGGTTCTTTTTCAAACTTGAAGGCGACAAGATCGCGTCATTGGAAGTCATTCCGTAAGCGACGGACTGCAACGGGATGGAGAATGCTCAAAATGAGCTTGTGCGGACAGCGACGCGCCCTCTTCTCCTCGAACGAGGAGAGGGAGAATTATTTTGTGGGACGTTCACCCAGGGTAGTCGCTTTGCTCCAACCCTGGGCTAATTTCTTTTGACCTATTGGGGCAAGTCAGTTTGGCTTCGCGGAAATTCGTGAAATTGGCGTCTAAACACGCGCTCAAAACTTTCTTCACTCAAAGCCTCGCAACCGATAATCTCGATCAACCGTGAGCGACCAAGCCCCTCCTGAATCCAATTATCCCGTCAAGCGATCGACCTTTCGCGCCCTGCGCGTCTGGCCCGGCGTGTTCCTGGTCCTGCTGATGATCGTCGCGCGATTCGCGCCGGCCTATCTCGAAGGCGGTCTGGCGAAGTATTGGATGTTCGCCATGATGGGGCCGATGCTCTGCTGCCTGCTGCTGCTGATCTGGTGGCTGGCGGCGAGTCGGGCAACCTGGAAGGAACGCGTCTTCGGTTTTCTGGGAATCATCGCCGTGTTCGCGTTAACCATGGTGCTCGTGGAACCTCTGATGCGCGGACCGGGCACCATCTACGTCACGCTCCCGATGGGAATGACCGCGTTCGTGGTCGGAGCGGCCTTGTTTCGGAATCGGCGTCCACTCGCGCGAACTGGCGCGGCCCTGCTTCTGACCGCTGCCGGATTCGGATTCTCCATTCTGCTTCGCAACGACGGCATGGACGGCGAATACCAGCTCACCCTGCACTGGCGCTGGGCCCCGACGGCGGAAGACCGATTGCTCGCCGCGAGAACCACACGCTCTCCCGCCCCGGAGCCGAATACGTCTTCCATCGAAACGAACCTTGCGCCCGCGAATCTCGAGTGGCCCGGCTTTCGCGGCGCCGATCGTTCCGGGAGCTGGCGCGGTCCGATGATCGCCACCAACTGGTCCGAGCAGCCACCCAGGCAACTTTGGAAAGTGCCCGTCGGTCCCGGCTGGTCCTCCTTTGCCGTCGCCGGCAATCTGCTGTTCACCCAGGAACAACGCGGCCCGATGGAGACGGTCGTTTGTTACGACGCCAGTTCGGGACGCGAAATCTGGAACCGGCAATATGAAGCGCGCCTCGAAGATCCGATGGGCGGTCCCGGTCCGCGCGCCACGCCGACGCTCGCGAACGGCGGATTGTTCGTCACCGGAGCGACGGGAATGTTCCTGCGACTGAATCCGGCGACGGGCGTCGTCGTGTGGCAGAAGAATTTGAAGGAAGTCGCCGCCCGCGAAGCGCCGATGTGGGGCTTTGCCGGTTCTCCGCTGGTGATCGGTTCCAATGTGGTCGTCTGGGCCGGCGGCAAGGATGGCAAGGGCCTGCTGGCATTTGATGTCGAGACCGGCGCGCCCCGGTGGTCGGCGGCGACGGGCGATCATACTTATGCATCGCCGCAGTTGAACACCATCGCCGGTTTAGAGCTGGTGCTGATGCTCTCCAACGACGGACTGGTGCTGGTGGAGCCGGCGACGGGCAAGGTGCGGCTGAACTACGAATGGAAGTTCTCGGGCTACCGCGCGTTGCAACCGAGGGTCGTGGGTGCCGACACGGTGCTTCTCGGAACTCCGATGAATGCCGGCACGCGCGCCATTCGCATCACCAAGGTCAACGGCGAACTCGCGGCGGAGGAACTCTGGACCTCGCGCAACCTGAAACCCGACTTTTCTGACCTGGTGACGTATCAGGGATACATTTACGGCAACGACGGTGGTTTCCTTGCGTGTCTCGACCTCAAGACCGGCGACCGGATGTGGAAAGAGGGCCGGTTTGGCAAAGGCCAGGTGTTGCTGCTGGAAAACGCCGGCCTGTTGCTCGTCACCGGCGAGGATGGACAAGTCCACCTGGTGCGCGCCGATCCCAAGGCGTTCGTCGAAGTGGCTTCGTTCAAGGCGCTCGAAGGCAAGACATGGAACCATCCGGTAGTGGTCGCCGACGGTAAGCTCTACGTCCGCAACTCGCAGGAGGCGGCGGGATTTCAATTGTCGCGGTAGCCAGGGACCGGAAAATGTAAGAGGAGGCCAACGCCAGTTGGCCGTTGCCGTCCACATCGAAGCTTCGCCGGAGGATCTAACCGCGGATGACGCGGATGAGACGGATGGAAAGAGGGGAGCGCGCCCATCCTGGGCGCAGCAGCTTCGCACATTCGGAACGTTGCGAAATTTTCGAGACCAACCTCGCTACCAAAGCGCTGCGGCCTGGAAGGCCGCGCTCCGCTGGGCGGCGCAACCGACATCTGTGAAATCCGTGCAATCCGTGGTCGAAAACTGAACGCGGAGGATGTAGCCGCGGATGAGACGGATGGAAAGAGGGGAGCGCGCCCATCCTGGGCGCAGCAGCTTCGCACATTCGGAACGTTGCGAAATTTTTTCGGGACCAACCTCGTTGCCAAAGCGCTGCGGCCTGGAAGGCCGCGCTCCGCTGGGCGGCGTAACCGACATCTGTGAAATCCGCGCAATCCGTGGTCGAAAATTGAACGCGGAGGATGTAACCGCGGATGACGCGGATGGAAAGAGAGGAGCGCGCCCATCCTGGGCGAAGCAGCTTCGCACACTCGGAACGTTGCGAAATTTTCGAGACCAACCTCGCTACCAAAGCGCTGCGGCCTGGAAGGCCGCGCTCCGTTGCGCCGCGCAACCGATATCCGTGTAATCCGTGTAATCCGTGGTCAGAAATTCCGGCCGTATGCTGGGCACCACCACCGGTCACGGCAACGAGATGCCGATGCGGTAGAACCGGGTTGTCTGGGTCGCGTTCGGATCGGTGATCGTAACCTGATTGTTGTTGGTCGTCGGACCGCTGAAGGTCAATGGCCCCCAATTACCGGTGAGCAGGTTGGTCCGGAACTGCGGCGTGTAGATGCGACCGGCTGCAATCGAACCGTAGGTCAGGCTCTTTTGCGTGCCGTTCACGTCCTGGATGCTGAACACGAACACAGACGCCGCATTCGTCGGATTCAGACCGGCGACATATTTGAACAGGTTGTTCTGGCCGGTGCCATCGGCGTCGCAAGCCGCGCAGGATTGACCATTGGTGGAGGTGCCGTTGCCACCAAAGTATTGGGCGCGCCACCAATCAGGGATGCCATCGCCGACGCTGTCGGGCGCGATCCAGACCTTGGTGGCCGTGCCGATGGCGCCGAGACTGGTGGCGCGGATCGTGTCGGTGCCGGGCGTGTTGCTGCCGGTGTAAGTGAAACTCGCCTGGCCGGCGATCGTGGTTGCGGTGCCGGTCTTACCGAGGTTCGGACCGGCGGTCACGCTGAAGTTGACGACCGCGCCGCTGCGCGGAACTCCGTTGGAGGTGACGGTGGCGGTGACCGTGTGGGCCGTGCCAACAATGTTGGTGGCCGAGGCGGGCGACAGGACGCAACTGACGGTTGAGGCATTGGTCGAGACCGTGAGTTTGAACACGGTGCCCAACCCCGCGCCATTTGTCCCGCCGCCGACCAGGGTCGTGCCGTAGAACGCGCCGTCCGGTCCCAGGATCAACGGGGCGACAGGCGCACCGCCGTTGGTGCCGGTGAACGAAACGAGCCGGGTCACGATGCCGTTTGTGGTAACCTGAAAGACCGTCCCAAACGTCAGTGTTCCGCCGCGGGAGCCGGTGCCGTAGAGGTTGCCATCGCTACCGAACACGAGTCCCGCCTCCGGGAGTTTTCCTTCCGGGCCAGCGAACGTGTGCAACGTCGTGAACTCGCCATTGGTCGTGATCTGGAAAATCGTGCCACAGCCGTTGGCGCAGTTGAGCACGCTGAGCGGACTGCCGTAAGTGGTGCCGTACAGTATGCCACCGGGGCCTTCGACCAGAACGGATTTCGGCGACTGGCCATCGCTCTTGTCGAATGAATGCAACATTGTCACGACCCCGCCCGGGGTAATCCTGTAGATGGCGCCGCACCCACCGATGCAGTTCGTGCTCGTTCCGCCAAACTCGGACGTGCCGTACAAATTGCCATCGCTGGCCAGAACCACACCGGCTGCCGGCTGGTTGAGGCCGGTCGAAGGGTTCGCATTCAACGAGGCGAAGACGCCATTGGTGGTGATTTGAAAGACGGTACCGGCCGAGATAACGCCACCTCCCGCGGTCGTGCCGTAGAGAATCCCGTTCGGGCCTTCGATCAACGTGCCTTCCAAGGCGGTACCCTCATTGCCGCGGAACGTATGCAAGTTGGTCAGCACGCCCGCTGGCGTGATCCGATACACTGTTCCGTGACCAGCGAACGTTCCGCCGTAAGCGGTCGTGCCGTACAAATTGCCGTCGCTGGCTTGAACCAACCCGGCTCGTGGCGATTCTCCGTCGGCATTTGTGAACGAGTGGCGCGACGTAAACGCGCCGCTCAGACTGATCTCAAACACGGTGCCACACCCGTCGACGCAGACATTGGTGCCGGTCCCGCCATAAGAGGTCGTACCCCACAGATTGCCATTGGTGCCAAGAGCCAACCCGGCCTGGGGCGCATTTCCATCGGCACCGTTGAAAACGTGCAGAGTCGTCAGCGTGACCGCGGCCATCAAACTGGCGTCGGCGAGCAGACCCAGGCAAGCAACAATGGCGAGAAGAGCGAGGCGTTTCATAACAACTTCATTTCATATGGCCGCGCCAGCGACCTGCGATCAGGAGGGGAAGAGGCCGGAAGGAAAGCAGGGAATGCTCGTGAAATCAAGCAAACTCTGGAGGGTTCAACCACGGATGACGCGGATGGGAAGGAATCGGATCCGTGAAATCCGTGGTAAAAAAAAGAGCAAAGGAATAAGCCCGGAGGTTAACCGCGGATGACGCGGATGACGCGGATGGGGAAGAGAAAGAATCAGATCCTGTAATCCGTGGTCATAAAAAAAGGACGCGGATGGGGCGAATTGAATCCGTGCAATCCATGGTCACAATTTTGCGTTCCTGCAGCCTTTCGGGAGGGTCATTCCCCGCGCCAGGCTTGACGTTATAACATTTGTGATTACACTACGCCATGATTCTTGAACTGAAAGTTCGCAAAGTTGGCAACTCGGTGGGCGTCATCCTGCCGAAGGAAGCACTCGCTCACCTCAAGGTTGAGGAGGGCGACTCCGTCACGGCCACGGAAGGGCCGGACGGCAGCCTGCGGTTGAGTCCGTCCAGGGCCGAGGTCACACGCCAGATGGAAGTGGCGCAGGACGTGATGAAGCGGTATCGCCACACGTTGCGCGAACTGGCGAAATGAAAGAGCCGGTCTGGGTGTTTCGTGAGGTAGTCCTCATGCTGCACGAACAATCGTTGGCGCAGTTCGGCGGACTAGCGGGTGTGCGCGACGAAGGGTTGCTGGACTCGGCGTTGGGCAAACCGCTGAATCTTTTCGCCTACGGAAAGCCCAGCCTTTTTGATCTCGCGGCGAGCTACGCTTATGGATTGGTGAAGAATCATCCGTTCATTGATGGCAACAAGCGGACGGGTTTCATCGTAGGAGTGACGTTCCTCGAGCTCAACGGATTGCGCTTTGGTGCGAGCGAGGTGGACGCAACCGTGCGCACGCTCGCGCTCGCCGCCGGAGAAATGAGTGAACCAGCTTACTCGGCATGGTTGAAGGCCAACTCGAAGCGCTCCTGAACACTCCTCCGCCTTGGTTATTGCGGCGTGATGTTCGGGCGGCCGCCGCGCAGAATGTATTTCTGAATTTTCCCGGTGGCAGTCTTCGGCAGTTCGGCCACAAAGGTGAAGCCTTGCGGGACCTTGAAATGCGCCAGGTGATCCCGCGCAAACTCGCGCAACTCGGAATCGGTCGCGGCTGCGCCTGCCTTGAGGACCACAAAGGCATGCGGTGATTCGCCCCATTTCTCGTGCGGCACGCCCACGACTGCCACTTCCTGCACGGCCGGATGCCGCAACAGCAGTCCTTCCACTTCAACGGATGAAATGTTTTCGCCGCCGCTGATGATGACGTCTTTGAGCCGGTCGCGGATTTCGAGATAACCGTCGGGATGCACGACCGCCGCGTCGCCGCTGTGGAACCAGCCGACGCGAATCGCCTGCTCGGTGCCCTCCGGATCACAATAATAGCCGGCCATCACCGCGTTGCCGCGCACGACAATCTCACCCAGCGTCCGGCCGTCGCGCGGGACGTCGCGCCCCTGGTCGTCCACCACCCGAAGATCGCCGGACGTGATCAATTCGACGCCCTGACGCGCCTTGATCTGGCCGCGGCTTCGCGCATCGAGTCCGGCGTGTTCCGGTCGCGGTTCGCAGATCGAAATAAACGGCGACACCTCGGTCAATCCATAGACCTGTGTGATCTCCCAACCCAGGTCGCCCTCGACCCGCTCGATGGTTGCGGCGGCCGGCGGCGCGCCCGCGGTCAAAACCCGCACACCACGCGGCGCGAGCCGGCGCAACTCTTCCGGCGCATTCGCGATTCCGATCAGGATGGTCGGCGCCGCACAGAGCAGGGTCACGGATTCCCTGGCGATATGCTCGAAGATGGCTCGAGGTTCGGGCTTGCGCAGGCAGATGTGTGTGCCGCCCACCGCGGTGACGATCCACACAAACGTCCAGCCGTTGGCGTGAAACATCGGGACGGTCCAGAGATAGCGGTCGGCGCAGGTCATGTGCAGATGCACGAGCGTGCCGACGACATTGAGCCAGGCGTTGCGGTGGGTGATCATCACGCCCTTGGGCCGCGCGGTCGTGCCGCTGGTGTAGTTGATCGACAAGACGTCGCTCTCCCGAATGTCCGGCCGCACAAAGTCCGGCAACGCAGCCGCGAGCGTTTCTTCGTAATCCAGCCACCCGGCTTTGCTGCTTTCCAGCGCGACGAAGTGTTCGACGTTCGGCACCTGTCCCCGGATGCGATCCAGCGCATCGAGATAATCCGGGTGCGCGCACACCACCCGCGCACCGCTGTGGCCAATGATGTAGGCGAAGTCGTCGGCGGTGAGGCGATGGTTGATCGGCACGGTGACGGCGCCGATCTGCGGGACGGCATAGAAGGATTCGAGTTGCGCGTGCGTGTTCGGCGAGATGTAGGCCACGCGATCACCCGGGCGCACACCGAGCTTTTGCAGCGCCGCCGACCAGCGGTCACAACGATCGAAGAACTGCTGATAGGTGAACCGCAGCGAGCCGTCCACGACCGCCTCACGATCGGCGTAGAGTTTGCGCGCGCGGCGCGCGAATTCCAAGGGTGTGAGCGGCGTTTCCATTCAGGAGTGCTCGGGATGCGGGTGTTTTACACGAAGATTTTCGAGCGCGCCAGAGGGAAGAGCTATTCTAAACCGCAGATGAACGCTAATGGACGCAGATTCCGACGGAGCGCGCCCATCCTGTGCGCGACAGCTTCGCGTAATCCGAGTCGCCGCGAATTCTCCCAACCGAGTCTTGCTGCGAACGCGCTGCGGCCTGGAAGGCCGCGCTCCTCTGTAGCGGCGGTCGCTACCGCCGTCCCAGTTTGGTGGGGCGAGGCTACCGACGAGCTGGCTCGCGCCTGCGCGCCGAAGCGCTATGGCACGCGAAGGCGCGAGGACTCTCGCCCCATCGAATTGTTCCAAACTGAGCACTACCCCCGTTCAGTCACAGTCGGAATACGCCTTCAAATTGCCGCAGTGCAGGCAGCGAAATACGTAAGCTGTCGGACCGTTGTCGCGATTGAGGGCTTTCAAGTAATCCGTCCATTCCTCGTCCTCCAGACCGCACTCCTCGCGCACGGCGTCCACGGCTTTTGATCCCAGTTTGTCCAGTTCTTCGCGGCCCATCGGCCCCAGGAACGCCGCCGCATCGTCGCAGCAAGCCAGCCAGCGTTCCTGTTGCCAGCCGGAAAAACCGGGCGTCCGCCGGCTGACTTCTTCTTCCACCTCCGACGACACCGTCACTTCTCCGTCGCCAATTCCGGATTCGTCCGTAAATGTTGCGTCAAACTTCTCCGCGGCTGAACCATCAGCGATGCACCACGGGCAGATCGTCTGATCCAGCTCCTCCTCCGCATACACCGGGCCGGCGTAGATGTAACCGGTTTTCCGGCCGCAACAGCGGCATTCCACGTCCGACTTCACGATGCTGCCGGTGGCGAGCGGGTCAGGATGGTATTTGAAAATGGGAAGTTTCATCGCCACTTCGTCAATGTCTGGCCGTGATAAACCATGATGAGTTCACCGTGCTCGCCCTTGTCGGTTATCCCGAAGATGTAGGCGACGCCTTCGCCATCAATCAGGTCTTCGGTATCCTTGGTGGCTTTGAGCGGTATCTGAGCGATGAACACCATGGGTTTTCCCTTGTGGAACGGCCAGACGCTGGTCTCGAAATCCACCCAGGCCGGCGCCTTGCCCATGGATTTGAATTCATTCTTGATGCGCTCGGTGACCCATTTTTTGAGCGGCTTCGGACTGCCGGCAGCCTTGTATTCGGCGAAGAGAGCGTCCTCCCACTCTTCGCCCGATCCGTGCAGGTTGGCTTTGAATTTGGTCTCGGCGATGTCCTCAAGCTCGCCGACGAATTCGAATTCCGGAGTTCCGGGTTTCAACGTGTTTTTCATAACTCGAAATCCAATTGATCGCGGTCTTTGGTTATTGGTTTGGCGTCAGCGAGCCTCTCTCATTCCGCGTTTCAAGACAATCCGCAAAGCGCGTGCCGCCGAAGATTAACCACGGATGACACCGATGACACGGATGGGAAAAGAAAAATTAGATCCGTGAAATCCGTGAAATCCGCGGTCATAAAAAAGTCAGAGTAATTAGCCCTGAGGATTTAACCGCGGATTACGCGGATGACACGGATGGAAGAAGTTGAATCTGTGAAATCCGTGGTCAAGATCTTTGTATGAAGCACGAAGAAATCACCAAAGCCATCATCGGTGCAGCGATGGCGGTGTTGAACGAACTCAAGCCGGGGTTGGACGAGAAGCTTTACGAGAACGCGCTGGTGATCGAACTGGCGGCACGAGGCCACACGCTGGAGCAACACCGGGAGTTCCCCGTCCACTATCGTGGTCACTTCATTGGCAAGCTCGTGCCGGACCTGATCGTGGACGGCAAGGTCATAGCTGATCCGAAAGTGGTGTCCGCGTTTAATGACACGCACATCGCCCAGATGCTGGGTTACCTGAACATCACCGGTTTGGAAGTGGCCCTGCTCCTCAACTTCAAGGAGGCCACGCTGACCTGGAAACGCGTGGTGAGAGAGAACAGGGAAAAAGGATTTACCACGGATGATGCAGATCAGAAGGATTTGAATCCGTGAAATCCGTGGTCGTAAAAAAGCCAGAGTAATAAGCCTGGGTATTTTGACCGCGGATTACACGGATGACACGGATGGGAAGAGAAAATTAGATCCGTGAAATCCGTGGTCAAAAAGAGGCGTAGAGAAACAGGTCTTCAGATCTCACACCAGTGTTCCGAGACTTGCCGCGCGGGCCCGTTCCGGCAGAATGCGTTCGTGAATCTCAAAAAATCGTTCATTCTGCTCGCGGTCATCTCTGGCTCTGCGCTGTTCGTGGATCACGCCATTGCTGCCGCGGCGAAGCCCAACGTCCTGTTCATTTGCGTGGACGACCTCAAGCCGCTGCTGGGCTGTTACGGCGACAAACGCATCCAGTCGCCGAGCATCGATCGACTGGCGGCGCGCGGGCTTTTGTTCGAGCGCGCCTACTGCAACCAGGCCGTGTGTGCTCCCTCGCGCAACGCGTTATTGACGGGAGTGCGGCCGACCACGGCGGGCATCTACAATCTCGGAACGAATTTCCGGCAGACCATGCCGGATGCCGTCACGCTTCCGCAGTACTTCATGCGACACGGGTATCGTGCCGAGGCGTTTGGGAAAGTTTTTCACGTCGGCCACGGCAATCACGAGGACCCGGCGTCATGGAGCGTGCCGCATTTTCAGGAAAAATCGATCGCCTACGTGTTGCCCGCGAGCCGCGCGAACCATGGTTTGACCCGCGAGGAAGCCTTGTTCTCCAATGAGACCAACGTGGCCAGGCTCCCGCGCGGCGCAGCGTATGAATCCGCCGATGTGCCGGACAACGCTTATCCGGACGGGCGAATCGCCGACGAAACGATTCGCCGGCTGCAATCGGCGAAAGCCAAACCGTCCGAGCCGTTTTTCCTCGCCGTGGGTTTCCTGAAGCCGCACCTGCCGTTCTGCGCGCCGAAGAAGTATTGGGATTTGTATGATCGCGCATCGTTCACGCTGCCCGCGTTGCGCACGCCGCCCGAAGGCGC
>Ga0209382_10009829_pt1 | contig 11959 bp, 11 predicted proteins | sample SoiMetdeltSBSDD5_FD_187599 | JGI IMG/M metagenome (GOLD analysis project Ga0209382, IMG submission 187599) | Bulk soil microbial communities from a Populus tree surrounding site in Tennessee, USA - Soil MetaG P. deltoides SBSDD5 (SPAdes) (version 2) | ecosystem: Environmental > Terrestrial >... | reverse complement strand
GCGCTGGCCGGCTACACGCTGTCCGGCTCGGTTTGAACGCGCAACAGCGCGGTGGCGCTGGCCTCGCCAGGGTGGCGGGATCGGGACCGGCGGGCGGCCGTGCTGGCGCGGTTCACCGCCGGCCTGCTGGCCGGCGGCGTGCTGACCGCGCTCGGGCTGTGGCTGCTCTCCGGGCTCGCGAGGCCCGCCCCGCCGGCCGGCAGGTACGGCGTGGTCCTGGCCGTCGCGTTGCTCGGCGTCCTTCGCGACGCCGGCCTGGTGCGCCTCCGGTTGCCGCAGAACTCCCGCCAGGTGCCCCGGGAGGTGCTGCGGCCGGGCCTGGCCGGCGGGGTGCTTCGGTTCGGCTTCGAGCTGGGTACGGGCGTGCGCACCTACGTCTCGTCCAGCTCGCCCTACGTGGTCGCGGTGGCGCTGTTGCTGTCCGCGCCGAGCCCGCTCGGGGCCGCGCTCGCCGGTGCCGGGTTCGGCGCCGGGCGTGCCGCCACCCCCCTGGCGCGGCACGCCTCCGGCGCCGGCGACCGGTGGGACCGCCTGCTGCAGGCCAGGCTTCGCCTGCTGGTCCTCACCGGCGGCGCGGCCATCGCGCTGCTGCTCGCCGCTCGTGAGTGGCGTTTGGTGCTATGACACCGAACGCCGCTCACGGGCGGAGCAGCTCTCCGCGACCTGGGGTTCGAGATCGGGCAGCAGGTGGTTGTCGGCGTTGAAGACGGGGTTGTCGCGGAACTCGGCGGCGACCACCGGAACCTCGTGGGGGTTGATCGCGGCGTGCGGCACGCCGGCCGGGATGAACAGGTGCTGGCCGGCCTGCTGCGGCAGCTCGTGCCGCTGCCCGTCCTCGTCCCACCACAGGGTGATGGCGGTGCCCTGCAGCACCAGCACGCCGACGCCGGTGTGGTGGTGCACGTGCGCCCGCGAGGTGTGCCACGGGGGCATCCACACCTGCGCCGAGGACAGCCCGAGCGTCGGGGCCGCCCCGGTGGTGATGACCGGGACCAGCGCCTGGCCCTGGTGTGACATGGTGCCGGCCATGCCGGCCGGGTCGAGCACCACCGGCCGGCGCTGCACGGCGGCTGAGCGCTGGCTGGTGAGCCGGGACAGCACGGCCTGCCGGCGGTTCACCAGGGTGGCCCTCAGGTCGGTGCCGGCGGTGCCGCCCTCGTCGCTGCCGGCCGTGTCGCCGTGGGGACCTCGCAGGAGGCTGCCGAGGGTGCCGCCTGCCCGGTCGCCAGCCGGGTCGAACTCCTGCATCAAGCTGCTCAGCACGTCGAACTCGACGCGGAGGTACTGCAGGTCCGCCGGCGTCAGGGTGCTGTCGTACGCCGGTCGTGCGGTGGTGGTCATGGTGGATTACCCCTGTGTTTCGGGAAGGTGGGCGATGATCGCCGGGCGTCCGGCGGGTTGCCGGCCGTTGGCCGGCAGGTCGGTGGTCAGGCTGGCGGCAAGTTCGGGGAGCTGTTCGACGCCCATGGCGAGATCGGCGGTGGCCCGGATCTGCACCGCGGTCACGGGCACCGCGCCGGGGTTGGCCATCCGGTGCGCGGTGCCACGGCGGATGTGCGCGTGCTGGTGACGGCGCTGCGCCACCCGGTGGGTCGCGCCCGCGGCGTCCTGCCACACCAGCTCGAGCTCGCCGAAGATCACCACGATGATCGTGTCGCCGTCCGGGTACACCAGCGGCACGCTGGCCTGGCCGGGCGCCAGGGCCAGCACCGCCGAGCAGAGCCCGCCGGTCGCTACCGCCGGCCTGGTGATCATGGGCAGCATCGAGACCGTGGCGCCGGCGGTGCCGCCGACCAGCGGGCGGCGGGGGCGGCACTGCGGGTCGAACACCTCGACGGCGGGCGGTGGCTGCCCCGCGGTGAGCCGCCGCAGCCGGGCCTCGGCCCGTTCGATCAGCAGCGAGACGACCGCGGTCGTGGTTGCCTTGGCCGCCGTCACGTGCGCCAGTTCGACGCCGGGCAGCTCGGCGGCGACATCGGTGAACTGGCCGATCAGCTGCCGCACCCGGCGCAGCTCGCCGACGATGATCCGCAGCTCGGCTGGGTCGTGCATCGCCTCGTAGGGCCGTGGCCCGCTAACAACCGTCATCGGAGAGTCCCTTTCGTGAGCCGGCGGCAGGCACGGGGCAGCGGAGGTGTTCTTGCTGGGATTGGGCGTCGGCGGGGTCGCGGAGCGGTCTCGTGGCGTGGCCCCCCTAGGCGCCCCCGCACGGGGGAGGGGGTCACCGCCCTCGCCGTGGCCGGGTGGCACGTCGTCCGGCCGGACCGTGCGGGTTCGGGCCCGTCGCCACGAGGTGTCCACCTCCTTCTGAGTTGGTGGTACGACCCCGCCGACGGGCGACGGTCTACCCGCCGCGGCCGTGCTGAGATCAAGCTCAGCGGGGTGCTGAGCCCGGGCTCACCACCGTATGGACGGCCATCCGGGCGCCGTTTGTTCACCCGTCCGGCGTAGTTTCGCCGCCGAACGGCCGCCCACCCGCCGGCAGCGCAGAGTGACGTGTCGAGTACGTTCCGTGGCATGACCGGTGCGGATGGCGGCGGTGAGGCTCGGGCCGCGAGCTATCGCGAGGTGTTCGGTGTGCCCGAGTTCCGGGCCCTGTTCGCCGCGCAGCTGGCCTCCGTCGTCGGTGACCAGTTCGCGAGGGTGGCGCTGACGGTCATGGTCTACGCCAGCACCGGGTCGGCCGCGCTGACCGCACTGACCTACGCGCTGACGTTCCTGCCGCAGCTGGTCGCCGGGCCGCTGCTCGGTGGGCTGGCCGACCGTTACCCCCGGCGCGGCGTCATGGTCGCCGCCGATCTCGCCAGGGCCGTCCTGGTCGCGGCCATGGCGGTGCCCGGGCTGCCGCTGGCCGGGGTGTGCGCGCTCCTAGTGGCGGTGCAGCTGCTGGCGGCGCCGTTCAACGCGGCGCGGGCGGCCACGCTGCCGCTGATCCTTGCCGGCGACCGTTACGTGGTGGCCGGCGCGGTCAGCAACCTGACCCACCAGCTGGCGCAGCTGCTCGGCTTCGCGGCCGGCGGCGTGCTGGTGGCCGGCGTCGAGCCAACCGGCGCGCTGCTGGTCGACGCGGCCACGTTCGCCGTCTCGGCCGCCGTGATCGGCCGCGGCGTCCGGCGCCGGCCGGCCCCGGCCCCGGTCACCGGCGGTCCGGCGACGGTGCCTGGCGAGGGCTGGGCCGCGCGGTTGGTCGCCGGTGCCCGGTTGGTCGGCGGCGACCGGCGGCAGCGCGCCCTGCTCTGGCTGCTGTGCGTGTGCGCGGTGCCGGTGGTCGCCGAGGCGCTCGCGGTGCCGTACGCGGACGACCTCGGCGCCGGCCCGGCCGCGGTCGGGCTGCTGCTGGCCGCGGGACCGGCCGGTGCGGTGGTCGGCATGCTGCTGATCCGCCGGCTGGCGCCGGCCACGCGGCTGCGGCTGGTCCGGCCGCTGGCGACGGCGTCCTGCGCCGTGCTGGTCGGCTGTGCGGCGCGGCCGCCGCTGGCCCCGACCATCGCGCTGTGGCTGCTGTCCGGCGCCGCCATGGGCTACTTCGTGGTGGCCAACGCCGAGCTCGTGCTGGCCGTTCCGGACGGCAGGCGTGGCCAGGTCGTCGGGCTGGTCTCGGCCGCGGTCCGGGCCGCCCAGGGCGTTGCCGTGCTGGTCGCCGGCGCGGCCGCCGAGCTGCTGGCGCCGGCCATGGTCGTCGCTGCTGCCGGTGGGCTCGGTGCGGTCGCCGCCGCCGCGGCCGCGACCGGCTGGCTCCGAGCGGGCGCCGCGGCCGGCGCGGGGGCACCGGCCGGCGGCGCCGCGTGATCAGGGAGTGCGTGGGGCCAATGGATAACTCGCTGGTGATCTCGATGGACGTCGCGGTGGATGTCTTAGTGGATGTCGTAGTCGCGGTGGATGCGCACGGCGGTCACCTCCTCGCTTGTGACGGTGTGTCAGCCGAGGGTTGTGCCGTTGGAGCCCGCCGCCCGCCGCGTACGGGTGGTCATGCACCGGATGGTGACGGATTGCGCGGGGACGTTCACCCCAAAGGGTCCATGACGGTCTGTCGATCTCTAGCTACCGTGTGGGCAGTCTCGTCCCGGGCGGTGACGTCATGAGAGTCGGTCGTGGCTGGCGCGTGACCCAGGACCGCCGGCGCCCGGCCGCCCGTCTGGTCCGGCCGACCGCATGGTCGCTGTGGGCCGTCCCCCGGCCGTTCCTGGCCTTCGTGCTGACCGTTGACGCCGCCGCGGTCGCGGTGGTCGCCGTGACCGCCACCTTGGTTCCGGTCGGCGGCTCTGACCTATCCCGGTTCGGCCTGTTGACCGTCGGGTCGATTCTGCATCTGGAGGTCACCAGGGGTGTCGAGCGGCTCCGCGAACTGCACGCCGAGGGCCGCGTCTTCACCAACCTCAAGTCCGTCTGGACGCTCGCCGGGCTGCTCGTGCTGCCGCCGCCGCTGGTCGCCGGCCTAATCGCGGTGACCTACGTGCACATGTGGTTCCGGCTCGGCCACCAGATCGTGCCGCACCGGTGGGTGTGGTCGGCGTGCAACGTGACGCTGGCCTCCGCCGCGGGCGGTGCGATCCTGGTCGCCGCCCACCCGCAGGCCTACCCGGGGCCGCCGCACGGTCCGGCCGGGCTCGCCGTGGTGGTGGCCGTCACCGCCACCCGGTGGGCCGTCAACCGCACGCTGACCAGCGTCGCGATCATGCTGATGCGGCCGGGGCGCACCACGGCGCGGCAGGCGTTCGCGCCGGGCCGGCACGACCTGATCGAGTGCGGCGCGCTGGCCATGGGCGTGCTCGCCGCCACGCTGCTGGAGGATCCGGCGTTCCTGCTGGTGTTCGCGGTCGTGGTGGTCGTGGTGCACCGCGGGTTGATGGCGCCGCAGTTCGAGTCCTCGTCGAACCGCGACCCGGCCACCGGGCTGCACAATGCCCGCTTCTGGCATGAGCTGGCGGGCAAGGCGCTGGAGCGGGCCGAGGACCAGGGCGGCCGCGCCGGCCTGCTGCTGATCCACGTTGACCGGTTCGCCGCCATCACGGCCGAGCAGGGGCCGGCCGCCGGGGACCGCGTGCTGCGCGCGGTGGCCGCCACGGTGCGCGCCGGCGTCCGCCGGAACGACCTGCTCGGCCGGCTGCCCGGCGAGGACCTGGCCGTCGTGCTGCCCGACATCGGCGCGGATGACCTGGCGGGGCTGGCCGAGCGGATCCGGGGAGCCATCCGCGGCCTGTCCGTTGACGTGGCGGGGCCGGCCGGCGCGGGCACGGTCAGCGGTCTCACCGCGTCGATCGGGGGCGCGATCTTCCCCGACCACGCCGAGGACCTGGACGGGCTGATGCTCACCGCGGACAGCAATGTCATCGCGGCGCAGACCCGGCTCGGCGACCAGGTGCGCCTCCCGCGGCCGCCCGGAATTCCGGTGACCCGGCGGCCCGGGAGGTGAGCGTCAGCCGGTGTCGCCGCCGGCTTGCTGCGCCCAACCGGCCAGCGGCCGCAGCGCGACCAGCAGCGCCTGGCCCCGCCTGGTGAGCTTGTACTGCACGGAGGGGTGCGGCGTCGGCTCGCGATACTCGGTGAGCAGGCCGTCCCGCTGCATTCGGGTGACGGTGTCCTTCAGCACTCGATGGGTCAGCGGCCGCCGGTGACCGTGCCGGCCGTATTCCTCGTCAATTGAGTTGATCTCCGCGAGCAGTTCGTTGGTGTGCAGCTCACCCTGCGCCAGCGCGGCCAGGATCGCCACCTCCCACCGGCCGCCGAGCACCCCCAACGCCCTTTCCACCGCCTGCCGCCAGGACATTTCATCCTGCTCGCCCACCGAACTCCTTGACCAGTACGAAACCGCTGTGCGAGCCCGAGTCTGCCGGCGACACGATCTTGTGCGCGACCGCAGGCCGCCATGGTCAGGCAATCGAGTGTCACCGGGTCGGGAAATCCATCTCAGCGGCGCGAAATTGCGCGACGGCGACGGATGCGGCGGTCACGAACGCAGTTTCGTTCAATGGTTAGTAAAGGCGCCCCATTAGGTCGTGGTGGCGCCGTCCGCCTTGAGCACCGCGAAGCCGGTGTAGGGCACCAGCGCCTCCGGCAGCAGGACCGAACCGTCCGGCTGCTGGCCCTGCTCAAGGACGGCCGCCAGGGTGCGGCCGATCGGCAGGCCGGAACCGTTGAGCGTGGCGGCGAACTCGCGCCGGTTTTCCGCCTCGCGCACGCGGATGTTGGCCCGGCGGGCCTGGAACGTGCCGCAGTCCGAGCACGAGGAGATCTCGCGGTAGCGGTCCTGGCTGGGCAGCCACACCTCGATGTCGTAGGTGAACTGCGCCGAGAAGCCCAGGTCGCCGGCTGCCAGCGCGATCACCCGGTAGGCGAGGCCGAGCTCGGCCAGGCACGCCTCGGCGTGGCCGAGCATGATCTCCAGCTGCGCCGCCGAGTCCGCCGCCCGGCACACCCGCACCAGCTCGACCTTGCTGAACTGGTGCAGCCGCAGGATGCCGCGGGTGTCCCGGCCGTAGGAGCCGGCCTCCGAGCGGTAGCACGGGGTGTGCGCGGTGATCGCCAGGGGTAGCGCGTCGGCCGGCAGGACCTCGCCGGCGTGCAGGTTCGTCAGTGGCACCTCGGCGGTCGGGATGAGGAACAGCTCGCGGGTGCCGACCGAGGTCGCGAACAGGTCCTGCTCGAACTTGGGCAGCTGCCCGGTGCCGGTCATGGTCTCGCGGGTGACCAGGTGCGGCACCGAGTACTCGGTGTACCCGTGCCGGCGCGTGTGCAGGTCGAGGAACAGCTGGGCCAGCGCGCGTTCCAGCACCGCGCCGGCGCCGCGGCTGATCGCGAACCGCGGCCCGGCCAGCTTGGTGGCCCGGCCGAAGTCGAAGATCCCCATCGCCTCGCCGAGCTCCACGTGGTCGCGTGGGGTGTGCTCGAACCGGGGCGGCGGGCCGCTGCGGCGCACCTCGACGGCGTCGTCCTCGGTCAGCCCGTCGGGTGCGGCGTCCGATGGCAGGTTGGGAATGCCCATCAGCAGCTCCTGCAACCGCTCGCCGGCCTGCGCCGCCCTGCCGGCCGCGGCGGACTGCACCTCTTTCAACTCGCGAGCCCTGGCCACCAGCTCGCCGGTGTCCTCGCCGCGCCTGGCGGCCGCCTGCACCTGCGCGGCGATGCGCTTGGCCTCGGCACGCGCCGCGTCGCCCTGCCCGATCGCGGAGTTGCGAGCCGCCAGCAGCTCCTCGACCCTGCCGAGATCGAGGTCCAGCCCGCGGCGGGCCAGCCGCCGCGCGGCATCGGTGGCCGGGTCCAGCAGCATTCGCGCATCGTGCATGGCGCCAGGGTAGGACGTGCCGCCCTCCCCGCCGCGCGAGTATCCCCGCGCGGCGCTTTCCCGCGGATGGACCATTCGCACGGTCCTACCGGGCAAATGGTCCATCCGCACGGAAGCGGGGCCCGCCGGGGAGTTAGGCGGACTCGCGGATGATCAGCTCTGTTGGCAGGACCACCGGGGCGGTCGGCTCGCCGCGGAAGAGCTTGAGCAGCAGCCCGACCATGGCGGCGACCAGCTCGGGCACCGGGTGGCGGACCGTGGTCAGCGGCGGCTCGGTGTACCGGGCGGCCTCGATGTCGTCGAACCCGACCACCGCCACGTCCTCTGGCACCTTCCGGCCGGCCTGGCGCAGCGTGTGCAGGGCGCCGACGGCCATCACGTCGTTGGCCACGAACACGGCGTCCAGCGCCGGGTCGTCCTCCAGCAGGTGCCGCATGGCCAGCGCGCCGGACTCGCGGGTGAAATCCCCGACCGCGACGATCGAGCGGCGGTCCGAGCCGCGCAGCACGTTGCGGTAGCCGACGAGGCGGTCCTTGCCGCCGATCATGTCCTGCGGCCCGGCGATGGTGGCGATCCGCCGGCGCCCGATCGCCAGCAGGTGCCGCACGGCCGACTCCGAGCCGGCGACGTTGTCGTTGTCCACGTAGGGCATGTCGATCGGCGACGTCGGCCGGCCGTAGGACACCACCGGCACCCGCATCCTGGTCAGCGCCACCGGCAGCGGGTCGGCGCCGTGCATGGAGATCAGCATGGCGCCGTCCACGTGCCCGCCGGCGACGTAGCGCTCGACCCTCGCGTGGCTCTCCGCCGAGCCGGCCAGGATCAGCACCACCTGCTTGTCGGCGGCCTCCAGCTCGGCGCTGGCCGCCCTGATCACCGTGGAGAACATGGGGTCGTCGGAGAACACCCTGGTCGGCGGCTCGGACACGACGAGCGCGACCGAATCGGTGCGCTGCGTGACCAGGCTGCGGGCGGCCGAGTTCGGCACGTAGCCGAGCTTGTCGACGGCGCGCAGCACCGCGTCGCGGATCTGCGGGGCGACCGTGGCCTGGCCGTTGACCACCCTGGACACCGTCGACCTGGACACCCCGGCCTGCGCGGCCACTGCCTCCAGCGTGGGGCGCTTCATGGGGTGCCTCCGACCGGCCCGAGTTGGTCCCGACGATAACTCACCGGGGTCGTCAACCTTTGACGCCACCGGCCAGCAGGCCCTTGACGAAGTAGCGCTGCAGGCACAGGAAGACCACGAGCGGGATGATCGCCGAGACGAACGCCCCGGAGGTCAGCCGCTGCCACTCGTCGCCCCTGGTCCCGGCCATCTGTGCGAGCCGAACCGTCATCGGCGCCGTCTCCGCGGTGCCGCCCGCGAAGATCAGCCCGACGAGCAGGTCGTTCCACACCCAGAGGAACTGGAACAACGCGAACGTAGCAAGTGCCGGCGCGACGAGCGGCAGCACGATCCGGCGCAGGATCACCCCGTGGGTGGCGCCGTCCACGGTGGCGGCCTCCATCAGCTCGCCGGGCAGCTCCGACATGAAGTTGTGCAGCAGGAAGATGCCCAGCGGCAGCGCGAAGCAGGTGTGCGCGAACCACACCTGGGTGAACCGGCCGGCGCCCTCGAGGTCCCAGGCCGGCAGCAGCTGCAGGCCGAACAGCGCGACGCCGTTGGAGAAGAACGACAGCAGCGGCACCAGCGCCATCTGCAGCGGCACCACCTGCAGCGCGAACACCACGATGAACACCCAGTCGCGCCCCTTGAACGGCAGCCAGGCCAGCGCGTACGCCGCAAACGCCGCGAGCGAGACCGGCAGCAGCACGGACGGGACCGTGATCACTACCGAGTTGATCAGGAAGCTGGCCATCTGGCCGGACGACAGCGAGGCGCCGAACAGCACGTCGTCGTAGTTCTTCAGGGTCAGCTCGGGGTGGGTGAAGAAGGTCCACCAGCCGCTGGTCTTGATCTCGTCCTCGGGCCGGAACGAGGACAGCATGAGGCCGAAGGTCGGGGTGGTCCACAGCAGCGCGATGACGATCGCGATGGCGCTGCCGGTGCGGCTGCTCAGGCGCCTGCGCACCCGCGCGGCGGCGGTGGCCGGCTCCACCTGGCTCGGCAGGTCGAGGACGGCGGGAATGGCGGTCATCATCCCACCTCCTGGCGGCGGGTGCGGAGGGCGCGAATCTGGTACCCGATGATCGGGGTGACCAGCACGAACAGGAACACGGCCAGCGCGGCGCCCTTGCCCGTCTCGCCGTAACGGAACGCCTGGGCGTACATCTCGTTCGCGATCACGCTGGTGTCGAACTGGCCGCCGGTCATGGTGCGGACGATGTCGAAGAGCTTGAGCGTGCCTATCGACTGGGTGACCAGCACCACGATCACGGCCGGCCGGATGGACGGCACCGTGACCCGCCAGAACATCTGCCAGGGCGACGCGCCGTCCAGCCGCGCCGCCTCGGTGATGTCGCTCGGGATGGCCTTGATGGCCGCCGACAGCACCACGGTGGCGAACCCGGCCTGGATCCACACCAGCACCACGATCAGGAACAGCGTGTTGAGCGGCGGGTCGAGCAGCCACTGCTTCGGCGTGCCGCCGAGCCCGACCACCAGCTGGTTGAGCAGCCCGATCTGCTCGGCGCCCGGCGGGCGGTAGGCGTAGACGAACTTCCAGATGATCCCGGCACCGACGAAGGAGATGGCCAGCGGCAGGAACACCAGCGATTTGGCCAGCCGCTCGAACCTGGTGTTGTCGACCACCACGGCGTACACCAGGCCGATCGCGGTCACCAGCAGCGGCACCAGCACGACCCAGGCCAGCGTGTTGCGGAGCACGGTGACGGCCTCGGGTGCGCTGAGCATCCAGGAGTAGTTGTCCAGCCCGACCCAGCTGCGGCCGTCGCCGCTGCGGAAGGACAGCACGGTGGTGCGGACCGCGGGCACCACCAGCCCGATCACGAGCAACGCCAGCGCCGGCGCCAGCATGATCGCGGCCGGCAGCCTGGCCCGGCGCCGCATCGGCACCCGGTCCACGAGCAGCAGCAGCACGGCCACCACCACGAAGAACGCGGCAATGCCGATGAGCAGCTGCATGAACTTGGGCCCCTCGGCCGCGAAGTCAAAGCCCATCGCTCATCCCTTGTCGGCGGCTCCCGCGACGATGTGACATTCCCCCCGTCTTAGCGGCGGAATGTCACATCGTCGCGGCAGCTCGGGGTGTCAGGACTTGGGCCAGGAGGCCTCGATGAAGTCGAGCGTTGACTTCGTGTCCTTGCCGTTGATCCAGTCGGTCATGCCCTTCCAGAAGGTGCCGGCACCGACGGCGGCCGGCATGAGGTCCGAGCCGTCGAACCGGAACACCGTGTTCGGGTCGCGCAGGATCTCCATCGAGAGCTTGTCGATCGGGTTCTGGGCGTTGGCCAGGTCGACGCCCTTGTTCGCCGACACGTAGGTGGCGAGCTTCATCCGCGAGTTGGCGAAATCGGAGGTCGCCAGGTACTCCTGCAGCGCCTGCACCTCGGGGCGGTCGGCGAACGCGGTGACGAACTCGCCGGCGCCGAGCACCGGCTTCTCGCTCGCGTTGTTACCAGGCAGGTAGAAGGCGAACACGTCACCGTCCGGCGCGACCTTGGCAGTGGCCGGCCAGAAGCTGGAGTAGAACGAGGCCTGCCGGTGCAGCGCGCACTTGCCGGTGGTGATCGGGATGCCGCCCTCCTGGAAGGCGGTGCTGGCGATGCTGTTCACCGGTCCGTAGCCACCGTTGACGTACTTGTCGTTCTTCAGGATGCTGCCGACGCGATCCACCGCGTCGACGATCTTCTGGTCGTTGAACGGGATCTTGTGGGTCACCCACTGGTCGTAGACGTCCGGGCCGCCCTCGCGCAGCAGCACGTCCTCGATCCAGTCGGTGGCCGGCCAGCCGGTCGCGTCGCCGGACTCGATGCCGGCGCACCACGGCTTGACGCCGTCAGCGGCGATCTTGTCGCTGAGCTCGATCAGGTCGTCCCAGGTCTCGGGCACCTGGTAGCCCTTCTCCTTGAACATCTTGGGCGAGTACCAAACGAAGGACTTCACATTGGAGCCGAGCGGGGCGCCGTAGAACTTGCGGTCGATGGTGGTGTACTTCAGCCAGTCCGCCGTCCAGTTCTGGGTGGCCAGCGCCTTGACCTTCTCCGGGGCGGTCTTGAGCTTGCCGGCCTTGACGAACCGGTCGACGAGGCCGGGCTGCGGGAAGAACGCCAGGTCGGGTGGGTTGCCGCCGTCGACGCGCACCTGGATCTGCGCCTCGAACTCGCCGGTGCCCTCGTAGTCGACCTTGATCCCGGTGCACTTGGCGAAGGTGGCCCAGGTCTGCAGGAAGGCGTCGGCCTCCTTGTCCCTGATCGGCGAGTAGACGCTCACCGTGGTGCCGGGGTGGCTGCCGTACTGGCTGTACGGGGCGCATTCCGCGCTGGCGCCCGGCGAGCTGCTGTCGTCGTTGCTGGAGCCGCAACCCGTGGCGACCAGCGTCACGCACGCGACGCCGGCCAGGACTAACCGTGCGGGCCGGGTGGGGAGCGACATGGATTCCTCCGTTGGCTGCTTATCGAGGTGAGAGAGCGCTCTCCGAGCGTGGCCCTTGGCTTGGGCGGTGTCAATAATCCGTAACCGCACGGTTACAACCGCGTTCCCAGGCACTCCCA
>Ga0209382_10009827_pt1:5000-11960 | contig 11960 bp, 8 predicted proteins | sample SoiMetdeltSBSDD5_FD_187599 | JGI IMG/M metagenome (GOLD analysis project Ga0209382, IMG submission 187599) | Bulk soil microbial communities from a Populus tree surrounding site in Tennessee, USA - Soil MetaG P. deltoides SBSDD5 (SPAdes) (version 2) | ecosystem: Environmental >... | reverse complement strand
GAGGACGGACTTGGTCTGGAACTGGGTGGAGGCGTCGAAGCGGCGCGCGAAGCGCGGGTCCTTGGAGGTGTCGTTGACGATGGTGGGCTCGCCCGTCTGGGCCACCCAGCCCGCGATCCCTTCTCCGACCTTGACCCGGAACACGGCCACGTCCTTGCCCTTCTCGCCCAGGGCCAGCTCGAAGGTCAGCTCCTGCTTCTCCTCGTCCAGCATGAGGATGGACCAGGCCTCGGAGGGGATCAGCTCCTGGACCTTGGCCATGATGAGCTCGATGATCTTGCGCGGCTCCAGGATGGAGTTCGCCGTCTTCACGATGTCGGTGAGGATGGAGAGGCGCCGGGTGGTCGTGCGCAGGCGCCCCTGGGTGTCTCCGGCGCGGCGAGCCTGGCCCTCGCGGGCGCGCGCGTCTTCGAAGTGGGCCAGCACTTCGCGCGCGTGGGGATCGCCCGTGCGCCAGGAAGCCAGGTGGAAGTCGAACCCCAGCTCGCGTGAGCGCTTCAGGACGTCGGCGTCGCCGCGCAGGGAGACGCTGCCCACCGGCCGGTGGGGCAAGGCGCGGCGAAGGGCCTTGAGGGCCGCCCCCGAGCTCTCGGCGCCGATCTCCACCAGCGCGCCCTCGAGGCGCGCCTCGTCGAGACGCCGCGCGGAGGCCGAGGCCACCGGGAAGAACTCGTAGTCCAGACCGTCCGCATCGCCGGCGTGGAGATTCTTCCGGAGGGCGGGTCCGCTGAAGACCGCCACCCGCGCCCTCACGTCACTCGCCCACCATCACCGGCCGCTTGACCTCGGCCACGCCGCCGTTGATCCCGACGGAGCGGAAGGCCACGATCTGCCGGCCCGGCTTGTCCGCCGGAAGCTGGATGAACTCGTTGAAGGCGCCGTCGCTGGCCACGTCCACCCGCTGCCCGTTCACGGTCAGGGTCGCGCCCGGCTCCGTGCGCCCGCGCACCTGGAGGATGTTCTGCCGCACCTCGATCGATTCGATGATGATCGGAGGCGGGTCGCCGGTGCCGCGGGCGCCCCCCTGGGGGCGGCTGACCGTGAAGCGCGCGAACTCGGAGAAGCTTCCCTCCACGCCGTCCTTGTCCACCGCGGACACGCGCCAGTAGTACTTGCCCACTTCCAGCCCGCGGACCTCGACCGACGACTCCGCGATGCCCGTGCGGTCCACCAGCGGCCGGTTGAAGTACGCGCTGTAGTCCAGCATCACGTGGTAGGCGGTGGCGCCGGGCACCGGCTTCCAGACCAGAAGGGTGGTCGCGCGGGCCGGATCCTGGTACGTGATCTCCGTCTGGTGCTGGGGGGCGAGCAGGGCGGGCACGGGGGGCAGGCTGTGCGCGGCCCCCGCCTTGCCCGCGGCGTCGACCTTCAGCTGCGTGTTCGCCTCCAGCTGCAGCGTCTCCCCCGTCTTGGTCTCCACCTTGGCCGTGCCCGAATAGAGCTTGACGTTGCTCTCGCCCGACTCCTGCACGGCCACGCCTCCCGCTGCCGCCTCCCGCGTCGTCGTGCGCAGGGTGGGGGTGGAGATCTCGCGCTCGGAGCCGCCGGCGCCGGGCCGCGGCGCGTTGAACTGCACCTCGCCGGAGGAGATGTGCCAGGCCACCTTGCGCCGCTTGGTCGAGGGATCCTCGGAGGTCTCCTCGATCGTGATGAGGCTGTCCGGGCGCACGTGCACGAGGGTGCCGTCGAAGAACGTGATCTCGGCCGCGGAGCCCGGCCCCGTGCGAACGAGGTCGCTCTTGCGCAGCACCATCGCGCGGTCCGCGTTGACCCATTCGAAGGTCCCGACCGTCTTCACCTTGACGTTGCCTTCGAGGGTGGTGAAGCGCGCGGTGGTGACGGTCGCGGCGGGCGCGGCGTCGGCGGGCGCGGCCGCGGGTGTGTAGTGGGTCCAGAAGTAGTAGCCGGCGCCGCCGCCCACCAGCGCCACGATGATGCCGACGGCGATGAAGATGGACCGATACGAGACCGTGAACCAGTCGACCATGTCGTCCTGGCTCTTCGGGCGTCTCCGGTCCGGTGCCGCCATTCCCTAAAAACCCCTCGCTCCGAGCGACTTAGAGTGCTCGGCATTATAGTCGCACGCCGCGGGACGCCGCAAACCGTGCACCCGCACGATCAATGGTTTGCCCGCTTTCCGGTCGCCGCATAGAATGCCCGTTTGGCTCCTCCGAGGGGAGGGGCCGCTAACTGGAGACAGCATGGCCCTCGGCTTCATGCGCCGCCATCGGCGGTGGCTCTACGGGTTCCTGTGGCTGGTGATCGCCGCCTTCATCATCCTGTACATCCCCGCCTTCCAGGGCGCGACCGAGAAGGGCGCGGGCGCCACCCTGGTCGAGGTGGGCTCGATGCCGATCACGGTCGGCGAGTACCAGAAGGCCTACCTCCGCCAGCGCGAGATGTACCTGAGCCTCTACCAGGGCCGCCTCGACAACGAAGCGCTCAAGCGCATGGGCCTCGAGGAGCAGACCCTGCAGTCGCTGATCGACGACCGCGTGCTCCAGCTGGAGGCGCGGCGGCTCGGCATCTCCGTCGACGACGAGACCCTCCGCCAGCGCCTGGCCACCTCGCCCGAGTTCCAGATCGACGGACGCTTCATGGGCGCCGACGAGCTGCGGCGCCGTTTGGAGATGCAGGGCATCTCGGTGGCGGAGTTCGAGCAGGAGCTGCGCCGGCGCATCCTGCGCGAGCGCGTGGCCTCCCTCGTCACCGACGGCGTGATGGTGAGCCCGAAGGAGGCGGAGGACGAGTTCCGGCGGCGCAACGAGCAGGTCAAGGCGGAGTACGTGATGGTGCCGGCGGAGGTCTCGGGGGTGGCCGTCACCGACGCCGAGGTGCGCGCGCGCTTCGACGCGAGCAAGGACCGCTACGGCTTCCCGGAGCGCCGCGTCCTGAGCTACCTCCTGCTCGACCTGCCCAAGCTGCAGCCGCGGGTCACGGTCACGGAGGCGGAGCAGCGGGCGTACTACGACGCGCATGCGGACGAGTTCAAGCAGCCGGAGCAGGTCTGCGCGAGCCACGTCCTGGTCAAGGTCAAGGCCAGCCCGGAGGCCGCGGAGGGACACGCGGACGACGAGGCGCGCCGGATCGCGCAGTCCGCGCTCGACCAGGCCCGGGCGGGCGGCGACTTCGCCGCCCTGGCCAAGAAGGTGTCCGAGGACCAGGGGTCGGCGCCGCAGGGCGGCGAGCTCGGCTGCTTCGAGCGCGGCCGCATGGTGCCGGAGTTCTCGGACGCGGCCTTCGCGCTCGGCCCCGGCCAGACCTCGGACCTGGTGAAGACCCAGTACGGCTACCACGTCATCCGGGTCACGGCGCGCCGTGAGGAGACCACGCCCGCCTTCGCCCAGGTGCGCGATCGGATCAACAACACGCTCATGGGCCAGCGCGTGCGCACCCTGCTCGAGGAACAGATGCAGGGGATCTCGGAGGCCCTGCGGCACGGCAAGTCGATCGAGGACGTGGCCAAGGAGCGCGGCTTCACCGCGGAGCGCAGCGCGCCCCTCGCCCGCGGGGCGGAGACACCGCCGCTCACCAGCCCGGCCCTGGTGGCCCGCGCCTTCGAGCTCAAGCGCGGGGAGACGGAGCCGGAGCCCTTCCAGGTGCCGACGGGCTACGCGTTCATCTCGGTGCAGGACGTCCAGGCGCCCCGCGCGGCCGACTTCAAGGAAGTGCAGGACCGGGTGAAGGCGGACCTCCAGCAGGAGAAGGCCTTCGAGACCGCCCGCCTCAAGGCGGTGGACCTCGAGACGCGGGCGGCGAGCGCGGGCCTGGAGAAGGCGGCGGCCACGCTCGCGCTCGTGCGCAAGGAGACACCCGGCCTCGTCTCCCGCGGCCAGGCCATGGGCGACCTCGGAAGCAGCGTCGCCCTCGACGAGGCCGCCTACGCCCTGGCCGTGAACACCCTCTCCGACCCCATCCGTCTGCCCGGGGGGTGGGCGGTCGTGCGCGTCGTCGAGAAGAAGGCGTTCGATCCGGCCGCCTTCGAGAAGGACAAGGTCTCGCTCATCGCCTCCCTGCGCTCGCAGCGCCGGGAGGAGCTCTTCCGCTCCTTCATGCAGGAGGCGCGCAAGCGCGTCACCGTCCAGCGGAACGCCGAGGCCTTCCGCCGCGCGATGGCGAGCTAGGCGAGGGAACCATGCACATCGAGCTGCGCAAGTCCGGGGACGTGGTGATCGTCGACCTGAAGGGCAAGCTCAGCGCGGGGCTGGGCGACCAGATCCTGCGCGAGACGATCGACGAGCTCCTGGGCGAGAACTGGAAGAAGATCCTGCTCAACCTCTCGCAGGTCTCCTTCATGGACAGCGCGGGGCTGGGCGAGCTGGTGGCCGGGCTCAAGACGGCCCGGAACCTGGGCGCCACCCTGAAGATCCTCAACCAGAGCGCGCGCGTCCAGCAGTCGCTCTACATCACCCGCCTGCTGCCCGTCTTCGACATCCACGAGGACGAGCAGGCCGCCCTGGAGAGTTTCAGCTAGCGATCACTCTTCGGGGGCGAGGCTGACGCTGATGGGGTCGTTGCCGGTGACCTTCAGCTCGATCGAGCACTCGGGGCAGTTGATGCTCTCGCCCACGTCCAGCTCGTAGCCGTCGAGCTCGAGATCGGATTCGCATTCCGGACATTTGGCCATGGCGCTCCTCGCTCGGCTCATTCTAGCCGCGGTCGGCGCCATCGCGGCCGCCCGCGGTACGGGTCAGCGCTGGCGCGCCACCACGTAGCGGGCCAGGTCGCGCAGCGGCTGCGCGCGCGAACCGAAGCCGCGCAGCGCCTCCTCGCTCGTGGCCACCAGCTCCGCGGCCAGCTGCCGCGCCCCCTCCACTCCGGAGAAGGAGACGAACGTCGTCTTCTTCAGGTCCTGGCCCACGTCCTTGCCCGCGGCCGCCGCCTCCCCCGTCACGTCGATGAGGTCGTCCACGATCTGGAAGGCCAGGCCGAGATTCTTGGCGTAGGCGGTCACGGCCGCCGTCTCCGCCGCGGAGGCGCGCGCCCCCGCCGCGCCCAGGGCGGCCGCGCAGGTGAACAGGGCCCCCGTCTTGCGGCTGTGGATGAACTCGAGGGTCTGGAAGTCGATGGCGCGGTCGGTCATGCGCAGGTCCTCGCTCTGCCCCGCGATCATGCCGTCGAGGCCGACCGCACGCGCGAGATCGCGTGCGAGGTCGGCGCGCACGACCGCGTCCGGCCCGTCCGGCCATCCTTCGGCCAGGATCTCGTACGCGCGGTTGAGGAGGGCGAAGGCGGCCAGGATGGCGGTGGCCTCGCCGTGCGCGACGTGGGAGGCGGGGCGTCCGCGCCGCGCCCGCGCGTCGTCCATCGAAGGCAGGTCGTCCAGGATCAGGCTCGCGGTGTGCACCATCTCGATGGCGCCGCCCGCGGGCAGCACCCGCCGCGGATCCGCGCGGAAGACCTCCGCCACCATGAGGGACACGATGGGCCGCAGGCGCTTGGCGGGAGCGAAGAGGCTGTCCTCCAGCGCCGCCTGCACCGCGGGGGCACGCCCGGATCCGGCCAGCCGTCGCAGCGCCTCCTCGACCTGCCTCCGGCGGTCCTCGAGCGTGGCCTCGAGCGCGGTGAAGGGGCCGACATCGCTCATTCGCGCGATGTTACGCCGGAAGCGCATAGAATCGCGCTTGAGCAGCGAACGGCGGGTTCACCCCGCCGCGAGCGAGTGGGGGGGTAGGCGAAGCCGCAGGGGGGGCCATCCGCCGAGTGATGCGGTCCCCCCTGGAATTGACTATGGACTATCGCGAAGCGGGCGTGGACATCTCCGCCGCCGACGAAGCGAAGGACCGCATCAAGCGGCTCGCCCGCGGCACCTTCAACGCCGGCGTCCTCTCCGAGATCGGATCCTTCGGCGGGATGTTCCGGCCGGACTTCTCACGCCTCAAGGAGCCCGTGCTCGTCTCGTCGACGGACAGCGTCGGGACCAAGACGAAGGTCGCCATCCTCGCCGGTGTCCACGACACCGTGGGCCACGACATCGTCAACCACTGCGTCAACGACATCCTCGTGCAAGGGGCGGTGCCGCTCTTCTTCCTCGACTACCTGGCCGTGGGCAAGATCGACGTGGACAAGGTGGAGGCGATCGTGCGCGGCCTGGCCGCCGCCTGCAGCGAGGTCGGCTGCCCCCTCATCGGCGGCGAGACGGCGCAGATGCCCGACGTCTACGCCCCCGAGGACTACGACCTCGCCGGCTTCATCGTGGGCGCGGTCGACCGCGAGAACGCCCTCACCGGCGCCGCCGTGCGCGAGGGCGACCTGCTGCTCGGCCTGCCCTCCTCCGGTCTCCACACCAACGGCTACACCCTGGCCCGGAAGGTCCTGTTCGGCGTGATGGGATATCGGGTCGACACCCACGTGCCCGAGCTGGGCACGACGGTGGGCGCGGCCCTGCTCGCCCCCCACCGCAGCTACCTGGCCGCGCTGGAGCCCCTCCTGGAGCGGCGCAAGCTCCACGCCCTCGCCCACATCACGGGCGGCGGCTTTCCCGGCAACATCCCCCGCGTCCTGCCCGCCGGCCTGGGCGCGCGCGTGCGCAAGAGCGCATGGGCGGTGCCCCCGCTGTTCCGCCTCATCCAGAAGGGCGGCACCGTCTCCGAGGACGAGATGTACCGGACCTTCAACATGGGCATCGGGATGGTGGCGATGGTCGACCCCGCCGACCTTCACGACGTGGAGCATTCGCTCGAGCGCCGGGGGGAGACGAGCTTCGTCATCGGCTCCGTGGTGAAGGGATCGGGTGTCGCGCTGGAATGAGCGCGGCGGTGCGGGAAGCGGACCGGCGCGGCGACGGGACGTCGATCAAGAGGATCGGCGTGCTCATCAGCGGGCGCGGCTCCAACCTCCAGGCCCTGATCGACGCCCAGCGCGCGGGCACCCTCGGCGGCGCGATCGCGGTGGTGCTGTCGAACGTCGCGGGCGTGCCCGGCCTCGAGCGCGCGCGCGCGGCCGGCATCCCCGCCCTGT
>Ga0209382_10009826_pt1 | contig 11960 bp, 10 predicted proteins | sample SoiMetdeltSBSDD5_FD_187599 | JGI IMG/M metagenome (GOLD analysis project Ga0209382, IMG submission 187599) | Bulk soil microbial communities from a Populus tree surrounding site in Tennessee, USA - Soil MetaG P. deltoides SBSDD5 (SPAdes) (version 2) | ecosystem: Environmental > Terrestrial >... | reverse complement strand
GGCGCCCAGCCCTCGCCGGCGGTCGTGGAGGAGCAGTTCGCGCTCGGCGAGGAAGAGGAGATCCCGCTCGGCGGCGAAGAGGACATCTCCATCGGCGTCGAGGAGCCGGCTCCCAAGGCCGCCGCCGCCGCGCCCGCGGAAGAGGAAAGCCTGGACCTCGACCAGGAGCTGGCCGGCGGCCAGGACCTGCCCGCGCAGTTCATCGACGAGGAGCCGGCCGCGCCCGCAGCGGAGGAGGAAGTCTCCATCGGGTTCGACGAGGCGACGCTCGACGCCCCCGTCGCGGCGGAGGCGCCGGCCGAGGTCGCTTTCGGCATGGAAGACGAGTTCCCGCTCGACGAGCCGGCGCCCGCTCCTGCTCCTCCTCCTCCTCCCGCACGCGCGGCCGCGCCGTCTGCCCCTGCCAAGCCGGCCCCGGCCGCCAAGGCGGTGCCGCCCGCGAAGCCCGCCCCACCCCCGGCCCGCCCCGCCCCGCGCGTCGAGGCGCCGCCGAGCCGGCCGCCCGCGCGTGCCGCCGCGCCGCCGAAATCACCGCCGGCCGAGCTGCGCGCGGCCCCGCTCGTGGCCAAGGCGCCCGGCGGTCCGCCCACGGGAAAGATCCCGGCCGATCTCGTCCGCCTCCTGGAAGAGGTCGAGTCGTACGTGTCGCTGGGGTTCGTGGACGACGCCAAGGAAGCGCTGCGCGAGGGCACCGTCCGCTTCAAGGACCATCCGGTGCTGCTGCAGAAGATCGCGGAGCTCGGGCTCGAGGAGAGCGCGCCCGAGCCGGAAGCGGCCGAGGCCCCCGCGGAGACCGATCTCGCTTCCGAGCTCGATCTCGGGTCGCCGTCGCCCGCCGCCTACGATCCGCTCGGTCACCTCGCGGACGACGCCGCCTCCTCGCCAGAGCCGTCGGGGGCGGAGGATCTGCTCGGGGACGTCGGCGGCTCCGCCGGAGCGGAGTACCCGGACGAGACCGCTGCCGGCGAGGAGCTGCTGTCCACCGGCGCGGAGACCGTGGGCTTCGGCGAAGGCGGCCTCGACCTCGGCTCCGAGCTCGGCGAGCTCTTCGGGGCGCAGTCCGCGGTGGAGGAGCCCCACGTCGAAGGCGCCTCCACCGAGCTCGGCGACGCCGGGCTGGCCGACATCTTCAAGGAGTTCAAGAAGGGCGTCGACAAGCAGCTGGGCAAGGAAGACTACGACACCCGCTACAACCTCGGGATCGCGTACAAGGAGATGGGCCTCATCGACGAGGCCATCGCGGAGTTCCAGCTCGCGGCCAAGGACGACGCGCGGCTCCTGGAGTGCGCCAGCATGCTGGGGATCTGCTTCCTGGAGAAAGGCATGCCCAAGCTCGCCATGAAGTGGTTCGAGAAGGGGCTCAAGTCGCCCGGCCGCACGGACGAGGAGTACGCCGCGCTGCGTTACGACCTGGCCACCGCCCACGAGGCGGCGGGAGACGTGGACCGCGCGCTCGCGCTCTTCACCGACCTCTACGGCCAGGACGCGAACTTCCGCGACGTGGCGACCAAGGTGCGGGACCTCCGGGCGATGGCCCAGGGGTAGGAAGCCGTCCCGGACACCCTCCTGGCCGCATGAACGAGCTGCTGGCCGTCACCTTGTCGGTGCTCATCTCGCTCATGGTGGGGATCTTCCTCATCTTCGTGCCCTGGACGACCCTCTGGGACTCGAACTACCTCCTCCAGCCCTACCCGTCGCTGCGGCTCCTCGTGATCAGCCCGTTCGCCCGCGGCACCGTCACCGGACTCGGCCTCCTGAACATCGTCCTCGCCGTTCACGAGGCCTACCAGCACCTGAGCGTGCGTGCCATCAGCCGCTGAGCCGCCCGGTGGCTTCGTCCTGACGATGGTGACGGAGGGCCGCCTGGCCGGCGCCGCCGTCGACACGCTGGTGGAGCGCGCGGCGGCCGCGGCCCGCGCCGGCCTGGATGTCGTGCAGGTGCGCGAGAAGGCGCTCTCGGATCGCGCGCTCCTTTCCGTCGTGTCGGCCCTACGCGCCGCCCTCTCCTCGACCGCGACCCGGCTCTTCGTGAACGGCCGTCCCGACGTCGCCCTCGCGGCGGGGGCGGACGGGGTCCAGGTTCCCGAGGAGGGACTGCCCGTCGCGGACGTCAAGCGCGCGTTCCCGTCCCTCACCGTCGGGGCCTCCTGCCACTCCGTGGACGCGGTGCGCCGCGCCGCCGGCGAGGGCGCGGACTTCGTGCTCCTGGGCCCGGTGTTCACGACGCCGGGCAAGGAGGAGCGGCCACTCGGCCTCGACGTGCTCGCGGCCGCGGCGGCCGCGGTGGCCGTGCCCGTGCACGCGATCGGCGGCGTCACCCCCTCGCGTGTGCCCGCCCTGCGCGCGGCGGGCGCGCGCGGCGGCGCGGCCATCCGCCCGTTTCTCGAAGGGCCGGCGGATGCGATCATTCGGGCCTTCCGCGCCGCGGAGGGAGGACGGCCATTCTCGAGCTAGCGCTGCGACCGATCGACGCCCTCGTGGTCGTGCCCGTGGCCCTGCTGTGCCTGCTCGCCCTGGCGCGGCTGGCCCGCGTGCGGCCCGCCTACCGTCCCCTCGTCGGCCCCTTCGCCGCCTGCGCGCTGGCCGCGGTGGTCATGGTGTTCGCGGGGCCGCCGACCGGCCAGTCCCCGCTGGGACTCCTCTACCTCCTGCCCGTGCTCGTGCTGGTGGTGCGTGCGACCTCGCTCGCCTTCCAGTGGGTCTTCTACCGCCGGCAGGGCACGCCGCCCCCGTCCCTCCTCGACAGCGTCGTCTCCGTCCTGCTCTACGGCATCGGCCTGGGGGCGATCGCCAGCCAGTGGTTCGCGGTCGAGCTCACGCCGTTCCTGGCCACCTCGGCCGTGGTCGGGGCCGTGGTCGGCCTCGCCCTGCAGGACACGCTGGGCAACCTCTTCGCGGGGATCGCGCTCCACTCGGAAGCGCCCGTCCATGTCGGCGACTGGGTGCGCGTGGGTGACCGCGACGGCCGGGTCGAGCAGGTCTCCTGGCGCGCCATGCGCATGCGCACGTGGGACGGCGACACCCTGACCGTCCCCAACAACGAGGTCGCGCGCCACGCCGTCCTCAACTACAGCCATCCGCGCGCCCCGCACTCGCGCACGATCGCCATCGGCGTCAACTACCACACCCCGCCCAACCGCGTGATCGGCGTGCTGCGCAAGGTCCTCGATCAGGTGGGGCTGCCCGTGGAGCCGCCCTCGACCGTGCGCATCGTGGGGTACCACGAGTCGGCCATCCATTACGAGGTCCGCTACTACTTCGCGGCCTACGAGGACTACCGCCGCCTGGAGAGCGAGCTCTACCGTCTCATCTGGTACCACTTCCGCCGCCACGGCATCGATATCCCGTTCCCCGTGCGCGACGTGTTCCTCCATCGGGCCGCGCCCGCCGTGCAGAGCCGCGAGACCCCCGCGGAGCGTCTGGAGCGCGCGCTGCGCACGGTCGACCTCTTCCGCCCCCTGTCCGACGAGGAGCTGCGCAAGGTGATGGGGCGCAGCCGGCCCCTGCATTACGCGGCGGGGGAGAGGGTCATCGAGGAAGGCAGCCCGGGCGACAGCTTCTTCATCATCGATCAGGGGCAGGTGCTGGTCTCCAAGCGCATGGGCGGCGCCAACCGCGAGATCGCGCGGCTCATGGAAGGGCAGTTCTTCGGCGAGATGGCGCTGCTCACGGGCGAGCGCCGCTCCGCGACCATCGAGGCGGCCACGGACGTCGACCTCTTCATGATCGACAAGCCGGCGTTCCAGGACATCCTGGCCGCCAACCCCACCATCGCCGTCGACATCTCGACCCTCCTCTCCGAGCGGCGTGAGGCGCTGACGCAGGCGGAGGACGACCTGACCGCGCCGCTCCTGACTCCGGGCGCAGGCGAGCTCAAGAACGACATCCTCGGACGGATCCGCGCCTACTTCGGGCTGTGAAGGAGCCCCGCGGCGCGGAGGGAGAGGTCGATCGCGCCTGGGCCGACCTCCTGCGCGCGGGGACGGCGCCGGCGGCGATGCGGGACCTCCTCGAGCGCTGCGGGCACGACCACGTGCTGCTCGTCGCCCTCCTGCGGCGCGCGGTGCCGCTGCCCTTCCTGGAGCTGATCGCGTCCACGCCGCCCTGGTCGGAGGACCATCGCCTGCTCGCCTCGGTCGTGCTCAGCCCCCGCTCCACGCGGCCGCTCGGGTTGCGCCTCGTCGGCTCTCTCCAGTGGCGCGACCTGGCCGACGTGGCCGCCGGTCCGCGCGTGGCCACCGCGGTCAAGATCCGCGCGGAAGCGATGCTCAAGGACCAGATCATGGAGCTGCGCCTGGGCGAGAAGATCACCCTGGCCAAGATGGCGACCCCGCCCGTGCTGATGCTGCTCCTCGCGGACCCGGATCCGAAAGTGGTGGAGGCCGCGCTCATCAACCCGCGCCTGCGGGAGGAGGACCTGCTGACGCTCGTGCGCGCGGACATTCCGAGCCGGCCGCTGCTCGAAGGGATCGTGGCCTCGTCGCGCTGGGTCGAGCGCTACGCGCTCCGCCTCGCCATCGCGCTCCATCCGCGGGCGCCGGTCGCGCTCGCCCTCGGGCAGCTCAGTTCCTTGACGACGAAGGATCTCGCGCGCATCGCGGAAGCGCCCGGGCTCACGCCCGTCGTCCAGGCGGCCGCCGCCCGCGTCGCGTCCTCTCGCTGACCTTTCGGGCAAGCCGCCCGGCCAAGGCCCCAAATCACGGCAGTTCAGGGGGATAGTGTTGACTCTCTTTCCGGGTGGCGACTACAATCGCGGGCCCTCCGCCCATGGCTTCCTTCGGTGAGAACCTCCGCCGCGAACGGGAACTGCGCGGGATCGAACTGCGCGAAATGGCGGAGGCCACCAAGATCAGCATCCGGTTCCTGCAGGCGCTCGAGCAGGACCGCGTCGACATCCTCCCCGGCGGGATCTTCCCCCGCGCGTTCGTGCGCCAATACGCCAAGTACCTCGGTCTCGACCCGGAGCGGCTGGTGGCCGAGTTCGTGTACGCGCACGGCGGCGAGACGGCGCCGCGCAAGGATCCGCGTGCGCCCGTGCGGGTCGATCAAGGGGCTCCCCGCGGCCTGATCATCGCGGGAGTGGTGCTGGGGCTCCTCGGGCTCGTGGGTTGGAAGGTGCGCGGGCAGGCCAGCCGCCCGCCGCAGGCGGCGGTGCCTTCGATGGCGGCGCCGCCCGCAACGTTCGCTCACGATCGCGTGTATCCTCCGCCCTCGGGGGCGACGGCCAGCGCCCCGCCCCTGGCCGCGGGCACCATGGTGTTCACCGTGCTCGCCCGCCGCAGCAGCTGGGTCGAAGCGAAAGTGGACGGGACGACGGTGCTCAACCGTGTGCTGAAGGACGGCGAATCGCAGCGGCTGGAGGCGCGGCAGGAGGTCCTGCTCTCCGTGGGCAACGCGGGCGGGATCGCGGTCACGCTCAACGACCGCCCGCTCGGTCCCATCGGACGCGAGGGCGAGGTGAAGAAGGGATTCGCCATCAACGCGCAGACCATCCCCGGCCTTCTCGCCGCGGGAGCGATGTCCGCGTCGGCCCCCCCCGCGGCCTCGCCCCGTCCGCGCGCGTCGCGGCCTCCCTCGCCGTCCCCGTCGCCTTCGCCGTCGCCGAGCCTGATGCTGATTCCGACGCGACCGGCCAGCGGGCTGGGCTCGACCGGCCTCGTCCCGCCGTCCAGCCGTCCTTCGCCGTCGCCGCGGCCCTGATGGGGGATCGCGCGGCCAACCCGCTCGTCGAGCAGTTCCGGAAGGGCGGGGTCCCCCGCGAGCTGCGCCTGATGGCCGCGCAGGGCGCGCTCCCCCTCAAGCCCGCCGACCTCGCCGACCTCCTCCAGCAGCTCCTCGCCGACGCGGACGAGGCGGTGCGGGAGGCCGCGTCCAGCAGCCTGGGCGCCATCCCGGTGGACGAGATGCTTCCGATCCTGAAGGATCGCGAGTCGGCGCCGGGCGTGCTGGCCTGGGCCGTCGCCCATCGCCCGGAGCGCGAGCTGCTCGAGGTGGTCCTCCAGAACTCGTCCCTCCCGGACGAGGCAGTGGAGGCGCTCGCGCCCACCCTGCCCGAGCACCTGGCGGAGCTGGTGGTGATCAACCAGGTCCGGCTGCTGCGCCGCACCTCGCTGCTGGAGGCGCTGGAGGGGAACTCGGGCCTCAGCAAGGACCAGCGCCGCCGCCTGCGCGAGCTGCGCGAGACCTTCCGTATCGGCGAGCAGCCGGCGCCCGCGCCCGCTCCGCCGCCGCCTCCCGCTCCTCCTCCTCCGCCGGAGCCCGCCCCCGAAGAGGCGGCGGCGGCGGCCGTCGAGCTGAGCGCGGAGGAGGCCATCGCCCTCCTCACCGAGGAGGAGAAGCAGGACAAGGACAAGCGCAGCGCGGTGGCCGCGCTCTACGCGCTCAACACCGCGGAGAAGGTGAAGGCGGCGCTCAAGGGCTCGTCCGCGGAGCGCGCGATCCTCGTGCGTGATCCCAACCGCCTGGTGGCGGCGGCGGTCCTGGGCAGCCCGCGCCTCACCGAGCCGGAGATCGAGCGCTTCGCGGCCATGCGGAACGTCTCCGAGGAAGTGCTGCGCCAGATCGCGCAGAACAAGGACTGGACGAAGAAATACGCCGTCATGTCCAACCTGGTCAAGAACCCGCGCACCCCGCTGGGGCTGGCCATGAACTTCATTCCCCGCATGAACCCGCGCGACATGAAGCTCATCTCGGTGGACAAGAACGTGCCGGAGGTGGTCCGCAAGCAGGCGCTGAAGTTCGTGCGCGAGAAGGCGGACCCCAAGAGCGGCGGGGGGGACAAGCACTGACCAACTACTACGAGGTCCTCGGAGTGCCCCGGACGGCCACCGCCTCCGAAGTGCGCAGCGCCTATGCGAAGCTGGCCCGCGAGCGCCATCCCGACCGCTTCGCGGATCCGGTGGAGAAGGCGAAGGCGGAGGAGTTCTTCAAGGACCTCACCACCGCCTTCAACACCCTGGCCAACGACAAGAGCCGGCGCGAGTACGACGCCAGCCTGGACCGGCCCCAGGTCGCGCCGCCGCAGGAGATCGCGCGGAGCGCGTACCAGCGCGGCCTGGAGATGTTCGCGGCCAAGAAGAACCACGAGGCGGTCGAGCTCCTGCGCACCGCCGCTTCCCTGTTCCCGGAGGAGCCGGCCTACCAGGCCGCGCTCGGCAAGGCCCTCGCCCGCAACCCGCATTGGGCCCGCGACGGCATGACGGCCATCGAGAAGGCGATCCAGCTCGCCCCGCGCGTGGCCACGTACCAGTCCGACCTCGCGGAGCTGCTCCTGGCCCACGGGCTCAAGCTCCGCGCGCGCAAGGCGGCCGAGGCCGCCCTGCGCCTCGCCCCGGGGGACGAGCGCGCGCAACGCGTGCTCGACGAGGTGGGTCCTCCCGACGACCCCGAGCCCCCGCCCGCCGGCCTGCGCGGCCTTTTGCGGCGCAAAGGCTGACTCGTTCGGCACGCAAAGGCTGAACCGAACCGTCAGCTGAGCCTTCGCGGGCGCGCCCAGGGCTTGCCAGGACCGCTCTTTCGTTGTCTACTCTCACCCACCCAACTCCCCGGATGAAGATCACTTACAAGGCCGTGTCCGACGTGGGCCGCAAGCGCAAAGGCAACGAGGACAGCCTCTTCGTCAACCCCGAGCAGCACCTCTTCGTGGTCGCGGACGGGATGGGCGGACACGCCGCGGGCGAGATCGCCTCCAAGGTCGCCGTCGAGTCCATCAACGAGTTCGTGTGCCTCACCGGCGGCGACGAAGAGATCACCTGGCCCTTCGGGCTCGACGAGAACATCTCCTACGACGGCAACCGGCTCAAGACGGCGATCCGCTACGCGAACCGGAAGGTGCTGGAGGCGACGAAGGAGAAGAGCGAGTACGAGGGCATGGCCACGACGGTGGCGGCGGTGCTCGTGGACGGCGACTCCGCCAACCTGGGGCACGTCGGGGACAGCCGTGTCTACCTCGTGCGGGACGGCCAGATCACCCAGCTCACCTCCGACCACTCCTGGGTCAACGAGCAGATCCAGAGCGGGGTGATCTCGCCCGACCAGGCGCGCACGCATCCGCTGCGCAACGTGGTGACGCGCGCCCTGGGGGGCAAGCCGGACCTGCAGGTCGACATGCAGCAGCACAAGGCCAAGGACGGGGACATCCTGATCCTGTGCTCGGACGGCCTCACCACCATGATCCCGGACGAGGACATCGCGCGCGTGGTGCGCGAGGCGGGCGGGGACGTGGAGAAGGCGGCCCAGGCCCTGGTGGCCAGCGCCAACGCAAAGGGCGGAGAGGACAACATCACCGTGCTCCTCATCCGCTTCGACGAGTGAGCTGATGCTCCCCGCCGACCAGCCTGAGAAGGCGGCCCGCCGCAAGATCGGCAAGTACGCGGTGGTGGGTCGCATCGGGCGGGGCGGGATGGGGATGGTCTACCGCGGCTGGGACGAGGTCCTGGAGCGGGAGGTCGCGGTCAAGACCCTCACCGTCGAGGGCACCCTGGACGAGGAGAGCCGGCAGCGCTTCCAGATCGAGGCCCGCGCGGCGGCGCGGCTCCAGCACGCGAACATCGTCACCGTCTTCGAGCTGGGCGAGGACCGCGGCCTGCCCTTCATCGCCATGGAGCTGCTTCCGGGGGTGGACCTGGAGACGCTCATGCGCTCCGGCGAGACCCTGCTCCTCGAGGAGAAGCTCGAGATCATGGTCCAGGTGCTGCGCGGCCTGCACTTCGCGCACGAGCACGGCATCGTGCACCGCGACATCAAGCCCTCCAACATCCGGCTGCTCGAGGACGGCACGGCCAAGATCATGGACTTCGGCATCGCCAAGCTCGGCGGCACCGGCGTCACCAAGACGGGCATGATGGTGGGGACCATCCACTACATGAGCCCGGAGCAGATCCGGGGCAAGAAGCTCGACGGCCGCAGCGACGTCTTCTCCTCCGGCGTCATCCTCTACGAGCTGCTGTGCGGGAAGCGGCCGTTCCTGGGGGACAGCCCGACGGCCGTCCTCTACAAGATCATCAACGACCCGCCCCCGGGCCTCGACCCTTCCGTGGCCGGCACGGCCCCGGAGCTGCAGGCCGTTCTCGATCGCGCGCTGGCCAAGGACCCCGAGGCGCGCTATCCGAGCGCGGCCCGCATGGCGGAGGAGGTGGGCGGGGCCGCCGTGCGCCTGCGCGGTCCCGCGGCCGCTCCGCCTCCCGACGTCCTGGAGGCGGTCAACGCCGCGCGCCGGCTGGTCAAGGAAGGCAAGGTGGACGACGCGCTGCACCGGCTGCAGGACGTCACCCAGCGCCATCCCCGCTCGATCGAGGCGCGGCGCGCCCTGCGCACGGCGGCCCGTGAGCGCGAGCGCCGCCTGCGGCCGCGGGAGCCGGAGGCCCAGGACTTCCCCGAGCTCGACGCCACCTATCAGGGCTCGCCCACGCGGCGCACCCCGGACACGGTGTTGCAGCCCGGCCCCGCCGTGCCCCAGACCGTGCTCCTCGGCTCCACCCCCTCCGCCGCTCCTCCCGGGCCCGCGCTGGCGTCCTCCCGCACCCTCATGCTGGTGGCGGCGGCCGCCCTCCTCGTCGTCGTGGTGGCGGGAGTGCTGCTGCTGACGCGGCCGCCCGCCGTCGCGCCGGCCGTGACCCTTCACGTGCGCTCGGAGCCGGCGGGCGCGCAGGTCCTGCTCGACGGCCAGGACACCGGCGTGGTGACGGACGGGGACGTGACGCTGCCCGCGGGCAACACGGGCACGGTGACCCTGACCCTGCGCAAGCCGGACTACCGCGAGGCCACGCGCGTGTTGCGCCTGCCCCTCGGAGGCAACGACCTGCGCTTCGTCCTGGAAGCCGTCCCCGCGGTCGCGCCGCCGGCCGCGGTCGCCCTGCCCGTGGTGACGGAGCCGCCGGGGGCCACGGTGACGGTGGACGGCCAGGCGGTCAAGGGCACCACGCCCCTCACGGTGAGCATCGATCCCGCGCGCGAGCACCGCCTCGCCGTGCGCCTCGAGGGTCACGCGCCGCAAGAGGTGCGCGTGGCCGCGGGCGGGACCGCCCCCGTTCGCCTCACCCTGGAGGCGCTGGGGCCCCAGGGGCGCGTCGCGATCAGCGCGGCCTATCCGCTGGACGTGGTCTGGCGGGGCAAGGTGCTGAGCCACGGCCAGCCCTCGCCGGAGGTGGGCCTGCCCGCGGGCCGCCAGCAGCTCACGCTGGTAGCGCCGACCTACTTCCTGCGCCAGGTCGTCACCGTCGACGTGCCCCGGCCGCCCGCGGTGGCGGCGGTGGCCGCGCCCGCGCTGGGCAAGATCAACATCCGCGCGAACCCGGACAACTGCCAGGTGTTCATCGACGGTGATTTCGTGGAGTACCCGCCGATCCTCGACCGCGCCATCGCGGCCGGCGAGCACCGCGTGGCCTTCAAGTGGCCGGACGGCGCCCGGCGCGAGGAAGCGGTGCAGGTGGCCCGCGGCGCGCCCGCCTACGTCATGGGCCGAAAGGACTAGACCCTTGAGCCTGCGGCGGACCCTGCTGCTCGTGCTGCTCCTGCCGTCCCTGGCCGCCGCGCAGACCTCGCCCGAGGACCAGGCCCGGGGCCTGCTCGAGGACGGGCGCACCTACCGCAAGGACGGCAAGCTCAAGCAGGCGATGGACAACTTCCAGACCATCGTGTCGGGGTTCCCGAACACGTCGTTCGTGGACGACGCGCTCCTGGAGATCGGCCGCTACTACCTCGAGGTCGACCGCGACGCGGCCAAGGCCCGCGACGCCTTCGAGCAGGTCACCAAGCGCTTCCCGCAGAGCGACGGCGCGCCGGGCGCGTACTACTACCTCGGCCGCCTGACCATGGAGCGCGCGGCCGCCGCCACCGAGATCGACGACGCGCTGGCCCAGTTCGCGCGCGTCCAGCGCCTGTACCCGCGCAGCGACTGGGTGCCGCGCGCGCTGTACGCGACCGCGCTCGCGCACCGCAAGAGCGGCCGCCTGGCCGAGGCGGCGGAGGCCGCGCGCCGGGTCGCGCTCGAGCACCCGTCCAGCGATGCCGCCCCCGCCGCCCAGTTCGAGCTGGCCCAGGACCTCGCCCTCGCCGGCGAGTTCCGCCAGGCCATGGAGGAGTTCCAGCAGGTCCGCAATCGCTTTCCGGACAGCGAGTGGTCTCCGCTCGCCCTCGATCGCATCACCGCGCTCTATCGTCTCTACGGTGCGGGCAAGCCCGCCTTCGCTCTCGACCCTTCGTATTCGGTGGGCGCGGGCGACACCCTCAAGGACGTGCGCGGGATCCTGATGACCCCCGCGCGCACCCTTTGGGTCGCTTCGGACAAGGTGAAGAGCGCGATCCCGTTCGGGCCCGACGGCAAGATGGGGCCGGGGCTCGCGGGCGAGGACCTGCAGAGCCTGAGCCTCGCCCCCGGGGGCGAGCTGCTGGTGACGGCCGCCCGCGCCGTGCGCATGGGGCCGAGGAACCTGCAGACCTTCGCCATCCCCGGCAGCAAGCCCGGGGAGACCGAGCCCCTGGAGAAGCTCGAAGCGACGGCGGTCACCCCGGCCGGCTCCGTGCTCGTCGCGGACGAGAAGAAGAAGAAGGTCTTCCGCTTCGACGGCAAGTTCCAGTACCAGGCTCCGTTCCCGGACGCCAAGGAGCGCCAGGTGAGCCGCATCGTCCTGGACGGGGAAGGCGGCATCGTCATGCTCGACCGCGACGAGCGCACGGTGCACGTGGTGGACGAGGCGGGCCGGGCCCTGCGCGCCATCCCCGCGCGTGGCCCCGGCTACGAGCTGCGCAAGCCGGTCGACGTGGCCGTCGACGGCTTCCGCAACATCTACGTCGCGGACGAGGAAGCGGGCGTGCTCGTCTTCTCGCCCCAGGGGGTGCTCCTGACCACGGTCGCCAGCGCGGACGTGCGCAAGGCGCGCGCGGTGACCGTCGACCCCTCCGGGGCCGTTCTCGTCTACGACGACAAGCTGCAACGGATCCTGAGGTTCAAATGACCGCCA
>Ga0209382_10009823_pt1 | contig 11961 bp, 13 predicted proteins | sample SoiMetdeltSBSDD5_FD_187599 | JGI IMG/M metagenome (GOLD analysis project Ga0209382, IMG submission 187599) | Bulk soil microbial communities from a Populus tree surrounding site in Tennessee, USA - Soil MetaG P. deltoides SBSDD5 (SPAdes) (version 2) | ecosystem: Environmental > Terrestrial >... | reverse complement strand
TAGCGATCTTGGTGGCGGCCGGGGGCGGGCATGATGACCGGCCGTGGACATCGTGTTCGGTGCCGTGCTGGGGGTCGCCGCCGGCCGGGGCGCCAGGGCCTTACTGGCGCGGTTGCGGCGGCCGGTGCGGCCACCGCCGGGGGTGTGCGAGACCTCGGTCGCGGCGCTCTGGGCGCTGGCGGCGTGGCGGCCGCTGCCGGCGTGGTGGCTGCCGGTGGCCGCCGGGCTGGCCTGGCTCGCGGTGGTGCTGACGGCCACCGACCTGCGGCACCGGCTGCTGCCGAACGTCGTGGTGCTGCCGGCCTACCCGGCGGCGGCGGTGCTGCTCGGCGCGGCCGCCGCGGCCGGTCCGGGGCCGTCCGTCGCGGCGCGGGCGGCGGGCGCCGGGGCGCTGCTGCTCGGCGTGCACGCCGCGGTGCACCTGGCCGCCCCCGGCCACCTCGGCGCGGGCGACGTCAAGCTGGCCGGGCTGGTCGGCGCCGTCCTCGGCGCGGTGTCCTGGCCGGCTGTGCTGCTCGGGCCGGTCCTCGCCGCGGTGGTGACGGCCGTCCTCGCGCTCGCCCACCGCCGCGCCGCTGCGCCGCACGGCCCGGGCCTGCTGGCCGCCGCGCTCCTGGTGGCGCTGTTCCCGCCGGCCGGCGCCCTCGCCGGCTGAGGCCGCGCCGGATGCCGGCAGCCAAGCCCGGGGCGGCCCGGGCTTGGCTGGGCGGGCCGGTGACGCGGGTGCGGGGGTGAGGCCGCCCGGGCAGGCCGGGCACCGGGCTGCGCCGTCGGGGCACCGTGCGAGGATTGACGCGTGCTGCGCTGGATCACCGCGGGCGAGTCGCACGGCCCGGCCCTCGTCGCCGTCCTGGAGGGAATGGTGGCCGGCGTCGAGGTGACCACCAAGGACGTCACCGCGGAGCTGGCCAGGCGCCGGCTCGGCCACGGCCGCGGCGCCCGGATGAAGTTCGAGGCCGACGAGGTGGAGTTCCTCGGCGGCATCCGGCACGGCCGCAGCCTCGGCGGCCCGATCGCCATCCGGGTCGGCAACACCGAGTGGCCCAAGTGGCAGACCGTGATGGCCGCCGACCCCGTCGACCAGGGCGAGCTGGCCAGCCAGTCCCGCAACGCACCGCTGACCAGGCCGCGCCCCGGGCACGCCGACCTCGCCGGCATGACCAAGTACGGCTTCGACGACGCCCGGCCCGTGCTGGAGCGGGCCAGCGCGCGGGAGACCGCGGCCAGGGTGGCGCTCGGCACGGTCGCCAAGGCGTTCCTCCGGCAGGCGCTGCACGTCGAGGTGATCTCGCACGTCATCGCGCTCGGCGAGGTGGACGCCCCGGCCGACCGGTTGCCGGGGCCCGGCGACCTGGAGCGGGTGGACGCCAGCCCGGTCCGCGCCTTCGACCAGGCCGCGAGCGAGGCGATGGTCGCCGAGGTGGATGCGGCCAAGAGCGCCGGCGACACCCTCGGCGGTGTGGTCGAGGTGCTTGCCTACGGGCTGCCGGTCGGGCTCGGCTCCTTCGTGCACGCCGACCGCCGGCTGGACGGGCGGCTGGCCGGCGCGCTGATGAGCATCCAGGCCATCAAGGGCGTCGAGGTCGGCGACGGCTTCGCCACCGCGCGCCGCCGGGGCAGTGCGGCGCACGACGAGATGACGCCGGCTCCGGGCGGCACCGGCGTCGCCAGGGCCACCAACCGCGCCGGCGGCCTCGAGGGCGGCATGACCAACGGCGAGCCGCTGCGGCTGCGGGCGGCCATGAAGCCCATCTCCACCGTGCCCCGCGCGCTGTCCACCGTCGACATCACCACCGGCGCGGCCGCGGTTGCCATCCACCAGCGCTCCGACGTGTGCGCGGTGCCGGCGGCGGGCGTCGTCGCCGAGGCCGTGGTGGCGCTGGTGCTTGCCGATGCCGTGCTGGAGAAGTTCGGCGGCGACTCGCTGGCCGAGACAATTCGCAACGCCCGGGCGTACCGGCAGGCGGCCCGATGAGCCCCGAGCTGATCCTGGTCGGCCCGCCGGGCGCGGGAAAGAGCACCGTCGGGCGCCTGGTCGCCGGTCACCTCGGCGTCGACTTCCACGACTTCGACGACGACCTCGAGCGCGCGCACGGCATGCCGGCGGGGGAGCTGGTGGTCGAGCTCGGCCGGGAGCGGTTCCAGCAGCTGGAGCTGGCCGCCCTGCGCGGCGCCCTCGGCCGCGGCGGCGTGCTCGCCCTCGGCGGCGGCACCCCCACCGCGCCCGGCGCCGCCGAGCTGCTCGCCCCGCACCACGTCGTGTACCTCGAGGTGGACCTCGACACCCTGCTCAAGCGCGAGGGCCTGGTACCACTGCACCCGTGGCTGCTGCCCAACCCGCGGGCCCACCTGCGCAGGCTCCTCGCCGAGCGGCTCCCGGTCTACGCCTCCGTCGCCACCGCCACCGTCGCCACCACCGCCCGCACCCCAGCCGACGTGGCCGCCGCCGTCCTGCGCACCCTCCCCACCTCCCGCCCCGCCTGAACCGCCGCCGCGCCCGCGCCGGCGTGCTCGGCGCGTTCGCGGGTTTGTGGCCCCGGTTGTGTCGCCGAGCTCGACACCGTCGGGGTTTTGCCGGGTTTGGAGCCCGCTGTTGTCGAGTTCGGCGACAGGTCGGGTTCGGGGATAGATCCTGGCCCTGCCGGTGTGCTCGGCGCGTTGGCGGGTTTGTGGCCTCGGTTGTGTCGCCGAGCTCGACACCGTCGGGGTTTTGTTGGGTCTGGAGCCCGCTGTTGTCGAGTTTGGCGACACGGCCGGGCACGGCGGGACGCAGCCGGGTTCGGCGGGACGCAGCCGGGGACGGCGGCAAAACTGGTACGAGACGGCGGGGGCGGGCGGGGGCTTGGCTCGGCTGCGCTAGTTTTGCCGGTCGTGGCGGCTGATGCGGTGCGGGTCGATGTGGGGACCGAGCGCCGGTACGAGGTGGTGGTTGGGCGCGGGCTGCTGGCCGAGCTGGTCGAGCGGCTGCGCGGCACTCGCACGGTGGCGCTGGTGCACCCGCCGACGATCGCCGAGCAGGCCGAGGGGATGCGGCAGGCGCTGCAGGAGGCCGGGGTGGACGCGCACCGGGTGGAGGTGCCGGACGCCGAGGATGGCAAGACGCTCGCGGTCGCCGGGTTCTGCTACCAGGTGTTCGGCCAGGTCGGGCTGGACCGCAGCGACGCGGTGGTCGGGTTCGGCGGTGGCGCGGTGACCGACCTCGCCGGGTTCGTGGCCGCCACCTGGCTGCGCGGGGTGCGCGTGCTGCACGTGCCGACCACGCTGCTGGCCATGGTGGACGCCGCGGTCGGCGGCAAGACCGGGATCAACACCGAGGCCGGCAAGAACCTGGTCGGGGCGTTCCACGAGCCGTCCGCCGTGCTGGTGGACCTGGCCGCGCTGGACACCCTGCCGAGCGCCGAGCTGGCCGCCGGTATGGCGGAGGTGGTCAAGGCCGGCTTCATCGCGGATCCGACCATTCTGGACATCGTCGAGGCCGATCCCGCGGCGGCGCTGGACCCCGGCGGCGGCGTGCTCGCCGAGCTGGTGCGGCGCGCCATCGCGGTGAAGGCCGAGGTGGTGTCCCAGGACCTGCGGGAATCCCACCTGCGGGAGATCCTCAACTACGGGCACACGCTCGGGCACGCGATCGAGCGCCGGGAGCACTACCGGTGGCGGCATGGCGCCGCGGTCAGCGTCGGCATGGTGTTCGCCGCGGAGCTGGCCAGGCTGGCCGGCCGGTTGGACGGCGCGACCGCGGACCGGCATCGCACGGTGCTGGCCGCGCTTGGTCTGCCGACCGGCTACGACCCCGGCGCGCTGCCCGAGCTGCTGGACGCCATGCGCAGCGACAAGAAGGCCCGCGGCGGCACGCTGCGCTTCGTGGTGCTCGACGGCCTGGCCAAACCCGGCCGGCTGGACGGCCCCGCCCCGGAGCTGCTCGCCGCCGCCTACGGCGCCATGCACTCCAGGACCATGCACCCCACGATCGGGAGCGAGGGAGACGCCCGGTGAACGTACTGGTGCTCAACGGGCCCAACCTCGGCCGGCTCGGCCGGCGCGAGCCGGTGATCTACGGCAGCGCCAGCTATGCCGACCTGGAGGCGCTGTGCCAGCGGACCGCGGCCGAGCTCGGCCTCTCGGTCGAGGTGCGCCAGACCGACAGCGAGGCGCAGCTGCTCGGCTGGTTGCACGAGGCGGCCGACGGCGAGCTGCCGGTGGTGCTCAACGGCGCCGCGCTGACCCACACCTCGATCGCGCTCGGCGACGCCTGCGCCCAGCTCACCGCGCCGCTGGTGGAGGTGCACATCAGCAACGTCTACCGGCGCGAGCCGTTCCGCCACCACTCCTATGTCAGCGCGCACGCCGCCGGCCTGATCGTGGGGCTCGGTATCGCCGGGTACGCGCTCGCGCTGCGCTGGCTGGCGCTGCGCGCCTCGTGAGTGGCGTTTGGTGCTCCGACACCAGTTGCCACTCACGGGGGGTTCCTTAGGCTTCGAGCCTATGGAACCCCAGACCCACCGCCGCGCTGCGCTGCGCCGTGCCCTGCAGGCCTCGGACCTGGACGCGCTGCTGGTGACCGACCTGCTCAACATCCGTTACCTGACCGGTTTCACCGGGTCCAACGCCGCGCTGCTGGTGGCCGCCGGTGGTGAGCAGGGGTCGGTGTTCTGCACCGACGGCCGGTACGGCACCCAGGCGCAGCGGCAGGTGCCGGACCTGCGGCTGGTCGTCGACCGGCCGTGTGACCTGGTGCTGGCGGCGGCCGCCGCGGAGGCCGGGTGCCGGCGGCTCGGCTTCGAGAGCCACCGGGTCACCGTCGACGGGCACGCCGCGGTGGCCGCGACAGCACCCGGGGTCGAGCTGGTCCGCGCGCCGGGGATGGTCGAGGCGCTGCGGGTGGTGAAGGACGACACCGAGGTGGAGGCGCTGCGGATGGCGTGCGCGGCCGCCGACCGGGCGCTGGCGGACCTGATCGCGCACGGCGGGCTGCGGCCGGGCCGCACCGAGCGGGAGGTGGCCCGCGAGCTCGCTGACCGGATGCTCGACCACGGCGCGGCGGGGCCTTCCTTCGAGTCGATCGTGGCCACCGGTGCCAACTCGGCGGTGCCGCACCACCGGCCGACGGACGCCGTGCTGGCCGGCGGAGACCTGGTCAAGCTGGACTTCGGCGCGCTGGTCGACGGGTATCACTCGGACATGACCCGCACCGTGGTGCTCGGCGAGCCGGCCGCCTGGCAGCGCGAGATCTACCAGCTGGTGGCGGCCGCGCAGGCCAGTGGCCGGGCGGCGCTGTGGCCGGACGCCGACGTGCGGGACGTGGACGCCGCCGCCCGCGAGGTCATCCAGCGGGCCGGTTATGGCGACCAGTTCGTGCACGGCCTCGGCCACGGCGTCGGCCTGGCGATCCACGAGGCACCGACGCTCTCGCGCCTCGGCGACGGTAAGCTGACCGCCGGTATGGCCGTCACCGTCGAGCCCGGCGTCTACCTCGCCGGCCGGGGTGGGGTCCGGATCGAGGACACCCTCGTCGTCCGCGACGGTGAGCCCGAGCTGCTTACCCTGACCACGAAGGAGCTCGTGGTCGTGTCATGACCGCGCCGACAGTAGAACCAGGGGAGACCCGCAAGTGGCCACCACCAACGACCTGAAGAACGGCCTCGTGCTCAACCTCGACGGACAGCTCTGGACCGTCGTGTCGTTCCAGCATGTCAAGCCGGGCAAGGGCGGCGCGTTCGTGCGCACGACCCTGAAGAACGTGCTGTCCGGCAAGGTCGTCGACAAGACCTTCAACGCCGGCGTCAAGGTCGACACCGCCACGGTGGACAAGCGGGACATGACCTACCTGTACCCGGACGGCGCCGACTACGTGTTCATGGACGGCGACACCTACGACCAGATCCACGTGCCCGGTGAGGTCGTCGGTGACGCCGCGAAGTTCATGCTGGAGAACCAGACCGCCATGGTGGCGCTGCACGACGGCGTGCCGCTGTACGTGGAGCTGCCGACCTCGGTCGAGCTGGTGGTGCGGCACACCGACCCCGGCCTGCAGGGCGACCGGTCCACCGGCGGCACCAAGCTGGCGACGCTGGAGACCGGCGCCGAGATCCAGGTGCCGCTGTTCCTCAACACCGGCGACCGGGTCAAGGTGGACACCCGCGACGGCCGCTACCTGGGCCGCGTGAACGCGTAGATGGGAGCCCGGTCCAAGGCCCGCAAGCGCGCCGTCGATCTGCTGTTCGAGGCCGACGCCCGCGGTGTCGACGCGGTGACCCTGCTGGCCGACCGGGTGGGGTCGCCGGACGTGCCGCCTATCAACGACTACACCGTCGAGCTGGTCGAGGGCGTCACGGCACGCCGCGCGGAGATCGACAGGATGATCGCCGAGCATGCCGAGGGATGGTCGCTGCAGCGGATGCCGGCGGTGGACCGCGCGGTGCTGCGGCTCGGCACCTACGAGCTGTTCTGGGCCGCCGAGGTGCCGTCGGCGGTGGCCATCGACGAGGCCGTCGAGCTGGCCAAGTCGCTGTCCACCGACGACTCACCGCGCTTCGTCAACGGCGTGCTGGCCAAGCTCGCCACGCTGCGGCCGGACCGCTCCGGCTAGCCGCGCCGGCGCGTGGCAGAGCGGCCAGCCGGCCGGCCGCGTGGCGCCTGGGTAGCGCCTCGCGGCGTCGGCCTCCCGCCCACGCCGAATGGTGGGTTCAGTCGTCCTTGGCCGGGCGGGCCTCCGGCGGCAGCACACCCCAGTCGATGAGCTGCTCGGTGAGCTCGCCGGGGCTCATGTCGTAGATGATGGACAGCGACCGCAGGTCCTCGGCCCTGATCGAGAGCACCTTGCCGTTGTAGTCGCCGCGCTGGCTCTGGATGGCCGCGGCGTAGCGCGCCAGCGGACCGCCCTTCTCGGCCGGCAGCTGTTGCAGCCGTTCGAGGTTGATCACGATCTTGGTGGCCGGCTCTGCACCGGATGGCACCCGGCCCTCCGGAAGCAGCTCCGGCACCGGCACGCCGTAGAAGTCGGCCAGCTCGGCCAGCTTCTGTACGGTCACCGCGCGGTCGCCACGCTCATAGGAGCCGACGACCACGGCCTTCCAGCGTCCCCCCGACTTCTGTTCCACGCCGTGCAGGGACAGCCCCTGCTGTTGGCGGATGGCGCGGAGCTTGCCCCCCAGCGCCTTGGCGTAGTCGCCCATGTGGCGGTTCTCCGTTCGGTTCGCCCCGTCGGCTGCGTTGAATGGTGCCGCGGGGAGCACTCAGTATACGGAGAGTAATGCTGCGCTGCGTGACCGCGCTAGGTCAAGCGGTCGGGTGTGCTGTGACCGAGCGAGATCAAGGAACCACCCAGACGGCTGATTCCGTCATGGCTCGTGTCGTGCTGGACGGCTGCTAGCGTTACGCACTGCCCCCGTGATCCCCGGGGGTAGCGACATCCTTTAAGGCCCGTCCGGTGAGGCGGGGAAGGAGGTCGGCGGTTGCCTGCTGCGGAGCGTCGCGAGCGCGAGCTGCTGTCCAGTGCCGATGTGGCGCGCACGATCGCCCGAATGGCCCATCAGGTCATCGAGAAGACCGCTCTGTCCCCGGCCGGCGCCGGTGATCTCGTACTGCTGGGCATCCCGACCCGCGGTGCGCATCTTGCCAGCCGGCTGGCGGCGCTGGTCGCGGAGTTCGCCGGCGCGCCGGTGTGCAGCGGCGTCTTGGACGTCACGCTGTACCGGGACGACCTGCGCCGGCGGCCACACCGCCCGCTCGCCACCACCGAGCTGCCGCCAGGTGGGGTCGACGACCGGCTGGTGGTGCTGGTGGACGACGTGCTGTTCTCCGGTCGCACGGTGCGCGCCGCGCTGGACGCCCTGCGCGACCACGGCCGGCCGCGCACGGTGCAGCTGGCCGTGCTCGTCGACCGCGGCCACCGCCAGCTGCCGATCAGGGCCGACTACGTCGGCAAGAACGTGCCGACCGCGCTGGCCGAGGAGGTCGGGGTGCTGCTGTCCGAGGTGGACGGCCGCGACGGCGTGGTGCTGCGCGGCCTGGGCGGGCGGGCCGGCTGATGCGCCACCTGCTGTCCACCGCCGAGCTGAGCCGCGACGTCGCCGTCGAGCTGATGGACACCGCGGACAAGCTCAGGCAGGCGCTGCTGGGCCGGCAGGTCCGCAAGCTGCCGACGCTGCGCGGCCGCACCGTGGTCACCATGTTCTACGAGAGCTCCACGCGCACCAGGGTGTCGTTCGAGATCGCCGGCAAGTGGATGAGCGCAGACGTCGTCAACGTCACCGCCGGCGGCTCCTCGGTCGGCAAGGGCGAGTCGTTACGGGACACCGCCCTCACCCTGGCGGCGGCCGGCGCGGACTGCGTCGTGGTGCGGCACCCGGCGTCCGGGGCGGCGCACCGCATCGCCGGCTGGCTGCCGGGCGTCGCGGTGGTCAACGCCGGCGACGGCACCCACGAGCACCCGACCCAGGCCCTGCTGGACGCGGTGACCCTGCGGGAGCGCCTCGGCGGCGACCTGGACGGTCGGCGCGTCGGGATCGTCGGCGACCTGCTGCATAGCAGGGTGGCCCGCTCCAACGCGCACCTGCTGCGGCTGCTCGGCGCCGAGGTGGTGCTGATCGCGCCGCCCACGCTGGTGCCGGCCGGCATCGCCGCCTGGGCGGGCGGGGATGGGTCAGGCCCGCTGGCGGTCTCGCACGAGCTGGACGCCGAACTGCCCGCCCTGGACGCGGTGATGGTGCTGCGGGTGCAGGCCGAACGGATGGCCGGCTCGTACTTCCCGTCGGCCCGCGAGTACGCGGCCGGCTACGGGCTCGGCGAGGACCGGCTGGCGCTGCTGCCCGAGCACGCGGTGGTGCTGCACCCCGGGCCGATGGTGCGCGGCATGGAGATCGCCTCCGCGGTGGCGGACTCGCCGCGGGCCGCGATCGCCACGCAGGTGCGCAACGGGGTGCACGTGCGGATGGCCGTGCTCTACCACCTGCTCGGTGCCGCCGAGGAGGTCGCATGAGGCCGCCGGAGCCGCTGCTGCTGCGCGGCGTGCGGTGCTACGGCGACGGCGAGCCGGCCGACCTGCTGCTGCGCGACGGGGTGATCGCCGAGCTGGCGCCCGCGGTGGACGGCACCGGGGCCAGGGTGCTCGACGCCGGCGGCCTGGTGGCCCTGCCCGGGCTGGTCGACCTGCACGCGCACCTGCGGGAGCCCGGCGGCGAGGAGGCCGAGACGATCGCCACCGGCTCAGCCGCGGCCGCGCTCGGCGGCTACACCGCGGTGTTCGCCATGGCCAACACCGACCCGGTGGCCGACACCGCGGTCGTCACCGAGCACGTGTGGCGCCGCGGCCGGGAGGTCGGGCTGGCCGACGTGCACCCGGTCGGCGCGGTGACCGTCGGGTTGCGCGGCGAGCGGCTCGCCGAGCTGGGCGCGATGGCCGCCGGCGCGGCCGGGGTGCGGGTGTTCTCCGACGACGGGCGCTGCGTCGCCGACCCCCTGCTGATGCGCCGCGCGCTGGAGTACAGCACCGTGCTGGACGCCGTGATCGCGCAGCACGCCGAGGAGCCGCGGCTGACCGCCGGCGCGCAGGCGCACGAGGACGGCGTGGCCACCCGGCTCGGGCTGGCCGGCTGGCCGGCCGCCGCCGAGGAGTCGATCATCGCCAGGGACTGCCTGCTGGCGCACGCCGCCGGCGCTCGGCTGCACGTGTGCCACGCGTCCACGGCCGGCAGCGCCGACCTGATCGGCTGGTTCAAGTCGCGCGGCGTGCGCGTCAGCGCCGAGGTCACGCCGCACCACCTGCTGCTGGACCACTCGGTGCTGGCCGGCTTCGACCCGGTGCACAAGGTGAACCCGCCGCTGCGGGCGGGCAGCGACGTGGCCGCGCTGCGCCGGGCCCTGGCCACCGGGACGATCGACTGCGTGGCCACCGACCACGCCCCGCACCCCCCGCAGGACAAGGACTGCGAGTGGGCGGCGGCCCGGCCGGGCATGCTCGGGCTGCAGACCGCGCTGTCGGTGGTGGTCCTGGCCATGGTCCGGACCGGGCTGCTTGACTGGCGCGGCGTCGCCGCCGTGATGAGCGAGCGGCCGGCCGCCGTCGCCGGGCTCGCCGACCAGGGCCGGCCGCTGGAGGTCGGCGAGCCGGCCACGCTGACGCTGGTGGACCCGGATGCCAGCTGGACGGTCCGCGGCGCCCGGCTGGCGAGCCTGGCCGGCAACACGCCGTACGAGGGCATGCAACTGCCGGCCACCGTGGTCAGTACGGTGCTGCGCGGCCGGATCACCGCTCACGAGGGTGAGGTATTGACGTGAAACTGCTGCTGACGCTCGTCGTGCTTGCGGTGCTCGTGGTCGTGCTGACCACCATGGTGCGCAGCTGGCAGCACCGCTCGACGCACCGGGCGGTGGTGCTCGCGCCGTTCCCGCGGCCGCCGGTCGAGCTGGCCGGCCCGGACGGAGCCGCGCTGCTGCCCGCGGCCACCGGCGTGTACGCCGGCACGTCCATGGCCGGCGACTGGCAGGACCAGGTGGAGACCGGCGACATCGGGATGCAGACCAGCGCCACGCTGCACCTGTCCAGGGCCGGGCTGCTGTTCGACCGGGCCGCGGCGCGGCCGCTGTGGATTCCGGCCACCTCGCTGCGCGCCGTCCGCACCGGGCGGGCCATCGCCGGCCGGGCCATGAGCAACGACGGCCACCTGGTGTTCACCTGGCAGCTCGGCGGCCACCTGCTGGACACGGCCTTCCGTGGCGAGGAGGAGGTCTACCAGCAGTGGATGGAGGCGCTGCGGGAGCTGGCCGAGGGCCTGCTGCCGGGGGACCGGCCGGGCGATGACGCGCCGGGCCAGGACGCGACCGACCGGGACGCCGGCGGCGGGGCCAGGCCGTGACCGTGCCGCCACCCGCGGTGCTGGTGTGCGAGGACGGCCGCACGTTCCGTGGCGAGGCCTACGGCGCGCTCGGCCGCGCCGTCGGCGAGGCGGTGTTCGCCACCGGCATGACCGGCTACCAGGAGACCCTGACCGACCCGTCCTACCACCGGCAGATCGTCACCCAGACCGCGCCGCACATCGGCAACACCGGCTGGAACGACGAGGACGGCGAGTCCGGGCGGATCTGGGTCGCCGGCTACGTGGTGCGCGACCCCGCGCGCCGGCCGTCGTCGTGGCGCAGCACCGGCACCCTGGACGGCGAGCTCGTCCGGCAGCGGGTGGTCGGCATCGCCGGGGTGGACACCAGGGCGCTCACCAGGCACCTGCGCTCGGCCGGCGCCATGCGGGCCGGGATCTTCTCAGCGGACGCCATCGCGGCGCCGGCCGAGCTGCTCGCGCAGGTGCTGGACAGCCCGCCGATGACCGGCGCCGACCTCACCGCCGAGGTGACCACCGCGGCCGCGTACGTGGTGCCGGCCGATGGCACGCCGGAGCTCACCGTCGCTGCCCTTGACCTCGGCATCAAGGCGAGCACGCCGCGGATGCTGGCCCAGCGCGGGATCACCACGCACGTGCTGCCGGCCGCGTCCACGATCGAGGAGGTGCTGTCGGTGGCCCCCGACGGCGTCTTCCTGTCCAACGGTCCCGGCGACCCGGCCACCGCGGACCGGGTGGTCGAGCTGGTCCGGGAGCTGCTGCGCCGGCGGGTGCCGCTGTTCGGCATCTGCTTCGGCAACCAGGTGCTCGGGCGCGCACTCGGCTTCGGCACCTACAAGCTGCGCTTCGGCCACCGCGGGCTCAACCAGCCGGTGCTCGACCGGGTCAGCGGTCGGGTCGAGGTCACGGCGCACAACCACGGTTTCGCGGTCGACGCCCCGGTCGGCACCGTGGCTCGGACCCCGTTCGGACGCGCCGAGGTCAGCCACGTCTGCCTCAACGACGGCGTGGTGGAGGGGTTGCGCTGCCTGGACGTGCCGGCGTTCTCCGTGCAGTACCACCCAGAGGCGGCCGCCGGCCCGCACGACGCCGGCCACCTGTTCGGCCGCTTCCGCCACCTCATGCGCGG
>Ga0209382_10009822_pt1 | contig 11961 bp, 11 predicted proteins | sample SoiMetdeltSBSDD5_FD_187599 | JGI IMG/M metagenome (GOLD analysis project Ga0209382, IMG submission 187599) | Bulk soil microbial communities from a Populus tree surrounding site in Tennessee, USA - Soil MetaG P. deltoides SBSDD5 (SPAdes) (version 2) | ecosystem: Environmental > Terrestrial >... | reverse complement strand
AACAAAAACCTGTAGGATGTTGGATGCATGTTGGTATTTTGGATATCGAAAATGCAAAGATGTCAAAATCCTCTGGAAATGCAATTTATATCAAAGAATTATTGAAAAAATACGATGTAAATACTCTGAAACTATATTTTTACTCACATGACTACAAAAGAATATTGAATTTCAAGATCTCTGAATTAGAGAGATTTGAAGAAATGAATAATATGATTAGTAGTTTAGTTTTTGCTTCAGATTGTGGTAAAGGAATCAATGTTATAGCCTACGATACTGTAAAAGATACAAAAGAATCAGAAATCATAAAGAAATTCAGAAATTATATTGAAGATCTAGATACACCCAACGCATTAAAAGTGTTCCTAGATACAGTTCAGGATGTGGATAAAATGAATGACGCAAAAAAGATGATGGATATTTTTGGACTTAGATATTGATAAAATAGATGAGAATGAATCTTCCTTTTGTTCTATTTGGAGTAGAACTCATCAAAAAATAGATTGCGTAGAATTATTTTTAAACCCTAAACTAGGAGACGATTATTTTTTTAATAGATTGAATGTTAAAAATTCATGTAGTAATATTTCTGATATCCTAAATTCTATAAAAAGCAGTCACACCAATTACCATGATAGTCTTTATGTACACTTGATTTGCAACAATGAGAATTGTGTCAAGTTTAGCATTCCAAAATTCGGAACTATGAAAATTTTGGGGCTTGATCTTAACAAGTATGCCTTGGAAAGTGAAAGTGATCATATTGGGATTGATGTTATTGATAAAAATCTTTTATACAACTGGATAGACGTTTTTTGTAGATCATTTGACTCAGTACATATCAAAGATGAAGTAACAAACATTATTTCTAAACACTATCAAAAACTCACGTTATTGGTTGCACATCATTATTTAGATCAGGTAAAGTATCTTGTGGGATGTTGTTTATTGTATGAAAAAAAAGAGAGTATTGGACTGTACTGTTTGGGAACTATTCAACCTTTTCAAAGGAAAGGCGTGGCAAGAGAATTAATTGCAAGTGCTGTACGAATCGCAAAGAATAATGGCCATAATCTGTTGATTGTGCAGACTTTAACTAAAGAAGGATATGAAGAATTTTACAAAAAGTTAGGTTTTAGAACCATTTACAAGAAGATGTTATACTCCTTCCAAATGAGATAATTGAAATTTTATTTTATATATTAAAATTGTAGAGTAGTCACGAATTTCAGGTTGAATCTTTATATTAACATCGCTATTCAAATTTCAAGGGCTCGTAGCGCAGATCATTTCAAATTTTGAGATGAGCGCAAAATGGATAGCGCGGACGCCCCCTAAGCGTCAGGTCGAGGGTTCAAATCCCTCCGGGCCCGTAACCATATCGGTGCTTTTATGTGGGTTTCACGATTAATATGATGAATGGGCGCTTTAAAGTCCCGGCCTTGAAGACTGCGTCTATAATCCTTAAATAAAAATTAGTACATCTGAAAGTAATGAATAAAGAATTAATCATGATTGGAGCGATGATGTTGATGCTAGTTTTAACCACAGCAACAAACAATTTGAGTGCTCAAAACGTGACCACAAATGCCTCAAATGATGTTGGGAATATGACTGCCGCCAATCGTCCAGGGCAAAACGCATCAGCCGAACTTAACAAAACAGGTGAAGCTTTAGGAGAATTCGGAAATAAGACTGGCGAAGCTGCCCAAAAAATTGGTGCAGGGGCTGCAGGTGTATTTTCTAATCTAACAGGGGAGATAAAAGAAGGAATAAGTGATAATAGTAGCAATAGTAGCAAGTAAACTCAAATTATAACACTATTATTATTTGTAGTTCATAAGACTGATACCAATAAAGAGTCCTTTATTTATCCTGTTGGGTTCAGCAGAGCTTTAAGAACGAGATGAACCCATCAGTTTTTGTTTTATTTTGAAAATTATAGAAATATTAACTTTTTAAATAGACTGTAATTAGTTTATGCTCATAGGTACATGAAGTCCATTCAAACTCCCATATTTAAGATACTTTTTTGGGATACCTATATTATATTAGAAATTCATAATTCTCAATAAAATCTAACATTTGTATGATATTAAGGTAGCAATAATTTTCTATGTGAAATAGTGGGCTCTAAAATATTTTTCTTTATTTTCTAAATGCCGTTAGAAGCCTTGTTTATTTCAGGAATTCACTACTTGATACTTCTCAAGCTCGTCTCTTACCCTTTGATACAATCTATTCATGGTAACAGGTTTGTCAATTGATGAATCTATTATTCCTTCTTCCATATATTTTAGGAATAATAAATCCTCATCGAAGTTATAGGCGCTCATCAATATAGTCCTCACTTTAGGATTTGAGGTCTTTACCTTTTTCAGTAGCTCCAATCCATTCAGACCAGGCATTCTTAAATCAGCTATTACCAGGACATAGGCATCTTTGTTAGCGGCAAAGTGTTCTAGAGCAATGACAGGGTCGTTAAAAGAAACAACAGAAATGCCATCAATATTTTCAGACAAAGCGATATGAAAGAGCTCAGTAGTGTTTAAATCGTCATCTACTACACTTACAATTTTCTTGTTAGCAGCCATCTTGAGCTATGGCCTCTGCATCCAAACTTTGACATTGCTTCATGTGGTCATTTAAACAGAGCTTGAATATAATTAAGTTTTATTAATTTCAAGAGCAAGAGGGCAAACAATGTCGTTACATGATTTGCCGTGTCGATAAGTGCCATTATGGCTTTCTCGATGTCAATTAAATAGAAATAATGGCTTATTGTGTCCAAATTGCTGTTCTATCAATGGAAGGCAAATCTGTCCTAGGAAACAAAGCGATGAAACTCTAATTTTAATCAACATTTTCAATTCATTGCTCAATTAACTTACATTCTCGTATGTATTTATAAAAGTAAATGGTGCTCAAGGTTGTTTGTTGTCACAAGGAATACCCGTGATAGCAGGTATATTATTTTTGATAATTCTTGTAGGATTTTCGCCCATCTTTTTTGGCATACACGCGTCACCTGTTACAAACAATAAAGTAATCATAATAAATTTTGATGATGGTCTTAAGACTCAGTTTACTCATGCAAAACCAATTCTTGACAAATATGGCTTTAAGGCCACATTCTACGTGGTATGTAATTATGTAAACAATAAAAAAGGTTACATGACATGGCAAGAAATAGAAACTCTGAACAAAGAAGGTCATGACATAGGATCGCATACGATGAACCATGTACATTTGAGTAATTTGTCAAAAAAAGAAATCAAATATGAAGTAAGAGAGTCAAAAAAATGTCTAAATGATCACGGCATTGAAGCCACCACTTTCGCATATCCATTTAATGACGGTTCTAACGACAAAAAAGTAGTTAAAATAGTATCAAAATATTACCAGTCAGCTAGAACAGCAAATAACCCAATTACTTTTTTAAGTTGTGACGGTTTGAAAGATCTATCAATTCAGGATAACTGTAGAACATATTCGAATGTGCATCGACTCACATATGCAATAACAGGCTGGAGTCATGATTTCTCAAGAATGGTAAACTCCTACGACGACTCTGGACTGTTTGAAAGATTTATCAAAGTTGTGAACAGCCAAGATAGGTATAATGAAGATGGACAAATAAATGCCATTCCCATAATAATATATCACAGAGTTGGAGAAATGGCTCCGGTTGGCTACAATACTGATTTGAAACTATTCGAGAAAGAAATGAAATACTTACACGATAATGGCTTTACTGTGTTAACTATGGCAGATCTTGCTTACGATGACAAAGTTAATCATATATACATAAAACAATTTAAAAGTGAAGGAAGTTCAGGGAACATTGCTAGTCTTAACGAAAAGAACCCCTCCCACATTCAAACATTTTCCGGACATTGAAAAAGCAAGCAATCATGCTTCATAACGGCTGAATCAAGGAAAGCATCTTTTTGAGCATAAAAAGTGGGTCAAGAAATGATAGAATCGATTCATATACTTTTTACAAGAGATTAGGTTTTCAACAAGTTGAATTGACTTTTGGAAGGGGAATGCAAAAGTAAAAAATGAAAATCGAGAAAATTCATGACTTCCATAAATCTTAACAGTGTTATCTTTGATTCCCTACACTACAAAAGTTCGAATCACTTAATGCAATCAAATGCGCAAATGCAAAGGTAGTGAATAATCCCAACCCCATTTATAAAAGATTTATTTCCTCAGTTCCATATACGATATACTCATTTTAAATAATAAGATCAATGCCATAAATACTCCATTGATCCTGACTGAGCGATTTTATGGTAATGTGATAGAACAAAGTAACAACATCAACAATATTTTTTTTCATTGTTTACCTATGACTTGTAACCTCGTTATTTGAAGTCTGAATTATATTTGTCCTCATACTGCATTTTCAGAGCTATCGTATTAATTTTTGACCGAATATCACTGTAGCGTTCAAAGTGCAAAACAACATCCCTAAATATGATTTGGATGATATAGTAATATGGAATCACCCACTGGAATTGCCATAACAAGACCCCCCGGTATAACAGCAGGTTTGACTGCGGCTTGGGCAATTTTTGGATTATTCTTGGCCTTAGGTCATGAAGTGGGAGGGGAACCAGGTGCGTTATTTCAAATGGTTGGAGTAGCATTTGGAATAGACACATCTTACGCAGTATATGTTGGATTTCTCTTGTATATGATAACTGCCGTTATTATTGGAATTATTTACACTGCTATAACAAAGAGAGTTAAAATATTGTATATTAATTCTGTGTTAAAGGCGGTAGGCACTGGTATCTTAGCAGGAATAATAATCTGGGGAGTTCTGTTCTTGCCAATAAACTATTTGATTATGGAACCAACTTTACAAAAGTTGCTAGTAGAATCAGATCCTTCATCTTCACAATATACAATGGCAAAAAACCTCATCGAGCTTTCAAGTAACATCTTTTGGGGTTCACTGTCGCTACATATAGTGTTTGGTGGTGTAATGGGATTTTGTGCAAGGCTGGCTATGGCCGAAGGCAGTATTATACATGACTAATCGCTTTGAAAGTGCCAACAGAAGTTTAAGGATTTAACAATGTTCTAAAAGTCACTGGATCCACCTGCGCTGAACTTGCTGCCTTTTATACTTATAATATATTCTAGGTCGTTTATCCATTTCAAGAAATCCAAGTCCAATGTATGACTAACTATCATCTTAGTGCCGGTCAGATAGAAGCTAGGAGCCATTCCAGTCTTGTTAATGACGTCATCACGGATAGCTTTAGTGTCCAAGCCGGGTTTCATTATAGCCTCTACAGTGTAAATGTATTTTTTGTTTGCATTTCTATCGAATATCAAAGAAACCACTAAAAGCGGATCGACCTTTGAATACACGTGTTTTAACGCCTCATCAAGTATATTGAATTTGTTTACAACTTCTTCTACTCCACTCATCTAAAGACTTAGATGAGGAACGATCTATAAAAATAAATCCATTACAATAAAAACATAAAATGCGTTCATATCCTAAAATGCTCGCCCCTATTCGAAACGACAGTGTCTGACTTTTAAATGCAATGATAACATCTTAGTGGAAATGAAATAAATAACATTATGCGCCGAAAAATAATATCAAAAATGATTCACAAACCTCTGCTTCAAAGTCTAGTTAATTAAGAGCTACAAATTATTTTTCTGCTTTGTCGGACTCTTTAGTATCGATATTCATTAACAGATACAAAAATACAAAAAAGAACACAACTGGTGCCGTAAACGCAAATTGAATATAATTAGAAGGATATGATACCATTACTCTACTAGGAACTTAAGATTTCTGAACAAAAAGACTAACCGCAGTTATTTCTGTAGCTCTAAATTATCTTGTGTCAATTCTAGGATTATAAATGAACTACTGGATTCATTTAGAATTTTATGAAACAAAAGTACTTCATATATTAAGCTGTGTATTTACATTAGAGAATATATAGTTGAATCAAGTTAAATATGATTTGCTTATTTTATCAAGGAAGAGAACTGGTTAAATCGTGGGAAAAACAACTCATAATAAGCTTGAATCAATTGATTTAACTATTTCGATATACATAAGAACATTAAGTCATTAAGTAAATTATTGATTAGCTATGATACGCCATTAGCCACAATGTTCCTTATGTTATTGTTGATAGTAATTGGTGTGTATGTTATCTTTCTTGGTAGCAACATCTATGGCAGTCCTTCTAGTAATCAAGAATGGAAGAATTCCTTTAATCTTGAGGATTGCAAGTTGAGTCCGAATGGTTCAAACAGTTACTTCATCTTGGAACCAGGATATCAGCTTGTTCTGGAAGGCCAAGAAGATGGTGCCCAGATTCAGCTAAAAATTTCTGTTCTAAATGAGACTAAAATAGTTAATGGAACTGAAGCAAGAGTTGTAGAAGAGGTAGAAACAGAAGATGGGGAAATAGTGGAGATATCCAAGAACTGGTTTGTAGTTTGTAAACCGGTTAATGATATATTCTACCTAGGAGAAGAAGTTGACATTTATGAAGATGGCAAGATTGTAAATCATGAAGGGGCTTGGGAGGCGGGTGTCAATGATGCTACTCTTGGGATGGTCATGCCGGGGAAAGCCGTGATAGGTTTAAAATACTATCAGGAATTTGCTCCAAAAGTGGCTGAGGATAGAGCCGAAATTGTAGGTCTGGATAAAGAGATAGTTACTCCGGCAGGGAAGTTTGAAAAGGTTTTAGAAACTGAAGAAACAAACGCTCTAAAGCCAGATGAAAAAGAGTCAAAGTTTTACGCGCCGGGAGTAGGGCTCATTCAAGAGGAGACATTAAAGCTGGTCAGATATGCAAATGCTACATCAAATTAGAATGATTCCCTAGTCTTGTCTAAAAATTAGCGATAAAAAAGTCTGGGCATAAAATTTATGTCAAAAATGATTCACAAACCTATGCGCCTGGATTACGTTTAATAATGAAATGTTGTATAGATATTCCATCAAGTCCTATTTTGGGAATCACCTGGACATTGAGCTTGGTTGCTATCTTGTTACTAAATTTTGACATCTTTATGTAAATTAATTCTACCATGTTTAGAAGCTTCTTTTATTATGGTGAATTCAACTTGTTCAGCCATATTAGCCAATTTGCCTACGTCTTCACGGTAGTCCTCAAAAGATGTATGTTCCTTCTGACCGAGAAATATTTCTTTAATTTGGTAACCTGACATCGCAGCTTCAATCAGGAACCAAATATCAATTCCCCATCCATCAGGGGGACTTTTTTCCAATAGATTTTTCCATACTTCTGTTCTTGCACACACTTCACCACTTAGCGGTTGTTCAATATTTGAAAGCTCAGGAAAAAAGATATGCAACATTGGTTTTGCAATAAGCTTTGTTACCGCGGCATCTCGAGTATGTCGTTGGTAATAACCTCTTGCCATGTCGCAGTTAGTACAGCCCTCTACTAATTTATCTATCCACTCTGGAGTTAGATTCTTTATATCCGCATCAAGAAATACTATAATATCTGCATTAATCCTTATAGCTTCATTTAATCCTTTTTTCATGGCGATCCCTTTTGCAGGAAACAGTCTATCATCTTGTTGAATCACCCTCGCCCCAACTTTATTGGCTTTTTCGGCTGTTGCATCTGACGAATAAGCATCAACAACTATTACTTCGGGACTATATCGGCTTTTCTTAGCAGTTGTTATAACATGTTCAATAGTATCTTCTTCATTTTTCGCCGGAAATATTACAACAATTTTTTGGGAAGAAATTTGCTTATTCATATCACTACGCATTCCATATCCCTTAAATTTCTTCTGCTGATATTGTTATCTTATTAAGATGATAAATTTAAAATTTAATGAAGTGTTGTTCTTTTTCGAGACGATATCTGTCAAGTTTTGATACCAATGTGTTAAGGTGATTTTCAAATAAATGTATGGTGCTGTTATATACTTTATCCATAATGAAATTAAAGTCCTATGCACCTCAATTCAAGAACGATATAAGTACAAAGACCTCAAAATAAATAGTATACTGGTGGCTGTTGACGCATACTTATGCCCATACTTTTTATAGAGTTTTTTAGAACCACCTATATCTACATAAACGTCAAATTTGGAAAATTCACGAACGGAGTAAAGAAAAAGTTCCGAAATTTTTCGATAAAATTAGTCGTTATCGTCCGTCTTCATGCAAAGTAGTGCACGCAATTGTACAAGTGGAGCCTTGTTAAAGACAAATCAATACTAGTTACTAAATATTAGTGCCAAAATGTGAGCAAGTAAAATATCAATAAAAGATAGTTTTTTCGCTTGGCAATATTTACTGCAATACGTAAATATTAATTTAACACTATATTGCTGTCGATCTTGAATTCATTGTTCCAAGATTGATATTGGTAGATGACAGCTTCTAAATGGGGTTGTCATCAATCGATTCAGGGATCGATTTTTCTGAAAAAGCGGCAGCAAATCGATCAATTTTACCGCAAATTAATATATTTGGGATGTAGATAATAACAGGTGAGCTTTCAGAACATTGCATTGTGGAAGTTAGCAATAATTTTCGTTGTTGCGGGAATAGTGATAATATTAGCATTGCTGGGCTCATCTGCAAAAAATTTGTTCAGCGAATCCATAACTGAGGATGTGCCTGTAAAGCTGAAGAAAGATAAGGATTGTGTTGTTGAACCATCAGATGGTATACCTAGGGTAATCTCAAATTGCAATTATGCCGTTGGAGATAACTTGTCGGTAACCTATAAGCCCAAGCAACCAGCCATTCAAAAATATGAGTTAAAGAATTCTTCGACTTCCTAAGGTGGAAACAAGTTAGTTCTTGTCGCAGCGAAAGGATTAGGAACCACATGAAATTCCAGATCCGTTCCTCCGCGCCTAGACAAACGAACACAATGCTTCTATCATGAATAGTCTCCTTTAGGTACCAATCAGAAGCTAGCTAAAATTTACTTTAGATTCGATGCTAATTGATAAACCTGAAACTCATCTCTTATTCTTTGTCATAACTGATTAATGGTAACAGGCTTTGACATAAATGAATTTTGCTCCTATGATTGCAAATAATTTTTTCATTTTGCTATCCCTTAATTTGTAGTAATTCCAGCGTTTACCACTGAAGGAACTAGATTACGAGCATTCGATTAATTTATTATGAATACAAATGGTTTCGTGACATTACCATGCTGCCCATTCTCTGTTAGGTAATAAACAGTGGCAGTCGCTGGAGTTTTTCCAGCCTTGATTGCTTGATATATTGTCCCAGAAGCTGGACCGGCTACTGTAACCTCTTGTCCAGGGTTTAATTCGAATGGTGGTGATGTTGCGGTGCAGCCTTGGGTATGTCTTATAACCACATTATTAGACTTAAAGAAAGCAGTCAAAGGTGAATCGCAAAGGCCAGCAGGTAGCAGAATCTTGTCTGGTGAATTATTAACTACTGTTGATAATATTTCAAATTTGCTGCCAGTCTTTACATTTGCTGGCGAGGGATGAGTATCTTTTAGGTTAACTCCAGAGCCTGTTGCATTTGTGGTCGAATTGGGTTTCAAAGATTGGGAGTATGCATATCGATTTTGGTCCAATGAAAAACTGAGGATAGTAATAGTGATGAGTGTGACAAATAAGGGTAATTTGATATCCTGTTTTAGTTTGCAAAATTCCATGAAGCATTATATTTCCTGAACTATTTGTGCTTATCCCTAGCGTGTTGGGAAGTCAGATTCCATGCTTTCGAGCAGTTTTCTCTAGATTTGGAAGGTTTGTCAAAGCCAGTGACACGTTTTCTTTATATAATGACAGAGGCCATAGATATTCAGATATGCAATGTCCAAAATGTTCAACTGAAATGCTGCTAAAGCAAAAGTACGAGACATCTATTGATTACTGTCCTTCTTGCGGGGGAGTATGGTTGGATAGGGGTGAGATAGACAAGTTAATCCAAATCCAAAGTAGAAACGAAGATGAACATTATGACAAATACCATTATAGAAACGGAGACTATGATGACTATTATTATAATAATAGATATGGAAGGAGAGGATTTTTTGGTGACTTGTTTAACTTCTAAGACACCAGCGAGAATACGATTTTTTAGATGAGAGCACAATCATTAGTAACGATATATTTATTTGATAAATGTCTAGAAATTTATTTACCAATTATTTATAGTGTTATAATTATTCCTTAGCTACCCAAGAAAGTGTTTAAAGCTTAATAGCTTTCTACTAAAATCCCCATGTTAGCACTGATGTCGTCATGCATCCCTCCGGGCCCGAACTTTTGGTAGTCATGGCCGTGTTGCATCTTATAAGAGGGTTGATTCTAAATGCAGCCTCTAACGATGAATTAAAAAAAATTGGGGTAAAAGACTATTGTGAGTGCTCCACTCCAAATGCTATCTTTATTGCTGTGCGATATTCAATAATTTTCCCGCTACTTGGGTCTACCTTTGCAGTAATATCATTCACCTCAATTCCAGTAATCCCATGGATTGTCTTTCTGGCCTCGTCTATAGCAACTTGCGCAGCTTCACTCCAGCCTTTGTCAGAGCTGCCTATTATTTCAATAATCTTTGCTACATGTGTCATTTCATATATTACTCATATCAGTGTATATATAAGCCATGGCTGAAAATGAATATCAATAATTACTAACGATTAATAGCTTTTACCTCAAATAGAATTTTGTCTTGTCTCAAAAAATTCGATAATATTAAATTGATTCTCTTCTATCTAAAATATCCATCCATGGATTCAAAATATCCTAATAGAACAGGTGTTGCTATAGTTTGATACTAAAAGAAACAAGGACAAACCCCTTATCAGAATCTAGACGAATATTAATTTTGGGCAGTGGATTTGCAGGAATAGAAACACTAAAGGATTTGCAAAAGGAATTCAATAATGACAAGAATATTGAAATAGTTCTTGCAAGCAAAGATAACTTTCTTCTGTTTACGCCCATGCTCCCTGAAGTCTCCACCGGAATGGTAGAGACAAGACACATACTTACACCCGTAAGATCATTTTGTAGGAAAGCCTCATTCTTCCAGGGTGAGGTGGAATCGATAGATTTAGAGGAAAGAAAGGTCTTCTTGAAACATTCGATAGGTAGACTGTCTCAACCAGTTTCACTGCATACACACATCCTAGATTATGATTTTCTGGTCATTGCGCTGGGAAGTGAACCCAATTTCTTTGGTATGCGTGATATAGAGATTCATTCTTTTACTATGAAAGATATCGATGATGCCGTTACTTTAAGAAATCATGTGATAAACATACTTGAGCAAGCTAATCTAGAACATAACAATAGAAAACTTTGCTCTAAACTACTAACTTTTGTAGTAGTCGGAGGAGGTTTTAATGGTATTGAGACCGTTGGAGCGTTAAACGATTATGTACGAGGGACCATTATGAAATTCTACAAAAATATCTATCCACAGGATGTGAGAATTATACTTGTTGATGCAGGAAAAATGATACTAGAACAGATAGATAAGGATCTTGGTAACTATGCATTAAAAAGACTTGAGTTAAAAGGGGTTAAATTTATGCTGAACACAGAGGTTAAAAACGTAACTGCGGAGGGTATTCTGATGAAAGATGGTACTTCCATTCCATGTTATTCAGTAATCTGGACGGCAGGTGTAGCTTCTAGCAAGATGATCGCCACATTAAAGTGTGAACATGACAGAGAAAATAGAATCATAGCAAATAACTATCTTGAAATTCTAGGATATGAACGTGTTGCATATGCCATTGGAGACTGTGCATCGATTATCAATCCCAGCACTGGGAATGCATATCCTCCAACAGCACAGCACGCCATAAGACAGGGGAAGACAGCGGCAAAAAATATAATTTTTGAAATCAAGGGAAAGGGGAGGAAAGAACAATTTGACGATAAGGCCAGGGGTATGATGGC
>Ga0209382_10009821_pt1 | contig 11962 bp, 6 predicted proteins | sample SoiMetdeltSBSDD5_FD_187599 | JGI IMG/M metagenome (GOLD analysis project Ga0209382, IMG submission 187599) | Bulk soil microbial communities from a Populus tree surrounding site in Tennessee, USA - Soil MetaG P. deltoides SBSDD5 (SPAdes) (version 2) | ecosystem: Environmental > Terrestrial >... | reverse complement strand
ATACAAAATTCTCTCGTCCGCCAAGCCAAACCTCTAGTTTCTGAAGCTGATCCTGAAACACCCGAACCACCTGCGACCCGTCCAAGGTTCCGGTATTCTTATTATTCCGCTGCAGCATGGCATCTTGAGACGCGATGACCTCCTCTAAATTGCGCTTCATGAAGATGACCCTGTATTCGTGATCCTCCGGCAATTCATACAGGAGTGCATAAACCATCTTGACCGCCTTCCCATGAGCATCCGCCATCCATGAAGCGTCTTTACGCAACTGTTTTACCGGTTCAAACTCGTAGTAACCGTTGGGATTATCGATATCCGCCTTTCGAATGTTATCCGTAAGTACTGGCATCCCACCGACTTCGAGCATCCGCATCATCATGGAGGTTCCCGACCTGGGGAGTCCGGAAACGATCGTTATGAAATTGTTAGTGGACTTCGTCATCATACTTTCCAGTTTCGGTTGCGATCAGTAGCCAACTGTCACGCTTATCCCCAGCCGACGGTCCTCAGCTCTGATGCCTGAAGACCGCATTTAGTATCGGCACCGTCCTTGACCAATCGCGTTCGTGACCCTCACCGCGGCCGTGACGGCCATGGTTTTGATACCACTTTTATCGCATCCTCGCGTATTTAGAAGCCACGTACCTTCCCGTCGTGCCCGACGCCACAGTTTCGGAACCGGGGCTTTCAACGACTCCACTGACACCAATTCTATCAGCCCTCAGATCGGTTCTTTTCGTTTCTCTAGCCGCTCTTGACCTTCTTGTCTGCCTCCTCTCTTCTGATTTTGCCATTGTCTACTCCTTTCTGCTAAACTCAATCACAATTCTATCGGGGAATAAAAGGTTAGTGGGCAAATAGGCGGCCTTCCTCCGAGCGTATTTCTCGTTGAGCGGATGCTTCTTGAAGAACTTCCACATCTCCTCGGCCGCGAAGATGTCGTGGTTCACGCGCCCGACCTTCTCGGCCACTGCGGGGAGAACGTTCCCCCCCGGCCAGGTATGGCCGCCGTCCTTGAGGGTCCAGAGGACCACCTCCGCCCCTTCCCGCCCAGGTCTGTAAGTGAGCTCTTCGGCCCCTTTGACCGTTCTCCTCGCCGGGGTTTCGGGGCACGCATTGAATGCCGCCCAGGCCTTGATGACCTCCGGGACGGGTTTGAGCATAGTGACGAGCGGGACTTTTTCCTTGGGTTGACCGCCTCGATACGGCCCCAACTCGTCCTCCAGCCCCGCGAACTGCATGATGGAAATGGGCCGCGTAGGGGCGGGGAACGGCTCGTCTGGGCCGCGCTGGCCGGCGACGGCGGCAATGGCCGCGATCGGTTCCGGAAGCTGTTTGACGAGGCGAGTCACGAACTGCGCCCCGTTGGAGTAACCCGCAGCATAGATCCGCAGCGGGTCAATCGGCGCGATCCGGCCGACGTCGGCTAGCAGAGCGGACACGAATCCGACGTCGTCGACCTCGTTGGGCCGGCCGTCCTGGTAAGGCCGTCCGTCGTTCCACAGCAGCAGGCGGTCCTTGGGGAACCGCAGGCGATTCGTCCCCGCGGGATAGACCACGAGGAAGCCGTGGCGATTGGAAACTTCGTCCATGCGCGATTCGTAACGCACCGCCGCCGGATAGCTGCCCCCGCCGTGGAACACAAGCACCAGGGGATATTCCGCCTCGGATCGCTTGCCAGCAGGCACGTGCATTTCGTAGAAGCGCTCGAGACCGCCGTGGTCGATCTTCCGGCCGTAGTCTCCGGCCGGAAGACGCTCACCGGGCGGCGGCGGTTCGGACAGCCACTTCAGCGGAACGCGCACGTCTTTGCCTCCCAGCCCGATTTTCGTCTGCCCTGAGGCGAGGCGATACAGGACGAACGACGCCGCCACCGACAGCAGGAGCGCGATTAGCGCCAGGGCACGCATGAATGCACGCATGAATTCCTATTCCATGTAGCCCAGCGACTTCAGCCGCTGGTAGATCGCTTCTTCTTCGTCCTCCTCCAACAGTCCGGAGTCTTCCAGGCTCTGCTCGCCTTTCTCGGGATCCACAGTCGCGGGTCCGAAGGCTACCGGACGGGAGGCGAGAAATGAAGGCTCGAACGCCTCCTCCGGAAGCCGTCCTTCCAGATCGGAAGGGAGCGGCAACCCGAGGCTGTAGAGCAAGCACGGCGTGACGTCCAACACCGACAAGTCGGACAGCCTCTTCCCTCGCTGGATTCCCGGGCCCGAGGCAAGAAAGATTCCGTCGGGATAGTGGGTGCCCTCGATGGACGGGCGGATGAGGACGGTCGGCTGCTTGTTTTTCACCGAAATGAACCCGTGATCGCTCATCACCAAAGTCAGGTCCGGGGCTTGGCCGTTGTGCTGCCCCGGGAAGACTTCCTCTTTGAGGAGCACGTCCTTGACGATCGGCTGGCCCGTCTCAGGATGTCGGATCTCGAGCAGCTTCCGCACGAGCTCCTCGCGAAACGCCTCGTACGAGTCGCGCTGCACTCCCGGCTCCCCCGGTCGATCGGCCACGCGGATGAAAATCCCGTTCGAGGTCACCGTGCGGGCATAGGCCGTCGTGCGATCCCAATCGAGCAGGACGAAATGGCCGTCGGCCACTTTCTCCGCGCCCCGCCGCGCCGCGCCTTCGAGCGAATCGAGGTCCTGCCAGAACAGGTACCCTTGTTCCGCGAGCCAGGTATTGCACCGGAACACGAAGCTCGAGGGCCCGAAACCGTGATCGGATAAGACGAACACCCGCCCTTCGTCTCCATGGAGCTTCACGAGCTCACGGAGAAACCCGTCTAGAGCGGCGAAATACTCCAAGCATCGCCCGCGGATCCGACGGTCGTAATCTGTATGCGGCTCCGGGAAACTCTCGAGATCCACGAAGCGGTACCCCATGTGCAGGATCTTGTCCCATCCGTCGAACAGCACGGCCGTCAGATCGCAGGGCCGCTCGCGCATCAGGTATCGCGCGATCTCGAACCATTGGCGCTCGCGAGCGATGTGGAAGTCCACCCACTGCTCGTATTCTTCCGCGGGAACGCCCTGCTCGGCCTTCTTCTCCTGTTCGAAATCCCAGGCAAGCTGCTTGACGTCGAAATTCGGTATCCGTTTCAGCTCTTCCCAGAGCTCCCGGGGATGGACGTTCAAGCGCAGGTATTTCCAGGAAACGAACCCCGGCACCACGTGCCCGCGGATGCGCGGCGGCGGCGCCATCAGCGGAAAGTTGAGCGTTGTCGCCGTACGGCGATGCCGGCCCGCGATCGACCACACGGTCTCCGCGCGTATGTCGCGGAAGTTGTGGAGCGTGAAATAGTGCTGGGCATCCCGCTGTTCGGCCCAGATGAAATCGAAAATCCCGTGATTCCCTGGGCTGCGGCCGGTGATGATGGATGTCCAGGCGGGAGGCGTGAGGGGGTGCGGCGTCGACCGCAAGTTCACGCGGGCGGAGCGCTGGGCGAGCTCGCCAAGAAAGGGCATCACCCCCTGCTGCACCAGGGAGTCGAGAAGGCGGAAGGGCGCCCCGTCCAAGCCAATTAGAAGCGTGCGATCCATGACGTCTCTTGCGGGAATGCGTCGGTTATCGACCCGGTTTCCGCCGTGGGAGCCTCGGCGAGTCCCTCATCCAGCGGGCGCACTCGCTCGGCCCCGAGGGCGACCACCGTCGATGCGACACCGGGCGATGCGGCCAGCGACACCTGCAGCTCGGGTAATTCTTCGTCCTCGATCAGAAATCGAGCGTAGGGCCTGCCTTCGGCGTCGTCGAGAATCTGGATATCCGCCGGGTAGAGCGGCCCGCCCGTAAGCCCGCCGACTGCAAAGCGAACGGCGTCCTTGGCGGCCACACGCCCGGCGAGCCACTCGCGCTGCTGCTCCGGATACTCGGACAAGCGACGCCACTCCCGGAGCTCGGCCGGACTGAGGACGAGGTGCGCCAGCACTCGCTCCCAGATTCTGTCGTGAGCGGAGAGGAATTCGACCGATGGCAGGACGCACGTCGCGCGGACCGCGACGGATTCGCCCGTCTGGGCTTCCTCCGAGACTTCGCTCAGCGATTCACGCAACGGGTCGGCGAGAACTCTCTCGAAACGCTCGGGCAGGGAAAAACGCTGGTCCCACCAGCCCTGGAGGCGCATGTGCAGGTTGCCGGAGGGATCCAGAATGTCGATCTCGGATCGGACCAGCGACTCCCCGTGCAAGGCGATGCGGGCCTGACAACTCAACCGGATGCCGGGCTTCAGCGGGGGGCCGAACACGTCGAGCGCTTCGAGCCGATACGGAAAGATGTGGTACCCGGACTCCAGTGAGTCGCTGGTCCAATAGGCAATGACCTGGCCGGCGAGATCGAGCAGGATCGGATCGCACAGAAGACCGCGGCATTCGACCTCGTCGCGCAGCGCCTCATCGGGCAGGGTGCAGAGCGTCGCCACGATTCCGTCCCGACCGCATTGCTCGATGGTCTCGACCCCTTGCAGCGAGGGACCGTGGAACATGAAACCACCGTACAGGTCGCGGCCGGACCAGCCCGACGCGCGTGGCGATCGCAACTCGAACGGCTCCCTGGGCGGCCGATTGGGAAAGCTGTCGGCCAGAATCCATTCCGCCTCCACTATGGCCTCCGGTTCGGAGTCCGGATCGGCGAGATCGTCCGGGTCTCGCAGCTCCGCTCGAACCCGGATTCCCTCCTCGTCCGTCGCGACGTGCTCCGCCAGAACCTGGAGCGTCTTCTGGCCCTGGTCCAAACCAATCCACCGCCGGGCGCGGAGCTCACGCATGCCGACAAGGCGCTTGTCCGGGGCCACCAACTGGGCGCACTCAGCCAGGATCTCCATGCTGAACGTCAGCGGAACGACGGGCAAGCCAACGAGCTCGGGATCGCCCTCGGAAACGTGGCCTCCGAGCGCGTGGTCTCGCAGGAACCGATCAGCATTCAGCTCGAGGTGACAAAGCGCCGCGGCGCTTCGGCTGGGTTCCACCGAGAGAATCTCGTCCAGAAATGGAAGGGGCGGTTCGGCTTCGCCCGACGATGCGGAAGCCGGGCGGACCGCAACTCCTGCCGTCGAATGCGAGTCCAGGAACAACCGGCAGATCTCCGATTCCAACCGGGCGTGCTCACTCATGTTCTCGAAGAACTGAACCATGACCCGTGGGTCGACGGCGGGCGAGGCGAGTAACGGGGAGCGCGCCTCTGCCGCCGTAGCCGGTGACTCCGAGGAGAGCCTTGTCGGAGGCACGAGGCCTGCGGGGACGCTTACGCGTGGCATTAGATTGTTGATGACGACTTGCGATGCGGCACGATGACTCCGGTCGGGACCGCTCGGCGCGGGGTCCCGCCGATGGCGGTGAAGAATCGACGGATCCAGCTTCACGTGGTGGGCGTGGAGCAGACCGAGCATGTGCTGAAGCTGAGTGATGCCCGAGCGGTAGTGGACGTTGGCCGCGACGGCAAGGTGCGGCTGCTTCTTAAGGACGTTGTCGATGAAAGAGGTCAGGTTTGCCCGCGGGCCTACCTCCACGAACAGGCGCACGCCCCGGCGGTACATGGCGGTGATGGTCTCGCTGAAGCGCACCTTCTGACACCACTGCGCCGCCATCAGGTCTCGAATCGCATCGGGCTCGCCGGGGTAGGGCGCGGCCGTGAGACACGACCAGGTTTCGATCGAAGGGGTCCGAATCTCGAGCTCGTTCAGGTGCGAGCGCAAGCGCTCGGCGAAGGCCCCAAACAACGGCGTGTGGTAAGCCCGGTTGAACGGCAAGCGCCGGCTGAGAGCTCCGCGGTTTCGCAACAGGCCCTCGGCGGCGTCGACGTCCGCTTCCCGGCCGAACAGCACCCACTGCTGCGGGCAATTCTCCATGGCGACGTGCAGCGCGCCTTGACTCTGTCGCACGACCTCGTCGATTGCCGAGGAGTCAGTAGCGCTGACGGCGAGGAGCGACCCTTCGGGAAGCTCATCGTCGCGCCGGCATCGTTCGAAGACGCGGTTCACTCCGAGCACCAGCGCTTCGAGCTGACGTTGATCCGTGAGCGGAATCGCACCGCTCGTTACCAGGGCCGCGTAATCTCCCTGGCTGTGCCCGACGACGGCCTCGGCGGCGATCCCGCAGAGCGCCATGAACTTCGCGAGCGCGTGGCTGGCGGTGAAGACCGATTCCGCGCCCGTATCCATCGCCCACAATCGGTCCGCTTCGCTACCCGCATCGTGACTGGGAGGAAACACCGCGTGGCTCGGGAGGAACTTCCGCCCGGAATCGATGAAGACGCGATCCATCGCGTCGAAACACTCGCGGATTTCGGGGAAGTGCACGCCCAGGTCGCCGAGCATGTTGGCGTACTGCGCCCCCTCGCCGGGAAACACGAAGGCGACCCGACCATCGAGGCCCAATGGGTCGCTGAAGAAATAGATCCCTTCGTTCTCCCGGATTCGCCGGCAGGAAGGGTCGCGCAGTCGCTCGAGAGCGTAGCGGAGCTTCTTCTCGAGGTCGGAGGGGCTGCTGCAGATAATCGACAGATGGGTGCCTGGCCCGGCCGAGCGGCGGCTCAGATCGCAAGCGAGGGCGCGAAGGTCGGTATCGGTGGAATCCCCGAGCCGCTGCAAGACCTGCCCCACCTCCTCGACGAGCTCCTCGCGCGAAGAGGCTCGGAAGAGGCACAGCTCGGTCTCCCATTGGCGGTGCAGGTGGACGAAGTCCGCGTCGGTCCCTTGCGAAGCCTCTTCGAGGATGGCATGGGCATTGATACCGCCGAACCCGAAGGCGTTGACCCCCGCGCGCCGCGGGGAGGGCCCGCCGTGGACCCACGGACGCAGCGTGGAATTGACGCGCAAGGAGGCCTCGCGCAGCACAAGGTTCGGATGGGGCTCATCGCAGCCGACGGTCGGAGGCAACACGCGATGGTAGAGAGCGAGCGCCGTCTTGATGAGACCCGCCATCCCCGACGCCGTCAGCAGGTGACCGACGTTCGTCTTGACCGTGCCCAGGGCACAGGGGCCGGACGGTAGGCGGCCGGCGAAGATCTGCCTGAGGGACTGGACCTCGACATCATCCCCGAGCGGTACGCCGGTCCCGTGAGCTTCCAGAAGACCAATCGAATCCGGTGCTATGCCCGCGGCCTCATACGCGCGGCGCATTGCCAGCACCTGACCTTCGACCCGCGGCGCCAGGAGTCCCTGCTCGCGCCCGTCGCTCGAAACCCCCACGGCTTTGACCGTGGCATAGACGCGATCGCCGTCGCGCCGGGCGTCTTCGGAACGTTTGAGCACGACGACACCCAGACCTTCTCCCAACAGCGTCCCATCGGCCGACTTGTCGAAGGCGCGGAGCTCTCCTTTTCGCGAGAGGGCCTCGATCTGACTGAAAAGCATGAGCGTGGGCGGCGGGATCGATGTGTTGACCCCACCCACCACCGCCAGATCGCACTTCCCCGAGAGCAGGTCGCTCACCCCCAGGTCGATTGCCACGAGCGACGAGGCGCATGCGGCGTCCACCACGAAGTTGGCGCCCATGATGTTCAACCGGTTGGCGATGCGCCCCGCCAGGATGTTGGGAATGAGCGAGGGGATGGTCTCCGGCCGAAACGGCGGCAGCTGCGCACGCAGCGCCTCTTTCAGCCGCTTCAGCTCCTCGTCCGACAAGTCGGGACGGAGCTCCTTGACGATGTCCAGAGTCTGATCCAACACGATGCCGTGTTGAAACATATTGGTGATACCGCGATTGATGTAGGTTCCTCGCCCGATCACAACCTCGGTGCGTTCGGGATCCAGACGGTCGGGGAGGTAGCCGGCGTCGCGGAGCGCATCTGCCGCCACCCGCAGCGTGAGGAAGTGATCGGGCTCGCCGCCGTCGAGCGAGCTCGGCATGACACCGAAATCCACCGGGTCGAACCTCGCCAGGTCCCCCAGGAATCCTCCTTTGGTGCAATACGTGCGGTCGCCGGGAGTATCCGTCGGCTGAAGATACCGGCCGGCGTCCCACGAAGCGGGCGGATCGCCGATTGAACAGGTTTTGGAAACGATGTTCTCCCAGAACTGCCGCAGGTTGCCGGCGCCTGGGAAAAGGCAGGCCATGCCCACGATGGCGACGTCCCCCGCCCGACGCGCATGCGAGCCCAAAACGCCGCCCGCGGCCTGCGGCGGGTGAGACGCGTCGTTGGCGTTACTCGGGTTCATAACAGGTACGGATTTCATCGCTTCCGAACGTCGGGGCATTTCGCTCGTCACCGCCCAACTTGACGCGTGTCATCCACAGGTTGCTCGCTCCCAGGTCGGGCCCCCGCCACCGCACAGCCCCAGAGCCGCCGGACGTTCGAAACGGGAGGCCCATCATCTTCGTCTCCGCGTCCGCTGGATCGTCGACGAAATAACCGCGGCTCTCGAGATGAGGGTCAGCACGGAGGTCGGCCGTCGTGAACACGGCTCCCGCGGGGATGGCATGTCGCCGCAGAATCTCCATCGCCTCCCGGTGAGTGCGACCCCGGGTCCAGGACTCGATCGCCCGATCAATCTCGGCGTGATGTTCGCGCCTACTGGAGGTGTTCGCGAACCTCGTGTCGCTGCCCCAGGCCGGCTTGCCTATGACATCGCACAGCCGGCGCCACTCATCGTCGCTGGTCACGGTCAGGGTGACCCATTGGTCCTCCTGCGCGCAGGAGTAGCAACCTTGCGGCGCGAAGCGCCGGTGCCGGTTTCCGTCGCGCGGCGCGTGGACCCGGTTGGCGGAGTACTCCAGCAGGTGCTCGCCGATGAGCGCGAAAGTCGAGAATTCGAGCTGGGAGAAATCGATGTGCTGTCCTTCCGCCGTTCGGTCTCGATGCAGGAGTGCTGTCACGACGGCGCAAGCGCCGCCCAATCCGTTCACTACGTCCAGTTCGCGGATTCGCTGGGGCTTGCCGGTGGGCTCGTAGCCGGTCAGGACTTGAATGCCACTGACGGCCTCGAGCGCTCCTCCGTACGCCGGACGATCGGCATGGGGGCCCGTCTCGCCGTAAGCGCTCATTGAGAGCGTGATCAGATCCGGCTTGAGGCGCAAAAGGGCGGTTCGATCGAAGCCCAGACGCTTCATGACGCCCGGCCGGCAGTTGTCTACCACGACATCGGCGTGGCGCACGAGGTCGGCGAAGATCGACCGGTGCTCTGGCCGCTCGAGGTCCAAGGTGACGCTGCGCTTGTTGCGGTTCACCTGAAACCAAGCCGGCTGGTTGTTGTACGATTTGGCTTCGCGCCGACCTCCGCGGTGCATGGCCAGGCGGCGCGGGTACTCCACCAAGATCACCTCGGCGCCGTAGTCGGCGAGCAGGCGCGTGCAGTGAGGACCGGCCCAGGAGTGCGTCAGGTCGATGACGCACAGCTCCTCCAGGGAGTCACCGGTCAGAACCGAACCGTCGTCGCCTCGAGGTGCAGAGCTCGTTCCCAGGGGCGGCGTTCGCTCCCCGTCGCGGACACGTCCGTTGTGCTCGCCGAGGCGCGGGGCGCGCCCCGAAACGTAAGGTGTCGCCGACATCTTGAAGGGCGCCGAGCAGTACTCGTAGCGTCCGGCATCGGGATGCTCGATCTCGACGAAAAATTCCCTTGCCTGGTGCTGGGGACTAGTCAGCACTTCATCGAACGACGACAGCTGGCCGAAGGCCAGCCCCTTTTCGTAGGCCGCCTCGCAGGTCTCCTTTCGAGTGTGTCGATCGAGCCAGGGTTGGATTAGTGCGTGAAGTTCCTCACGATAGCGCACTCGATCGCGGAGCTCGCGGTACTTCGGATCCAGGAGCCGGGACTGCTCGAACATCTCGGCGCCTCTTCGCCACTTGCGGAAGGGTGCACCGATGACGGCGACGTACCCGTCGAGGCAGGAAAAGAGTCCCCAGGGAGCGAAAGCGTGCGACCCGCGGGTGGCAATGGAGCCGTTCCGCAGGTGCCCGGCGAGCGCCACCTCGATGAGATCGAGCGCGCTTTCGAAGATGGAGACGTCGATATGTTCCCCTTCACCAGTTCGGGCCCGCTTCCGAAGCGCCATGAGAATGGCGAGGTAGGCCGTCAGACCCGCCGTGTAGTGACAGACAGGCGTGCCCGGCCCCAGGGGCGGCAGGTGTTTTTCGCCGCTGAGATACATGGCCCCCGCCAGGGCGTACAGCTGGAGCTCCTCTGCCAGGAAATCGCGGTACGGCCCGTCCTGACCAAAATTGGAGATCGAGCAAACCACCAGACGGGGATTGAGCCTTCGGCAGGCGTCAAACGACAGGCCGAGCGCGTCCATGGTCCCGGGTGGGAAGCTCTCCACGAGTACGTCGGAGCATTGAATGAGATTCTTGAGGGGAACAGACCCATCGGCCGAACGCGGATCCAGAGTGATGCTCTCCTTGCCGGTGTTCAGCCACAGGAACGGAAGGCTCCTTTCGGCCCCCTCCTCATCGCCGACGAACGGCCCAGCGCTCCGCGCAGCGTCGCCACTTCCAGGCGGTTCGACCTTCACGACGCGAGCTCCGAAACCGGCGAGGAGCTTGGTGCAGAAGGGTCCCGCCACGCGACTAGTCATGTCCACCACCTGCACATGGTGCAGGGCCTCCCTGGTTGCACTCGTGGCCTCGTTCATGACTCAGCTCGCCGTTTCGAGGCTAAGGACGGCCCCGCCACCGCGGCGGCCTCGACCACTGGAACGACGACTCGGGCGGCAGCCGCCGTCTGGGCGTGCGACTCGACGAAAGCGCACACCTCGCGGACGAAGAGGTCTGGGCAGCTGATAGGAAAGAAATGCCCGGCGCCGGGCACGGTGACCCTGCGGCAGTCGGGGAGGAGCGCCGAAAGGGCGGCCTGCGACGGCAGCGTCGTCGATCGCTCGCCGTAGATCGCCAGGACCGGGCAAGCAACTCGCGCCAGCTTGTCGGCCGTCAATCCCGCGACGTCCACCAGATCGCGCCGCGCGCTAGTGGTATTCAGCAGCTCGAGCCAGCGCTCCGCGCTCCGCCGCCCGCCGGCGAGCCGGCTGAAGGGAATGAAGAGCGAGGTGCCCCTCAGCTTCTCCCGGGCGACCAGCGACGAGGCGAGCTGCTCGAAGAGGTGCATTCCCCAGTCGTTCACATCGTCCGATAGCTCCAGTCCGAGCTCGGCCAGGCGGGCTTTGACGCTCCCCCAGTGGGGCCAGTCGGAAGGACGCTGGACCGGCTGCAGCGCGCGAACCCGCGTGTCGGCGACCACCACCGAAGCGACACGATTGGGATGTTGCGCCGCCAGGTGCAGGGCCACGGCCCCTCCGAGGCTGTGACCCACTAGGTGCGCTCGAGGGACCTCGAGGGCGTCGAGCAGCTGGCGCAGGTCTTCGGCCAGCTCCGCAGTGGTGTAGCCGCTTGGTGGAAGTGAGCTCGATCCGTGCCCGCGCTGATCGTAGAGCGTCACACGAAACCGCCGCGCCAAGGGCAAAAGCACGTTCAGGTGCCAGAACCCGTGACTCGCAGCCATGCCGTGGATGAACACCACTTCTTCGCCACTACCCAGGCGGCGGTACGCCAGGGTGACTCCGGCAAGCTGAGCGTATTGGATGCTGGATGAATGCGACATCGCTCTCGATGGACCCTTCTAGGCCGGCCCCCGCCAGACGCCGAGGAATTCGGCCACTTCTCCCACGGTGATGTCGTCTCGATAGCGCCCGTCGATCATCAGCAGTTTCTCGAAGGGGAGCTTTCTCCGCTGGAAACGCTCCTCGATCAGGAGCGCGAACTGCACGACGTCCACGGAGTCGAATTCCAGGTCGGCCGCGAGGCGCGTGTCCGGCCCGATGCCCCCGGAGAATCCGCGGTCGCACTCGGAGGTCAAGTCGTTTAGCATCTCGACGAGACGCGCCAGAACCTGTTCCCGGTCACGGCCCACACCCTCCGGTGGAGCGGCCCCGTCCCTCAGCCGATTCATATGGCTCCTCCTGTCCATAATTCGAATCCATGATCTCCGCGAGGCGGCAAATCAGGTCGCCGCTTTGGATAGGGTCACCTCAGTCACGATTCCCTT
>Ga0209382_10009819_pt1 | contig 11962 bp, 6 predicted proteins | sample SoiMetdeltSBSDD5_FD_187599 | JGI IMG/M metagenome (GOLD analysis project Ga0209382, IMG submission 187599) | Bulk soil microbial communities from a Populus tree surrounding site in Tennessee, USA - Soil MetaG P. deltoides SBSDD5 (SPAdes) (version 2) | ecosystem: Environmental > Terrestrial >... | reverse complement strand
ACGCCTACGGGCTGGCGGCGCGGCTCGAGCAGGTCGCCGAGCATCCGCTGATGCTCAACCAGGGCACGCTGTATCCGGCGCTGGTCCGCCTCGAGCAGAAGGGCTGGATCAAGGGCGCCTGGCAGCGCACCGAGAGCAATCGCGAGGCGAAGTACTACAGCATCACGAAAGCCGGCACGCGCGCGCTCGAGAAGCAGGCCGAGCGGTGGCGCCGTCTCGCCGGTCTCGTCGACAAGCTGCTGTTGAACGAATCGTAGGGCGCGTCCTGCGGACGCGCCTGGTCCGGCCGGTCCAAGGACCGGCCCTGCGAGATCCATGCGCCGTTTCTTCCATCGACTGGTGAGTCTCTTTCGCGGTGATCGCGCCGACGCGGAGGTCGTGCGCGAGATCGCCGCGCACCTGGCGCTGCTCGAGGACGACTACCGCCGCCGCGGGATGAGCGCAGGCGACGCGCGTCTGGCGGCGCGACGGTCACTGGGCAGCGCCGCGCACGCCCAGGATCTGCATCGCGACGCTCGCACCTTTGGCTGGGTTGACGATGCCTGTCGCGACGTGGCGCACGGTCTCCGGTCGCTCAGGCGCACACCCGGCTTCACAGGCATCGCGGTGATCACGCTCGCGCTCGGTATCGGCGCCAACACGGCGATCTTCAGTGTGATCAGCGCGGTGTTGCTGCGGCCGCTGCCGTACTACGAGGCCGATCGCCTCGTCCAAGTCTTCGCGCCCCCGCCGAACATCCCTGGTGGCGCCGGCATTCCTCGGAGCGCGCGCGCGATCCTGCCGGCACATTTCGGCGTGCTTCGCTCGGGATCGCGCACGTTCTCACACGTGGCCGGATACATCGAGACCAGTGCCACGCTCACCGGCCAGGGCGACGCGGTCCGGCTCGCTGGCGTTGAGATCACGACATCGGCATTTCCAATGCTGGGCGTCGCGCCACGGCTCGGCCGTCCCTTCGACGCGATCGAGGAATCGCGAGGCTCCGACGCCGTGGTCGTCCTGAGCCACACGGCGTGGCAGCGCTACTTCAATAGCGATCCGGCGATCATCGGACGTTCATCGTCGTTTGATGGCCGCGGCCGCACGGTCGTTGGCGTCATGCCCGCCGGCTTCGCATTCCCGGACGCGCACGTGCAGTACTGGATCCCGTACGTGCCTCCCGACCCGAAAGCCGCAACTTTCTCAGTCTGACGACTGTCGCGCGGCTCCGCGAAGGGATCGCGTTGCCGGCGGCGGAGGACGAGGTCAACGCGGTCGTGCGGGCATCGGGCGCGCGCGTCGATGGACGCTTCGAAGCCGCCGGGATGCAGGACGAGCTCGTTGCCCCCGTGAAGCCGGCGCTGCTGATCCTCGCCGGCGCGGTCGGACTCGTGCTGCTCATCGCCTGCGTCAACGTCGCCAACCTGCTGCTGGCGCGCGGCGCCGCGCGCCAGCACGAGATTGCCGTGCGACGCGCCGTCGGCGCATCGCCGGGTCGGCTTTTTCGGCAGTTGCTGACCGAGAGCACGCTGTTGTCGGCGATCGGCGCCGTGGCCGGAACCGGGCTCGCTATCGTCGGGATCGACTTGTTCCAGACCCTGGCCACCAGTTTGCCAAGGCGCGATCTCGGACCTGGCGTCAGTCTGCCGCGGCTCGACGAGATTGGTGTCGATGTGCCGGTGCTGTCGTTCACCGTCGTCGTTGCGTTGCTGACGGGCGTCGTCTGCGGACTCCTCCCGGCGCTGCATCACGCTCGTGCGCGCGAGGCGGATCGTCTGCGGGAACGAGTGGCCAGTCCGCGGGTGCGCGGGGTGCTGGTGGTCGCCGAAATCGCAATGGCAATGATATTGCTCGTCGGGGGCGGCCTCTTGATTCGCAGCTTCCTGACGTTGGCCACGCAGGATCTCGGCTACGACTCGACGCGAGTCGTGACGTTCCAGGCGATGCCGACGCAGGGCTCAGGTCCGGCTGCAGGAGCGTTTGCTGACCAGCTCGTCGAACGTCTCGAGGCGTTACCGGGTGTGTCGGCGGCCGGCTATGCCAACGACCTGCCCCTGGTGTATTCGAGTTTCCGCCGCAGCGTCAATCCACAGCCTTTCGATCGCGTGCGGCCCCGTCCGCCGTTGCCCGGTCTCCACGGCGTCAGCCCGCACATGATTCAGGCGCTTGGTCTGCGCATTGTCGAAGGGCGCGCGTTCAGCAGCGGCGATGCCGCGCGCGGTGAAGCGCTCGTCACAGAAACGTTCGCTCGGAGCGGGTTCTTCGCTGGCCCCGTGATCGGCCAGCGGATTTACAGCAGCAAGTCTTCATGGGAAGTCGTCGGCATTCTCGAAGACATCAAGCAGTTCAGACTTGATCAGCGCGGCAGTTCCGAGTTCTACATCGTGGAGTTCGTGTCGCCACTGCCGGGCGGCACGTACTTCGCAATTCGCAGCGATTCGGATCCGACGGCCCTCGCCGCGTCGGTGCGGAGCATCGTCCGTCAACTCGATCCAGCAGCCGCCATGGACAACATCGCGACGATGGATCAAATCGTGTCGAACGCGATGTCGCGTCCCCGGCTCTATGCGGTGCTGCTGGGTCTGTTTGCCGGTGTCGCGATGATGCTGGCGGCGATTGGTATCTACGGCGTGCTGTCGTATCTCGTCGCGCAGCGCGCTGGTGAGATCGGCATCCGCATGGCGCTGGGCGCGCAGCAGCGGCAGGTGATATCGCTCGTGTTGAGGCAGACTGCGGCGTTGACCGTCGCGGGCGTCGTGATCGGCGTTGCCGGAGCCGCAGCGCTGAGCCGCTATCTCGAGGGGTTGCTGTTCGGAGTGACGCCGCTCGATGCAGGGACATTCGTCACAGTAGTCATGCTGTTTGGCGCCATCGCGGCGCTCGCGTCGTTCATTCCAGCTCGTCGAGCGACACGCATTGATCCACTGCTCGCGCTGCGAACCGAATGAGACGCGTGCTTCGCCGCTTCGTCTCGCTCTTCACCCATCGTCGCGACGACGCTGATCTCGCGCGCGAGATGTCATCGCACCTGGCGCTGCTCGAGGACGACTACCGCCGCCGCGGCATGACGCGTGAAGAGGCGCGTCTGGCTGCTCGCCGGGCGCTGGGCAGCGCCGCGCTCGCGCAGGATCTGCATCGTGACGCCCGCACGTTCGCGTGGATTGACGACCTCGGGCGTGACCTGCGCTATGCGACGCGGCTGCTGAGACGGGATTTGGGCTTCACCGCGGTCGCGGTGCTCACGCTGGCACTGGGCATCGGTGCCAACACCGCCATCTTCAGCGTCGTCAACGCGGTGCTCGTGCGCCCGTTGCCGTACGACGGATCGGAACGCCTCGTCAGGATTGCCGAGCACCCGGTGCCGTCAGGCGCGACGTCCGCACCACTGGCGCCACGCGTCGTGATCAGTCGACTCGAGCTCGAGGCGCTCCGGTCGGCGCGCACGCTTTCTCATGTCGGGATTTATGGTGGGCGGCCGTTCTCGATGACCGTCGTTGGGCCCGATGGACCGAATCGGCTGGCGGGCGAACGCGTCTCAGCCGAGGTGCTCTCGATGTTGCGGGTGCGCCCGGTGCTCGGACGCACTTTCGAACCACACGAAGAGAAGCCGGGATCCGACGCCGTCGTCATCCTCAGTTACGGGACCTGGCAGCAGGACTTCGCGGGCAGGACCGACATCCTTGGCCAGACGGTGTCGTTCGACGGTCGCGGCTACTCGATTGTTGGCGTGATGCCCCGCGGTTTCGAGTTTCCCCACGCACAGGCGGCGTTCTGGGTGCCGTTTGCGCCTGCCGGCCGGCCCGATCAGGATGCGGGCATCTCCATCGCACGTCTCGCGGACGATGTGACGCCGGACGCGGCCACCGCCGAAGTCGGGGCGATTCTCCCGCAAGTGCGTGCCGCACGGGCCACTGCGCAAACGGGCGCGAAGCCCCGCTACGAGCTGATTCAGCTTCGCGAGGAATTGGTGGCGCCGATTCGAGGCGCGTTGTTCGTGCTGGCAGCGGCCGTCGGGCTCGTGCTGTTGATTGCGTGCACCAATGTCGCCAGCCTGCTGCTCGCTCGATCGTCCGTTCGCGAGACGGAGATCGCTGTTCGCGTGGCGATCGGGGCAGGGCGCGGGCGTTTGATTCGCCAGGCACTGACCGAGAGCGTGACGCTGGCGCTCGCCGGCGGCATCATTGGCAGCGCGCTCGCCGTCGGACTCGTGCAACTGCTGCAGAGACTTGGCGCAGTACTGCCTCGGCGCGATCTCTACACGGGCACCGGACTCAGTCTTCCACGGCTCGAAGAGGTCGGTGTCGACGCACAGGCGTTGGTCTTCGCGATCGGCGTCTCCGTACTGACCGGCGTTCTCTTCGGCGTGATACCCGCCCTCCGACAGTCAGGCGCCGACACCGCTCCGACGCTCCGTGCAGGTACTGGAACAGCTCGCGTGCAGTCGGTGCTCGTCGTCGCCGAATTAGCGATGGCACTGATGCTGCTCGTCGGGGCCGGCCTCTTGATCCACAGCTTCGTGCGGCTTGCGAACGTGCAGGCCGGTTACGACGCCGACGGCATCATTTGGTACCAGGCGTTCGTGCCACGCGAGCGTTCCGCTGTTCAGGTGACCTCGTTTGCCGAAGGTCTGGCGGCGCAGCTGCGCACCACCCCGGGCGTGCACGCCGTGGGATATGCGCCGCAGATCCTCACCGGGAACCTGCTTCGAGAGACATCGTTGAGAGCCACGCCCGCACCTCCGGAGCGTCCGCCTTCCGTGCGCATCGACGCTCGCGTCGTCAGCCGCGACTTCCTTTCGGTGATGGGTGTGCGTGTCGTGGAGGGACGCGGCTTTCACGACGGCGACGGCGCTGGTCAGCCGCGAGTCATGCTGATCAATCGAGCGCTCGCACGTAGCGGCGGGTTCACGGGCAACCCGATCGGGCAGCGGTTCTACACGCTCGGCGATCAGCCGTGGGAAATCGTCGGCATCGTCGAGGACGTGCATCAGTTCGGTCTCGATCGCGCACCCGGACCGCAGATCTTCATCGACTTTCGACAGTCGCCCGGAGCTGCTCTCAATGGCTTGTTCTTTGCGGTGAAGACCGACTCGAGGGCGGCAGTGCCCGCGGCCGACGTTCGTCGTGTCGCCCGTCAATTCGATCCGCTGGCGGCGGTGAGTCCCGTCGCCACCATGGAGCAGCTGTTATCGAACACGATGTCGAGACGGCGGCTCTACGCCGTACTGCTCGGCGTGTTCGCCGCGGTCGCGGTCGCGCTGGCGGTGATCGGTCTCTACGGCACGATGTCGTACTCGGTTGCCCAACGCACGCGCGAGATCGGCGTGCGCATAGCGCTCGGCGCGCCGCGGCAGGCGGTGGTCGTACTCATCCTGCGGCAAAGTCTGCTCATCGCCGCTGCCGGCGTCGTGCTCGGCCTAACCGGAGCGGTGGGACTGACGCGGTATCTCAGCGGAATGTTGTTCGGGCTGACGCCGCTCGACCCGCCAACGTTCGTCGCGGTGGTCGCGCTGTTTGCCGTCATCGCGGCGCTCGCGTCGTTCATTCCGGCCCGCCGAGCGACGCGCATCGATCCACTGGTCGCACTGAGAAGCGAATGATCCGACTCCTTCGTCGAGTCATCGCGTTGTTCACGTACCGGCGCGACGAGGCCGATCTCGCGCGCGAGATGTCATCGCGGGTCGAGGTGCTCTCGACGACGACGCTCGCAGGAGTGGCACCAGCGATCGCTGGGCTCATCGCTGGATTGCCTGTCGCGTGGCTGCTGGCGCAGATGTTTCCGACGCTGTTCTTCGAGGTCGGGCCCCGCGATGTCGCCTCGTGCGTGATCGGCCCGGCCATCTTGCTGTTGGTGGCGATCGGGGCCGCGCTGGTTCCAGCGCGTCGCGCGACGCGCATCGATCCATTGGTCGCGCTGCGATCGGAGTAAATGCGCAAGGGGCCGGCTTCAGCCGGCCTTGGATTGCCTTCAGGCGGGCCGTGTCAGGGACATGAAACAGACGCTTCGCAGACTGTTGTCGTTGTTTACCGGCGCCCGTGACGAGGCCGAGCTGTCGCGCGAGATATCGTCGCACCTGGCCATGCTCGAGGCCGACTATCAGCAGCGGGGCATGAGGGCGGATGAAGCGCGATTCGCCGCGCGGCGTGCGATGGGAAGCCTCGCCCTGGCGAAGGATCTCCACCGCGACGCGCGGTCTTTCGTCTGGGTCGAAGACCTGCGCCGCGATCTACGACATGCGAGTCGCGCGCTGCGCCGTGCCCCGGGTTTCACGCTCGTGGCGGTGTTCACGCTCGGCCTTGGTATCGGCGTCAACACCGCCTTCTTCACCATCGTCAACGCGATCTGCCTACGCGGGCTGCCGATCGACGAACCCGACCGCGTGATGTACGTGTCGGGGCGTGACGCCCAGGATCGCACGCTCGGCCTGTCGTACGCCGAGTTCGACGAGTTGCGCGCGCGGACCACGGTGTTCGAGCGCGTGGCGGCCTACACGATCACCTCCCCGACGGTGAGCGACAACCGGCAGCCGCCGTCACGCGTGCTGGGCGCGTATCTGTCGGCCGGGTCGTTCGAACTGCTTGGTGACCAGCCGATGCTCGGACGCACGTTCAGTCCGGAGGAAGACAACCCTGCAAGTCCGGCCGTCGTGATCATCGGCGGCGAGCTGTGGAGTTCCCGCTACGCGTCGGATCCCAACATCATTGGTCAGACGATCACGGTCAACGGCATTCCGTCCACGGTCATCGGCGTCATGCCGCGCGGGTTCATGTTCCCGACCAACGCCGACATCTGGAGACCGATGGCCACCTTTGCGCCGTTCGTCCGGCAGTCACGCGCCGAACGACGCCTTGCGGTAGTCGCGCGCCTCGCCGACGGCAAAACGGAAGAACACGCACGCGTGGAGATGGCGTCATTCGGCACCGGGTGGGCGCGAGAGCAGTCAGGCACCAATCGCGATGTGCGGTTTACCGTGGTGCCAATCAACCAGCAACTGAACCCGAGCGTTGCACAGCGCGCCTGGATCGCGTTCATCACCGCAGGCGTGCTCGTGCTCCTCGTGGCCTGTGCCAATGTCGCGAATCTGCTGCTGATGCGCGCCGCCATGCGCGGCCGGGAGATGGCCATTCGCACGGCAATCGGCGCCCGCCGGAGCCGCGTCGTGCGTCAGTTGCTCGTGGAGAGCGCCACGCTCTCGGTGCTCGCCGCTACGTTCGGCATCTTCGTCGCATGGGCCGGGCTCCGTATGCTTGCCGCCATCGTGCCACCCGAGACGCTGCCGTACTGGATGGCGTTCACCATGGACCAGACGGTCCTGGTCGTGGTCGTCGGTGTGTGTGTCATCAGCGTCTTCTTGTGCGGACTGCCGTCGGCGCTGCATGCCTCGAGAGTCGATTTGCGCGACACGCTGACCGATAGTGGCACGACCACCGGTGCCCGGCCGGCACGACGATGGATCGCCGCGCTGCTCGCTGCAGAATTCGCCATCACGCTCGTGCTTGTCACGCTTGCTGTGACGGGCGTTCGCAGCAGTATCGAGGCTCGTCGCACCGAGTTCCGGATCGATCCCGAATCGCTCCTGACGATGTCGGTTGCGCTGGGCCCGGATCTCTATCCCTCGCCTGAGAAGCGCATGGCGTTCTTCGAGCAACTGGAACAGGCCGTGGGTTCGTCGGTTGGATCGGTGGCGTATGCGAGCGTGTTGCCCTACGGAGGCGGACAGCAGCAGCCGTTGACGGTCTTCGGACGGACGCTCGGCGACACGCCTCCGGCCGTGTCGGTGGTCTCGGCCAGCGAACGCTACTTCGATGTGCTCAGGATTCCACTCGTCAGCGGACGCGCGTTCCTCAACACCGATGGACGGCCCGGTACCGAGGCGGCGATCGTCAACGAGCGCTTCGTGCAGATGTTCCTGTCGGGACAGGAGCCAATCGGTGCACGCATCCGCGTCGGCGTGACACCCTGGCTCCAGGTCGTCGGCGTTGCCACGACCGTTCGCCAACAGGTCGTCGACCCGCAACCCGATCCGGTCGTCTTCCTGCCATTTCGCTTGTTGCCATCGTCGATCACGGCGATCGTGGTGCGAGCGGCTGGAGATCCGGCCGAACCAATCGCGATGTTGCGCCGGGAGGCCGCTCGTCTCGATTCCAATCTGCCGCTGTACCGGGTGATGTCGTTCGAGCAGGCGGTCCAGACCGCGTTCTGGAACATCCGTCTCAGCGACACGATCATCAGAAGCATCGCCATTGTCGCCTTCCTCCTCGCACTGATCGGGCTCTATGCCGTCACCGGTCACACCGTGGAGCGGTGGACGAAGGAACTGGGATTGCGGATTGCGCTTGGCGCTGGCGGCCGTCAGATTGTCTGGCTCGTGATTCGGCGCGTCCTCACGCAATTGAGCATCGGGCTTGCCGTCGGTCTCGTTGGGGCGCTGGCGTTCGATCGGCTGTTCAGCGATCCGACGACGCGGGCAGCGAGCCGCGTTCACATGATGGATCCGATCGCGTTGCTCGCGATCGTCCTGTCGATCGCGGCAGTCGCCGTCATTGCCTGTCTTGTCCCGATTCGCCGAGCGGCGCGCGTGGATCCGCTGGTGGCGTTGCGATCGGAATGAGTGTGCGCGCGTATCAACTTCCAACGCCCAACTGCCAGCTACCAACCACTCCCAACGCCCAACCGCCAATTTCAGTGTCCGATTTGGGAGTTGGGAATTGGAAGTGGTTGGGCATCGGTAGTTGGGAGTTGGGAGTTAGTCGGCAGGCTCTATTTTGAGCACCATCCCGTCGGACGCGTTCCCGCCGCTGGCGCCTTCTGTGGCAACATAGATGTAGCCGTCGGGACTCTGCTGCACGTCTCGGATGCGCACGCGCATCGGGATGAGCAGGCCTTCACGCCGCTCGGCCTGCGACGGCTGGCCGAAGGCGACGCGAATGAGTTGCTGCGTGGTGAGCGCGCCGACGAACAGGTTGTTCTTCCAGCGCGGGAACTTGTCGCCGGTGTAGAACATGATGCTCGACGGGCTGATCGAGGGCACCCAGAACATGCGCGCGTTGTCCATGCCGGTCCGCGCGAACGGCTGATCCGAGACGAGCGTGCCGGTGTAGTTGCGGCCCATCGAGACGACCGGCCAGCCGTAGTTGTGGCCGGGCTGCAGAACGTTCACTTCGTCGCCGCCCATCGGGCCGATCTCGGCCTGCCAGAGATCGCCGGTCTCGGGATTGACCGCCAGGCCGTAGCCGTTGCGGTGGCCGTAGGTGTAGATCTCCGGCTTCGCGCCAGGCTTGCCGACAAACGGGTTGTCCTTGGGCACGGTGCCGTCGTCGCGGAGACGCAGCGTCTTGCCGACGTGGTTGTCGAGCGTCTGCGACTTCATGCGCAGGCTGTTGTCGTCGGTTCCGTCCGCACGGAGCTGCTGCGCGTTGCAGCAGATGCGATCGCGATCGCCGATCGTGACGTAGAGGTTCTTGTCCTTGCCGAAGTAGATGCGTCCGGCAAGATTGCCGCCCGTCTCCCACGCCTCGGCGACGAAGATCTCCTGGATGTCGCCGAGCACGTCGCCTTTGAGGAAGCCGCGCGCGATGGCGAGCGTCGAGCCCTTCTCGCCGGTTTTCGGATACGACACGTAGACGAGATGGTTCTGCGCGAAGTCGGGATGGACGGCGACGAAGTGCAGCGTGTCGTTGCCGCCGCCGTTGGGCGCGTTGGGGTTCGGCTTGGTCGGCGACGACCACACCGGCTTCGGCGCCAGGACGCCATTGCGAATGATGCGCAGTGCGCCGTTGCGCTCGGTCACCAGGATCGTGTTCGCATCCGCGAACGCGAGACCCCACGGATGAAAGAGTCCCGTCGCCATCGTGACGACGCGAATCTTGCCGCCCTGCACGTCGAGCACCTGCGGGCTGGTATCACGCGGCGCCGTCTGTGCGGGCTGCGCCTGCTGCGGGTAGCACAACGTCGGTCCGAGGATGAGGACGGCGGCGATCCACGTGGTCGAAGAGAGTTTCATAGGTGGCGCATTATGCCATCAACGCCGCCGAGTTTTGTTGCGTCTAAGCGGCATGTCTCTGCCGCATGACGTTCGTCAGGCCGTCCGCCTGATTCGCAACGCACCGTGGTTCACGGCCGCCTCGGTCGCGGTTCTCGGTGTTGGAATCGGTGCGACCACCGCGATTTTCAGTCTGGTCGATGCGGCGCTCCTTCGCCCGCTGCCGTTCGGCGATGCTCATCAGCTGGTGATGATCTGGGAACGATCGGCGCAGAACCCGCGGAACTTCGTCGCGCTGCAGACGTTCGCCGACTGGCGCGATTCAGCGAGGACCTTGAGCGGGGTAGGCGCGACCGCGGGCTTTATCCGAATCCCGATTGCGCGAAGCGCGGAAGAACTGCCCGAATCGGTGCCGCTCGAAAGCGTCACGCCATCGTTCTTCACCGTGCTTGGAGTGACGCCGCTCGCTGGCCGGGTACCCGACGAGAGTCACATCTATTTTCCCGGTCGATCCGACGGTGGGGTGGCGATCAGCGAGCGATTGTGGCGCACCCGCTTCGCTGCCGATCCGTCGATCGTCGGACAGACCATTCGTATCGGATCACCGCCTCGTCCCGTGCCGGTCGTGGGCATCTTGCCGGCGGCCTTTCAGCCGCTGAGTACGACCGACGTCTGGGAAGTGATCAGCGTCGAGGGCGCTGCCAACGCGCGCGCGACGCGCGTGTTGCGAGTGATCGGCCGCATGAAACCGGAGACGACGCTCGATCAGGCCCGCGCCGACCTGGCCGTGATCGCGCGGAACATCGAGCAGAGCAATCCTGCCACCAACAAAGGCTGGAGTGTGACCATCGAGCCGATGCAGGCGTCGATCGTCGGGTCCGATCTGCGGACGACATCGCTCGTGCTTGGCGGTGTCGTGCTGTTCGTGCTGCTGCTCGCGTGCGCCAACATCGCCAACCTGATCCTGGCACGCGGCGTCGGCCGCACGCGCGAGCTGGCGGTGCGCGCCGCGCTCGGCGGCACCAGGTTCCGCATTGCACGACAACTGCTGACCGAATGTCTGTTCCTGGGTGTGCTTGGCGGTGTGGCTGGCGTCGCGATCGCGTCGGCACTGCTGCGCGTTGCGCCGTCGTTCATTCCTCCGGAAACCCTTCCCTCGTCTATTGTGCTGATGCTGGATTGGCGTCTCGCGATGTTTGCATCCGCGGCGACGCTCGTCACGGCACTCCTTTTCGGGTTGGCTCCCGCGTGGCACGCGGCGCGCGTGCCACTCGTCGAGGCGATGAATCTCGGCGGCCGCGGATCGTCGGATCGGATCGGCCGCGTCCGCCAGGCGCTGGTGATTGCCGAGATCGCGATCGCGCTGCTGTTGATGACCGGTGCCGGTCTGCTCGTGCGCACCCTGGTGTCCTTGAACAACGTCGACGCCGGCTACCGCGCCGACAACGTCGTCGCGATGAATATCCGATTGCCGTTTCGACGGCTCGTTACAGCGATGCCCGGCGAAATCGAAGAATACTGGCGTTCGATCGAACGCGAGGTCGCGGCGCTGCCTCAGATACGTGTCGCGTCGCTCGGTCTCGAGCTGCCGCTGTCGGGCGTCGGTATGCGTCAAACATTCGAGATCGCCGGAAGTCCCGCGACGGATCCAGCCAATCGGCCGCTCGCGCAGTACCACATCATCGGCGCGGGCTACTTCGACGCACTTGGCATTCCGCTCGTGCGCGGTCGCGCGTTCACCGACCGCGACTCCGAAACCGCGCCGGACGTCTGCATCGTCAGCGACGCCTTCGCGCGGCGATTCCTGGCCGGCCGCGAGCCGATCGGTGCCCGTGTCTCGATCGCCGTGCCCGGTGTCCGCGCCCGTGTGGCGAACCGTGAGATCGTCGGCGTCGTGCGGCAGGTGAAGACGCGGCCGGACGAGAGCTCGGACAGCGTGTATCAGATCTACGTTCCCACGGCGCAGAGCCCATGGATCATGGCGAATGTGATTGTGCGGAC
>Ga0209382_10009818_pt1 | contig 11963 bp, 11 predicted proteins | sample SoiMetdeltSBSDD5_FD_187599 | JGI IMG/M metagenome (GOLD analysis project Ga0209382, IMG submission 187599) | Bulk soil microbial communities from a Populus tree surrounding site in Tennessee, USA - Soil MetaG P. deltoides SBSDD5 (SPAdes) (version 2) | ecosystem: Environmental > Terrestrial >... | reverse complement strand
CGCACCCATTGCATGCGCCGTTCGAACTCCTGCGCGCTCGGTTCGTCGGGGTTCAGTGGATCGCGCTGCGGCAGCACGCGGTGGAAGATCAGGATCGTCAAGCGCCCGGCCCGGCCACCGGGCGACAGCAGCGTCAACGGAAGTCGCCACACGGTCAGGCGCCCCGCGCGATGTGCCGCACCGCGGCGGGGCGCGGTTTCTTCGTCGCGCCTCCGGCATAACCCGAGATGACCGACTGCACACCGCGAAGCTCGTCGAAGACCGCTTCCGTGCACCAAAAACAACCGCCGCCGAATACCGCAGTTGCCGTTTTACCGTTGCTCATTTTACCCCCGATTCTGGATGGATCAGCGCCTTCTCGATGGAGCCACGAAGCAAGAAATAGAATCGTCAGAATCCGAGCTGGACGCTAGCGAAAATATTGGCTTGCGCGCGCGAGAAGGTCAAGCCCGGAAGTTCTAAGCGCATCACGATGAAAGGTCAGGGCGATGATCCAACAAAATTGTCATGAGAAAAATATGTTTCATCTGACATAAACCCCCGCCCGAAGATTTAAGCCAAGCCGTCGTTATAGTTGCTCTTCGGCACAAAATTGAAGAAGTGCCCGGATCCCTCGATGATGCGCTGCGTGTGTGGCGTGCCGGCAGGAATGTGCACGCCCACCGGGCTCTCGACGACGACTTTTTCGTCGCGAATCTGAAACTCTATTTTCAACCCGCTAAGCTCCGCTCCAGTGCCGATCGCAATATGCTGGGTGTCGCATATGTGCCTGTGCAGATCGACGTAATTGGCCTGCGTCGGCTTCACGTTTTCGACACTGCGCACAACTGTGTAAAAGCCCGCCTCGGGTTTCAACTTGCCGTCGACGAAGACGTAACGCACGCCGGGCGCCGCATCGGTATGATATTTGATTTCCGTCGTCGGCCTCACGTCGGGCGGAAAAATATAACCGGCATACTTGGCAAATTCGCGCTCACCCTTAGACCCATCGAAAGGCTTATCTTCATGCGTGTAGCCGCGATCACGAAACAAAACCGTCACGGTACCCGCGCCTTTGGTAACCTTATATTCGTGCACCGCGCCGGTGGGAATATAGACACAGGCCGGCGCGATGATCTTGTGCGCTTTACCTTCGAAGATGATTTGTCCTTCGAGGCCGGTGAGATCCGCATGATTGCCGATAAAGTAATAGAATTCGTCTGTGTTGTGACAGTGCGGCACCTGATAGTCCGGCACCGGCGACGGCAAATCCTTCGCTTCGTGAATCGCCACGTAAATATTCGCTTCAGGGTGCGAATCGCGGTTGATAAAAACATGGCGCTTGACCGGCAAGGCGCTCAACGGTCGCAGCGGCCGCTTCTCTTCGTGCTTGCCGCCGAGAACCCCCGGCCGCGCTTTAACGATATATTTCGATAGCTCCATGTGTCGCTCCGTTCTTCTTGCCTATTTGCCGGCGTTCGTCGAAAAATGAGACTAAACGAATGAACTACCTACAGCCAGCTGCGGCGATTTAAATGCGACGTTTATTCGCCTAAAACTTTCTTCATGCGCTCGACGATATCCGGCGACTGGTGGATCACTTCTTTGGCTAACGCTTCGAGCTTTTCGCCGCTCACCGGATTTAGCTCCCATTGTCTCTTGTTCGCTTCCGCGACAAACTCGGGATCCTTGAGCATTTTGCTATAGGCGTCGCGCAGAATCTTCACGCGCTCGGCAGGGATGGCCGGCGTGGCCAAAATCGGCCGGCCAAATGCCCCCGGGCCCAGCACCACGCGCGCCAAGCGTTTCATCGCCTCTGCGGCTTTTTCCTGTTCCATCAATTCCCAGATCGTCGGCGTGTCCCGCAAGCGATGATTTCGCTTATCGCCGGTTTGGACCAGAAACCGAACGTAGCCGTTCTTCGCCCAACTCTTGCCCGGCTCGCGACCGAAAAACGCGCTGATCGTCGTGCCCCGACATTGAACCTCATTTTTTTCTACGGCTAGGTCGACATCGGCAGCGCCCGGATAGCCGGTGACCATACTGAGCTTAAAGCCAAAAACTTCCTCTAACAACTTTGGGATGTAGTATCCCGTGCTGCCGACTCCCGACGCGCCGCAGCGCGGCGGATCGGTGGCTTTGCGTAAATCGAAAAGCGTTTTGTAAGGCAGCTCCGACTTGATGAAGAACAGTTCGTCATTTTCTTCCGGCGTGCCGATCCAGGTGAACTTTGCCCAGTCGAATTGCACTTCTTTGCGTCCGAGCAGCTGCGCGAAATAAATCGGCGCCGTGACGGCTCCGAGAGTCAGCCCGTCAGGTTTGGCGACGCTGTAGACATAATTGGCCGCGGTCATCGATCCGCCGCCCGGCATATTTTGCACGATGACTTCGGGTTTGCCGAGTATTTGCTTAGGCAGATGTTGCGCGACTACGCGCGCGTAGAGATCGCTCGCCGCGCCTGCCGAAGCGCCGACGACGATCTTGATCTGTTTGCCCTGATAAAAGTCGCTCTGCGCCTCGAGCCGGGATGCAAGCAAAATGACCGAGCAAACGACGACCCGATAAAAACGCATCTCACGACCTCCCCTTCCGCTTGGAGAAATAGCGAGCTTCCAACTGGGTGAGCTCACTCATGCCCGTGGCGTCCCAGGGCAATGCCTCGCCGCCGCTGAACGGCGTATGCGGATTGGCGTCGAGAAATTCGTACCACGCGCGCATGTCCTTTTTCTTGAACGATTCGAGGAAACGCCATGCCGCCGTCTTTAGCACTTGATCGGGAAGAAAAGTGTACCACGCGGCATTCAATCCGAGCTCGCGGTGCTCTGCCAATGTCAGAGCCCGCGGCAGCTGGCCTTTCATCGCGGAAAACGGCCCTTTGACGACTTTACGGCTGCGTTGGATCTCATTGACGGAATGCGGCGCTTCGAACTGCACCCAATCCGCGCATCCAGCGGTTTCATAGAGACGCAGACGCTTCAGCGTTTCCGCCATACCGCCATTCACGGCGTTTCGCGCGTAGCACTGCGCCATGATCACGAAGTTTTTGTCGATCTCGTTTTTCGCGTCCACAGCGGCCTGGTAGCGCGTCACCGCTTCGTCGCTTGAGACGATCGAAATACCCGCCGACATGGTGCGGCGTTTTTGTTCCAGCGGCTGATCGTCCAGCCGCAGGCCGGCGAGTCCGGCTTCGATGCACTCTTGCACGAGCCGGCGCACCGCCATGATACCGCCGTGCCCCGTGTCGCCGTCGAGAATCACGGGGATTTTCACGCTGCGCGCGATCCATTTCGCAAATCCAACGCATTCCGTCATCGATAGCACGCCAAGATCCGGCAGGCCGGTGTAATTACCGCCGGTGATGCTCGTGCCGACGAAACACGCCTCGACACCGTTGGCTTCCATGATTTTCGCATGGAACGCGTTGGGCGCGCCTAAGACCGCGAGGACTTTGCCGGGCCGCTGCAGTAATTTCTTGAGCTTGAGCCCTGCGCTTGCTCGGTTCATGCAGCGTACCGCCGATAATAGCGCGCCGCGTTGTCCCACAGCAGCTTACGCAGGTCCTCTTGCTTTAACTGCCAATTGAGAACCGTTTCGACAGAGACCGGGAACCAACTTTCGCCATGAGGATAGTCCGAACCAAACATGAGTATGTCCGAGCCGAGTAGATCGATCACGCTCTGGGTGATTGCGGCGCCTTCGGAAACCTCGATGCTCTGGAAATAGCGCCCGCCGGTCACGTACTCGCGGATGGTTTGTTTGAGCAGCGGCAGCGCCTCCGGGCAGAGTTTTGTGTGCTCTTCGAGCCGATTGACCCACGCGGGCAACCAGCCGTGACCCGCCTCCAATGTTCCGACGCGAATGTTCGGGTAACGATCCATGATGCCGGCGCCGATGATCGACGCCATGTTGCGCTGGCCGCACCACGGGTGGGCCGCCGATCTTTGCAGCCAGAGATTGTCCCACGAGTCGAGCCCGCCGGGCGCGTAGGGCGGCATCACGGTGAAGGTATGGAGGGCGATGGACAAATCATTGTCGGCAGCCGTCTTCCAGATCGGTTCAAGGTCGGGGTGATCCAGCGGAAATTGATACGGCGCGTAGACGAAAACCGCCAACGGCCAGGATTCCTTGGCTGCGCGCTGGAGTTCGGCGAGAGAACTTTTAACGTCGCGGGCGGCGACCACGATCACGCCCTTTAAACGCTCCGGGAAAGCCGCACAGTAATCCGCAATCCAACGGTGGTAAGCTTCGTATACGCTAGTTTCCAAACCAACGTCATCAATCGTCGTCCAGCAGCCGAACCAACCCGACGGCAGCATTAGATTGACGTCGACTCCTTCCAGATCCATGTCCGCGATGCGCACCGTCGGATCGCGTTCGCAAAGCGGATTGGGGTTGCCGTGCTGATGACGCTTGTAGCCGCTCATGTATTCCTTGCTTTGGGGAGCTGCTTCGCCGGCGAGCCCCAAGCGACGCTTGTACTTGCGCTCTCCCATTAAATAGGTGACGGCGCCTTCTTTGTTGCGGGTTTTGTATTTTTCGTAATGCGCCAATTTGTCGCGCGTCGATGCTGACATGTACGGTTCCAGGAGATCGGCGTCGGGCCGAACATGGGTGTCGGCATCGAAGATTTTGTAACCGTTGCGCGCCATGGGTGCCTCCTTATTGCCGCTCAAATAGCACAGTGGGGAGCCGATCACTAGCTACAAAGCATCGATGCGGCAACCGTTCGTGGCCGGAATTGTTGACTTCCACCTATGAACATGATTTTTCTCTAGTTTCCGAAAAGAGTTTAGGAGGACCCTTATGGCCAAGATGTTAATCGCCGGCGAACCGGCGGATTCCGAGAGCGGACAAACTACCGAAGTCCGCAACCCAGCTACCGGAGAAGTCGTCGACAACGTACCCAAAGGAACGATCACAGATATTCGCCGCGCCATCGACGCGGCGCAGGCGGCGCTCAAGAAGTGGTCCGCCATGGCGCCGTCCAAGCGGGGCGCGATTCTGCTCGCGGCCGGCCATACCATTCTTCAACAAGAAAAAGAACTTGCCACCCTGCTGACCAAGGAGCAGGGCAAGCCGATGCGCGAATCGATTTTGGAAATTCGCCGCTTCGTGCACACCCTCGATCACTACGGCGGCATGGCGAAGACCATGCGGACTTCCGCGGTGATGCTTGACACCGGTCGCCACGGCATCGTCCTGCGAAAGCCTTTGGGAGTCTGCGGCTCCATCGTACCGTGGAACTTCCCCGTTTCGCTGATGGGCAACAAACTCGGCCCGGCGCTGCTCGCTGGCAACACAGTAGTGGTCAAGCCGGCAGGCACGACGCCGCTGACCGATCTGCGCACCTGCGAGATCATCGACAAGGCGATTCAAGACGCCGGCGGTCCCAAAGGCGTTTTGAACGTCGTTACCGGCCCCGGCAGCGTGGTCGGCGAAGAGTTGCTGGTGAATCCCACAGTGCGAAAAATCGGCTTTACCGGCGCCACTGACACCGGCCGGCGTGTCATGCAGTCCGCCGCCAAAGACTTCAAGCACGTGACCTTGGAACTGGGCGGCAGCGATCCGATGATCGTTTGCGATGACGCCGATATCGACCGCGCGGTCAGCGCCGCTTCGGTGGGCCGCTTTTTCAACTGCGGACAAGCCTGCTTAGCGGTCAAACGGCTCTATCTTTTCGAAAACATCGCCGACGCCTTCATGACAAAACTCGTCGATAAAGCGAAAAAGATCAGTGTCGGCAATGGTCTCAAACCCGGTGTGCTGATGGGACCGCTCCACACCAAGGAACAACGTCAGGAAGTCGAAGAACAGGTCGAAGACGCAGTGAAGCGCGGCGCCAAAGTTATCTTCGGCGGCCAGCGCCCAAAGAGCGACGACTATGACAAAGGTTTTTATCTGCAGCCAACCTTAGTCGCGGACGTCGACCCGGCGTCGCGCATGATTCAAGAAGAGGTCTTCGGTCCGGCGCTGCCGATCGTGCGCGTGAAGAACTTGGAGCAAGCGATCGAGCAAGCGAACGGCTCGATCTTCGGCCTCGGCTCCTCGATCTGGACGCGCGATATCAACCGCGCCATGTATGGCGCCGAAAATATCGAAGCCGGCTATACCTGGGTTAACTCGGCGCAGATTATCTACGACGAGCTGCCTTTCGGCGGCGTGAAGCAGAGCGGTCTTGGCAAAGAACATGGCGACGAAGCGATCGAGCACTACACCGATTCGAAATCGGTCGTCATCGCTACGGAGACTCACTCCGAGATCGTTGGAGGAGAATAACCGAAGATGAAAGATCGAGGATTGAGGATCGCCATTCTCGTTCTTCTATTCTTAATCCTCGACCGGTCCGCGATTCTATGAATCTCGACCTTCCTGATATCTACAACGCCGCCACGACCTTCGTCGACGAAAATATCGCGCAAGGTCGCGGCGGCAAAATCGCCATTTACTACCAAGATCAAACCATCACCTACCAAGAAGTCTTCGAAAAAGTTAACCGCGCCGGCAACGCATTCAAAGATCTCGGCATAGAGATCGAAAACCGCGTGCTGGTCATCCTGCCGGATTCGCCGGAGTTCGCCTATAGCTTTTTCGGCGCCATTAAAATCGGCGCGGTCGCGATCCCGACCAATCCTTGGATGTTCGCCAAAGATTATGAGTATCTGATCAACGACAGCCGGGCGCGAGCGATCGTCGTGCACGAATCTACTCTGCCCGAGGTCGAAAAGATCTGGGACCGCACGCCGTTTCTGAAGCACGTCGTCGTCGTCGGCAAACCGAAGGGCAAAGCGCTTTCTTTCGAGAGTTTGACTGCCAGAGCGTCGGACCAGCTCGAAGCCGCCAAGACCACTCGCGACGACGTCTGTTTCTGGGGTTATACCTCGGGCAGCACGGGCAATCCGAAAGGCGCGGTTCATCTGCAGCACGACATGATCACGATCAGCGATCTGTTCGTCAAGCCGGTGCTGAAGATGAACGAAAACGATCTGTGCTTCTCGGCATCGAAGATGTTTTTCTCCTATGGACTGGGAAATTCCCTCTATTTTCCTTTTCGCTTCGGCGCATCCACGGTGCTCTGGCCGGAGAAACCCGATCCGGAGAAAATTCTTCAGGTTATCGACAAGTACAAACCGACTTTCTTTTTCTCCGTACCGACTCTCTTCGCGCGTTTCCTGCGCATCGAAAAGAAATACGACTTGAGCTCGCTGAGGGTCTGTCTATCATCCGGCGAACCCTTGCCACCGGTGCTGTTTCATCAATGGAAGGATCGCACCGGGCTGGAATTGTTAGACGTGGTCGGCTCCACAGAAGCAACCCACGACTTTCTAGCCAATCGCCCAGGCCGTGCCAAAGCCGGCAGCAGCGGCGAAGTAACGCCGGCATTCGAGGCCAAGATCGTCGATGACAATGGGCGGGAGGTGCCGATCGGCGAAGTCGGCAATCTCATGGTCAAAGGTGATGCCAACGCGCCCTATTATTGGAACAAGCACGAGCAAACCAAACGCATGATGCAAGGCGAGTGGCTCAAGACCGGCGATACTTATTATTGCGACGGTGAAGGTTACTACTGGTACTGCGGCCGCTCCGACGACATGATGAAGGTCGGCGGCCTCTGGGTCTCGCCGATTGAAATCGAAAATACCCTGATGGAACATCCGGCCGTGCTCGAGTCCGGCGTGATCGGCGACACCGACGCCGACGGCCTGCTGAAACCTAAAGCGTTCGTTTTGCTCAAGAGCGAATTCAAGCCCAGCGACGCACTCAGACTCGAACTGCAAAATCATGTGAAGAGCAAGTTGGCACCTTATAAATATCCCCGTTGGGTCGAGTTCGTCGACGACCTGCCCAAGACCGTCACAGGCAAGATTCAAAGATTCCGTTTACGAAGCAAAAACTGAGGATCGAGAATAGAAGATCGCGATCTTCCATCCTCAATCTTCCATCCTCGACCATTTCAAGGAGCAATCATGGCCGCGAACATCAAAGAGATGAAAGAAAAGGTCGCCTACTCCTGCAACATTCTGGCGCATGAAGGACACTGGGATAACATCTTAGGCCACGTTTCGGTGCGAATTCCGGGGCAGAATAAGATTCTCATGAAGCCGCACAGCTTCGGCTTCGAAGAGATCCGCCCGCAGCATATCATCGTCGTCGACATCGGCACGGGCAAAAAACTCGAAGGCAAGTACGAGCGCCATTCCGAAGTTTTCATTCACACGGAAATCATGAAGGCGCGGCCGGATGTGAATTGCGTGGTCCATTCGCATCCGCCCTACGCCACCGCCTTCGGCGCGCTCGGCCAACGGCTGCGACCGATCAGTCACGAAGGCAATATTTTCTACGACGGCTTGCCGACGTTCGATTATACAACGGCACTGATTCGAACGCCGGAATTGGGGGTCGAAGTCGCCAAGAGCCTTGGCCAATGTCGCGGCGTGCTGATGAAAAACCACGGCTCGACGGTGGTCGGCGAGACGATCGAAGTCGCCACGCTCTACGCGATATTCCTGGAAAAAGCCGCGCGCATTCAACTGATGGCGACCGCTTCGGGCGATCCATCATGGACGAGCGACGAAGAAGCCGCCGTCAAATACGAACAAATCTATACGCCGCACCGACTCGAATCCATGTGGCAGTATTTCGTCCGTCGCGCCAAGAAATTTCGCAAGTCGAGTTAGCGCTCGAAACGCTGGGCGAAACAGCTGAGCGCCGAGTCCCTCTATCGGGGAAGCGAGCCAATCAGAGACGCCATGGCGCACAAATATCGCGACCTCAATAATTTTCGGGTGATTGACACTCTCACCGTTAACACGTAGAGTGGAGTTCCTAGTTCAGTAATGGGCCTTCTGAAAGAGGATGACACAAACGTTGAAGGCCTCTAATCCGTCTCTCTCCTTGCGAACGATACCTAACGGACAAACCGACCAGAGCGTGGTTTCAGTAATTTGACTAGCCCATGTTCTGCCGACTGGCAGTCTACTTCTCAGGGTCACAGACATCAATTCTCTCATAGGAGGAGAACATGGGTAATAAATTATATGTTGGCGGTTTGCCTTATTCGGTAACCGACGGGCGACTGCAGGAAATTTTTTCGGCGCACGGCGCCGTCGAATCGGCCAGGGTGATCTCGGATAAGTTCACGGGACAATCGCGGGGCTTTGGCTTCGTCGAGATGGGAACGGGCGGCGAAGCGCAAAAAGCGATCGACTCGCTGAACGGCACCCAACTCGATGGGCGCACGCTGACCGTTAACGAAGCCAAGCCGATGGCGCGGCGCGATAACGGCGATGGCGGCGGCCGCGACAGCGGGCGCAATCGCTGGTAGTCTTTTCGTTAGCTAGCTAATCATCTAGGGGCAACAGGTCGGGTTGCCTCTTTTTGCTTGCACTTCAGCTCCGGCTCGATGGCGGCGTTCCAGAAGTAAGGATTTATTTCCGCACTTCCCGCGCGCTGGAACAATTTGTCTTTCACGGTTCTCTCAGGCCCCGAGGACATCCGGTAACCTCGGCAGCTTCTTATTGGGGCCGCAAACTAGGAGGTTCTATGACCGAGCAAGAATCGGTTAAACAGAGCGCAGATTTACTAAGAAGAATCATTCGCAGCATCGACAAAAGGCTCGAGTACAATTTCCTCGACCCGACTCAGGAAGGCCGGTTCTCTCTTCGATTGTCGACACGCGGACGGGAAAGAGTGGTTTCCCTGCTGACGAACGACTTGCGACTGGCCGTTCGAGATAACGTGTCCAAAAATCTGATCCGCCAAAAGATCAAAAGTGCGCGCGATCATTTGTTATCCAATTATGTCGTCGACGTCATGGGGAAAAGGATTGCCAAGATGCTGAAACAATCCGCCGGCGCGCCAGGCGAGACCAAGCCGTCCTTTTACTATAGACGCCCTCAGGGACGAAGGTAAGAACTCTATCTGTTGGTCGTCTTGCGCCGTTATAGCGCTTCCGACAATACGCGATCCGGCTCGCCGTATTTACCCGCCAACTGGCGCACCTCCGGATCATCTAAAGCTTTGAGGCGCCCGCGCTCGATGATCACTGTTCCATTAGCCCGAACAGTAGTTTGAAAAATAATCGCATCGACGTGAATGCGTTTTTTCTGATGCCCGCCGCCAAAACCCCAATGGACAGCGCCGGCGTGATTTGCTCCGTGATATCCCCGCTCACCGCGAAAGGTCGGCACTTTCGGATTGTGGCCGACGCCGATTTCACGGAGTTGGCAAACATTATCTAGATCGTCTTCGATCACCCGGCGAAACATTTCGGCTTCTTTGCCTCCTTCAATGGAGACGATCCGGCCTTGTTTCATTTGGCAGGTCACAGGCTCCTGATAGGCTGAATCGCCCGACCAGCCGCGATAAACACCTGGCGCAAGCGTCAAGGCGTCGAGACGAATGGTCCCTTCGCTCGTCGCGTTGTGCGGCTCGGACGGGCTCAACACATTGGGCCCATGTCCCACCGGCAGATGGCTGACGAAGCCCGGTTTGTTGGCGACGATCTGGCCGGAGTAGCGCGGGTCCTGGGCAAATTTCTCCTCGATATTTTCTTTGGTGAGCGTGACGCGAAAGTCTGTTCCTTTGGTATCGGTGATATGCACGTCGACGTCTTTGCCGCAGCGAAACACATCCCATGTTTTTGGGTATAAGGCAGAGAGGACATCCAGGGGAAATCGCACCGCCTCATCCGAGAGCAGGGCAGCCGTGCGGCAATGCGGAAATCCGACGCAGCGAATGCCGCGCTCTTGACGCAGAGCTTTGATGACTAAAGAGTTCGCCATCTCCCAAGAAAAATAAAGCACATTCGCCGTCTTAATGGCTTCGACAAATTCGTCCGGCGGACCGTAACCTCGACCGCGCTCCACCATGCATAAGAAGGGAGTGGCGCCGATCTCGGCGGCGGCAGTGAAAAAAGCGTGAATGACCTCGGATTCGACGCGGAGATCGCAAATAAAACCGACGCGCTCCCCCTTGCTGACCGCGCCCACTCTCAAAGCGGCGCGCGCGCCCTCCAAAACCGCCATCGCTTGTAAAAAGTTGGATGACATTCGCGTTCTCCCTTCAGTGCTGGACCCTGTTGAACGAGAAAGATTCGACTCGTGAACGATTTTTAATTATACCTAGATCAGCGACGCGAAGCCGTCAACGGGACGCCACAAAATTACCTTGACTTGCTCTAGTAGTATCCCTATTAAAGTTGAAATTCCCGATGAACTGCGGTGATCATGATTAAGAAAATTTTGCTGTTCGCGCTCCTGTCGCAGCCGCTTTACGTCGCGGCCACACACGGCGCCGATAGTCGATATTCGATTCATACCTCGGGTCTCAACAGCAGTGTATACGTGAATATGCTTTACTTCGCCAATTTGGTGAACCAGTACGCGACGGATTTCACGCTGATCACGCTGCCGTCGGAGGGCGGTCCGAGCAATATGATTTCCGTCAATGACGGACACGCTTCCTTCGGCACCAGCACCGCGGAATCAGTCAAAGAAGCTTATGAGGGGACAGGCGAGTTTCAAGGGCGAGCACAGAGACGAATTCGCCACGTGGCGAGCTTCGGTTTTAGTCTCATGTTCATCTATGCGCATCCCGACTCCAACATTCAATCGATCGCCGATCTCAAAGGGCGAAAAATCGTCTACGGCGGCGGCACCGGTTCGGCGCTTCTGGGCAAGCAGATTCTTGATGTCTACGGCATTACCTCAGACGTAACAACGGTAAGAGGCGACACGGATAAGGCGCGCGGCGCGCTCGAAAAAAAGGAAATCGACGCTGTTTTCAGCATCGCCCGTCTGCCGGTACCCGCTTATAGCGAGATGGTCAAACGGCAAACGCTGAAGATCATCCCGCTGGATTCGGCGAGGATTCAAGAGCTGCAAAAGCGCTCGCCGCTTTATCTCGACGTCGATATCAAGACTTACTATCCGGACTATCCGCGATCCGCGCGAGCGCTGGGTTTGCCGGGACCGCTGGTAGCGCGC
>Ga0209382_10009815_pt1 | contig 11964 bp, 13 predicted proteins | sample SoiMetdeltSBSDD5_FD_187599 | JGI IMG/M metagenome (GOLD analysis project Ga0209382, IMG submission 187599) | Bulk soil microbial communities from a Populus tree surrounding site in Tennessee, USA - Soil MetaG P. deltoides SBSDD5 (SPAdes) (version 2) | ecosystem: Environmental > Terrestrial >... | reverse complement strand
AAACTGCTTACAAACTTATAGTTGCAAACGAAGACAACTACGCTCTGGCGGCTTAATCCCGCCTAACCTCCGCCTGGTATGTGCTTGTGCATCCAGAATCGGGGGACGCGCTCACAAGCTCGCGACGTCGGTGTGCTCCAGGCCGGCTCGCTAAAACGCTCTGTAGCTGGCCGTGCGTCTTCCCTGCCCTTCGGGTAGCGCATGGCGAGAATCAAAGAATGGGCTAAGCATGTAGTGTCTTGTGGCGTAGTGCTTACGGACGCGGGTTCGATTCCCGCCGCCTCCACCAATACCGCCCCTTCAGCCCGACGGCTGAAGGGGCTTCTTATTGGCTTCTCTTATTGGAACAGTCCCTTCGACTTGCCCTGGCGCAGCACGCCGACGACCACACCTTCGATGATGAGCGACTGTTCTTTCAGGTCGACGCGGATCGGCTCGAACTCTTCGTTCTCGGGCAACAGCCACACGACTTTGCCGTCCTGCTTGTAGCGCTTGACGGTCACTTCGTTGTCCAGGCGCGCGACGACGATCTGGCGGCTGCGGACTTCCGGCGTGCGATGCACGGCGACCAGGTCGCCGTCGAGGATGCCGATGTCCTTCATGCTCATGCCGCGCACCTTCAATAGATAGTGCGCCTTCGGCTGGAAGATCTTCGGATCGATCTGGTAGCGGCCCTCGATGTGCTCCTCCGCGAGCATGGGCCTGCCGGCTGCAACTCGACCAATCAGCGGCAGGCCCATTTGCTCACGAAGAGAGTCTTTCAGCTGGATGCCGCGTGAGGCGCCCGGCAACAGGTCCAGCACGCCCTTGCGCTGCAGTGCCCGCAGGTGCTCCTCCGCCGCGTTCGGCGACTTGAAGCCCATCGCCGCGGCGATTTCCGCGCGCGTCGGCGGCATGCCGTTATCGATGATCGAGTCCTGAATCATCTTGAGGATCTGGCGTTGGCGCGGCGTGAGCTCGGACATCTGGCCCTCTGGCTTGGCGACTGTACGGATAATCAGTTTTGTTCTTATATACAGAAACGCCCGCGGACACAACCCGAGAATGTGAAGCGGATCACACCGGGCCGGGTTTGACAGAAGCGTAGGCGTTTACACCGTCCGTCCAGGCCGCCCTGCCGCTGGTCGGGGCCGTCTGGACCGACAGGCGGCCCTGCCTATAGTTCGCGCCCCATGAGACGCACCAAAGCAGTCCGTGCCGGCCAGGCCGGCTTCACGCTCCACGAGCTGATGCTCGTGCTCGCGATCGTGGGCGTGGGTGTCGCACTGGCGATCCCCAACATGCGCGAGTTCCTGTGGAACAACCGTCTGACGGGTGCTGCCAACGACATGCTGACCGCGGTACACCGCGCGCGCAGCGAATCGGTGAAGCGGCACGCGCAGACCATCATGTGCTTCAGCGCCGACCCTGAGGCCGCGCAGCCGCCGTGCAACGGCAACGGCACGCAGGGCTGGGTCATCTTCGTGGACACGGACGCCGACGGCGTGAAAGACCCCGACCCCCTCGATGAAGTCGTGCTGCGTCACGGTGCCATACCGAACACGCTGAGCCTCAAATCGACGCCCGCCGGCAACGCGGGCTACCTCGCTTTCAACTCGGCCGGGTTCGCTCGCGATATCGCGTTGGGCACGGATCTGGCCGGAGTCGTTCTTTGCGACTCGCGCGGCAACAAAGCCGCTCCGACCCCGGCCGGTGCCACCGCGACGTATTCGACCGCCCGCGGCGTGTCGATTTCCGTCACTGGCCGACCGAAGGTGACACGCATCCAGAGCGAAATCACCACCCTGGGAGGTTGCCCATGAGATACGCCATCCAACCTCATAGGACGCAACGTTCAGTTCGCGGATTCTCGCTGGTCGAAGCGCTCGTCGCGCTCGTCGTGCTGTCGATCGGCATGCTCGGCATTGCGGCGCTCCACGTGGAGAGCCTGCGCTCGGGCCGCACGGCGCTGACGCGAACGACGGCGGTCGCGCTCGCTGCCGACATGGCCGATCGCATCCGCGCGAACCGCACTGCCAAGCTCGAGTACGAAGTGGCAGCCACCTCCGCTGACACGAATGCCAAGTGCAATCCTGCTGGCGCCGGTTGCACTCCGGCGGAACTGGCTAAACACGACAAAGCAGTGTGGCTCGGGACGATTTCGGGCCGCGTCGTCGCCGGCGTCACCATTCCAGGCTTGCTGCCCGGCGGCGTGGGCACGATCGATTGCGACGACTCCACGACGCCCGCCACTTACACGATCACGATCACGTGGTCCGAAGTGAACGCGACGCAGCCCAGCTCATACACCCTGACGATCACGGCATGACCACTCCCATGCGCAATCCAGTTGCACGTTTCGCCCGCGGCTTGAGCCTGATCGAGCTGATGGTCGCCCTGGTGATCGGCGCGCTGCTGATCGCCGGCGCCGTCACCGTGTTCCTGCAGAGTCGCAATACGTACCGCGCCAACGACACGGTCTCCCGCATGCAGGAAGTCGCCAGGTATGCGCTCGACGTCATCGCGCCCGATGTGCGGCAGGCGGGTTTCCTGGGCCTCACCAACCGGCCGATGTCGACCTCGAGCACAGCCGCAGCCGTCACCAACGACTGTGTTGCCAACTTTGCGGTTAACCTGAATGTGCCCCTCGAGGGCCGCGACGCGGCTCTGACAGGCGGGGCCGGCTACCCCACGGCGTGGGCGTGCCCCCGTCAGGCTGGCATCAACACGGTCAACTGGGCGGACGTGCTCGTCGTTCGCCGCGCCAGCGCTGACCAGGCGGCGCTGCAAAACACCCGCGTGCAGATCCAGGCCAATCGCGAGAGCGTCGTGCTGTTCAGCAATGGTGTGCGTCCGGCTGGCTACAACGCTGCGCCCCAGTCCGAGACGCACAATTACCTCTTCGACGCCTACTACATTGGCGAAGGGCCGGTCGTGAACGGCATCCGCCAGTTCTCGCTGCGCCGGCAGACGTTGATCGCGGGCCCCGCCATGAGCGACGTCGAAATTGTTCCCGGCGTGCAGGACATGCAGGTTCAGTTCGGCCTCGACGTGAACGGCGACGGCACGGTCGAGCGCTACGTGAACCCGCAGGACGCGATACCGGCCGGCGCGCGCATCGCGACCGTGCAACTGTGGCTGCTGGTCGTCTCCGACGAGCGCGAGATCGGCTTCAGCGACGCCCGCCCCTACCGGTACGCCAACGCCAACCAGACCAATGCGGTGTTCCATGACAACCGTCGCCGCGTGCTGGTGAGCAGGACCATCCAGATCAGGAACGCCGTGACATGACCACTCAACCGAAGTTCGCTCTGCCGCGCGCCGCTGCGCGCCGCCAAAAAGGTGCGGCGCTGGTGATCGGCTTGATCCTGCTCATGGTGCTGACACTGCTCGCCATCTCGGGCATGAACACCGCGACGCTCGAGTTGCAGATGGCCGGCAACGCCCAGTATTCCGAGAACGCCTTCCAGGCGTCGGAAACCGGCATCGAGACGGCGCTGCGCGAGGCGAAGGTGCTCGGCGTGAACACCGCGAACGTCGATCCGGAAAAAACCGTGGCGATGCCGAACAGCACGATCGACAAGTACAAGATCCTGACGACGCACACGCCGGAGAACGGCGTGACCAAGGTGCCCAGCGGCGGCTACAGCATGGGTGTCGGCAAGGGTTTCAGCGCCTATCACTTCGACGTGACCAGCACCGGAACGTCGAGCCGCTCGTCGACCGAGACGCACGTTCAGGGCTTCTACGTCGTCGCGCAGGCGGCGAAGTGAATCACAGGCAACCAGACTCAAATCGTTCGGAGCAAGCCATGTTGAACAAAATCACTTTCGCGCTGCTGCTCGCCACAGGCCTGTTGAGCAACGCGTTCGCGGCGGACGCCCCCGAGTCGCGCACTCATAGTTCCGAGCGGCCAATCGAGACCAGCACGCTGGGCCTGCCGCTGCCGCGCGTCGCTCCGGGCTCGATGACGTTGCGGCCCTGCGAAATCGGCTGCGCGCTGGTCACCGTCGAAATCACGAGCGCCTCCCAGTTCTTTGTCGGACGCCAGGCGGTGAGCTTCGCCGACTTGCGCGCACTGACCCAGCGGCGGAGCGCGAACGCAACCGTGTTCTATGACCTGAACACCAATGTCGTCACGCGCATCGTCGTGAGCAACTGATTGATGCCGGCACCGGCCCATCGAGGACCCCTGCATGCGTAACCACTTTTCACCCTTCATCGCCCTCTGCGCCGCGGCGTTCACCTTCGGTGCAGCGCAGCCGGTCGCTCACGCGGACGACGTCGAGATCTACATCGGTCAACCGACGCAGACTTCGGCGGCGTCGCGCCCGAACATCCTGTTCGTCATGGATACGTCGGGCAGCATGGACGGTAAGGTCTCGACGCAGACCACTTACGATCCCAACGAAACCTATAGCGGCGATTGCCAGCCGAACAGGATCTACTGGAAGAGCGCCAGCGCCGGCCTGGATGGCAACGGGCTGCCGGTGAGAGACGACAACAGCTGCAGCATGCGCGGTAGCGATTCGACCGTGGGCTGGGTGGACGCGGCCAAGTTCTTGTGCAAAACCGCGCAGAACGTCATCGACGTCAACGGCTTCCAGACCGTCACCGCTACGGCGCAGTGGCTGCCGCAGTCGCCGTCGAGAAAGAGCAAGTGGAGCACGCTCCACCGCGACCGTGACGACCAGCCCGTCGACTGCGCGGACGACTTCGACAAGATCAAGATGGACCCGCCGCACGGCGACGGCACCAAAGCCTATGCCCGCAACGGCAGCAACGGTCCGTACACTGACGATGAGGCACAGAAGATCGCCTGGGATGGCAGCGAGGTGCAAGGCCAGTACACGTATTACTCGTGGAACTATCTGAACTGGTATTACCACGCCCAGAAGGTCGACAAGACGCGACTCGAGATCGTGCAGGAAAGTCTGAAGCGCATCATCGGCACGCTGTCGGCCGCGAACGTCGGCCTGATGCGCTTCAGCACCGACGGCGAAGGCGGCATGGTCATCAAGGAGATGGAGGACGTCGCGACGTCGCGCCAGGACATGATCGACGCGATCGACTCGCTCAACCCGAGCGGCAACACGCCGCTGTCGGAGACATATTCCGAGGCGCTGCGTTACTGGCGCGGCATGGGGTGGGACTATGGCAGCCGCAGCAGCCCGATGCACAGCATCGCTGCGTCGCTCTCCGGCAATAACTACATCAGCCCGGTCATCGCCTCCTGCCAGAAGAACTTCATCGTGATGCTGACGGACGGTGAGCCGGTGGCCGACCAGCTCGACGCGACACGCATCAGCCAGATCCCTGGCTTCCAGACGTACCTGAACGAGCAAGCGAACGTGGCCAGCGGCGGAACCTGCACGGCGAACACCGGCGCGGGCGCTGGCAACACCAACGGCGTCTGTCTGGACGATCTCGCAGGCTTCGCACACACCAAGGACCAAGTGCCACTCGCCGGCTCGCCCGGCGATCAGACCGTCACTACGTACACGGTGGGCTTCGGCGACAGCGTGCAGAGCATCACGTGGGCGATCGATGGGCTCAAGAGCACCGCGAAGCGCGGCGGCGGCTCGTTCTTCGAAGCCGGCGACACGGCTTCGCTCACCGATGCGTTCAACAACATCATCGAGGAAATTCTCTCGGTCAACACGACGTTCACCGCGCCCACGGTCGCAGTCAACGCGTTCAACCGCACGCAGAACCTCGACGACCTGTACATCACGGTGTTCGGCACTCCGCAGCCGCCGAGCTCGGGCAACAAGTACCACTGGCCCGGCAACGTGAAGAAGTACGAGATCAATACCGACGGCACGATCGTCGGCCCGGGTGAAAAACCGGCGGTCGACAAGGGCACGGGCTTCTTCAGCGCCATCGCACGCGACTTCTGGTCCGACGTCGTCGACGGCTCGGATGTGACGCTCGGCGGTGCGGCGAACAAGATTCCCGTGCCGAGCTTGCGCAAGGTCTACACCGACATCGGCAGCAAGATCCTCAAGGACAACGTAGTCGAGACTGCCAACGTGAGCATCACGGCAGACATGCTGGGCATCGACGCGACGTCGGAGATCACGCGCGACAACCTCATCAACTGGATTCGCGGTGCCGACGTGGATGCCGCGCTGCCCGCCAACCAGAGCAAGCCGCGCTTCCAGATGGGCGATCCGCTGCACGGCCGGCCGGCCACCGTGATTTACGGCGGTACTGCCACGAATCCGGATCTGACGCTGTTCGCCGCGACCAACGACGGCTACCTGCACGCCATCAATACGAAGACCGGCGAAGAGCTCTGGACGTACATCCCGGGTCAGCTGCTGGAGCGTATGGACGACCTGCACGAGAACGATGCGCAGCCGACCAAGCGCTACGGCCTGGACGGCAACATTCGCGCGTACAAGCTGGACATCAACAACAACGGTATCGTCGACGGCGCCGACAAGGTCTATCTGTTCTTCGGCATGGGCCGCGGCGGCGAGAGCTACTACGCGCTCGACGTCACGGACCGCAGCGATCCGCGCCTGCTGTGGCGCAAGGGCAGCTCCAACGAGATCCTGGCTGACGGCACGCCGCTCCTACCGGCCGATCAGCTGCCTGGCCTGGCGCAGACCTGGTCGACGCCGATCATCACGAACGTCAACATCGGCGGCACCGTCAAGCTGGTTGCCATCTTCGCCGGCGGCTACGACCCGACGCAGGACAACCTGAACTACAACACCGATGACGTCGGCAACCGCATCTACATGCTGGATGCAGTCACCGGTGCTCCGCTGTGGCGCGCAGGCCCGGATTCGGACGGCACCGCAGAGCTGAGGATCGGGTTCGGAACGACCCTGACCGCAGAGCGCCAGATGAACAACTCGATTCCGGGCGACGTGCGCGTCATCGATCTGGACGGTGATGGTCTAGCAGACCGCATGTATGCGGCAGATACCGGCGCGCGCGTGTGGCGCTTCGACATCTACAACGGCAACGCTGCAGGCTCGCTGGTGACTGGCGGCGTGATCGCGTCGCTCGGCCGAGCGGGTGGCACGGGCACCGATCCGACGGACGCGCGCCGGTTCTACTACGCGCCGGATGTCTCGCTGCTCAAGCAGAACGGCAGCTCGTTCCTGAACGTCGCGCTCGGCTCGGGCTACCGCGGTCATCCGCTGGACACACTGATCCATGACCGGTTCTATGCGCTGCGCGATCATCAGGGCTTCACCAAGCGCACGCAGGCGGACTACAACACCGGCACGGTCATTCGCGAAACCGGCGGGACCCTGATCGACGTCACCACGAACATTGCCCCGAACATTCCGTTCGGCTCGCAGGGTTGGCGGATGGATCTGAGCATCCCGACCTGGCAGGGCGAGAAAGTGCTGGCCGAGTCGATCACGTTCGCGGAGACGATCATCTTCACGACCTACCTGCCGCAAGCGGGCGCCGCCGTGCCGGGCAGCAACGCCTGCGTCGCGCGGCAAGGTCGCAATCGCCTGTATGCGGTCGCGGCCCTCGACGGCCACCCGATTCTCAACCGCGACGGCTCTGCGGACGCCAGCGGCAACGTCAGCAACACCGGCGACGAGGTCGAGGATCGCTGGGGCGACCTGAACCAGAGCGGTATCGCTCCCGAAGCCGTGATCCTGTTCCCGGAAACTTCGGCGCCCACGTGTATCGTTGGTGTGGAGTCGTGCGGCGTGTCGTTCACGAATGACCCGGTGCGCACGTTCTGGTTCCAACGCAATACTGAAGGCAACTAACGGAGTACATGGGCATGACGAGATCTCGTCAACGTGGCGTGACGCTGCTGGAGCTGATGACGGTCGTAATGATCATCGGCGTCCTGGCGTCCATCGCCATCCCTTCGTACCGGTCGTACTTGATGCGGGCGCAGCGGAGCGATGCGACGGCCGCTCTGTTGCGCTTGGCAGCGGCGCAGGAGAAGTTCTATCTGCAGAACAATCGCTACGCGACCAATGCCGAGATCGCGGCCGGGCCGCCGGCAGGTCTGGGCATCCCCAGGACCGAGCACAACTTCTATACGCTGTCGCTCGCTGCGGGCTTGGATAACACGCTGCAGTTCCTGGCGACCGCCACGCCCGTAGCTGCCGGTCCGCAGGCGAAGGACGCTGGCTGCGCCACCTTCACGATCGACCAACAAGGTACTCGCGGCGCCAAGGACAGCTCGAACGCGGTGAAGACCGAGTCCTGCTGGCGCTGAACGCAGTTTTCTTCTGCGCGCGCCACTGTCGCGTATGAACGACGGTGGCGCGCTGCTGCTTTATCGCACCGCTTCAATCTTGTATCCTCCGCGCTCGGCTCGCGCCGGAAGCTTTTACAAACAATGAGCTTTTGAGGCGAAATCCGAGGGAACTCGCCATAACTCCCGAGGATTAAGAGGCGTGAATTTCAGTCGCTCCGGTCCATTTTTGTCCGACCCAGAAGAAGGGGAAAGAAGTCATGAAGAAAACCATCTCCACCACGCTGAAGGCAGGCGTTGCTGCCCTTGTGCTCGTCGCCGCCAGCGGCTGCGTCTCGCAGAAGCAAGTCGACGAGATCAAGGCAACTGCCGATAAGGCAGTGCAAGACGCCGCAGCAGCGAAGGCCGCCGCGGACTCTGCCGCCAGTGCCGCCGCTTCGGCGCGCTCCGCCGCCGACAGCGCGCAGAGCGCTGCGAACCAGGCACTGCAGGCCGCTCAGGCCAGCCAGGCCTGCTGCGACGCGACCAACGAGAAGATCGATCGCGCCTTCAAGAAGGCCGTGTCGAAGTAATCGATTCGGTTCGTTGAATGAAAAACGCCGCGGCCAAGCCGCGGCGTTTTTTGTATCTACGAAATCCAGGCGCCGCGGCTCTGCCGCGGCGTTTTTTTAGCTCATGGAATCGGCGGATCCCACAGCCTCCACCATGGACTAACTCGGTAGATAGATGGCTTCGGCCGCGGGACCCGCGCGGTCAGTGTAGCCGCTTGCGAAAGGCGCGGCTTTCGCTGCGCTTCTCATGGCGAAAAGTCGCCGAGGCGCTTCGCTATCGCAGCGCGCCGGGCGTCTCGCTCGTGGCCTGTACCGTCGTCGGAGCCAGCAACACGGACTCGGGCACGCCCGTCGCCTGGATGAATGCTCGCTCCGCCTTCGCCCAATCGATCGCCACTGCGCGATTCTGCGTGGCTGCTACCAGCAGGCGCGTGATGTTCGTCAGGCTGCGCGTCTCCGCAGGAAGTTGCCCCTCGAGCGGCGCGTGCACTTCGATGAACAGCTCCTCGCCGTGCCAGCCCATGCGATACGGCTGATCGATCAGTCGCACCGAGGTGTTGACCGCGACGAGCTTGTAGAGCTCCGCGATGTTTTCCGGGTACATGCGGATGCAGCCGTGCGTCACCTGCATGCCGACGCCCGCCGGCAGATTCGTGCCGTGGATCAGGTACGCGCCGCCGGGAATGCCGAGCCGCATCGCATACTCGCCGAGCGGATTGTCCGGACCCGCCGGCACGGCTTTCGGCAGCGGCCGGCCATCGGCTTCATGCTCTTTGCGCACCGATTCGGGCGGATACCAGATAGGCTTCTCGCGCTTGTTGACGATGCGCGTCATGCCGAGCGGCGTCTTCCAATCCATCTTGCCGATGCTGATCGGATACGTCATGACGACCGGCGCCGTGCCGGCCTTGGCGCGCGGGAAGTAATACAGGCGGTGCTCAGCGAGGCTGACGACCAGACCTTCGCGCGGCTCTTCCGGCAGGATGTAGCGCGACGGAATCAGAACGCGCGTGCCCTCGCCCGGCAGCCATGCATCGACACCCGGGTTGGCAGCGACGATCTCCTCGTAGCCGACCCCATAGCGACGTCCGAGGTCGAGCAGCGTGTCTTCGTGCTGCGCGACCACGTACTGCACCTCGCCGATCACCGTGTCCTCGCCTGTCGGCAGCGGATACGTGGCGGCCTGCAGCTGCGCGCTCATTGCGCACCCGGCGAGCCAGCCGGCCAGGCGCACTGCGGTCCATCGATTCCAGGTCTTCATCGCGTCGTCTTCACGAATGGCGAGAGTCTACGACAACTGCGCAGTGAGCAGGTTCGCGATCTGCGTGGGCACGCCTTTGCGGGCCTCGATCAAGCCGACGCGGATGGCGTTGCGGAAGGACAGCACGTCGGCGCTGCCGTGACTCTTGATGACGATGCCGCTCAAGCCGACCATGCTCGCGCCGTTGTAGGTGCGGGGATCGAACTCGCGGCGCAGCGAGCGCAGCACAGGCCAGGACGCCGCAGCACCGATGTAGCGCAGCGGGTTGCGCGTGTACTCCGTCTTGAGCGCGCCGACCAGCATGTTCGCGAGCCCCTCCATGGTCTTCAGCGCGACATTGCCCGTGAATCCATCCGTCACGACGACGTCGACGTCGCCCGAAAAAATGTCGTCGCCCTCGACGAAGCCGATGTACTTGAGCTTGCTCGCCGACAGCAGGCGGCCGGCTTCCTGCACGACGCTGTCGCCTTTCATCTCTTCCACGCCGATGTTGAGGATCCCGACGCGCGGTTGCGCGATTCCGTGCATGTCTGATGCGACCACGCTGCCCATCACCGCGAACTGCACCAGGTGCTCGGGGGTGCATTCGGAGTTCGCACCGAGGTCGAGCATGTGCGTGTGCCCGTGACGGGCGCGGATGCGAGAGATGATCGCGGGCCGGTCGATGCCCTCAATTGTTTTCAACACGAACCGGCCCGTTGCCATGAGCGCGCCGGTGTTACCCGCGCTGACGCACGCAGCCGCCTCGCCGGCCTTGACGAGATCGATTGCCACGCGCATCGAGGAGTCTTTCTTGCGGCGCAGGGCTTCCTGCGGCTTCTCGTCCATGGCGACTACCTGAGTCGCCTCGTGCACGCGAACGCGTGCGCGCAGCTGCGTTGGCGCGTCGCGCAGCAGCTGCTCGATGGGCTCACGCAGGCCGACGAGCACGACGTGCAGATCGGATTCGGCGCCGAGCGCGGCCAGCGCGCCGGGCACAGTAACGCCCGGGCCGTGATCGCCGCCCATGGCGTCCACCGCGATTGTGATCGGCCGGGGACTGTTCAAGAGATGTCGCCGCCAGCGTTAGCCAAGCGGCGTACCGCGGGTTACTCGTTCTCGGTCTTGTCGCGGCTCTCGATGACTTTCTTGCCGCGATAGAAGCCATCCGGCGAAATCCGGTGGCGCGAGTGCGTCTCGCCCGAGGTCGGATCGACCGACAGCGCCGGACGACCGAGATGATCGTGCGAGCGGTGCATGCCGCGCTTGGAAGGGGTCTTTCGGCTCTTCTGGACTGCCATGGCTCATTTCTCCAACAAGTCTCGCAAATTCTGAAACGGTCGCTGCGTGCCGGCGCTCGCGCTGTCCTGGGCCGGCACTGCCTCATCGCATTCACCGGCCGGGTGCAGCGGCACCAGCGGCAGCGCCAGCAGCGCCTGTTCCTCAGCCAGCCAGCGCACATCGAAGCGCGCCGGATCGGCGATCACCGGCTCGTAGCCCCCGGGCTCCTCCGCACTCTCCTGCTGCACCAGGATCACCTGGAACGGCTCTTCGATCGGCACTGCCACCGGCTGCATGCAGCGCTGGCAGCTCAAGCGCACCGTGCCGCGCAAAGTCCCGTCGACCGCCGGCCGGTCGTCGAACATCGAAAACTGCAACCGCACGTCGATCCGCGATCCATCCTGCGCTCCTGCCTCTTGCAGGCGCGGCAGCTGCTCCACGGAAAAATGACGCTCGATGATGCTGCCCGCCCGCGCACAGACGTCTGCATCCACGAGCGGATCGCTGGAGACGGCCGGGGGTCGCGGCATGGGGCGCGTATACTAGCGGCCACCCCCGGCAGTGTCAAAAACAATAAGGGCGTAAATGGTTGTTTTAGTAGGGCTTGTTCCATGACGGCCGGCAAAGGGGCCGGCAAGCTGCGGCTGGTGCTTGCTTCGACCTCCGTCTACCGCAAACAGCTGCTCGAACGGCTCGGCATCCCGTTCACCGTCGCCGGTCCG
>Ga0209382_10009814_pt1 | contig 11964 bp, 12 predicted proteins | sample SoiMetdeltSBSDD5_FD_187599 | JGI IMG/M metagenome (GOLD analysis project Ga0209382, IMG submission 187599) | Bulk soil microbial communities from a Populus tree surrounding site in Tennessee, USA - Soil MetaG P. deltoides SBSDD5 (SPAdes) (version 2) | ecosystem: Environmental > Terrestrial >... | reverse complement strand
AGGTGACGGTCGGCCGGGACCTCGGCACCTCGATGGACATCCAGGCCGGACTGCAAGGCAACGAAACGATCGTTAGCCAGCCCACGGTGTCCCTCCAGGAGGGTCAAGTTGTTAAGCCGATCCAATCTCAAAAGACGCCTCAAGGTTGAGGCGCGCGCACAGCGGGGCTCCACCCGTTGCGCGGCCCTCGCCCGGCGTCACGTGGTCCTTCCCCTGTTCATGACTCTGAGCCTCCTGCTGGCGGGCTGCACGGTGGGACCGGATTACGTGCGGCCGGTGGTTGAGCAGCCGCTTAGTTTCAAGTCGCAGCCGACCAGCGATGAGGCTCCACTCATCGCACCGGAGTGGTGGCAACTCTACCGTGATCCCGATCTCGATCAGCTCATCGCGAGCGCCCAGGCATCGAACCAGACCCTCCGGCAGGCGGTAGCCCGGGTCGATGAGGCCCGCGCGCTTGCCCGCGTTGCCGGCAGTTTTCTCTACCCGACCATCTCGCTCGACCCCAGGTTCCTACGGCAGCGTTACTCCGGGAACCGCCGCAGCACGAGAACGGGCGCGCTGCAGGGACGGCCCGTCACGATCAACGACTGGCTGATCCCGTTGGATCTGACCTACGAGATCGATGTCTGGGGCCGCATTCGCCGCTCAATTGAATCTGCCCGGGCCACGGCCACGGCGAGCGCCTATGACCTGGGAGTTATCCAGCTTACCGTTGAGACCGATGTGGCCCAGTTCTACTACAATCTTCGCGCGCTGGACGCTCAGGTGCAGATCCTGAAAGAAACGGTCGTGTCCTATCGTGAGCAGGTCCGCCTCCTCTCCGCCCAGCTCAAGAGCGGGCTCGTGAGTCCCATCGTCGTGAATCAAGCGCAGGCGCAACTCCAGGCCACCCTGGCCCAGCAACGAGACATTGAGCGTGCCCGCGCCGATCAGGAACACGCACTGGCGATCCTCTGCGGCCGCCCCGCTCCGTTGTTCACCGTCGCGTCCAACCCACTGCACGAGGCTTCGCCGCCCGACGTGCCGCCGGGGTTACCCGCCCAGCTCCTGGCGCGCCGGCCGGACGTCGCCGCGGCGGAGCAGAATCTCGTTGCCGCCAACGCGCAGATCGGGGTCGCGACCGCAGCCTTTTATCCCACGTTCACTCTGACCGGCGCCGCCGGTTTCGAGAGCGCCAGTGGGTCGAGCATTTTCGACTGGCGCAGTGCCGTCGCGGCGATTGCGCCGAGAGTCTCGTTCCCCATCTTTCAGGGTGGCCGGCTATGGGCCAATCTCGAAGCCACCGAGGCCGTCTACCGGCAAACCGTCGCCGCGTACGTGAATCAGGTTCTGGTCGCCTATGCCGATGTCGAGGACGCCCTGACCGACCTGCACGCCTTTTCCGATGAGGTCGGGAACCTGCGCGAGGCGGTCAGCGCATCCCAGAATTATCTCCGCCTCGCCCAGGCGCAGTTCAAGTTTGGCCTGGTCGATTACCTCATCGTCATCGACGCCGAGCGGACGCTTCTCTCCAATCAACTGTCGCTGGCGCAAGCCGTGAACCTGCAAATGGCCGCCAGCATCCATCTTATAAAAGCCCTCGGCGGCGGCTGGAACCCATAACAGCATCGAGGCCTGCGCTGTGAGGAAATACCTGAGCGTTTGGAGCGCCTTGTCTTCCGTGTTCGATCGCGAGTATCTCTTCTGGACACTCGTAGGCCTCCTCCTTGTCCTAACGCTGAGTAGTCCTGAGCGCGTGCCGCAGCATCCGGCACTCGTGGACCGGCCGACGATTGCCGCCCTGCTGGGATTGCTCATCGTCACCAAGGGCGTTGAAGTGATCGGCGCCTTACACGGGCTCGCGCACCGCGTGCTCGCGCATCTCCGAAGCCAGCGCGCGCCGTCAACATCTCTGACGGACGGTGTCGAAGCCTCGACATTTGTCGAAATGTCGACATTTTCTCCAGCGATCGCGATCTTAGCAATCTAAACTTTTCCTCTATTCTCACGATCTCGGCTCAAATCAATTTTGGCAGGTCTCTTGCCTCTGTTTTGAAAAAGACAAAGTGTGCTTAGCTCACGATCACCATCAGTCTTGTACAAAATAGAGATCGCAGGCGAAGAAACTGCATATGAACAGGGCGATGAAACTATGTATGAAAAGGAGATAACTATGAAGGTGATACATTTTCTGGCAGGACTCTTGTTGAGTGTTTTGCTCTCCGCGTGCGCCGCCACCCGGGGCGGAGGGGACGTCGATCAAGGAAGGCAAGCGCTGCTGGCGGGCAACTATCAAGCGGCCCTCGGCTTATTTCAGGATGCCGAGAAAGTAGACCCCACCTATGTATATGGTACCGAGCTACGGGCGGGAGTCTTGAGCTATCTGGGCAGAACCCAGTACCTCACCGGCAACTATGCGCAAGCGCGTCAGACTTTGGAAAAGGCAGTTTCTCAGCACAGGAGCGACAATGTCGCACGGCTATACCTTGGCCTTTCGTTGTATCGTCTCGGGGACCAGAAGGCGGCACTGGCGAATATACAACGCGGTATGGAGGGAATTAATAACTGGCTTCAGTACTTAAACACGAACTTTGCCCTGGAGTTTGGGCAAGGCTGGGACCCGGGTGGAACAATCCGGGCCGGCATTAAAAGCGATCTCGACATGATCTCCAGCGGCAAGATCGACTGGGCGCAACTCATTGCTGACGGAGAGAGGCTGGGGATCCGTATTGAAAGTGAGGAAGACTACTATCGGGTACAGAATTACCGGTATGGAGGGAATTAATAACTGGCTTCAGTACTTAAACACGAACTTTGCTCTGGAGTTTGGGCAAGGCTGGGACCCGGGTGGGACAATCCGGGCCGGCATTAAAAGCGATCTCGCCATGATCTCCAGCGGCAAGATCGACTGGCCCAAACTCATTGCCGATGGAGAGCGGCTCGGGATCGCGATTGAACAAGAGGAACAGAACTTTCGGGTCCAGAATTTAAGAAGTTAGTGGCCCGGCAACTAGATGCACGCTCCAGAGGTCGGAAGTCCCGTCGGCTTTCGGTTGTTGAGCAGACGCTGCGGGAAATTCGGGACGGCACATTTGCTCGACAGCCCTTGGTGAAGGAGCTACTCCCAATTCGGCGAGGATAGAAGCCGCAAGAGATCCGACTAATGACAGGTCCCGCAGCAACTGATTTCGATTTCAATAAGGAGATGGCTTCCAAGGAGAGCGGATGTGTTGCGGGAGTAGATGGATGTCGTGTCGTTCGGCGCTAGCGGGCTGAAGATCGACACGCCCGATCAGATCGCACCCACGCTTAAGCGAGCCCTCGCGATGCAGGGACCCGTGACGGTCTGGATACCTGTGGACTACCGAGACAACCACCGACTAATGGAGATGGTCCATCCCACGGTGCTCAATTGAGGGATTCGCAGGGCGCGCGCTCGTTGAACGTCTTCATTGTGCCGCCCGCATAAAAGGGATGAACGATGGATTCGGCGGTCGACATACACAGGCTTCACTTCGCGTTTACGATAACATTTCATTATCTGTTCCCGCAGTTGACGATGGGACTGGCGCTGTTGATCGTGGTGCTGAAATCACTGGCGCTCTGGAAGCGCGACGAGTCGTACGGCCAGGCCGCGCGATTCTGGGCGCGGATCTTTGCCATTAACTTCGCCATGGGTGTCGTGACCGGGATTCCTATGGAGTTTCAATTCGGGACCAACTGGGCGGCTTTCTCCAAAAGCGCGGGCGGCATCATCGGGCAAACACTGGCGATGGAGGGGGTCTTCTCGTTCTTCCTCGAATCGTCCTTCCTGGGTCTCTTCCTATATGGTGAGAAGCGGCTCGGACCGAAGCTCCATTGGCTCTCGGCCTTTCTCGTCTTTCTCGGCTCGTGGCTGTCCGGCTACTTCATCATTGCCACCAATGCCTGGATGCAGCATCCGGTCGGATATGAGATCGGATCGGCGGGGGAGTTGCTTCTCACGAGCGTTCGGGAGCTGCTGTTGAATCCCTGGATCCTGTGGCAATACCCTCACACCATGATCGCTTCTGTCGTGACGGCCAGCTTCGTGATGGCAGGCTTGGGGGCCTTCTATCTGTTGATGAAACAGCACGAAGTCTACGGTCGGCTATTTGTCCGGGTCGGCGTCGTGGCTGGATTGGCGGCCACGCTCCTGATGGTGTTTCCCACTGGGGACGGTCAAGGAAAGATGGTGGCCCAACACCAGCCGGTCACCTTGGCCGCCATGGAAGGCCTCTTCGAAACAGCCCAAGGAGCACCGCTGGCACTCGTGGGCCAACCGGACATGGAGCGCCTCCGGTTGGACAACCCGATTCTGATTCCGGACGTCCTGAGCTTTCTGACCTACAGGCGCTGGAAGGCCGAGGTGCAGGGGCTCAATGAATTCCCGCGAGAGGCCTGGCCGGACAACATCCCCCTCCTGTACTACAGTTACCACATCATGGTGGGTCTCGGCACCCTCTTCATCGCCGTCATGGCGCTGTCAGGGTTCTTCTTGTGGCGCGGACGTCTGTATTCGAACCGGGCTCTCCTGTGGACCTTGATGTTGTCAGTACCGTTTCCATACATCGCGACCACCGCGGGCTGGATGACGGCGGAATTGGGGCGCCAGCCTTGGCTGATTTACGGCCTCATGCGCACCATAGAGGGGGCCTCGCCGCAGGTGTCAGCTGGAAATGCATTGTTCACACTGCTCGGGTTTATGGGGCTGTACGCTTTATTAGGCATGCTGTTCGTGCTCCTCGTCATCCGCGAGGTCGCGCACGGGCCAGAGGCTGTCGCTGCGGGGCGGGAACCTTACCAGCCAGAGAGCGAGGCCGTACTGACACGGGGAGGGACCCGATAATGGAGATGCTCTGGTTTTGCCTTGCGACAGTTATGATAGCCGGCTACGTCATCCTCGATGGCTTCGATCTTGGCGCCGGTATCGTGCAGCTCCTGGTGGCCAAGTCCGAGCACGAGAAGGCTCAGGTTCTACGCTCGATCGGCCCCGTGTGGGACGGCAACGAGGTCTGGCTGATAGCAGCCGGAGGTGCGTTGTTCCTCGCATTCCCAGCTCTCTACGCGTCTTCCTTCAGCGGATTTTATCTTGCCCTCATGATGGTGCTGTGGCTATTGATTCTACGGGGCATCGCCATTGAGTTCCGAAACCATATCGATAACCCGCTGTGGAAACCTGCCTGGGACACGGTGTTTGGTGCGGCCAGCGCCGTTCTGGCGTTCGTCTTTGGCGTGGCGCTCGGCAACGTCGTGCGCGGGGTGCCGTTGGATGCGAACGGATACTTTTTTCTTCCTTTGTGGACGAATTTATTGCCACGTGCCGATGCAGGCGTGATCGATTGGTACACGCTCCTGGTTGGAGCCGCGTCGTTTGTCGCGCTGGTCGTGCATGGCAGCTTCTGGGTGGTCATGAAGACCGCAGGAAGGTTGCAGGAAGCCACACGCGCGTTTTGCGCGAAGTTCTGGTGGGGTCTGCTCGCCATCACCTTGGTGATCTCCCCGCTGAGCTTTGCGATCCAACCGAACTTATTGAAGCAGTTCGCGAGCCATCCCTGGGGGCTGGTATTCCCGGCGCTGGCTCTGACGGGGCTGGTTGGAGTGCGAGTGCTCAGTACCCAACGGAAGGATCTGGGGGCGTTTTTGGCTTCGAGTCTGTATCTGGTTGGCATGCTAGCCAGCGTGGCCTTCGGAGTCTTTCCCAACGTGCTCCCGTCGAATACGACGCCGAATTTTAGTCTGACCATCTACAACGCGGCTGCGGCCGAGCACGGGTTGGTGATCGGTCTGTGGTGGTTCATCCCAGGCGTGGCCCTGGCAATCGCGTATTCGGTGTTTACCTACCGGCATTTCGCCGGGAAGGTAGATTAGCGGTAGACGATGCGGTCATCCTTAACAGGCGCAGCCCGCCCAAGATCACAGTAGGGGACCACAACTGTATTATAAGGAGAGCCGGAAACCATGACCAAGCAGGAGTCGTTTAGCCCCCGCACGGCGGCGACGCAGTCCCGCCTCCGCGGAGCAGAAGTGACCCAGAGTGTGTGCCCTTATTGCGCCATCGGGTGCGGTCTCCTTGTCTTCACGAAGGCGGGGAAGGTCATTGACATCGAGGGCAATCCGGAGAGCCCGGTCAACCAGGGCCGCCTCTGCCCGAAGGGCGCCAACACCCTCCAGCTCGTGGCCAATCCGCACCGCGTGACCACGGTGAAGTATCGAGCACCGTTTAGCGACCGCTGGGAGGAGAAGCCACTCGGCTGGGCGATGGACCGCATCGCTCGACTGGTCAAGGACGCGCGCGACCGTGACTTCGTGGAGCAGAATGCCGCTGGGGTGACGGTCAACCATCTCAAGACGGTGGCCTCGCTGGGCGGTGCGACGCTCGACAACGAGGAGAACTACCTGATCAAAAAGCTGCTCACCGGGGGCCTGGGGATTCTCCCCGTCGAGAACCAGGCCCGTCTCTGACACAGCTCATCCGTGCCCGGTCTGGGCACCTCATTTGGTTTCGGCGCCGCTTCGAACCATCCGCGCGACTTGGCTAACAGCGATTGTATTCTCGTCATGGGCTCGAATATGGCGGAGTCGCACCCGGTCGGCTTTCACTGGCCGGTGATGGCTCAACACCGCGGGGCCGTGCTGATCCATGTCGATCCTCGATACACGCGCACCTCGGCCGTGGCCGACGTGTTCGTGAAGATCCGCGCCGGGACGGACATCGCGTTTCTCGGCGGCATCATCCGCTACATTCTGGAGCACGAACGCTACTTCAAGGAGTACGTCGTCCACTACACTAATGCAGCAACGCTCATCGCTGATGAGTACTGCGACAAGGACGACAGTGGGTTGTTCGCGGGTTTCAATCCAACTACCGGCGCGTATGGCCTGAAGCCTGGCGCCTGGGAATACGCATGCGACATGGGTCCTGATAGGATTCGATGCCTGCCACAAACCGATCCGACGCTCCAGCATCCGATGTGCGTCCTGCAAATCATGAAGCGCCATTACGCGCGCTACACTCCTCAGGCCGTGTCGCGAACGTGCGGCTGCCGTCCTGAGGATGTAGTGAAGGTCGCGGAGTTGCTCTGCCGGAACTCGGGCCGCGAGCGCACGAGCGCAATCGCCTACGCGCTCGGGTGGACCCAGCATTCAACGGGCGCGCAGATGATCCGCGCCGCGGCGATCATTCAGCTTTTGCTCGGCAACGTCGGGCGTCCAGGCGGTGGCGTTCTGGCGCTGCGGGGTCATTCGTGCATCCAGGGCGCGACGGACATCCCGGTCTTGTTCGACACGCTGCCTGGCTACCTACCGCAGCCGCGCGCGGTCCCCGGCCATGCCACGCTCGCTCAATACTTGGCCAATGGCAAAAGCTATCTGACCCGCCGAGGCGACGTTCCCAACGGACTCTGGAAAGAGGATGCCATCCGCGGCGTGTGGCACGAGATGCCGAAGTTCACCGTCAGCCTGCTTAAGGCTTGGTATGGCGAAGCCGCCACGATAGAGAACGACTACCGATATGAGTGGCTTCCGAAGATCGACGAAGACCTGTCCGAGATGAGTTATTTCTTCAAGATGCACCAGGGCCACATTCGGGGAACGTTTCTGATGGGACAAAATCCAGCGGCAGGAGGCCCTAACGCTCGGCTGCATCGCGATGCCCTGCGGCGGCTCGAGTGGCTGGTGGTCCGGGACTTCTTCGAGACAGAGAGCGCCAGCTTCTGGTATGCGGACCCCGAAGGAGCGGACCCTAAAACCATACCGACCGAGATCTTCTTTCTGCCAGCAGCTTCGGTCATCGAGAAAGAAGGCTCGTTCACCAACACCGAGCGCATGATTCAGTGGCATGACCGGGCCATATCCCCGCCAGGCGATTGCCGCTCCGATGCCTGGTTCGCCTACGACCTGGGTAAGCGGCTCAAAGCGCTCTACAAAGATTCGCCCCTCGAGCGTGATACGCCTCTACGAAGCCTCACGTGGGACTATGACCGTGGCGATCTCGGAATCGAGGGCGAGCCCGATACCGAGAAGGTGCTGCGGGAGATAAACGGGTATCACCTCGGCGAGCGGCGGCAACTGCGCGGGCCGGCCGAGCTCGCCAGCGACGGCTCGACGGCCTGCGGATGCTGGATCTATTGCGGAATCTTTCCGGAAGAGTCGACGAATCTTGCGCGAGCGAAAGGCAATCAACTGCACGGAACAACGATCTATAGCGAGTGGGCGTGGGCGTGGCCCGAGAACAAGCGCATCATGTACAACCGCGCATCCGCCGATCCCCAGGGCCGACCCTGGTCGGAGCGCAAGAAGCTTGTCTGGTGGGACGGTGCGGCGCAGCGATGGACCGGGGATGATGTGCCGGATTTTGAAATCGATAAAGCTCCGGACTACCGTCCACCAGCCGATGCGAGGGGAATGGACGCGATCGGCGGTGATGCCCCTTTCCGAATGCATCCGGACGGCCGGGGCTGGCTCTATGTCCCCTACGGTCTCAAAGACGGTCCGTTGCCGATCTTCTATGAGCCTCTCGAATCGCCTTTTCTGAACACATTGGTTCGTCAACAGTCCGATCCCTTGACGGTCGTGCCGGCGGATCCGATGAATCAAATTATCGCGCCAGGCGATCCCGCTTATCCGCTGATCGCGACCACCTACCGGCTGACCGAGCATTACCTCAGCGGACCGATGAGCCGCTTCAATAGCTGGCTGTGCGAGCTCCAGCCGGAGATGTTCGTGGAAATCAGCCCAGAGCTCGCTGGCGAGCGGGGCGTGGCCAACGGCGACTGGGTGGTCGTCAGCTCTCCCCGCGGGGAGATCGAAGCGCGGGCGCTGGTGACCCATCGACTGAAGCCTGTCATCGTCGAAGGCCGCCCTGCTCATACCGTCGGCATGCCGATTCACTGGGGCTATGCCGGTGAGACCGTGGGGGCAATCGTCAACGACCTTTCACCGCTCTCTCTCGACCCGAATGCCGACATCCACAGCGCTAAATCCTTTGTCTGCCAATTGCGCGCGGGTCGGCTCCAACACGTGAGGCCGCCCATACCGCTGCCTGTTGCACCCATCCCCACCACGGCGGACCCGATCCCTGATACGCCAACGGCTGCTCAGCCGGCGGGGAGGTTTAGACATGGCAAGTAGAGAAATGGAATTGGCAAGGTTGCCACAGACCAGTGACCCACCCCGCGGCCTGCTGTCGGCGATCTTGGGACGTCTCATCGATCCGTTCCGCCGGGGTGTTCCTCCGGAGCCCAGACCTCCTACGGGCTTCTTCACGGACACGACAGTCTGCATCGGCTGCAAAGCCTGCGAGGTAGCGTGTAAAGAATGGAACCAGCTTGCTGCCGATGGGTTTCACTGGTCCGGCAACAGCTACGATAATACGGAGACGCTGTCTGCCACCTCCTGGCGGCATGTGAAGTTCATCGAACAGTTCCCCCCGGATAACTCGCTGTCACGACTTGTTTCTGAGGACCTCAAGCCGTCCGGTACAGGCTTCTCCCTGGACATGTTGCTCAACGAGCCCAAGGAAGGCCGTTGGCTCATGATGAGCGATGTCTGCAAACACTGTGTGACGGCCCCCTGCCAGCAGGCATGCCCAACAGGCGCTATCATCCATACGGAGTTTGAAAACGTCTTCATCCAACCCGATATCTGCAATGGCTGCTCGTCCTGCGTGGCCGCCTGCCCCTTCGGTGTCATCACCCGCAGCAGCGTCGATGGCCATTCGCACAAGTGTACGCTCTGCTACGACCGCCAGCGGGACGGCCTCGTCCCGGCCTGCGCTAAGGCCTGTCCGACCCAGTCGATCCAGTTCGGCCCGATCGATGAACTGCGCGAGCGGGCCCGCAACCGTGTGGAGGACCTTCACAGCCGAGGTGTCACGACTGCTTATCTGTATGGCGACATCCCGAGCAAGAGTTACTCCGAGTTGAATTCGTTCTACCTCCTCGTTGATCGTCCCTCCGTCTATGGCCTGCCGGACAGCCCGTTCAACCCGTGGTTGCACATGAAGGGGGATTACGTCCGTGCCATCGTCAGTGGACTGACAGCGATCGCCGCACTGCTCGCGGTGTTGTTTCTTCTGGGGAACTGAGATGGAGACCAATTTCCAGACAACAAACCCCCGTCGTCCCTCTTCCCCATGGAAAGAGAGTAAAGTGAGAGGCTCCGGCTATGCCGCTGGGCCGGTGACCAAGGCGCCTGCTTGGCATGGGCTCGTCGCTTGGGACATGTTGTTTAACGGCATGACGACCGGATTGTTCCTGGTGGCGGCGATCAGCGAGCTGGCGGCGCCGGATGTCTTCACCTCCGTGGCGAAGGCCGCTTACCCCGTCGCCCTCGTCCTCTTGCTGGTTGACCTGCTGTGCCTGGTGCTTGATCTGGGCGACCCGCTGCGTTTCCATCACATGCTCCGGGTGTTCAAGCCTGGTTCGCCGATGTCGCTCGGCACCTGGTGTCTCACGATTTACTCGTTACTACTGACCGTCGCCGCGGCGATCAGCCTGCTGCCGGGGGAATGGATGACCCTCGAATCGGTTCGCAGGCTGGTCGTGGTCATCGGGCTTCTGCCCGCCCTGGGCTCCGCGGTCTACAAAGGAGTCCTGCTCAGCACCAACGCTCAACCCGGTTGGAAAGACGCGCGCTGGCTGGGCGGTTATCTCACCAACTCGGCACTCATGCTGGGCTGCGCGGAGATACTCGTCCTGTCTATCTTGATGAAGCACGAGCCTGCGGCCGCCATTCTCCGTCCCGCTCTTGGGCTGTTGCTGGCGGTTAACCTTATTCCCTTGTGCTTATTGCTTGGTGATCTCCGCACGACGCTGTCGCGCATCTACACTCGCCGGGAACTCTATGGCGTCGTCGCCCTTTCACTTGGTGGGGGAGTGCTGATCCCCCTGTTCCTGTTGTTTGTTGTGGACAGCCTTCTCTTCACGCTTAGCGCAGCGATGTGCATTGTGCTGGGAAGTCTGCTTATCCGCTTCGTGATCATCAAGTTGCCGCATGCTTCTGCATAACTATGAAGGTTAGATATCTGATCGCAGGGCTCTCATTGGAGCGGGTGGATATCGTGAAGACGGGCGCACGCAGTCCCCAAGGTATTTAGAACCCCAAAATCAGAGAAATCCCGATGGACGGAAAAACCACCGCGATAGAAGTTTTGATAATGGTGTGGCCGGAGAGGAAGCCACAGCACCCGAGAAAAGGTGAAGTCTTCCTCCATTCCCTCGGAAAGGATACCCCATGGCTAAGAAAAATGTAGCAGACTTGCTGGTGAATGTTCTCGCGGAAGCAGGAGTACGGCAAATTTACGGTGTTTCCGGCGACTCGCTCAACGGCATCACGGACTCGATTCGCGCAAAGGAACCGGGCCTCGGCGATGAAAGCGATGTCGGAACCCCATTGGCCAGGCAATGTGCGCGAGCTCGAAAACTTCGTCGAGCGATCAGTTATTCTCTCTGATGATTCGGTGCTCCAGCCTCCTCTCGCCGAATTGCTACCGGCAAAAGAGCTTGTTGACGATGCTCTCCGAGAGCAATCTGAACGGGAACACATTGTTCGTACGCTCAAGGATACAAAGTGGATAATCGGCCGACCCGCAAGAGCCGCCTCTCGGCTGGGAATGAAGCGTATGACTTTTCTACTCTCCGGTTAAAAGGCCAGGCATCGATCGGCCGAGCTAAAGGCGAGACGTCGTCACCTGACGACAAATAGTCTGGTTTCTTCGTCACAAGTAAAAATTTTTTTATCTCTCTTCGATTAGTTAATTACCGAGATTTCGCGATTTTACGAAAGCTCGTGAACCGCTGCACGTTCTACCTAGGGAAATTAAATAGTAAAATCTAAATCTAAAGTCTGAAACTCTCGCCAACTCCAGACGGTTACCGAACACCGATCCGTCTGGCACAAAAGTTGCCGAGACTACCGTTTACAATCCGACCAATCCGGCAGCGAAAAGTTATCAGGACGCCTTGG
>Ga0209382_10009812_pt1 | contig 11964 bp, 9 predicted proteins | sample SoiMetdeltSBSDD5_FD_187599 | JGI IMG/M metagenome (GOLD analysis project Ga0209382, IMG submission 187599) | Bulk soil microbial communities from a Populus tree surrounding site in Tennessee, USA - Soil MetaG P. deltoides SBSDD5 (SPAdes) (version 2) | ecosystem: Environmental > Terrestrial >... | reverse complement strand
TCCTTGAACGACGCCTCATGCCGATCCGTCAGCTTGCCCGGCAGGGTGCTGGCAGCATTCAGGTACGCGGACACGAATTCGATCGACGTGGCGCCTGAGTCTCGGACCAGGGCGTCCAGGTGCGCATTGACCCGCTCGACGTCGGGCGGTCTGTTCAGCGGGTCGCACTCAAGCTGAACGGCGGCAATGCGCGCGACGCCGTCGCGAGGGTGAATCTCGAGGTACGCGTTGAGTCGCTCGCGCGCCTTTTCCAGATCATGCTGGTCGAGGTCCAGCAACGCCAATCGAAGGTCGACCTCGTCCGACGGCCTGATCCGGCGAGCCTCGAGGTAGGCGTCGCGTGCATCGACGAGGAGACCCGCCACGCGGAAAAAGTCGCCCATCAGTACCCAGGTGCCGGCGTCCTGCGACTCAGACTGGCGTGCCACGCGGATTCGCTCGAGGGCTGCTGTCGCCCGATCTGTTTGCGCCAAGCACCAGGCCACGGCCGCTTCCATTCCGAGATCCTCCAGAGCGGGAGGTTCCCGCGGCTTCAGCCGGGCCAACTGCTCCGCTGCTGCGGACGGGCGCTCGTTGGCAAGGTAGATCTGGGCCATCAGCATGCGGTCGTCCCGGTCCAGAGCGGTGCCGCGATCGTTGGCGAAGGAATCCAGCTGGCTCAGGGCCAGCCTCGGATCGAGCGCAAGATCGCCGAGGAGATCACGCCGATCCCGCTCACGCCGCAGACCGTCGACCACGACTGCGTCCCGCGCAAACACGGCGACGGCCAGGACGACGAGCGCCAGGGCACCCGAACCCAGGCCGATCCGGCGCGACCCGCGTGCCCGTACCGCTCGCCCTCCCAGCAGCGCGAGCGGAATCACCAGCGCGAGAGCCACGAGGAGCGGTCCGACCCAGTGCGCCTCGGCCGGCGAGACGCCGCGGACAATCGCCGGACGAAGCCAGAACCGCTCGAGCGCCAGCCAGGCCGCCAGCGTGACGGCCACCGCCGCGGCGAGCGAAGGGCTCGAGCTGCGGCGCACGGCGCGCGCCAACCGCTGCCCCCGCGACAGCGGCCGCGCCTTGACCGGCTCGCCCCGCTGCCAGCGCCGCAGATCGGAGGCCAGTTCTGCAGCCGATACATACCTGTCCAGAGGATGCCGCTGCAGCGCGCGCAGGCAGACGGCTTCGAGCTCGTCGGGGACGCCCGGCTCCAGGGCGCGCGGGGCGCGCGGCTCCTGCGTGAGCGCGTGCACGAAGACCGCCTGCACTTCGTCGCCCGGATGCGGCACGTCCAGCGTCAGCAGGTTGTAGAGCACGGCGCCCAGGGCGTAGACGTCCGAGCGCGCGTCGACGTGAGCGCTGCCGACCACCTGCTCCGGGCTCATGAAGTATGGCGTGCCCATCACGGCGCCGGTGCGCGAGAGCGCGCTGGCGTCCTCGAGACGGGCAAGGCCGAAGTCCGCGACCTTCGGAGTTCCGTCCGCCGTGACGAGGATGTTGCTCGGCTTGATGTCGCGGTGGATGACGCCGTGCGCGTGGGCGTGCGCCAGGCCGTCCGCGATGCCGATCATCAGCTCGACGGCGCGTCGGAGCCAGTCTGCGTCGAGCGCACTCCGTCGTCGGCGCCGCTCGTCCACGACGCCAGCAAGCGTGCCGCCCGGCACGAACTCCTGCACGATGGCCAGCCGGTCTCCCCACGCCTGAAGCGCATGCAGACTGACGATGTTGGGATGGCCGAGTCTTGCCGCCGCTGCGGCCTCCCGCCGGAAACGCTGCTCCCGCGCGTCGCCGCGGCCACCCGCGGCAAGAACCTTGACCGCGACGCGCCTGCCGAGCGAACTCTGCTCCGCCTCCCAGACCTGCCCTTGCGAACCGCTGCCGATCAGCCGCAGCAGGACGAGATCACCGACTCGCCGGCCCGGCGAGGGATCGAAATTCTCAGCCCCGGACACTCCGACATCAAAGGCTGGATGGGTCCGGTCCGGGGTCGGTGTGGGATCGCTCTCGTTCATGCCCCGCGCGCAGGATACGTCAATGTGGTTGGGCCCGGGAACATGCAGGGGAGCTTGAGCGGGCACCCTTGCCTCACCCTTTGGCGCGTCAGTCGCCGTCGCCTCGCTTCAGGCGCAGCTCCGCGTCGACGTAATACGCCAGCCGGTGCCTCTCTCCCGCACGCGCCTTCGCGATCCATGCCACCTGCCCGGCGTGCCAGCTCGTGTGCTCGACCACGTGGAGCACGGCCTCGAGGCGCGTCACGCGGAAGCCCTGCAGCGTCACGCGGCCGCGCAGCGCGTCCTCGTCGAGGCCCTCGATGAGGGCGCAGGCCTCGCCGACCGTGGCGCGCAGGCCGGCCAGCAGCACGGGCGCGGAGGGCCCGTCGCGCGCGGTGAATTCGGCGTCGCGGTCGCGATGGTCGGGTGCGCCCGAGAGTCCCGTCACGATCCACTGGCGGATGTTGCCCTGCAGGTGCAGCAGCAGGTTGCCCACGGAGGTGGACCGCGCGTGCGGCCGCCACCACAGGTCGCGCACGGGCAGCTCGGCCACGGCGCGCTCGAGCCGCGGCAGGTACGTGCGCTGCAGCAGCTCGACGGCCAGCTGCATCACGGCGGCCGGCATGGCGCGCGACAGCGGCGAGCCCGGCGGCGTGCCGCGCCAGGTCGAGCCGGGCCGTCGGCGACGCGGCGCGCGGCCGCGCTTCGCTCGCTTCGATCGTGCGCGACGGACCGCCATGGGCGGCCAGTGTAGCCATCCAACGCGCGGGGCGCGGCGAGCCCTGCGGCCCGCCGCGCCCCGGCTTGCAACTCGCGATCTCGCGGGATCAGGGCTCCGCGAGGTTGCCGTTGTTCTGGTTCCCGTTGTCGAAGTTGCTGTTCGCGACATCGAGCGCCGTGCTGATGTCCGAGAACGACACGTCGCCGACCAGGTCGCCGTCCACGTCGAAGGGCTCCTGCTCCTCGCCCGAGATCGCCTTGTCCGCGAGGGCGATGACGTCGCGCACGGACTCGCCGATCAGGGCATCGGCCACGCCGGCGACGAAGATCAAGTCGCCGAGGTCGCCAGCGGCCGGGTCCTTGAGCGAGTCGAAGAGGTCAGCGTCGTCGAAGCCCACGTTCAGCTTGGCCGCGGTGAGCTGGCCAGCCAGCACGCCCGCGGACGAGTTGACCGGGTCGACCTCGTCGCCGGCGAGCGCCTCCGGCGTGGTGCCGTCCGGCAGGAAGTTCTCGACGGCCTGCGAGTCGGTGAGCACCAGCGCGAAGATGCCGTCGGCGTCGTCGCCGTCCGGGTCACCGAGGATGAGCTCGCCCGGGAACACGTTGTCGAACTCGGCGTCGCGCAGGCAGGCCACGTTGTTGCCGTTGCACTTCGCGCCCCAGCCGCCCTGGGTGTACGTCGCGTACTGCGGCGTGCAGGCGCCGCCGGCCACGGCCGTGAGGCACTGGCTGTTGCTGATGCCGTACTGGCCCGGGTTGGGCCCGAGCGCGACGAATTGGAAGTAGCCGGTGAAGCCGACGAGCGCCTCGTCGCAGCCCGCGTCGTGACGCAGGCAGAGCGCACCCTCCGCCGGCATGTCCAGCGGCCACAGGGTGATGAAGGGGATGCCGACGCACAGCGTGCCGAACTTCGTGTTCAACGGCCCGCTCGACGAGCTGACCACGATGAACACCAGGCTGCCGCCGGGAGCTTCGAAGCAGACGTCGAAGGAGGTACCCAGCGCGACCGTGTCGGGCAGATCGAGCACGTAACCGGGCGTGCCGGGACAGTCGCATTCATCCGCCCGAGCCTGCCCACTCACGGCGATGAGCAGGGCGCAAGCGGCAAGGCCATATCGAAGAGTACGCATGTGTGGAGTGCCTCGGAATATCGGGTTGATTCGCCCGTTCCCCACGGGCGTGTACTGGTGGGTTCCCCAACCGACTGACACGCTACCCCGAAACAGGCGGGGTGGCAAACTCCATCCCACCCACTTGGCGGCTAGCCGGTCCAAGCGGAGAATGCGGGCCCTCCGAAGGGACGTCTGGCCGCTTCCCCCTTCGATCCTTCCAGCGGCCCGTCCTGTCGGATGTTCAGCTTGACCAGTCACCCGCCTTCGACCCGATCCCACGGCCGTCACCCCCGCGGAAACCGCTCGCGCCACGGGAGATCGGCCGGAAACAGGCGGACGCGGAGTCATCGGTCGGCAGACGACATCGAGGTCGTGTCAGCCGAGTCACCTCCGGAGGACGAGGGGCTCGGCATCCCGATAGAAGAATGCGCCTTCTCCGAGTACGACCTGAAGGCGGACCTGGTGAAGGCGCTGGCGGGCTGCGGCTACCACACGCCGTCCGAGATCCAGGCCCGGACGCTGCCCTTCGCCCTCGAGGGGCGCGACATCATCGGCCAGGCCAAGACCGGCACGGGCAAGACGGCCGCCTTCCTCGTGCCTCTGATCCAGAACCTCTCCGACCGGCCCGGCCTGCGCGTGGTGGTCGTGGTTCCCACCCGCGAGCTCGCCGTGCAGGTGGCGCGCGAGGCGCAGCGGCTGGGGCGCCACCTCGGCGTGCGCGCCACCGCCATCTACGGCGGCGACAGCATGAAGCGCCAGCTCTCCGAGCTCTCGCGCGGCCTGCAGGTCATCGCCGCGACGCCGGGGCGCCTGCTCGACCACGTGGGCCGCCGCACGATCAGCCTGCGCGACCTCGACGGCATGGTGCTGGACGAGGCCGACCGCATGTTCGACCTCGGGTTCCGCGACGACATCGCGAAGATCCTGCGCGCCGCCGAGGGCCGCCGGCAGACCATGCTCTTCTCCGCCACGCTGTCCGACGAGGTGCTGAGCCTGGCCGAGAAGTACATGAGCGACCCGGCGCAGGTCTTCCTCGCGCCGGACAAGCTCACCGTCGAGTCGGTGCACCAGACCGCCTTCCCCGTGGACCGCGAGCGCAAGCTGCTGCTCCTGCTGCGCCTGCTCGCGGCCGAGGAGCCCGAGAAGTCCATCATCTTCACGCGCACCAAGCACGGCGCCGACCGCCTGGCCGACCAGCTCCAGAAGGCCGGCCACGGCGCCAGCGAGATCCACAGCGGCCTGCCGCAGAAGAAGCGCGAGCGCATCCTGAAGGGCTTCCGCGAAGGCGAGTTCCCCTACCTGGTGGCCACGGACGTGGCCGCGCGCGGCCTGGACATCGAGGACGTGACGCACGTCATCAACTACGACGTGCCCGAGAACGCCGAGGACTACGTGCACCGCGTCGGACGCACGGCTCGCATGGGCAAGCAGGGCCGAGCCGCCACCTTCGTGACGCCCGACGACGGCGAGTTCATCACCGCCATCGAGAAGCTGATCAACAAGGAGATCCCGCTCGAGCGCTACGAGGACTTCGTGCACAACGTGGCGGCGCCGGGCGCGGCCACGGCCGCGAAGAAGGAGCCCGCGGGCACGAAGTACACGCGCACCATGCACGGCTTCGTGAGGCCGCGCACGAAGCGCTGAGGCGCCTCTGGTCTCCCCGGGGCGGCCCGGCCGCCCCCAACAGTCCGGCGCCTCCGTCGGCCGATGAGAAGGGGCCGTCCCTCGCGGCGCGACCGCCGCGGCGGGACGCGCGGAGCCCGCCATGCACCGTCGACCCACACTCACGCAGCGCGACGGGCTGTTCCGCAGCACGCGCTACATCCTCTACGGCAACCGCGTGCGGGTCATCCGCGTGAGCCCGCTGGTGCGCGACGACCAGTACATCCCGCTGGCCGCCGTGGACCCCGACGAGCGCATCACGCGCCGGCCGGACCTGCGCACGACCGCCCTCTCCGCGGCGCTCGTGGTGCCGGGCCTGCTGGCCGCGGCGGGCTGGCCCGCCCCCCTGCCGACGCCCGCGATCGTGGCGTGCAGCGTGCTGGCCCTGGGCGGAGCGCTGGTGCTGCTGACGCGCGGCGGGCCCGTGCGCACCTACGTCGAGCACGGCGCGCTGCAGCTCCTGGCGGACGTGCCCGACGCCGGCGCCGTGCGCCATTTCGTGTCGCGCGTCGTCGACGCCTCGAAGGAGCAGCTCGGCGCGGACGGCGGCGCCGACCCGACGGTGTCGGTCGCGGCCGAGATCCGGCGTCTCCACGCGCACCTCGCGCAGGGGAGGCTCACGCGCGAGGGCTTCGAGCGCCACAAGCTGCGGCTCATCCGCAGCATCCCGAGCCACGTCGCATGAGCTTCTCCCCCGAACGCACCGTCGAGCAGCCGCTGGCCGTGCTGCAGCAGCGTTCGGGCTCCCTGCGCGCGGTCTTCGAGCTGCACGTGGACCGCATCACCACCGAGACCAATGACGTGCTGGGCGGGCGCCGCCTCACCTTGCCGCTGGATACCCTGTCGCCGCACGTGGTCATCCGCCGGCGCGGCAGCGCCTGGCCGCTCGTCGCCGGCGTGCTGCTGGCCGTCGCCCTGGCCCTCGCGCCGGGCATCTCCGCCCCGCTGGCCGCGGTGGCGGCGGTGGTGGGCGGCGCCGGCTGGTGGGCCACGCGCCGGCAGTACATCGTGTTCCCGGGCGAGATCGCCGACCTCGAGCTGTTCCGGGACCGGCCCGACGCAGCCACGGCGCGGCGCTTCGTGGCGCAGATCGTGGCGCGCATCGAGGCGCTGGCCATCGAGCAGCGCGAGCTCCAGCGCGAGAGCGCCGACAAGAGCGGCCTCGACCGCGTGGACGAGCTGCTGAAGTTCCGCGACCTCTACGCCGAGGGCATCATCGACCGCGGCGACCTGCGCCTCGCGGCCGAGATCCTGGCGCGCAAGGAGCACGGCCGCATTGGCTTCCGGCGCGACTGACCCGCCGCTGGATCTCGCCGGGCATCCGTGCCTCGAGCAGCGCTTCTCGCCCCTGCTGCGCGTGCGCACCACGCTGCACGCCGACGGCCTCGTGGTGCAGGTCGACCGGCCGTTCCGCGAGCGCGTCGGTGCGGTGGATTTCGGGCGCCTGATCCTCGACCCGGCCTCGGTGAGCGGCGTGCGCACCGGCCGGCTGTGGCTGTCCGGCGCACTGCTCGCCGCGGGCGTGCTGGCCTGCCTGCCCTTCGCGCGCGCGGCGCTCGGCGGCGAGTTCGCCGGGCCGACCGCCGCCGGGCTGCTGGTGGCGTCGGCGCTGGCCGTGGTCTCGGCGCTGGCCAGCCCGCGGCGCCTCACGCTGCTGCTCGACCGCGAGCGCGCGCTGAACCCGGTGTTCCTGCGCGGCGGCGACGACGACGAGCAGGTCGAGCGCTTCCTCCAGCAGGTGCGACGCGCCGCCATCGACTGGCGCTGCCGCCCGCCGGCCGAGGAAGCCGCGGACGCGGACCCGGCGCCGCTCTCGACCGCGCTCGAGGCACTGCAGGCCATGCATGCGGAGGGCCTGCTGGCTGAACACGAGCTCGCGCGCTTCCGGGACCTGGCGGTCCATCGGCACTGAGCCGCGCCTGCACGTCCCGTCCCGCCGGTACGCGCCTCAGGGCGCTCCGGCTGCGGCCGCGCCGGCGCCGCCCTCCCCGGCCGCGCCCGCTCCGCCCGCCCCGGCCGGCGGCTCCGGCTCCCAGCCGCCGCCCAGCGCCTTGTAGAGCGCGACGGCGTTGGAGGCGAGCGCGGCCTCGCTCAGCGCCAGCAGGTCCTCGGCCGACAGCAGGCTGCGCTCGGCATCGAGTACCTCGAGGAAATCCGACAGGCCGGCCGCCTGGCGCTGGCGCGCGAGATCGGCCGCCCTGCGCTGCGCGGTGGCCGAGAGCTCCAGCGCGGCGCGTCGCTCCTGCTCGCGCCCATAGGCCACCAGCGCGTCGTGCGTCTCCTGCAGCGCCACGAGCACGGACGATTCCCAGAGCCGCAGCGCCTGCTCGGCGCGCGCGTCGGCCACCTCGATTCCGGCCCGAAGGCGCCCACCGTTGAACAGCGGCCAGGAGAGGCCGAGCCCGATGGACCAGTACTCGGAGTCGTCGTCGAAGAGGTTGCCCGTGTCCACGCTGGACTGGCCGACCGAGCCCGTGAGCGAGAACTTCGGGTACAGGTCGGCCGTTGCCACGCCTACCCGCGCGGTGGCGGCGGCCAACCGGCGCTCGGAGCGGCGCACGTCGGGACGGCGGCGCAATAGATCCGACGGCAGCCCGACCGGCACGCGGGCGGGTGGCGGCGGCACCATCGTGGCGCCGGAGAGCAGCTCGCCCGCGGCGCCCGGCGGGCGGCCGGTCAGCACATCGAGGCGGTGGCAGGCGCGTGCGAAGCGCTCCTCGAGGGCCGGGATCGAGGCCAGCGTGCTGGACACCAGCGCTTCGGCGCGCGCCACGTCGAAATCGTCCGCCATGCCCGCGTCGCGGCGAGCGCGGGTGAGATCGGCCGTCTCGCCCTGCGAGCGCACCGAGTCGCGCGCGATGGCGAGGCGCCGCAGCGAGGCGCGCGCGTCGATCCACGACAGGCCCACCTCGCCCAGCAGCGAGACCAGCACGGCGCGCTGGTCCTCGCGGGCCGCGGCCAGGTCGGCATCGGCCGCCTCGATGCCCCGGCGCACGCCTCCGAAGAGGTCCAGCTCCCACGACGCGTCGAGGCCGAGCGTGTGCAGGTCGGCGCGCTTCTCGGGCTGCACGGTGGGCGCGGAGGGGCCGCCGGGGCCGCTGGGATCCACGCCCGACAGGAAGGCGTTGACCGAGCGCTTGCTGCGCTCGGCGTCGCCGATGAAGTCCACCTCCGGCAGCTCGTCGGCACCGGCCACCTCGCGCAGCGCGCGCGCCTCGCGCACGCGCGCGACGGAGGCGGCGAGGTCGCGGTTGCCGGCGACGGCCGCCTCGACCAGCGCGGTGAGGCCGGGGTCGTCGAACTCCGTCCACCAGCGGGCCAGCGCCGTCTCGTCGGTCTCGGCGGACGCGCCGGGCGGCACCGGCTCCTGCCACTCCGCGGGCGTCTCTGCCTGGGGCGCCTCGTAGTCCGGGCCGACGGCGCAGCCGGCTGCCAGCAGCGCGAGCGCCAGGGCAAATCCTCTCCTCATCGCACGTCCTCCGGCGCCGTGGCGACGGGCGTCGCGAGCGGCTCGGCCTCGATGAACACGTCCATCTGCTGGCCCACGTACAGCGGCAGGTCGCCGCGGTCGAAGGCGTAGAGCACCTGCAGCACGCGCGTGTCGACGCGCTCGCTGGCCTCGCCCGTGAGCGAGACCTTGGGCACCACGTACGGCTCGGCGCGCACGAAGTCCAGCGGCACGCCGAGCTGGCGGTTGCCGCGCGCGAAGGCCTGCGCGCGGGCGCCGGGACGCACGCGCCAGGCATCGTTCTCGTCCACGTTCACGCGCACGTGCAGGCGCGACACGTCGCCCAGCAGCATGAGCGGCGGGTCGGACGGGCCGGCCACGGCGAACTCGCCGGGCCGCACGTTGGACTGCAGCACCTCGCCGTCGAGGGGCGCGGTGACGGAGAGCCGCGACAGCTCGGTCTCCACCTCCGCCACGCGCGCCTCGGCGATGGCCACGTCGGCCTGCGCGCGCGCGAGTTCGGGCGCCCAGGCGCCGGCGCGCAGCCGCGCGAGCTCTGCCTCGGCCGCGGCCAGGTCGGCCTCGGCGTGCTCCGCGGCGTGGACCCGGCTGGTCAGCAGCTCCGCCGAGACGGCGCGGGCGTCCGAGACGGCCTGCGCCATCTCGAGCTGGCGCCGGGCGTCGGCGGCCACGGCGCGCGCGGCGGACACACGCGCCTCGGCCGGAGGCAGGTCCTCCGGGCGCGGCCGCTGCTCGAGCAGCTCCAGCGCCGCGCGCGCGGCCGAGAGCTCGGCGCGACGCACGCCCAGCTGCGCCTGCAGCGAGCGGTCGTCGAGCGCGAAGAGCACGTCGCCGGCGCGCACGTGGTCGCCGACGTGCGCACGCACGGCCGTCACCAGGCCCGACACGGGCGTGCCGAGCGCGATGTTCTCGCTGCGCGCCTCGATCAGGCCTGCGCCCGCCACCCACGCGGCGAAGTCGGCCTGCGCCGGCTCGGCCAGGGGCACGGCGACCGGCAGGGGCCGGGCGCCCTGCGCGGTGAGCGCGATCGCGAAGACGAGGCCGGCCAGGGCCAGCAGGGGCAACAGGATGCGGGTGATCATGCGTGTCCTTGCGCCGGCTCGGGGCGCGCGGGGGGCGGCTCCAGGCGCACGATGCGGCCATCGTCCATGACGGCGATGCGGTCGGCGAAGCCGAAGATGCGCGCGTCGTGGGTCACGATGACCAGCGCGCGGTCCTCGGTGGCGGCCACCTCGCGCAGGATCTCGAGCACCTTCTGGCCGGTCTCGTGGTCGAGCGACGAGGTGGGCTCGTCGCACACCACGAGCCTGGGGTCATGCACGATGGCGCGCGCGATGGCCACGCGCTGCTGCTGGCCGCCGGAGAGCTGCGTCGGCGGGCGGTCGGCGCGTTCGGCCAGGCCCACGCGCTCCAGCATCTCAGTCGCGCGCGCCACGGCCCGCGCGCGCGGCACGCCGGAGAGCAGGAGCGGCACGGCCACGTTCTCGGCGGCGGACAGCGAGGGCAGCAGGTTGAAGGCCTGGAAGACGAAGCCCACGTGGCGGCCGCGGAAGGCCGTGCGCTGCGCCTGCGGCAGCGTCTGCAGGTCCTCGCCGAAGATGAGGCACTCGCCCTCGGTGCGGTCGAGGATGCCGGCCATGACCGAGATGAGCGTGGTCTTGCCGCAGCCCGAGGGCCCCACGAGGAACAGCATCTCGCCGCGGCGCACGTCCAGGTCCACGCCGCGCAGTGCCACCGTGCGCGCGCCGTTCTCGTACACCTTGGTGAGGCCGCGGCAGCGGACGGCCAGCTGGGTGGGCGGGGCGGCGGCGGCGGCGGCGGACACGTCAGCTCCTGAACACGATGGCCGGCTCGAGCCGCACCACCTTGCGGATGGCCAGCGCGGCCGACAGCAGGCAGATGAAGGTGATGGCGCCGGCCGACACGAGCAGCAGCTGCCAGGGCATGAGGAAGGCCAGCTCGGAATTGCGCGCCAGGTAGCCGACGAGCGAGGCCAGCCCCACGCCCACGCCGTAGCCGATGGCCCCCACGACCGCGGCCTGCAGCAGGATCATGCGCAGCAGCAGGCCGTTGCCCGCGCCCATGGCCTTGAGCGTGCCGAAGTGCCGCAGGTTGTCGAGCGTGAAGTTGAAGAAGGTCTGGCCCGCGATGGCCAGGCCGACGATGAAGCCCAGCGCCACCGCCACGCCGAAGTTGATGGGGATGCCGGTGTACTTCATGTAGTAGCGCATCGTCACGTCCTTGAACTGCTCGCGCGTCAGCGCCTTGAGGCCCGTGACCGACTCGATCTCGCGCGTGACCGCCGCCGGGTCGCTGCCCTCGGCCGTGTGCGCCAGCACGAAGGAGAGCATCTTGCGCTCCTTGGGCGCGTACTGCGTGGCGCGCGACCAGGTCGTGTACACCACCGGCTGGCTCTGGAAGGTGCGCTGCACCTTGCAGATTGCGACCACGATGGCGCGGTGGTCGTTCAGCTCCAGCGTGTCGCCCACAGCCAGGGGCTCGGCCGGGCCGCCGGGTCCCGCGGGCCGGCGCGCCAGCTTGCCGCGCGCGCCGTTCTCGTCCACGATCACGCCGTCGGCGCGGCGCAGGTCGGCCAGGCTGCCCTCGAGCATCTCGGCCGGCCCCCCCACGAGCGAGGCGTCATCGAGGCCGATGACGACGCAGGTCTGGAAGGCGCCCGTGGGGAGCCGCGCCTTGAGCAGGCCCTTGTAGAGCGGCACGGCCCAGGCCACGCCCGCCACGCTGCGCACGCGATACAGCTCCGTGTCCTGCAGCGGCTTGATGTCGTCGATGAACTGCACCTTGGGGTCCATGACCCACACGTCGGCGCCGCCGATGTCCGTGAGCGCGCTGTAGGTGCGCGTCATGAGCCCCAGGAACACGGCCGCCTGCTGCGTGATGAGCAGCGACGCGAAGGTGAGGCCCATGACCATGCCGAGGTACTTGGCGCGGTCGCCCACGAGCATGCGCCAGGCGACGAGGTTCACGTGTGGCCGTTGGCACCCGGCGCCGACCGCAGCGCGCGCAG
>Ga0209382_10009811_pt1 | contig 11965 bp, 9 predicted proteins | sample SoiMetdeltSBSDD5_FD_187599 | JGI IMG/M metagenome (GOLD analysis project Ga0209382, IMG submission 187599) | Bulk soil microbial communities from a Populus tree surrounding site in Tennessee, USA - Soil MetaG P. deltoides SBSDD5 (SPAdes) (version 2) | ecosystem: Environmental > Terrestrial >... | reverse complement strand
AGTTTCAGGTGTACCAACAGATTGGGGTGGCACTCGGAACCGAATGGGCACTACCCGAATCGCTCCAAACAGAAACCTTGCCCCCCGGTCAGTGGCGCTGGGACGGTTTGCCTAGCCTTCCGGTCGTGCTACGTGGACTTCCGGTATGGCAAGGCGCATTGATCCTGCTCGAGCCGTTTTATCGGTTGAGCGGACATTGGAAGGCTGATATCGAGGACGTCGTCAATGCGATGGTCAGATTCGAGATCGAATGGGCGAAATCAGTAGTGTGGACTCGTGAAATGCCCTCGTTATCGACGATTACGAAACACGGCTACCTACATGGTGGAGAAGTTGGCGGGGGTGCGTATGACCCTTCAAATTTTCCACAAGTGGGCTTCTACGATTGGCCGTGCGCCGTTCTGGATCCGGTCATGGGCATTGAGATTATCAACAAAGATCGGCCGTGGTGGACATGTAATGGGTGGAAAACCGGGCACTACACTCTCGAAATGATGACCGATATGCAGCGTGCCCAATTCAAGCAATTGCGTCAACTTCAACACCTGACGCTAGACGACGAAAATGGGTTCAACAAATTTAAGGACGTGACCATAAGCGTAGGCAATCTCCGAAAGCCGCCTACAGTCTCACCCAGCTTAGAAGTGCACCCTGAACACTTGCGAGTCACACGGCCCGGCAGTTCGGACACGGTGGTCGCAATACCGAAGCATGAAAACGTAACGGACCCCGCCGGTAAAGTCTGGAATGGCATTGTGGCTCGATCGTCGGTGACCGTTACCGCGCCTGTCTCAGTACAACCCAATCCAGCACCGGGAGCGCCGCCGGGTGACCCGCTGCCGCCTCGAAGAGCAGTAAGCGACATTGTGTTTGGATATAAAATTACCGTCACTGCCGTTGGAGGGAACAACGCCGAAAAGAACACGACGTTTGCCGACTGGCAGTGGCCGCTAAGTCATCCCAAATTCTTCCCGCCCGCGACGTTTCAAGACAAGGACCTATATCACAGCAAAGATGGAACCATTCACAAGGTGCCATATTTCAGACCACATGAATTCACGCTGACGGCTTCTACTTGGAAAACCGTTACTGATGGTGAGCTTCGCGACAAAATCGACGAACTCACAGGTCAAAAAATAGCGATTAGACTGACGGTGGCTGTTTACGATCAGGCATACCACTTGCTTCCGGTTGCAGCGTTTCCACTGAGTGCGTCTGATCCAGATCAGATCCTCTGGAGGAGCCAACATGGAGTGATCCTCGTCACAATCGAAGCAGACATGGACGAGAATAATGGTCGCTCATTCGAGCTCATGATCGAGATCAGCGAGACGGCTGCAGTTGATAAGGACGGTCGTCGCGTAGGAGAGGCAGGCTTCGCTGGAGCAAAAACCTACACCCTTCAGATGCCAATGCCTGTCGACATTTACAAGATCAACGTGCCAACGGGTTACTTTAGCTGGATCCGGCAGTTATTGGAGAGACTCCGACATGTCAGCACGCTTATGGATGTCCCACATCCGGAACCTGACCCCGATCCGGTGCTTGAACTGTCCCTGTGGCGTATCGTTCTCGAGAAAAATCCAGCGTTTTTGCAGGCACACGTACATGAACTCCGCCGAGCGACCGGCCGTCCATTTCTCATGCCTCAACAAGCCCTCGCAGAGCTTGACGCTGCTGTGAATAAGCTGACCGGGATTAAGCAGAGAGGTAGAGAGACTCGCGACTTACATGAGTTAACGCCAAGTTAACTCTGCTGTCCATCCGCGCCCGGTGCGTTCGAGATCGCGTGTTGGAATCGCTGCCGCTGACCGTAATGAACAGATCACGACAGGTCACTCGGCGGTTGTCGCGGTGGTGTGCGCGAGGCGAGCCGAATCCATTCATTGGGCGCAGGTGGAACCCCACGGATCACTTCGAGAACGCTGCCTATAGTGAAAACGGTTATTGTTTCCTGACTTTGCTCGATCACGACCAGCGGACCCTTTGCCGCAGAGCATGCCGCACTGTACTCCTGAAGAAAATTTCAATCCTGCCCGTGACGTTTCACGCCGGATCACCAGTAGAGAGTTGGAGGAAGCACAATGCAAAGACTGATGATCCGAGTATTCACGATAATGGCCGCCGCCTGTTGGTTCAGCGCATCCGTACAGGCCCAGACCGGCAGTGGCTCCCTGAAAGTAACTTCTTTCCCTTCCGGCGCACGGGTTGTGGTGGATGGAACCGATACAGGTAAAGTCACTCCCATGAGCGTCAGCCTGCCCGTCGGTGATCACGAGGTTGTGGTGTCCATTCCCAACTCTGGATGGAATCCCGACACACGCACCGTCACGGTAAATTCCGGCAACAACGACCTAAGCGTCACCTTATTACCGGCGCTCACCGCGGGACCACAAGGCTCCAAGGGTGATCCAGGACCACAAGGACCAGCGGGTCCGAAAGGTGCTGATGGCGCACCTGGCGCTGCGGGCGCGACAGGACCGCAAGGCCCTGCAGGTCCGAGAGGTGTTGATGGAGCTCCCGGCCCCGCCGGACCTCCGGGCGTTGGCGTTGGTCTACGAGAGAGGCGTGCCGCGCTGAAGGACTGGTCCCGAAAAACCTTTCCTGTGGGAACTACTCCGCGCAGCATTGCCTTCGACGGTGCCACTATCTGGACGGTCAACTCGAACTCTTTTACCATCTCCCGGCTGAGCGCCAGCAATGGAGCGCTGCTCGATACGCTCAACATTTTCGCTGCCGCAGCAGTTGCCTTTGACGGCGAAAACATGTGGGTATCGATTTATCCCGGCGAACTGAAAAAACTGCGGGCCAGTGATGCCGCAAACCTGTGCAGCACGACTGTACCTCCAACCGCTCGGGACATGGCCTTCGATGGCATGAACATCTGGGTTGCAGATGCGACCGGCTCTGTTACCAAGGTCCGGGTAAGCGACTGTGCGAATCTTGGCACTTTTAGCGCCGGCTCCAGCGCGACCGGGATCTTTTCTGACGGCGACAACATCTGGGTTATCGACAGCAATACCAGCGTCCTTACCAAGCTGCGAGCCAACGACGGCGCGATCCTGGCCAATTTCAGTATCCAGAATCCTTACGGAGTCGCTTTTGATGGCAACAATCTCTGGGTCACCAGTGGCGTCGGTTCTGTGATCAAAATGCAACCTGCCGATGGGCAGATCCTGGGAACTTATTATGTCGGTAACGGCGTCAAAGCTGTCGCATTTGACGGCGCCAACATGTGGGTGACCGATATGATGGCCAATACCGTGACCAAGCTGCGCGCGAATGACGGCACGAATCTCGGAACCTTTAGTGTGGGACAGTCTCCGGAAGCGATTGCCTTCGACGGTTCCTCCATGTGGGTAGTGAATTCCGGGAACAACAGCGTCACCCGGATCCCGCAGTAAACAACGGTTGCATCGAAGCGCCGGGGTAGGCATCATTTTTCGAAATCAAAAATGCCATTTCGAAGAATTCTTGTAATCGAAGACTATGAACCGTTCCGACGACTTATCTGCCGGGAGCTTAGACGGAGATCCGAATTCGAGGTCGTTGGGCAAGCTGCAGACGGCTTGCAAGGCGTTGAACTGGCCGAGTCGTTGCAGCCGGACATGATTCTGTTGGACCTCGGCCTGCCGAAGCTGAACGGATTAGAGGCCGCCAGACGGATACGCAGGCTCGCACCCGGCGCAAAACTTCTGTTCGTGAGCCAGGAGTCTTCCTCCGATATCGTGAGGGAGACTCTTCGTTTAGGGAACGGTTATGTTCACAAAGAATGCGGCAAGACTGACCTGCTGCCTGCCATTGATGCCGTTCTTGCCGGCAATCGATTCGTCAGCAGCTCGTTGAGCTTCAGGGAGGACACGGAGTCCGATGCTCCGTGTCGTCACCAGCTTCTCTTTTGCTCCAACGACGGCGTCCTTCTGGACGCACTTGCTGATTTCATCGCTACTGCTCTCAATTCCGGTAGTGCGGCGATCGCATGGATTACGGAATCTCACCGAGACAGCATTCTTCGAAGACTGACCGAACGGGGCGCGGATGTTGAAACCGCCATGAAACGGCGAACATGTGTTCTAGCGGATGCGGCCGAGATCCTTGACCCCGCCGGAATTCTCTCGACAATCGACAGTTTGCGCGAAGCGGCCACGAGACAAGGTACGCAACATCCCCGCATTGCCGTCACCGGCGAACGCGCAGGTCGTTTGTGGATGGAAGGTAAACCGGATTTGGCGATGCAGATCGAACAATTCTGCAACGAATTAGCCAGAAGCCGCCATGACGTCGATGTTCTTTGTCTGTACCCCGTGCCCTTCGGAAAGCAAGACGACCACGGATTGAACAGCATCTGTGCGGAGCACAGCGATGTTAGTTCTCGATGAGTGATCGCATTTATATGGATGATCTTTACGCTAATTACCGCCTGATCGTGGACGCTTCGGATGATGCCATCATCACCAAGAACCTCGGAGGAGTGATTTCAAGCTGGAACAGGGGTGCGCACCGGATGTTCGGCTATACGGCGGCCGAAGCGATCGGACAGCCGATTACACTCATCATCCCTCCCGAACTACATGGAGAGGAGGTAGAGATTCTGAGACGCTTGCGAGGCGGTGAACGGTTTGAACATTACGAAACATGGCGCGTCTCAAAAGACGGAAAAAGAATCAACTTCTGCGTCACGATGTCACCGATCAGGAATGCGGAGGGCGAGATCGTCGGGAGCTTCAATATCGGACGAGACATCACGGCGAGAAAGAAGGCAGAAGCGGCCCTGCGTGAGAAGGAAGAAAACTTTCGCGTCGTGGCACACACGGCTCCAGTCATGATCTGGATATCAGATGTCCATAAGCTTTGCACCTTCTTCAACGCGGGATGGCTTGAATTCACAGGCCGGTCTCTCGAATCAGAGCTGGGAAACGGCTGGTCCGAAGGCGTCCACCCCGAGGATTTGCCGGCATGCCTCGAGACCTACACGCGAACATTCGATCGGCGTGAGTCGTTCAGTATGGAGTATCGACTCCGGAGGCATGACGGTGAGTACCGCTGGATTCTGGATCAGGGCGTTCCCATATTTAAGGAGGATGGTTCATTTGCCGGCTACATCGGTTCAGGAATCGATGTCACCGGACGCAAGCTTGCAGAAGAAGCGCTTTCGAAAGTGAGTCAGAAGTTGATCGAAGCACATGAGGAGGAACGCAGGCGCATCGCCCGAGAGCTTCACGACGACATCACCCAACGCGTCGCATTACTCGCGGCGACCTTGGGTCACCTGAAGCAAAATCTTCCCGACGCGGCGGCTGAACTTCTGCCGGAGATTGAAGAAGCAGGCCAACAGGTCGCGGAGCTCGCGCGTGACCTTCAGTCTCTGTCACACCGCCTTCACTCCTCGAAGTTGGAGCTGTTGGGACTCAAAGTTGCGGCAGCCAGTTTTTGCAAAGAGTGCTCGAATCTGCAGGAAGTGGACATTGATTTTCACGCCGAGAACATACCGCAAGATTTGTCACCGGAGATCGCGCTGTGTCTGTTCCGCGTTTTGCAGGAAGCGCTGCAGAATGCGACGAAACACAGCGGCGCACGACAGTTCAAAGTGTCACTCACAGGTGGACCCGACGAAATCGAATTGACAGTTCAAGACTCGGGGACCGGCTTCGATTTGGAAGACGCAATCCGAGGACAAGGCCTCGGGCTCAGCAGCATGCAGGAACGATTAAAACTGGTCAATGGACACCTTCTGATTCAATCGAAGTTGCAGCAGGGAACGACCATTCAAGCTCGCGTACCGCTCCGCTTGAAGCGACAGCCGGGCAACAAATATCGGCGGTCTGCACGGCACGGCTAGACCCCGAGCTGTCCAAATTTCGAAACATGATTCGGACGAGGCTAGTCCCCTCCTTCGCGAAGGAGGGGTGGACGCGACCTAAAGAAAAAGCCGCGAAGCTCCTTTGAAGGAGCGGACGGGGTAGTTGTTTCAAGCTACCGCTTGTTCATCCCGAACGGGTCGGGTTAATCGGTGGCTTGAAACAACTACCCCGTCTGCGCCAGCTAAGGAACGGGACCATATTCTTCATGGCGCAGCCACCCCTCCTTCGCGAAGGAGGGGACTGCGGCTTCCCGCGGACAATCGAGACCCGTGCAACCACGTCCCCACAATTTCGATTACTCCACCTCTTCAAACATCGTGTTCGGACCGGTCGCAATCGTGTGGAGATTATGCAGGACGTTGGTTTCGAGGTTGCGCAGCGATATCTTTGATACCAAAAAAGCGATAGCCACGAACGCCACGGTAGCCGCAACCGTGATTGCGCGGCTGTGAAAGATCCAAAGCCACTGAAATGCGACGATGATCCCCGCGAAGATGAAGGCGGCGAACACGAGCGGCGCAGCCAAGGAACCCTTGCCTTTTCTTGGCGGATTCCCAAACGGCAGTCCTTCCATAAGAAACAACTCGACGGTTTTCCCTTCCCGCGCCAGCGAACTAAGCAGGTCTTTCGTCATCATGACGCTTTCGACGTCAAGCCCGGTCAATGGCTCATCGAGAATGATGACGGACGGGTAATGCAGCAGCGCCGCCGAAATCAGAACCTTCTGGCGCATGCCTTTGGAAAACGTACCGAGGCGCTGGCGACCCTGACCGGATAGTCCAAAGCCATCCAACAGTGCATGGATTCGACGTTGCAGCACCGCGTCTTCCAGTTCATGTAATCTCCCGCACAATTCCAGAAACTCGAGAGCAGTGATACTTTCGTACAGTTCCGCGAACTCCGGCACATACCCGATCTGCTGCTTCACTTCATACGCATGTTCGGGTAGTTGCCGGCCCGCCACTTCCACGCGGCCTTCGGAGAACTTGAGAATTCCCGTGAGTATTTTGAGAGTGGTCGATTTGCCCGCACCGTTCGGTCCGAGGAGTCCCGTTACCTCGCCGCGACGGATGTCAAACGAGATTCCATGCAGAACCTCAGCTCCGCCATAGCCAAACCTCAGGTTTTCGACTCGGATCGAACTGTCCATCGACGCGGCTTTTATCACAGTGAAGTATTGCTGCGCAGGAATAAAAGCTGTAGGGGCGGTCGTGTGACCGCCCCAGCGCGGTCACAGACCGCGCCTACAGTTCGCGAGGCGGGGTCAAATGTCCCGGACACCGGCAAGTTGTACCGCGCATTTTCATTGTTCGTAGCGCTCAATCGGACGCCGATCGAAAAACGCCGGACAACGCCGGGCGCGCTAAAGAGCACACGTACCGATACCTAAGATCGGGAACATCCGAACCGGACCGCCCGTCAAATCTTCAAACGGTTGAGTCGGTATCCCGCGTGCACCTTTATAGGGGTTGCACGTGTGGATTGATGTACCACCACGACAGTGTGACTGCTTTAGAAATCGTCCGAACAATTAAGGTCGTCTGAAAAACGAGAAAGAGGTTTTCACAATGAGCCGATTGGTGAGCTCAGTTTTAGTATGCGTTTTGGGTCTCGGGCTTTCCGTATCCGCCCAAGTCACCAAGCCGCAGACCACGCCGCCCGACAATACGAAAACCAACCAGCGCGACAAGGACCAGTCGAAGCCTACGGCGGGCCAGCAAAAGGAAAACAAGTCAGACCTGGAAATCACGCGGCAGATCCGTCGATTGCTCACGCAAGACAAGAGTCTGTCGACGTATGCCAAAAACATCAAGGTCATCACCCAACATGGAAACGTAACGCTCCGCGGACCGGTTCGTTCGGCGGAGGACAAGGCCGCCGTCGAAGCCAAAGCCAATGAAGTCGCCGGTGCAGACCATGTCAAAAGTGAACTTCAGATCACGCCGCCCAAAGACGGTAAGAAAAAGAACTTTTAAATTCGAGGAGTAAATCAATGGCAGGAAAAAACACAGCCGCGTTCGGCATCTACGACAGTCGAGTGAGTGTTGAAAGGGCGGTAGACGCACTGAAAATGGCGGGCTACCGCAACACAGACATTTCCGTTCTATTTCCGGAGAACGTCGGGACGAAAGACTTTGCGGCCGAAAAACATACTAAGGCGCCGGAAGGCGCGGCCACTGGCGGCGGAACCGGCGCTGTTGTGGGCGGCACGTTAGGTTGGCTGGCCGGCATCGGGGCGCTTGCGATTCCCGGTCTGGGACCGTTCATCGCTGCGGGTCCGATCATGGCTGCACTCGCGGGCGCTGGCGTCGGCGGAGCCCTCGGGGGCATTGTCGGAGCTTTAGTCGGAATGGGCATCCCTGAGTACGAAGCCAAACGCTACGAAGGCCGTATCAAGAACGGCGGCATTCTTCTGTCGGTACATTGCGACAACTCGGAATGGACAAAGAAGGCCAAACAAATCCTGGATGATACTGGCGGCCAGGACGTTTCATCTACAGGTGAGTCTGCGGCGGACTTCTCCAAGTCGGACCGCCCGATGCCTCGCTCGGACGAGCCACTGGGTGACTCTAGTTCAGACATGCCGCGTGATCGAAAAATAAGCTAACCGAACCCGGACAGATTCAGCGCAACTCAGCGCTGAGTCTGTCCGCTCATCCGAAAGGAAGGTTTCATGAAACCCATACTCATTGTCGGAATGTTGCTCATTGTTTTGGGCGTCGTTGCTTTGGCCTATCAGGGTGTCAGCTATACAACTCGCGAGAAGGTGATTGACCTCGGACCGATCGAGGCTTCGAAAGAAACGAAGAAGACCATTCCGCTGCCTCCGGTGCTCGGCGGCCTGGCGCTTGCCGGCGGAGTCGCGCTCCTCGTGGTCGGCAGCAAGAGCCGGTAACGTCGATCGACCTTACGAAACATGCTGCAAAGGCAAATCGATCGTGAAGGTGGCTCCTTTGCCGACTTCGCTTTCGATACCGATCGTGCCGGCATGTGCGGCGACGATCTGTCTGGTGATGTAGAGACCGAGACCAAGGCCGCCAAAGCTGCTCATCGAGCCGGCGCGCTCGAAGCGGTTAAAAATTCTCGCCTGGTCGGCTGCGGAAATTCCAGATCCGAAGTCTCGGACTGAAATCCTCGCTCCCGACCGATCGCTTGAAACAGTCAATTCGATGGGTTTTCCGCGGCCGTATTTGATCGCGTTTGTCAGCAGGTTAGAGATCACTTGCTCCATTCGCAGGCTGTCCCATTGCCCCTTCGGGGATTCTCCCAAAAGTTCAATATTGACCGGGGAGTGCGCCATTTCCCACTGAGGACGATAACGCTCCACTACTTCACGTACGAGATTGAACAGGTCGACATTGGTCTCGGGTTTGACGCAGAAACGCCCGAGCCTGATTTGTGAGACGTCCAACAAAGCTTCCACGAGCTTCGTTAGCGTATCGATTTGGCGTTTCGACATCTCCAGATAGCCTTCGAGTTTTTGCTCCTTCACATCAGTTGGAAGATCCGTGCTCTGCATGATCTTCTGAATCATGTGCCGTTGCAGACAAAGAGGTGTGAGCGGCGTTTTCAATTCATGCCCGGCAATTGAAATGAATTCGTCGCGGAGCTGAAGAAGTCTCTGAACCTCATCGCGGGCGGCGCGAGCTTCCTCGACGGACTTTTCCAGATCGTGCCTTCTTAGACTCACTTCCTGAGCCAGTTCTTCCAGGTCTTCCTGAGAACTCTGTAATTCTCTTTTCAAGAGGTCACGTGTTCGCTTTCCGCTCATGATATTGCGAACGCGAGCCTTCACTTCTTCTCGCAGAAACGGCTTCGTCACAAAGTCCTGAGCGCCCGCCCGCAAGAGTCTTACTCGCACTTCCTCGTCGGCCTTGGCCGTCAGTAGAATGATGCCTATTCCGCTCAATTCGGGTCTGCGTCGTATTGCCAATACCATTTCTTCGCCGCCAACTTTGGGCATCATGATGTCGCTGAGAACCAAATCCGGTTTTTGCTCGAGCGTCTTTTCAAGACCTTCCTCTCCATCGAACGCCGAAATCACATCGTATTCGTCGCACAATGTTTCGACGATAAATTGATTCATATCTGGATTGTCTTCGACGACCAGAATCGTCCCTCGCTCCATGTTGGCCGCGCGAGCTGCCTGAGCCCGACGCTTCGGCACCTTCAACTCTTCAAGCAGCGCAGACGAAAGTCCGGTCTGACCGAAGTCCTGCGACAGTGCACTTCGCACGGCGACATCTGTCCTGGCTTTGAGTGGAAGGGTCACCGTGAAGAGCGCTCCGCCACCGACTGGCGTGGTCTCCTGGATCGACCCGCGATGAAGCTCCACGAACTCCTTAACAATGGCCAGGCCAAGCCCGGTTCCCCCATGCCTGCGCGTAACTTCGCTTTCAACCTGGATAAAGGGCTCGAAGATCCGTTCGCGCATCTCGATCGGGATTCCCGGACCTTTGTCTTGAACCTGGAGAAGAGCGTTGTTTCCTACCGTTTCGAGAACGCACGCGATCTTGCCTCCGAGAGCGCCGAATTTGAAAGCATTGGACAAGAGATTGAGCAATACCCGTTGAATCATCTCCGGATCGATTTCGGCGACGAGAGCATCAGGGACTCGAACCGTGTAGTCCACATTTCTCTCTCTCGCGATCCCTTCGAAAAGCGAGCACGTCAATCGCACGACCTTCGATAGATCGACTCGCGAATATTCAGGGGAGAGTTTGCCCGCTTCCAACTTCGAAACGTCAAGCAGATCGTTCACCGTCTTAAGCAAGGACCGCGCGTTGCGCATCACGACATCAAGGTCTCGATGCTGCTCTTCGGTGAGGTCCCCCGAACTCAACCATTTTTCAGTAGGACCCAAAATCAGCGCGAGCGGCGTTCTGAGCTCGTGGGTGATATTCGCCAGGAAGACGGATTTCATGTGGTCAAGCTCGGCCAGTCGGGCGTTTCGATCCTTCAATTCGGATAAAGCGCGTCTGGCCGCTTCAATCACGAAATTGATGAGCATTGCGAGCTTATCCAACGTTTCGTCAGCCACTGAAGCCCGCACCGTAAAATCAAACTGGCCATCCACGCTGACTCCGAGCTGACTGGCGATATCGTTTATGCCGGCTCTGAGCGTCATCTCTCCGCGCGTGAAGTAGCTGCTCTGTCTGTTTCGCTGCTTCGCCTTAAGTTTTTCCAGATGACGTGAATTTCGCATTCTTCATCACCTCTGTGCATACATTTGGTCTCATCGATAACGGCGTCATCCTCATAGTGAGTGAACATCCAGCGAGCCAGTGCCTTATAAAGGCTGCAAAGCTTATTCGGGGAGCGATAGTGAGTCACAATCTTGTCGTCGAAAGTCTCAATCTGAAACTTGTCGACGACTGCTTTACGGGAGTTCGGGTCGACCACGCCGCTGGCGAAAACGTTATGTATGGTGATTTGCCTTTCCAGAAACTCGCGGGAATTTGCCGACATCTCGAACCACTTAGAGAATCGAACCAGTGCGTCCCGTCCGAACGCGTCCGCATATAGTTCCATCACCCGGTCTTCATCTGGTCCCAATACGCGACAAGCGGCGGAAAAGAGGTTCTGCCACTCCGCATCCGAATACACTTCACCAATTCGGAATATTCGGTCCAGCGGCACGCCGGCCGCTCTCTTTACGTCCTTGACGGCTTCCGGACCCGCCTGTTCCTCAACCAGATCGAGCAATATTTTCTGAATCAGCCCAATCATGACGATCTCCGCATCCGCAGTGTTTCCTGATCAAAGCAAACAGAACATCCAAATCAACTGGCTTCTTGATGGAACCGGTTGCTCGAATCCGTTTCGCCGGATCAGAAAAGGCGCTGAGGGTCACAATGGGAATGTCGGCGTAGGGGGCATGGGTCTCTAACGCGTCAGCAAAGTCCCAACCGTTCATCACTGGCATCATCAGGTCGAGGAGGATCAAACAAGGGATCGGAATCTCAGGAAGGATCTCCATCCCTTCCTTACCATTCGAGGCTGTGTAGACTCGGTATCCTTCCCATTCAAGCGCATCCTTGAGGATGTCGCGGATATCCACCTCGTCTTCGACCAGCAGAATGCTTCTTGAAGCGTGTCGCCGA
>Ga0209382_10009809_pt1 | contig 11966 bp, 7 predicted proteins | sample SoiMetdeltSBSDD5_FD_187599 | JGI IMG/M metagenome (GOLD analysis project Ga0209382, IMG submission 187599) | Bulk soil microbial communities from a Populus tree surrounding site in Tennessee, USA - Soil MetaG P. deltoides SBSDD5 (SPAdes) (version 2) | ecosystem: Environmental > Terrestrial >... | reverse complement strand
GATGGCTTCTAGACTCGTCCCTTGGCCTTCCACTTGCAGTGGTACGTGGGTGTTGTTTACACCCATAACATCCTTAACGTCTTTAACACCGCAAGGGGCTCGCGCCACGGCACGAACGATCCTTGGGTGGACGCCGGGCCTCCGAAACCTCGTCTCTGGCGGCGTATTGCCGTGCGGATGCCTGGTCGGAACCTATGAGACCTGGACGCGCGGACTGATCACGATAGTGGACGAACGGGGCCGAAGTTGCGGTGACGATCGTCACCAGGCCAACGCCATCCTCTAGCTAGATCTTCATCTTGGGACGGCCCCGCGGTTTCTTGGGTGGCTTGTCGAGCGCCTTCAGCAGGATATCGGCAGCCACCTCGGAGCCGTTGGTCTCGGGCTTCTTCTTGATCTTCGGCTGGGCAAGCAGCTTGTCCAGTGCCGATTCCCATTTCCCGCCGAGTAGATCCTCATGGCTGATCAATGCCGAGCGCAGGTGCTTCGGCATCTCGTCGACCAGCACATCGTATTCGGGGAAGTGTCCGCGTGGCGTGTAGAGCACGGCGGCGTCGTTGGCGATGCACTCGGAGATGATGCCGTATCCCGGCTTGGTGACGACCGCCTCGCAGGCGCCAACCAGATCCTCGTAGCGGACTCCGATGTTGTACATCGCCTCTTCGTTGATGGTGACGAGCGACCCCTTCCTCTCAGCTGCCGGCGTGTCTTTCTTCACGCGGGCGGCCGGCGTCATCGTCGTCACCAGCACGGTGTATTTCTTCAGCTTCGACAGCACCTCTGTGTCGAGAGTCGAGAGTCCGAAACCGCCGAACGAGGAGAGCACGAGCGTCTTGTCCGCAGGGATCTTGAGCAGCTTGCAGACCTCTTCCCGGGATCGACGCGCGTGCCGCGCGATGAACGGAATGTCCCTGACGTTCGAGAAACTCTCGAAGCCGCCAGACATCGGCAGGCGCAGCGCCATTGACGCTTTGGCGTACGCGCCGCGGATCGTCGGCAGCAGCGAAGGCGCCAGGCGCACGCGCGGGTAGTCGGCGTAGATCCAGTCCCAGGTGAAGTTGCCCAGTCCGATCGACGGGATACCCGCAGACGCACCGACCGCAAAGGCGAGCGGAGGGATATCTCCGACGATCAGCCCGGCGCCCAGCTCACGCAACGACCGCGTTTCGCTGGCGGCGCGTGTCACGAGATCACTGTGGAACGCGGCCGCGCGCCTGATGCTGTCCGCTTCATCGAGCGTCAACGCATCTGATTGGACGACGCCGGTATCGCACTCCAGCGTGCTGTAGGTCACCTTTCCTTTGACGGTCAGGTCGAACAGCCAGCGAGGAGCCGACGTGCGAACGCCGACTCGTGTTTCGGGACGCTGCGCCAGAATGGCGTTGATGACCTCGATGGAGCGTGAGGCGTGACCGAACCCGTGACCTGAGATGTAGAAGACGATCGCTTGTGCCAAAGACGGGCTTACCTCGCTCAGGCGGGTCTAAAGACCCGCTCTACTAGCAGGTCCGAAGACCCGCCTCGACTGGCGGGTCCGAAGACTCGCCGCTACAGGGGCTTCACGCCCGCTACCGAGTTACCGACTGCTGTGGGATATCCGATCCACTCACGTGTGGTGCCTGCTCGCTTGAGAGTGCGATTGCGACAACCTGTTCCAGCGTTTCCACCGGAACGAACGTCATGTCCTTGCGAATTTCCTCGGTCAACTCCGTCAAATCGGGCTCGTTCAGCGCCGGCAGTATCACCGTCTTGATGCCCGACCGCCGTGCCGCGAGCGACTTCTCACGGATTCCGCCAACGGGCAGCACCAGGCCGCTCAACGTGATCTCGCCCGTCATGGCGATGTCGCGTCTGACCGGCACCTTCCGCACGGCCGACAGGATCGCGGTAGCCATCGTCACGCCCGCGGACGGGCCGTCTTTCGGAATGGCACCCGCTGGCACGTGGACGTGAAGATCCTGCTGCGCGAGGAATTCTGGCGAAATCCCGAGCTCCTTGGCGTTTGCGCGAATGTGACTCAGGGCGGCTCGAGCCGATTCCTGCATCACATTCCCGAGTTGGCCCGTCAAGATAATGTTCTGGTTCCCGCCTGGAAGCAAGGTCGCTTCGACAAAAAGCACGTCTCCACCGGTCTCCGTCCACGCTAAGCCGGTGGCGACGCCGGGCCGGGACGTCCGGAAGGCCATCTCCTTTTTGAAGCGTGCCGGTCCCAAATAGCCCTCGAGATCCCTGGCGGCAATGACCGTGGGCGGAGGGTCAGGGCTGCCCAGGGGGCGCGTCGCGATCCGGGTCGCCACCTTTCGCGCGAGCGTTCCCAACTGGCGTTCCAGGTTTCGAACGCCTGCTTCACGGGTGTACTCGCTGATGACCAGCCGCAGCGTCTCGTCAGGAATGTCCATCGTGCCCGCCGGCAGTCCGTGTTCGTTCATCTGACGGGGCAGCAGGTACTTGCGCGCGATGTGGACCTTCTCCTCCTCGCTATAGCCGGCCAGCTGGATGATCTCCATGCGGTCGAGCAGGGCAGGGTGAATCGTTCCAAGTTGATTCGCCGTTGCGATGAAGAGCGTGCGCGAGAGGTCAACCGGAATTTCCAGGTAATGGTCGCGGAACGAGTGGTTCTGCGCCGGGTCGAGCACCTCGAGGAGCGCCGCCGCAGGGTCACCTGAGAAGCCGCCCGCCTGCACCTTGTCGATTTCATCGAGCATGAAGACCGGGTTCATCGAGCCGGCCTGTTTGAGCGCCTGGACGATGCGTCCGGGGATCGAACCGATGTAGGTGCGTCGATGGCCGCGAATCTCGGCTTCGTCGCGGACGCCGCCGAGTGACAAGCGGACGAACTTCCGCGACATCGCGCGCGCGATTGATTGACCGAGCGAGGTCTTGCCGACTCCGGGAGGGCCCACGAAGCACAGGATGGGCCCCTTCATGTCGCCTTTCAGCTTCCTGACCGACAAGTATTCGATGATTCGCTCTTTGACCTTGTCGAGGTCGTAGTGATCCTCGTCGAGCACGCGACGCCCCTCGATGGGATCGATACGATCCTCGGTCGTCGTGGACCACGGTACGTCGAGCAGCCAGTCGATGTAGGTCCGGAGCATCTGGTACTCCGGCGAGGCGGCCGTCATACGCGCCAGTCGATCGACTTCCCGCATCGCAGCGGTATTCACGCTCTCCGGCAGCTTCGCGTCCTCGACCCGCTTGCGGAGCTCGGCGATCTCGTTGCCTTCACCTTCACCGAGTTCCTGCTGAATGGCCTTGAGCTGCTGGCGCAGATAGTACTGACGCTGCGCATCGGTCATTTCCTGTTGCGCGGCGGATTCGATCTTGCCCTTCACTTCGAGCAGTGAGACTTCGCGCGTCAGTGCCGAGGAGACGATCTCGAGTTTCTTGAGGAGATCGCTTGCCTCGAGCATCTCCTGGCGGTCCGACGGCTTCATCTCGATGAGGCTCGCGAGGACGTACGCCAGTCGCAACGGGTCGTCGATGTTCATGACGACGCCACGCAGATCCTCTGAGAGTCCGGTGGACAGCGACAGCGCCTTCTCGATCAGTTCCTGGATGCGGCGGATATGCGCTTCGACTTCGATCGTGCGCTCGAAAGTTTCCGCCAGCTGAACGATTTGCGCCCGCATGCTGGTGCCGGTTCGCGTGACCAGCGTGGAGCGGGCACGGGCGAGCCCTTCGATGATGATATTGATCCCGCTCGGGACCTTCGCCATCTGTCGAATGACACCGACCGTGCCGGTCTCGAGCAGATCGTCGGGCCCGGGATCCTCGGCGTCGTTCTTCTGCAGGACCAGAAACACGAGACGGTCCGCGCCGAGTGCCCGGTTGACTGTTTCGATCGAGACCGGACGGTTGACCGCCAGCGGCTGCAACGTCAGTGGTAATGCCACTGTGCGTCTCAGCGGCAGAACGGGCAGTTCCGATGGCAGTTGGGGAGCGGTGTCGGCCATGTGTGGCTTTGGGCTCTGGGCTCTTGGCTTCCAGGTTCAGGGCTCTTGGCTCCCGGCAGCCCATAATCCTCAGCCAAAGGCGGAGCGCAAAGCCGAGAGCCGTCGTGTCCAGTCTATCAGTGTGGTACGCTTCGCGCGTGGACGAACGACAGTTTTTCACCGAGAAGCCTGAGCAGCGTCCGGCTCAAATCCAGTGTCCGCGCTGCCGTCGGACCAACGACTATTCCATCAGATGGTTGCGCCGCACGAAGAAGGCGCAGATCCCGTCCGGCGCCAACGAGCGCGACCGCGTTCTGTTCGGAAAGTCAAAGGACCACCTGATTCGCGTGGACGACGACCTCGTCTGTAAGACCTGCGGCAAGCGCTTTGAGATCCCATCGCATCGGGCCCTCATTTTCCTGGAAGAACTCGAAGGTCTACCTCAAGACCTGGATGAGGAATAGGGATCCCGCCGTGCGACATGGGTGACCGGCGGTCACAAGATCTGGACGAGGAGTAGGGACCACAGGATCAAACGAGGAGTGGCGATCATGGGAGCACTGTTGAGTGTCCGGCGTGCATGCATCGCGTGGGTGCTGCTCCTTGCCGCAGGCACGGTGCCGTCGGCACAGGCTCCGGCTGGGCGTCAGCCGGCGCCGACATCCAGCCCTGCTGCGCGCGCGCTGAACGCTGGCCAATTCGACGAAGTCGAACGGCTTCTGAAAAGCGCGACCGACGCCACCTCCATCGCGCTGCGTGCGCGGGCCCAGATCGCTCAAGGCCGCTACCAGGACGCGCAGACGCTGCTCACTCCGGTTGCGACAGCGCAGCCCGACGGTGATGCGGCCCTCGAGCTGGGATTGCTCGAGCTGTATCTCGGTCGCCGCGCCGATGGCATCCGTCGTCTGCGTGTGCTCACTGGCCGCCTCGCTCCACGAACGGCGCGCGATTACTTCCGCCTCGCGCAGGCAGCGAGCGCTCTTGCCGCGTTCCAGGATGCCCAGGCGTTCAAGGATGCCAATAGTTATTTCCGCGACGCCAACAAGCTCGCGCCGGACGATCCGGACATCAACACCGCGTGGGGCGAGCTCTTCCTCGACAAGCACAACCCCGCGGATGCGATGAAGTCGTTCCAGGAAGCGCTTCGCGTCGACGACAGTCATGTCGGAGCCCTCATCGGAGCCGCGAACGTCGCCGCGGGGACGAATCCGCCGCAGGCGCGCGCGGCTCTCGAGCGCGCGCTCAAGATCAACTCGAATTCAGTGACCGCGCACCTGATGCAGGCCGAGCTCGCGCTGGATGACCGCGAACGCGACGCGGCGCGCGAGAGCATCAAGAAAGCGCTCGCGATCAATCCGAGCAGTCTCGAAGCGCGTTCGCTGGAGGCGGCCATCGCACGCCTCGACGACAAGACTGCTGAATTCGAGCGCCTGGTACAGGACATCCTGAAAATCAATCCGAACTATGGCGAGGTGTATCGCGTGGCGGGCGATCACCTGGCTCGCAACTATCGATTCGATGAGGCGGTGACGCTCGTTCGCCGCGCGCTCACGCTCGATGCCGAGAACACGCGCGCCTACTCGGACCTGGGCACGCACCTGTTGAGAACCGGCGACGAGCCGGGCGCGCGCGTGGCGCTGGAGCGCGCCTTCAAGGGCGACGCGTTCGACCAGACGACGTTCAATCAGCTCGACCTGCTCGACACGATCGACAAGTTCGTGACCATCACCGACGGCGACATCATCATGCGCCTCGACCCGAGCGAGGTCGGCGTGATGCGTGAATACGCGATGCCGCTCGCGAAGGAGGCCTTGCAGACGCTGCAGAAGCTCTATGAGTTCAAGGTGACGGGACCGATCCTGATCGAGATGTTTCCCAAGCACGATCAGTTCGCCGTTCGGACGATCGGCTTGCCCGGGTTCATCGGAGCGCTCGGCGCCTGCTTTGGACGCGTCGTGACACTCGACTCGCCGAATGCCCGCGACCCGGGAGAGTTCCACTGGGGCGAGACGCTGTGGCACGAGATCGCCCACGTCATCACGCTGCAGATGTCCAAGAACCGCCTGCCGCGCTGGCTGAGTGAAGGCATCTCGGTCTGGGAGGAGCGCCGTGCCCGACCGGAATGGGGCCGCGAGATGGATCTGTCGTTCGCGCAGGCGATCAACGATGACAAGATCCTGAAGCTGAAGGTCCTCAACGAGGGGTTCAGCGATCCGCGCTTGATCTCACTCTCCTACTACCAGGCCTCGCTCGTCGTCGATCACATCGTCGACACCTACGGCGAGCCGAAACTCCGGGAGCTGATCCGCTCGTACGGTGATGGGCTGGAAACCGAGGCCGCGGTGAAGGAGTCACTCGGCGTCAGTCTCGATCAACTGCAGACGGGTTTCGACGCACGACTCGAGAAGCAGTACGCCGCCCTGCGCAAGTCGCTTCAGACGCCGAAGGTCGAGAGCAAGCCGTCGCTGGACGACTTGAAGAAGTTGGCCGAGGCCAACCCGGAGAGCTTCGCGGTGCAGATGCAGCTGGCCGTTGCGCTGCATCAGTCCAAGGATCCGAAGGGCGCGATTGAGGCGCTCGAGCGCGCCTCGAAGCTCGCGCCGACAGCAAACGGCGACAACAACCCGAACAAGATGATCGCGGCCATCGCTGGCGAGACGAAGGATGTCCCTCGACAGGTTCAGGCCCTCGAGGCGCTGCTCAAGGTCGATAGCGCTGATATCGAGTCCGCGCGCCAGCTCGCAAAGCTGCTCGAGCCGCTCAAAGACGATCGGCGCACCGAGGACGCCTATCGTCGAGTCGTTGGCATCGACCCGTTCGACCGTGACGCGCAGGCGGCATATGGGCGCCTTGCGCTCAAGAGGAAGGATAACGCCGCCGCCGTTCGGGCCTTCCGCGCGGCGCTGGCGAGTAACCCGCCCGATCGCGCCACGGCGCATGTCGACCTGGCAGAGGCGTACGCGTCTGCGGGTCAGGTCCCGGAGGCAAAGAAGGAGATTCTCGCGGCGCTCGAAATCGCGCCCTCTTTCGAGCGAGCCCAGGATCTACTGCTGAAGATTGTCGAGCCTTAGGCCCGGCAATCTTCTAACTCCCAATTCCACCGCCCACCCCAGCCAGCCGACTCGACTGCGTTGTCCTTCCGCGCGACGGGTTTGGATGGAGCTAGACAGCTTCCTTATGCACGCCCTTGACGGCCCTGCCGCTGGGATCCGCGTTCGTTTTGAACGAAGGGTCCCACTCGAGGGCGGCGGCCGATGAGCAGGCGACGCTGGGGCCTGCGGGGACACACACCGCAGCCGAGGGGAGCGGGAACAGGTCCTCGAAGATCGCGCGGTAGACGTAGCCCTCCTTGGTGGAGGGCGTTCCGATCGGGAAGCGCACGGCGGCACCGGCCAGCTCCTTGTCGCTCACGCGCGCCTCAGCGTGGGCCTTTAGGGAGTCGATCCAGGAGTACCCGACGCCGTCCGAGAACTGCTCCTTCTGCCGCCACAGAATCTCGTCGGGGAGCGCGCCGCGGAACGCCTCGCGCAGGATGTTCTTTTCGATGCCGCCGGGCGCGACCATCTTGTGCCGCGCCGGAATGCGCATTGCCACGTCGAGGAAGCGCGTGTCCAGGAACGGAACGCGGGCCTCGATGCCCCATGCCGCCATCGACTTGTTCGCGCGCAGGCAGTCGTACAGGTGGAGCAGCTGGAGCTTGCGTACCAGCTCTTCGTGGAACGCGCGCGCCGAGGGGGCCTTGTGGAAATAGAGGTAGCCGCCGAAAATCTCGTCGGACCCTTCGCCGGACAGCACCATCTTGACGCCGGTTGCCCGGATGCGGCGGGCCATCAGGTACATCGGGGTCGACGCCCGGACCGACGTCGTATCGAACGACTCTATGTGCCAGATCACGTCGCGCAGCGCGTCCAACCCTTCCTGGACCGTGAACTCGAAGCCGTGGTGGACCGTGCCGATCGCCTCGGCCGCGCGCTTGGCGGCGACGAGATCGGGCGAGCCAGCCAGCCCGATGGCGAACGAATGCAGCCGTGGCCACCACGCCGGGTCGCGATCCCCCGATTCGACCCGCTTGCCGGCAAACCCCGACGCCAAAGCGCCGATCACCGAAGAATCCAGCCCGCCCGAGAGCAGCACGCCGTAGGGGACATCGGTCATCAAGTGCGAGTGCACGGCATCCGAGAGCGCCTCGCGGATCTCGAGAGGCGAGACCGCACGATCGGGGACCTCGTCGAATTCGAACCAGTCGCGCGCGTAATAGCGCACGGGGGCGGCGTCCTTGCTGGTCTGGTAGTGCCCGGGCGGAAACTCCTCGACGTGATTGCAGACCGCGGCGAGCGCCTTGAGCTCTGAAGCCACCGCGAGCGAGCCATCCTTCCGCCTCCCCACGTAAAGGGGGATGATCCCGATCGGATCACGCGCGATCAGCCAGTTGTCCTGCGACGCGTCGTACAAGGCGAACGCGAACATCCCGCGCAGGCGCTGCAGCAGGCGCACGCCCTCCCGCGCGTAGAGCGGAAGGATGACCTCGCAATCGGAATCGGTCCGAAAGGCGTCGCGCGCGCCGATTTCGGTCCGCAGCTCGACGTGGTTGTAGATCTCGCCGTTCACGGCCAGGACGAGCTGTCCGTCGATCGACCGGAGCGGCTGCGCGCCGTGCAGGATGTCCACGATGGCCAGTCGCTCGTGGGCCATCACCGCGCGTTCGCCGGCCCACATCCCGCTCCAGTCCGGGCCGCGATGGCGTACGAGCCGGGCTTGCTTCAGTGCCAGTTCCCGCGCAGCCGGCGAGCCGTCTCTTTCCACGTCGAAGATGCAAAAAATGCCGCACATGAGGCGGAATCATAGCGCGAGCCCCGAGACGAAAGCCCTCACGACGTACCCGTTTCATCGGGCCGGCGCCGAACACCGCGCTGCGACCCATTGTTGCTCTTAGTCACCGGGTGGAGGTGCGTGTATGAGCGCTTTGGAGCCGGGAGTTGGGATTGGAAATCGGGAGTTGAGTGTTGACGAAATTTCAGGGGACGTCGTTCCACCACTCAACTCTCTGACGCTGCGGACGTCTGAAGGCGAACACGCCGACGATGCCGGCCGCGAAGCCGGCGACATGGGCCCAGAATGCCACGCCGCCGGCGGGCTCGCCGGCAGTTGCCGCTGCAATCGAGCCCACACCGCTCAGCAACTGCATAACGAACCAGACCCCCAGAAAGAAAATCGCCGGCACTTCCACGATCGGAAAGACGATGAACAGCGGCAGCAGTGTGACGATGCGCGAGTGGGGATAGAGGATGAAGTAGGCACCCATTACGCCTGCGACAGCGCCGCTGGCGCCGACCATCGGCACGATCGAGTCAGGGACGGTCAGCGTTTGACCGATTGCAGCGGCGGCGCCGCACAGCAGGTAGAACGCGAGGAACCGCCCGTGGCCCATGCGGTCTTCGACGTTGTCGCCAAAGATCCACAAGTAGAGCATGTTGCCAGCGACATGCAGGAATCCACCATGGAGGAACATCGAGGTGACGACGTTGAGCCACGAGAAGTAGGCCGGGATGAGCGCGAAGGTAAGGACGAACCGGTTGACGTCCGGGCCGAGTGAAAACTGATACAGGAAGACGAGCACGTTGAGGGCGACCAGTGAAATGGTCACGTACGGCGTCGTGCGTGATGGGATGACGTCGCGGAGGGGGATCACGGTATTAGGCTCTGGACTCTCGGCTCTGGGCGCGGGTTCTAGGTTCCGGGCTCCGGCTCCAGTACATTACCAGTTGCGACACAACTACGATCTCCCGAACCAACCGAGCCTTTAGAGCCGACAGCCCGACAGCCCAGACCGACATGATTTGTAAGTACTGTCAGACCGAAATAGCCGACAAGGCACTCATCTGCTTTCGCTGCGGTCGTTCGACGACCGAGCCTCGCATTGCCCCGCCATCAGGTGGATCGCTGTTCGAACACAAGCGCCGTTCGCGCCGGCCATTGATCATCGCGGTGGTGATACTCATTCTGGTGGCGCTCCTGCTCGCCTGGTTCCTGTGGCCAGCAGGTCCTCGAGTCGGTTATTTCAGGTTCGACGGGCCGGCGGACGCGACCTCTATAATTGAAGGAAGGATCCTGCTCGATGCAGGAATGTCGTGGACGATGCTCTGATCTTCGACTGGAATCGCGACGCGCCGGGCCCGCGGCCCAGCCAGATCCTGCTCCTCGACGAAACGCTTCGCGATGGACTGCAGTCGCCCTCGGTGCGCGCTCCGACCATCGATCAGAAGCTCCGCATCCTTCACCTGCTCGACCGTATTGGCATCGACACCGCCGACATTGGACTGCCGGGCGCTGGTCCTCATGTCGCTCGTGACGTCCAACGGCTGGCCTACGAGATCCTCGACTGTCGCCTCCGCGTGCAGGCCAATTGCGCCGCGCGCACCGTCCTGTCCGACATTCAGCCTATCGCCGACATCGTCCAGAAGACCGGCCTGCCGATCGAATGCTGCTGCTTCATCGGTTCGAGCCCGATTCGTATCTACGCGGAAGACTGGTCGGTCGACTACCTGCAGCGCTGCACGGAAGAGGCGATCACATTTGGCGTGCGCCACGGCCTGAAGGTGATGTACGTCACCGAGGACACGACGCGCTCTGACCCCGAGACGCTGCGCCGTCTGTTTCAGACAGCCATCGACTCTGGCGCGTCGCGCCTCTGCATTGCCGATACGGTTGGGCATGCCACGCCCGCCGGCGCTCGCGCAGTGGTCCGTTTCGTCAAACGCCTGGTCGAGGCGAGCGGCGCCGACATCGGCATCGACTGGCACGGGCACCGCGATCGAGACATGGGCACGATCAACAGCCTCGCGGCGTTCGAGGCCGGCGCGACGCGTGTGCATGGGACGATGCTGGGCCTGGGCGAGCGCGTTGGCAACACGCCCATGGATCTGTTGATGGTCAACCTGGTGCTCATGGGTTGGATCGACCGCGACCTCACGCATCTCAACGATCTCGTGCATACCGTGTCCGAAGCGACGGGCGAGCCGATTCCCGACAACTACCCGGTCTTCGGCCGGGATGCCTTCCGCACGGCGACCGGTGTGCACGCAGCGGCTGTCGTCAAAGCTTTCCGCAAGAACGATCCAGATCTCGCTGACACCGTGTATTCGGGAGTGCCGGCGCGTCTGGTCGGCCGGCGCCAGCAGATCGAGATAGGACCGATGTCAGGAAAATCCAACGTGGTGTTCTGGCTGGAGCAGCACGACGTTCTCGCCGACGAGGAGTTGGTCGATCGGATTTTCCGCCGGGCAAAAGCGTCACGCACGGTGTTGACCGAGGCGGAGATACTTCAGGTGATCTCTGAAGGTTCGAAGTTAGAAGGTCAAAGTTCGAAAGTAAGTTAAAAGTGCAACCAGCTGATAGGCACTTCAAACTTACTTTTGTTACTTTGAACTTCAAACTTTGCACTTCCAAGTAGGCATGTCTGGCCTGTGGTACGGCGTCGCCGCTTACTCGCTCTGGGGCCTTCTGACCCTCTACTGGAGACTCTTCCCGAACGTACCGGCGATGCAGGTCCTCGGGCATCGCATTGTCTGGTCCTTCGTCCTGCTGGTGGCGATCATCGCGACGTCATGGCGGCAGCGCCGCATCGTGATGCGGTCTGTGACGCTGTCAGCGATCGCCCTCTACGCGCTCGCCGCCGTGCTCATTGGCGTGAACTGGTTTCTTTACGTGTACTCCGTCAACAACGGTTTCATCGTCGAGAGCAGCCTGGGCTACTTCATCACGCCTCTCGTCAACGTGCTGATGGGAGTGGTCGTGTTTCGGGAACGACTGCGACAGATGCAATGGGTCGCGGTGGCGTTTGCGTTCTCTGGGGTCGTGTGGCTCACGCTCGCGTACGGCACGCTCCCATGGATCGGGCTGGCGCTTGCCGGAAGTTTTGGCAGTTACGGACTCGTCAAGAAGAAGGCGCCGCTGCCGTCGCTCGAGGGCCTTGCGCTCGAGACAGCGGTCATGCTCGTGCCCGCAGTGCTGTATCTGATCGCGCTCCACGCC
>Ga0209382_10009806_pt1 | contig 11967 bp, 10 predicted proteins | sample SoiMetdeltSBSDD5_FD_187599 | JGI IMG/M metagenome (GOLD analysis project Ga0209382, IMG submission 187599) | Bulk soil microbial communities from a Populus tree surrounding site in Tennessee, USA - Soil MetaG P. deltoides SBSDD5 (SPAdes) (version 2) | ecosystem: Environmental > Terrestrial >... | reverse complement strand
AGCGAGGTCGAGGCCGCCTTCCATCAGGTCGACCTCGCCCTCGATCAGCTCTGCACCACCCGCGGCCTCACCCTGGCTGCGTGAACAGCATCTCCGCCACCCGGCCTCAAAGGTGGCTATCCTGCCCCGCTCTTCAGTCCCGGGCCGCTTGAGCTCGGATCGTGACGTGCGGTTCCTCGTCTCCCCCCTCTCCGCGCCGGAGAGGGGGGTTGGGGGGTGAGGTCTCTCACGGTCCCCTCCCACCGAACGTTTCCCGATACACGTCGATCGTCTCAGCGGCCAGGGCGGGCCAGGCGATCCGGTCAGCCGCAGCCCTGGTGCCCTCGGCGAGGCGAGCGCGCAGGGCAGGGTCGTCGGCCAGGCGTAGCAGGGCCGTTGCCAGCGCGTCGGCGTCGTCCGGGGGCACCATCAGGATCGACTCGCCATCGCGGACGGCCACGGCGCCAGGACCGGCTCCGAGCCAGAATGCGCGGGGGCCAGCCAGGGGCGAGGGCCGGGCCGGCAGCGTGCTGACGCTTGGCACGCCGTGCTCGATCGCCGCCATCAGCGTGCCCCGGCGCGCCGAAGCGCCGTCGCGGAACGGCAGGGCGACGACGTCGCAGGCCAGCAGGGTCGCCGAGAGCTCCGGGGGTGACAGGTAGCCGGTTCGGACGATCGCCTCGCCAAGCCGCTCCTGCTCGATGGCGTCGTGGACGACGCGGACCTGGGTCAGGTCGGTCGGGTTCGAGACGCCCGTCTCGGCGCCGATCAAGACGAGCCTGACGGATCGGTCCGGCCGACGTGCCGTCACCTGACCGACTGCCTCGAGCAGGGTCGGAACGCCCTTGCTCGGGCTGAGGAACCCGAAGTAGCCGATCACGAAGGTCGCGTCGTCCGCGCCGAGCCGCTGGCGGACCTCGGCACGCGAGGGCTCGGCCGTGATGATACGGTCGACGTTGCTGCCGATCGGCACGACCCGGCCGCGCACGCCGGGGCCGGCCAGCTCCAGGTCCGAGAGGTCAGTGAAGATCGCGGCGTGGCTCGATCGGGCGAGCAGCCGGTTGGCGGCCAGCCGGGCCGGGCCGGCCTTCGGAAAGAGGTACGGCACCAGGAAATCGTGGAACGTCGTGACGACACGTGCTCGTGGGACGGTTGCGCGGAGCACCGAGGGCAACAGGTGGACCGACCCGCCGAGGTCGAACGCGCCGGCCTGGAACTGGATGTGAAGCAGCGGGCGGGGCCCGAGCCCGGCCAGCGTCCGCGTGACCAGCGGGAAGACGCCGGGGCCCCAGCCTTCGACGGTGCCGTGGACGGGCACCCTGCTCCCGCCGAGGACGCGCCGGGGCGGGACATCTGGCCGCTTGCGGGTGAGGATGCCGATCGGCACGCCGAGCGCGGCCAGGGCGTCGCTCAGGCGCGCAGTGTAATCGCCGACGCCGCCACGGTCGGGCGGCAGCTCGCCGGTCAGCATGCAGACGCCGGTCGGGCCGGAGGGATCGGTCGTGTTGCGGCGAGGGCTCGAGCCAGGGCGGGTCACGGAGAGATGATACGGTTGCCCTGCCTTCCGTGGTGTGGTACATCCTCCGGGCTAGCTGATGGAGGAGGCCCACATGGCGATGGTGCATGGGCTCACCAGGCGCACGTTCCTGCGTCTGGGTGCGATCGGATTCGGCGGTGTCGGGTTGCTGGCGGCGTGCGCGCCGCAGCCGCCGGCAGCGAAGCCGGCTGAGGCGCCGCCACCAGCAGCTACTCAACCGCCGGCCGCAGCCGCACCGCCAACGGCCGCGCCAGCCGCGAAACCGGCCGAGGCCGCGAAGCCCGCGGCTGAGGCGAAGCCCACTGCCGCCCCTGCTGCCGCCGCGAAACCAGCGGAGGCCGCCAAGCCGGCCGCCGGCGCCGCCGCCGAGAAGCCGGGCCGTCACATGATCGGCAAGCTCGAAGGGCCGACGATCATGACGGACGCCCCCCGCCCCGCGAAGCTTGCTGAGGCCCCGATGCTGGCCGAGCTGGTCAAGGCCGGCACCCTGCCGCCCGTCGAGCAGCGCGTTCCGGACGAGCCGCTGGTGGTGAAGCCGCTCCGCGAGATCGGCAAGTACGGCGGGCTCTGGCGCCGTGCGTTCACTGGCGTGGCCGACAAGGAGAACGGCAACCGGATCGTCGCGGTCGACAAGCTGCTGTTCATGGACTACACCGGCAACAAGGTCGTCCCGAGCCTGGCGAAGTCGTGGGAGATCCAGGACGGCGGCCGGACCTTCGTCTTCAAGCTCCGCAAAGGCCTGAAGTGGTCGGACGGCCAGCCGTTCACCACGAACGACATCATGTTCTGGTTCGAGGACGTCTACCAGAACAAGGACCTGGTGCCGCTCCCCACCTACGAGTTTACGAGCAACGGCAAGCCCGGCACGATCGAGAAGATCGACGACCTGACGGTGTCGTTCAAGTTCCCGGACCCGTACTTCCTGTTCGAAGAGATCATCGCCGGCAACACGGCGCTTGGGAACGGGCACGCACTGGGCGGGCAGACGCTGATGGGGTCGATCGCGCCGGCCCACTACCTCAAGCAGTTCCACCCGAAGTACGTCGCGCCGGAAGAGCTGGATCGGCTGGCGAAGGAAGCGAAGTTCGACAACTGGGTCAACCTGTTCAAGTTCAAGAACGACTGGTCGCTCAACGTCGAGTTGCCGGTCCTGACGCCCTGGAAGACGACCTCGCCGGTCAACACGACGGCCTGGACGCTGGAGCGGAACCCGTACTACTGGTCGGTCGATCCAGAGGGGAACCAGCTGCCGTACATCGACAAGATCCAGATGACGCTGGCCGAGAACCTGGAGGTCTTGAACCTCCGCGCCATCGCCGGCGAGTACGACATCCAGGGCCGGCACGAGATGATCCAGATGCTGCCGGTCTACCTGGAGAACGCCCAGAAGGGCAACTTCACGATGCGGCTCGATCCCGGCGACTACGGCGCCGAGGTCCAGCTCTACGTCAACCAGAGCTTCGACGCCGATCCGGAGATCGCGAAGTGGACCACCAACCGTGACTTCCGGCGGGCGCTCTCAATGGGGATCGACCGCGAGCAGCTCAACGAGTCGTTCTGGCTCGGCACGGGCACGCCCGGCTCGCCGGTCGTCGACGACAGCCATCCGCACTTCCCTGGACCGGAGTGGCGGACGAAGTGGTCCACATTGGATCTGAAGCAGGCGAACGAGCTGCTGGACAAGATCGGGCTCGACAAGAAGGACTCCGAGGGGTATCGCCTGCGGACCGACAACGGTCAGCGGCTGCGGATCGTGATGACGACGATCCAGGCGGCCTGGATGGACCAGACGGCGGTCTGCGAGATGATCGCGCAGCACTGGCGCCAGATCGGGATCCACGGCGAGGCGAAGGAGCTCGAGCGGAGCCTGATGGAGCGACAGACCCAGAACAACGAGCTGATGATCTCGGTGCGCGACGCCAGCACGGCCGGCTCGCTGCTGACCGTGCCAACCGCCGTGATCCCAGCCAACCCGACGTCTGGGCTGGGGCCGGAGTTTGGCAAGTGGTACGCCACGAACGGGCAGTCCGGGCGCGAGCCGAGAGACCCGGCGATCCGCAAGGTGTTCGAGCTGTACCGCTCGCTGGCCGGCCTCCCGCGCGAGGAGCGCGACAAGGGCGCACAGGAGATCTGGCGAATCGCCGTGGACGAGCAGTGGGGAATCGGGACCGTCGGGCTGGCGGCGGCGAACCTGGGGGTGCGCCTGGTCAAGAACAACATGGGGAACGTGCCAGAGCGCCTGAGCCAGGTTCGAGCGGCCCGCCACCCCGGCGCGACGCACCCGGCGACGTACTTCTTCAAGAGTTAGGGCAGGATTATTTGGAGCGCCGGTCCTTCCAGGCCAGGTAGTCGGTCTGGATCTCCGTCTCCCAGGTCTGGGTGTCGATCTGGGACGAGGTGTACTTCCCCTCCGAGAGGCGCTGCTTGCCGAACTCGTCGCGCAGGCGCGTCTCCTCGGAGTGGAGCACGATCTCCTCGACCAGCGCCGGGGGAATAAAGGTCACGCCGGCGCTGGTCCCGAGGATGAGGTCGCCGGGGAGGACCGTGGCGCCGCCGATCCGGACCGGGACGTTCACGCCGACCAGCGTCACTTCGGCGATGGCCGACGGGTCGATGCCGCGCACGAAGGCGTTGAAGCCGTCCAGCTCCTCAATCTGACGGGCGTCGCGGATGCCGCCGTCCACCACCATGCCGGTGCCGGTGCGGGTCTTGATCGCCGTCGCCAGGTTGTCGCCGGCGAAGGTGCCGTCGCGGATCTTGCCGAACATGTCGACGACGACCACGTCGTCCTCGATCAGGTTGTCGATCACCCAGGTGTTCTGGCGATGCGACCAGCCTTTGGCGGCGCCCCAGTCCAGGACGACCTTGTCCAGGTCCGGCCGAAGCGGCATGAAGACGGCCGTGACCGCCCGGCCGACGAGGACGCGATCCGGATGGAGGACGTGCCAGCCGCCCTCGAACTGGAACTTGTAGCCGTGGCGGCGTTCGAGTACGGACCAGGCCTCCTCCGGCGAGACGAGGCGGGCGCGGGCCAGCAGGTCGTCTGGGATCGCGGGGCGGCCGTCCGGCAGCCGCTCGAACGGGTTGTTCGGCGTGAGATCGGCGATCCGATCTGGCGTGTTGAAGACCATCGTGCATCCTCCAGCAACCCATATCGTAGCCGGGCTCGTTGGAGGATCGGGGGACGCTCGCCTATACTTGGCCCGGCCCGGCGGCGTGCCCAGGGAGTCTCGTGGTGCGCTCGCCGATTCAGTTGGAGTCGGCGTGTCGAGTATCTCGGCGGTGATTCCCGCCTACAACGAAGAGCGCATCATCGCGAGCACAGCCGAAGCGGTCGACGAGACGTTGGCGCGGCTCGTCGACGACCATGAGGTCATCGTCGTCAACGACGGTAGCCGCGACGCGACGCCTCAGATCGTCGAGGCGCTCGGTCGGCAGCGGCCGACGGTCCGGCTCGTCTCGCACGCGGTCAACAGCGGGTACGGGGCCGCGCTCGCGACCGGGTTTGCGGCCGCCTCGCGGGAGTATATCTTCCTGACGGATGGCGATCGGCAGTTCGACGTGCGCGAGCTGGAGGGATTCCTGCCGCGCCTGGCGACGGCGGACATCATCGTCGGGTACCGCAAGCCACGGGCCGATCCGTGGCAGCGGCGGTTCTTTGGCTGGGGCTGGAACCTGCTGGTCAACACGATGTTCGGGCATACGGCGCGCGACGTGGATTGTGCCTTTAAGCTGTTCCCGCGTCGGCTCCTCGAAGACGTCCACCTCCACAGCACCGGTCACACCCTCAGTCCGGAGCTGCTGATTAAGGCGCGCCGGGCTGGTTACCGCATCGCCGAGGTCCGCGTGACCCATCTGCCTCGCACGGAAGGCCAGGCGAAGGGCGCCCGCATCGACCACATCGTGCGGTCGCTGCTGGAGCTGGTGAAGCTGCGGCTGGAGGTCGGCCGACGGGCGAGCGAAAAGATAGCCCTCACCCCCAGCCCCTCTCCCTCGCAAGGGAGAGGGGAGCCGTAGCACGGGGGCTTGTCCCCCGTCTGTCTCGCGCGCGTGGGAGCGGGGAGTAGGCGCCTACGACGGGCCGGCCGGGCCTCGCAGGTAGGTCCAGGCGTCCACGGGGCGATCCGCCGTCTCTACGGTCACGGTGTCGCGCACGTACAGGCCGTTGTCCACGTCCTCGTACTCGTCGAGGACCGGGTAGTCTGCTTCGGTGAGCCCGAGGATGATCTCGCCTTCGACCCGGTCATCAGGCTTTGCTGGGACGATGAACGGGTAGTCGAAGCTTGGCATTAGCTGGCGGGCGTAGCCGTGCAAGATCGCCGGGATCGTCGAGAGATCCGCTCGCTCGCCGAGGACGTGCGCCCGAACTTGAGGATCACGCAGGCTGCCGTAGACGAAGAGTGGCAGGGTCACCCGCCGTCAGGCTCCCGGCTCGCCTCAGTCACGGCCGCGAGGATCTTGGGATGAAGCGCCGGGCCGGCGAGCATGATGCTGCCGGCCTCGACGTGAAACGGAGTCCCGCGGACGTCGGTGACGGTGGCGCCGGCCTCGATGGCGATCAGGGCACCGGCCGCGACGTCCCAGGCGTTGACGATGTTCTCCCAGTAGCCGTCGAATCGCCCGGCCGCGACCCAACAGCAGTCCAGTGCCGCCGACCCGACGCGCCTGACCGCCTGGGCCTGCATGCTGAGCGCTGAGAACTGACGCAGCGCGACCGGGACCATCGAGCGGTCGTACGGGAAGCCGGTTCCCAGGAGCGCCCGGATCAGGGTATCCGTGGTTGAGACGGCGATCGGCTCGCCGTTCAGGGTGGCGCCGCCGCCGGCCGTGGCCAGGAACAGCTCGTCCATGCTCGGGTCGTAGACGGCCCCCGCCGCGAGCTTGCCGTCTCGCTCGTACCCCACGGAGACGCAGAAGATGCGCAGGCCGTGGGCGTAGTTGGTCGTGCCGTCCAGCGGATCGACGATCCAGCGATGGCGCGGATCGTCCCCGCCCACCGATCCCTCTTCTGCCAGGATCTGGTGGGTGGGGAAGTGCGAGCGGAGCAGCGCGACGATCGTTTGCTCGGCGCGGACGTCGACCTCGGTGACGAGGTCGGTCGCACCCTTGAAACGAACGGACTGCACGCGTCCGTACGACTCGCGAAGGACGTCGCCGCCGGCCCGAGCGGCGGCAGCCGCGACATCGGCGACGGCGGAGAGCGGAGCGTCAGGCACGAAACACGGGGCGGAAACCCGCCCCTATTTCGCGAAGCGCGCTGACGCGGCTGCCTTGACGTTCTCGGGGGCCATCAGCACGATCGCGCCCTTGTCGCAGGACGCCTCGCAGAGGTAGCACGAGACGCAGGCCTTGGCGTTGGTGAGCCGCGCTACCGCCGTCCAGGGCTGGCCCTCGACGTCTTCCAGGCTGAGGCAGTCGAACGGGCAGATGTCGATGCAGTACTTGCAGCCGGAGCAGATCTCGTCGGTGATGATGGGCTTCGGCCACTCGGTGCGGCGCACTTTGACCGCCAGGTCGCCGTACGTGTCGAGGATCGCATCGTACGGGCAGGCACGCCCGCAGGCGCCGCAGTCGATGCAGATCTTGGGGTCGATGAAGTAGAGCTCTTTCTTGACACCGGTGATGGCGTCAACGGGGCAGACGAGCTCACAGGCGCTACAGCCGACGCACTTGTCGGTAATGAAGAAAGACACGGCGAGATCACCTTGTCGTCGATACAATCAGGGAAACGAATCCGGGGGACTCTCCGAGTATACCAGGAGCCTCGGCAACCGTGTTGTCGGGGTTTGCCCGCCGCGTGTGTGGGAGTTTGCCCTTGCCGTCAGGCGCTCCGGGCGTCGCGGGCACCGGCGAGCGGCAGGGTGACGTGGAACGTCGAGCCCGCGCCGTAGGCGCTCTCGACCCAGATCCGGCCGCGGTGCAGGTCCACGATCTGACGGACGATTGGCAGGCCGAGCCCGGTGCCGCGAATCGTCTGGTACTCGGCCGATTCGACGCGCGCATATCGTTCGAAGACGGCTTCCAGGGAATCTGGCGGGATGCCCAGGCCTTGATCGCTGACCCAGAGATGGATGAGGTCGCCGTCCGCCCGAGCGCCGACCACGACCTCGCCGCCGTCCGGCGAGTACTTGATCGCGTTGTCGAGCAGGTTGACGATCACCTGGGTGATTTTGTCACGGTCCGCGAAGATATTCGGCAACTGTGGGTCCAACTCCAGGCCGAGGCGATGTCGCGGCGACCGGCCGCTCGCGCTGGCGACGAGTTGCCGGACGATCTCGCCGACGTCGACCGGCGCGATCCGGAGGGTCATCTGCCCGGACTCCATCCGGTCGAGGTCGAGCAGTTCGTCGATCATCCGGTTCAGGCGCTCGGCCTCGCGGTAGATGTCTGCCGAGTACTCGCGCATCTCGTCGATCTTGGTGACCTCGTCGCGCATCAGCTCGCTGAAGCCCTGGATGCCGGTCAGCGGCGATCGGAACTCGTGCGAGACGATCGAGACGAAGTCGCCTTTCGCCTCGTTCAGCCGCTCGAGCTGCTCGTTCGCGGCACGCTGCGTCTCCAACGCCGTGGAGATCTCCTCTTCCCAGCGCTTCTGCTCCGTGATGTCGGTTGAGATCGTGCAGACGGCGTACGCCTGCGACGCCTGGTCCACCAGTGGGAACTTGACGGAGAGGTAGGTCCGCACCTCGTGGCCGATCCGGTGGGTCACCTCGTACTCGATCACCCGACCGGACGCCAGGACCTCCAGGTCACGCTGGCGGGTTGGCGCGGCGCGGTGAGCCGGGAAGATGCCGGCGTCCGTCTCGCCGATCGGCGTGGCCTGGACCTGGCCTGGCTCGTAGAGGAACATCTTCTGCCAGCGCCGATTCGTCAGCAGGAAACGGCCGTCACGGTCCTTGAGCGAGACCCCGGCCGGCGAGTGATCCATGATCTGCTGCAGCTGCTCCTGGCTCCGCCGGACCGAAGCATGGAGCGAGGCGTTGCGGATGGCGGCGGCGGCCTGCGCCAGGAAGCTCTCCAGGACCTCCATCTCGGGGACGTCGAGACGGAACGGCTCGCGCCCGTTCAACGAGAGGACGGCCAGGAGCCGTGGCCCGTGAATCACCGGCACCGTCAGCGATGTCTTCAGCTTGTTGCTGCGCCACCAGTCCAGATTGAGACTTCGCCCGTCCTCGAAGACGTCGTCGATCGTCAGCGACTGACGGTGCTCGGCGACCCAGCCGGCGGCGCCCTCCGAGTACGGCATCTCGGCGCGCAGCAACAGCGCCGCCATCTGCTCGTCCGAGGTGCCCCCGAAGTAGAGCATCCGGCTGGCCTCGTCCGCCACCCAGAAGGTCGCGAACATCGCGCCGGTCAGCTCGGTAGCGGCGCGCGCGATCCGGAGCAGGATGTGGTCGAGGTCCAATGAGGTCGAGACCAGCCGAGTCAGGCGGCTGAGCGTCCTGATCCGATTGAGGCAGCTCTCGAGCTCGGCGTTCAGCTCGGCGTTCTCCAGCGCGACGGCGACCATCGCGGCGAACATTTCCAGCAGGTCGACGTCCTCGACGTCGAACGTCCTGCTCGGGTCGTACGAGCCGACCGAGAGCACGCCGATCCGGTGGCCGCCGTGCGAGATTGGGACGGCGACGCCCGTTCTGAGGCCGGCCTCGCGTGAGTGGGGTGTCGCCAGTTCCGAAAGGGCGTAGTCGTTCTCGACGATCGAGGTCTGCTCGACGAACGCCTGGCCCGTCAGGCCGACGCCGGGCTTCAGTTCGGGCCGGATGATCGGCTCGAACCGGCCGTCGGCGACGACGCAGTGCAACACGTCGCGCTCGGGGAGCCAGCGGTGGATCGCGCCAGCATCGCCGCCGACGAGGGAGACAGCGCACTGGAGCGCGTCGTCAGTCCACCGCTGCCTGGCAACCAGGGTCGAGACACGGTGAAGGGCGACGAGCCGGTCGCGCTCGCGGTCTGGCACGCGCCAGCCGGTCACGGCCGCGTCAGGCGCCACGAAGTTCTCGCCGGCCGGCTGGGATGCCGCCATCAAGAGCACCTGCCTCTGCCCTCGCCGCCGATGTCGGCCCGGCGAGAGCGCCCATGTCACTGTGGAACGTGCTGCCAGTATTGCCCGAAACGTGCCTCATTGTGAAGTACCCTGCGCGGCGGCGTGCCGATGTCGCGGCTCATGTTGAGTGCCAACGGGCGGTGTGGTCCGTGCAGGACTGCCACCAATTCGGTACGATCCTGCTGTCTGGTGTCGTTTTTGATCGTTTTCCGCCGTTTTCCATAGTTTTCAAAGCACCGAGGACGTCCGATGTCCGTCTTTCCCGCCTCTCGACTGCGCCGGCTGCGCCGCACTGACACCCTCCGGGCGATGGTCCGCGAGACCTCGCTCGCGCCTGGCGACTTCATCCTGCCGTTTTTCGTAACGCACGGTCGGGGCGTTCGCGACGAGGTTCGCTCGATGCCGGGCGTGTTCCAGTTGTCCGTCGACGAGCTGGTGCGCGAGGTCCGTGAGCTGCCGGGGCTGGGAATCCCGGCCGTGCTGCTGTTCGGGCTGCCGGCCGCCAAGGACCCGCATGGCCGCGAGGCGTACGACAAGGACGGAATCGTGCAGCAGGCGATGCGGGCAATCAAGGACGCATCGCCTGAGACGATCGTCGTCGGCGACGTCTGCCTTTGCGAGTACACGGATCACGGTCACTGCGGCGTGGTCGAGAACGGCCAGGTGCTCAACGACCCGACCCTGGAGCTGCTGGCGCAGATGTCGGTGGTCCAGGCTCAGGCCGGCGCGGACGTCATCGCGCCGTCTGACATGATGGACGGGCGGGTCGGCGCGATCCGGCGGGCGCTGGACGAGCACCAGCTGGCAGACGTGCCGATCATGGCGTACTCGGCCAAGTTCGCCTCGGGATTTTACGGGCCGTTCCGCGAGGCCGCCGACTCGACGCCCCAGTTCGGCGACCGTCGCTCGTACCAGATGGACCCGGCCAACGGCCGCGAGGCGATGCGCGAGATCGCCCAGGACGTCGCCGAGGGCGCCGACATGATCATGGTCAAGCCGGCGCTGGCGTACCTGGACCTGATCCGCCGCGCACGCGAGGCGTTCGACCTGCCGGTGGTCGCCTACAACGTGAGCGGCGAGTACTCGATGGTGAAGGCGGCGGCGCAGAACGGCTGGATCGACGAGCAGCGGATCGTGCTGGAGATCCTGACGGGGATCAAGCGGGCGGGCGCCGACCTGATCATCAGCTACCATGCGCGAGATGTGGCAAAGTGGCTCCCCTAGCCTCTCCTGGTGTTGTACACCACGAACCCTTTGATGACGTCCATCAGCAGGTCGTGCTCGTCGGCGGCGACCGAGTGCGAGCTGTTCTCGAAGATTCTTAAGTCGGCGTGGGGGATCAGCCGGGCGATCTCCTCCGAGAGCTCCGGCGGGCAGATCCAGTCGTGGCGTCCGCCGACTATCAGGGTGGGCGCGGTCACCTTGTGGAGATCGCCGGTCAGGTCGTAGGTGCGCAGGAAGCCGCCGAAGCCCTGGTTGATCGCGTCGATTGAGCGGATGCCGCGCGCCCTGCTCTCGGCCGCCTTCTCGGGGTCGTGCTTGAGCGAGTAGAGCGGTCCCATGACGGCGTAGTACTGCTTGAGCTGCTCCTCGTCCTCGAAGGCGCCGGCCCAGAGGATGTCGCCCATAGCGCGCTGTTCGTCGGTGCCGCGCTCGGCGAGGATCTCCTTCGCCCGCTCCAGGAACCGGCGGCTGGGCGAGGTGACGACGGCGATCAGGTGGGAGACGCTCTCCGGGTAGCGCGAGGCGTACGCCAGCGCGACCATGCCGCCGTACGAGACGCCGATCACGACGACCTGCTCCAGCCCGAGATAGCGGCGGAGCACTTCGAGATCCTCGACGTTGTTGTCGAGCGTGTACGTCTCCTTCGGACCGCGAGCGGAGCGTCCCTGGCCGCGATGATCGACGTAGATGAGCTGCATCCGCTCGGCGAGCGGCGAGAAGCCGGGCTTGAATCCGGAGTGGTCGCCGCCTGGACCGCCGTGGAGCAGGAAGGCGACCGGACGCTCGACCATCCGCGGGCCGTCCGGCACGAGGGCCGCGCCCTCGACGTCGAAGAAGATCTCGGTGTCGCGAATCCGTGCACGCATGCCATCCCCGCCAGTTCTCAGTGATCGGTTTTCAGTGCGGAGAGGATAGCGAAGACGGCATCCTGGGAGTCGGGGCCGTGGGTCGGCGGGCGCGTCCGCCGGGGCCGTGGAACCGGCCTCACGTCACCAAGACCGGGGGTTGAAACCCACGTCTACCAGTGTGCCGTCGCTACGCGACTCACGACGGGGTCCCGGGTGCGTCCTGTAGGGACCGGCGATGGTAGCAACTGTGATCGCCTGTCAAGGGGTGAGAGGCAGGAAGCGGCGAGGCGGGGAGCGGGACGTGACGGAGCCTGTGGGAGTGTGGCCCACGCGGC
>Ga0209382_10009804_pt1 | contig 11967 bp, 9 predicted proteins | sample SoiMetdeltSBSDD5_FD_187599 | JGI IMG/M metagenome (GOLD analysis project Ga0209382, IMG submission 187599) | Bulk soil microbial communities from a Populus tree surrounding site in Tennessee, USA - Soil MetaG P. deltoides SBSDD5 (SPAdes) (version 2) | ecosystem: Environmental > Terrestrial >... | reverse complement strand
ACAGAAGAATTTCCAGGCGGCCGCGGTCGGGGCTCGCCCGCAGCTGCGACTCAATGGGCCGGTCCGAGCCGTTCGACTGCCGCAGCGGCCGCTCGAACTCGCGGACGAACGTCTGGCCGAACCGCTTCATCGCCTCGACAGTGACTTCGCGTTCGACGAGGTACTCGTCCATCGCACCCCATACCAGCACCGCCCCTAGCGCCAAAGCGGTCCACGCGATGACCGTCACTTCTGTGCCGGTAATAACGTGCGACAGGTCATTCACCGCGGCATAGACAAGGGCAGGAACCAGACTGACGGCTACCACCGGCACGAGCTGCTTCAGAAGTTTCATATTCGACAGCCGACCTCATCCATTGCAACCCGAGGCGACAAGTCGAATGCGTTCGTCAAGCCATGTGCCAAGCGTGCGTCGGGCAAAAATCGAGTGTTTCTAGCGAGAGGCTCGCCGCGCCTCGGTGGCATGTCCCAATGCGAGGTCAGGTCCGGCGGCCGGGACTACGGATCGTTCGCGGCGCTGAGGATCGCGATTTCGGCGTTCAGTAATGCGTCTGGCGGAATCACACCTGGCACCCCACGATCGCCGTACGCGAGATGAGGCGCGATTTCGAGCCGGCGGATTCCTCCGACACGCATACCATCCACGCCATAGAACAAGCCCGCGATCAACGCTCGCCGATCGATGCGAACTTCGGTCAGAAGTGTCGCACCATCATCGTCGAGCCTCGACGCACCGACTGGCCCCCACGCAAGCTGCCAGCGAACGGCTTCACCCTTGTTCAGCCATAGTCGAAGCCGTATTCGATAGTTGTGCTGCCGGCGTACCGGCTCGCCAGAGCCCGGGAAGTCGGCCATCAGCGTCAAACCCGATCTGAGACGCTGGCGAAGCGGCCGTCCCTTTCGCGCGAGCATCGAAGCGATCTCATGGAGGCCGGCGGCCTGCGCCATTTCGACGGCACTCTCGCAGTCGTCGATCCGCGTCGGCATGTCGGGATCCGCCCCGGCATCGAGCAGCAGCTGAATGGCGAACGCGTTGCGCTCTGAGACCGCCATGTGAAGCGGGGTAAAGTCGTTGATGCCGCGCTGATTCGGATCTGCGCCAAAGGCAAGGAGTAGCCGAACAATGTCGTCGACATCGTTCCGGCGCCCCGCGCCAGGGACATGCCGCGTGCACGTCAATGCAGCGATGAGCGGAGGGAACCCGTCATCCGCGGGAGCGTTAGGGTCGGCTCCGATTTCCAGAAGCTTTCGGATGAACGCGAGCGGGCTGTGATAAATCGCATACACGAGACACGAACCGACTGTGTCCGGCATGCGGCCGTTGGGCACGACCGAGGGATCGCCGACGGCCGCGCGCAGCGCATCCAGATCACCCGCGCAAAATGCGGCATCGATTCGCTGCAGCTTCTTCGCTTCCGCGCAGCGTTCCTCTTCGGTGGGCATCTGTCGTGGCGGAATTTCGGTTGCCCCGGTCAATCGATTATAGAAGCGCAAAAGTCAATAGCGGTATTCCGCGGATCCGGCCGCGCGGGCACAGCGCATAGCCCCAACCATATGCCGCGCTGTGACCTCGGGTTAGGGGTGCCACGAACGTGACACTAATGCGCTCGCAAGAATTCGCCGAAAAACAAACATCAGCGCGATAGTGTCACGACAGGCCGCGGATTCCGCGAAATTGCCCGCGCTCAGTTTTTGGCATAGTCGATGCTCCGATCCAACCGTCATCGGCTGGGATCACGGACCAGCCCAGGAGGCGCAGGAACCGACCTTCAGTGGCCGCCCTGCAGGAATGTTTGGCAATGGACGTGATGAGTACGCGGACAGCTGATGAACGACGCGATACGTTCTCAAATATCCTCTGCCGGCTCCGTCATGAGTTTCTCGGGACACCGGCATTGGCACTCACGCCGGCCAGCGCGGCGCGGCTCTGGGGCCTCGATCGTGTAACCGCTGTCTGTGTGCTCGATTTCCTCGCGTCTCAAGGTTACGTGCGCGAGATCGCCGACGGCGTCTACGTACGCTGTGAAGACTCAGACGACGAGTCGTACGGTTGAGGGTTGGATGACTCTCGAACTTTCACCGCTCGAAGCATAGAGCGGTGATTGAGTCGGGCAGGGGACGGCCGTATGTGCCGCTCCTGTCCGATGTGCGTCCCCCACCTGCGTCGCTATTCACCCGCGAAACAGCGCATCCCTGTCAGGCGTCAGCCTGCGTTTGCCTTGGCGTGCCTCAAATGTCGCGGAATGTCGCAGAGCTCTGCAGACAACGCGCAACTCACATACAACGTAAAATTTGCAGCCGAGGTAAACACCAAGCCTTGCCAGGCGATATATAGTCACGTACTGGTGTTTGCAGTTGAGCTATGGAACAGACGGCTCATATTTTCCTGATCGATGACGACCCGGCCGTGCTGAGGGCGCTCAGACGCCTCTTTCACACTCACGGATTCATCGTGGAGGCGTATGAGTCGCCGCAATTCTTCCTTGATCGCCCGAGGCCGGACGGTCCTGCGTGCCTGATCCTCGACATGCGCATGCCCGAGATGAGCGGTCTCGACGTCCAGCAACTGGTCAAAGGACGCGGTGACGACATTCCCATCGTGTTTCTCAGCGGCGCCAGCGACGTGCCGAAGACCGCGCAAGCCATGCGCAATGGCGCGCTCGATTTCCTGGTCAAGCCGGCAGACGAGTCACAGCTCCTCGACGCAGTCACGCGGGCGCTGGCCTGGGACGTTCGGCATCGGCTCGTTCGCGCGGAGCAGCAGAAGGCGGCCGACCGTCTGTCCCGGCTTACCCATCGCGAAAAAGAAGTGTGCGAGCTCGTCGTTCGTGGTCTGATCAATAAGCAGATCGCCGCCACGCTGGGCATTGCCGAAAAGACGGTGAAGATTCACCGGGGCCGCGCGATGCGGAAGTTGGACGTCGATTCGGTCGCGGCGCTGGTGCGACTGTTTTCACTCCTCGAAGAGCAGCCCGCCCTCGCCTGACATCGGAGCGCCCATCCTCGCTGACGTCGGGCATTCCCGCCGGCATCCGGACCGCTATGCGGCTCGTTGAGTGAGTGTGTATTCGTTGTCAGACCAATTCCGGCGTTTCGTCCAGCGGCAGCATGAACTCGACGATCGTCCCTTGCGCGGCGTTGCGAGCTTTGATTGACCCGCCATGCACTTCGACAATCGATTGGGCGATTGACAGGCCCATTCCCATTCCATTCGGCTTGGTCGTATAGAACGGGTCGAACACCCGCCCCTCCGCCCCTTCCGCGAGACCAACGCCGGAGTCGTGGACGATAACGCGAGCGTCGCCGCGCTCGGTCCGACGGCAGCTGACGCGCACCATGCGCTCGGCGTGAGTCTTGCCGATCGCCTCCATCGCGTTGACGAGCAGATTCAGCACGACCTGCTGCAGTTGCACGCGATCGCCCCGAACCATGATCGATTGCGGGTCAAGGTCGAGCGAAATGGTGATGTTACGAATGAGTGCATCGCTACTCACGAGATTTGCCACGTCGGTAATGATTGACTGCAGGTCAACCGGCGTCATTTCGAACTCGCCTCGTCGGAGCAGCCCGCGCACCCGCTGAATCACTTCGCTGGCACGCCGCGCGTCCGCGAGGATATCGATCATCGTCTCGCGCAACTCGTCATAATCAAGGGGCACGCGGTCGATGATGCGCCGCGCCGCCTGCGCGTTGATGACGACGCCCGTAAGCGGCTGGTTGAGCTGGTGTGCCAGTGACGCCGTCAACTCACCCATCGTCGAAACGCGTGAGACATGCGCCAGCTCCTGACGTACCTGCTGCGCCTCGATTTCCGCGCGCCGCTGCTCGGTGATGTCGGCGAGCGTCACCACGGCACCACCCTCGGCTCGATTCAGGCGTGAGACGGCGAGCAACCACCACTTCGTGCCACCGGAGCCAACCGTGACGTATTCATTCGTGAAGCGCGCCCGAGCGCGGGTGAGTACTGCCTTTACGCCCGCCACCGCGTCTGAGGGAAACACATCGAGAATCTGGTCTCGCTCGCGGATGGGCGCGTACGGCATGACGCGACTCTCTTCGGCGAACCGTGTCCAATGGGTGTTGACGTTGAGCAGATATCCGTCAGCGTCGATCACCGCCACGCCGCTGGCGAGAGAATCCAGAATCGCCGACTTCATCACCTCGCTGCGCATCAGTGCGTCGTCGATCCGGCGGCGCGCCAGCGCGTTGGCGAGGACTTCCGAGAGCAGGCGCAGGTTAGAGATTGACTCGTCCGGCCACGCACGCTCGGCGAACGAAACGAACGCCAGAGCCCCGATGAGACGTTCGCCTGCGAGCAGCGGCAGCACGAGCACCGCCTTGTAGCCGTTCGCCTCGAACGAAGCGCGATCGACTGCGGCCGCGGGAGGAAGCATCGCGATGTCGGATATCGCGACAGCGCCATGCGCAAAGATGCGTTCACATGTCCAGGGAAAGTCGCGTCGAGCCATCAGAGGCGGCGACAGACCGTATCCCGGCTCTCGCCATTCTGAGACCAGCACGATGTCGGTCTCCTGCTCCACCACCTGAAACAGGCGCACGCATTCGACGCCGAGGAAAGTGCCGAGACGCTGGAGCCACTCATGGCACACCGCGTTCATTCTTTCGCTTGTCACCTGCACGAACGCCCGCGAGAACTCAGACAACAGCTTCTCGAACCGGAATCGTTCTCCGAGCGCATGCATCGATCTTCGTCGCTCTTCGATGAGCGTCGCGAGTGCCAGGAGCGTGACCCCCGTCGCGATGAGGATGGTTTGAACGTTGAGGATGAGCTGATCGGCCGGAACCGGCAACGCCACAGCTCTCCCTTGCACGAGGGCCCACCCGGACACCAGCGTTGTCCCGAGGAGGGCGAGGCTTGTGCCGACCGGCCCGAACCGCAGCGCGGCCCACAGCACGAGTGGGAGCTGCACGACGAGCGCGGTGTCAGTCGTCTGGGGCAAGATGCCCCCTGATCCAAGGGGCGCGCCGAACGCCACCCATCCGCTTGCGACAAGGCAAGCGGCGAGGGAGGCGGCCTCGGCGTAGCGCCATTCCGGCGTGCTGCGGAGCCAGGCGCGCGCTCCCACAATGACGCCGACGATCGCCGGCGTGACCGTAATCTGCGTAAGCACATTGGACGGGAACCGTCTCCACCACACCGTCCAATAGACGTCCCCATGCAGCCACGACACAACGGCGGCGTCCGCAAAGGTCGACAACAGCGGTCCAAGAACGACCGCCGCACAGACAAATGCTCCGTAGCGCCGAATTGTGTCGAATCGCGTGGGCGCGTCGCTGAGGATTCGTAAAAGCGTCGCGCCGATGAGGGCCTCGCTGCAGTTGGTCCCATACAGCAACAGCACCATCGACCAGGGCCACTCCAATGGTGCCTGCGCCAACACGTGCGCGGGAAGCACGCCCATCAGCGCGGCTGGCCACCGTCGCAACGGCGTTACAAGCAAGGCCGCGGTCACGATGGCGTTCGGTGGCCACAGGACGGAGGTCACCGCGGTCGACGGTCGCAGGCTCAGTCCGATAACACTCCCGGCGTAATACGCGACACCGACAGCCAGCGTTGTGGCGACGATCTCAGGTTCGAAGAAGGGCCAGCGTCGCGCTCGAGCAAGATCCATGTGTGTTGCAACACCCCTTGCGCGATGTACGAGCAATGAGCGTGCTCGCCGTGCAGGGGCCGTATTTTAACCACAAACGGGATGTGCCGGAGTAACCCCGAGTTCACCCTGCAAAACGCCGAGTGCAACGTTCGCCTTTGCTCTCAGCGCAGCCAAATTGTGGACGGTCTCACGAGCGATACACCATCGCCACAGGGTCATAAGACCAAGGTCCGACTTGTGAGGCATTCACGCGCTCCATAGACTGCCAGCGTTCGAGGCTCGGTCGAACCTTCCGAATCCGGGCACCCACCCTCCCCCAACGAGGACGTTCGAGTGGCTGTAACCGCTCTGATCTTCGTTTTCGTGCTGCTGGTCGCGGCGTCGCGCCACGGCCAATCAGGCACAACGCTTAAGGGGCACGTGCTGGATATACGCGGAACACATTTTCCCGCCGCCGTACTCGCAGTCGTCGGTTCCCTTCTCGTGTGCCCCACGGCCTCAGCGCAGTCGCAGCACCACAGGACCGTACTGACTGTGCAATGGAGCAGTGAGGATTTCCCGACCAATCCCATCGTGGACGGCGCCATCCGACAGGTCCTGTCTTCGCGCTCCAACCTATTGATCGACTACTACGCCGAATACCTCGAGTCGGATCGTTTTCCCGCGGCAGAGGCGGCGGCGGCGCTGCGCGACTACATTCGCGAGAAATACCGTGGCAGGCAAATCGACCTGGTAATTGCGATCTCCGAGCCGGCACTGCAGTTCGTGCTCCGACATCGACACGAGCTGTTTCCGAATGCGCCTGTCGTGTTTACCGGCACGACCGCGCCACCTCCCGGCGTTCGCAGCGAGGGCGCAGGACTCACCGGGGTGCTGAGCGACGTGGCGTTCCGCGAGACCCTCGTACTTGCCTTGAAGCTCCATCCGTCCACGGAACAGGTGTTTGTCATCGCCGAGGCCGCGTCCCCCGATTTCTTGGATCGGGTCCGGGATGCTTTGAGCGCTGCGGCACCGCCGTCCGTCAAGCTGGTCTATGTCAACGAACCCTCGATAGAGCGCCTGACCGCTGCGATCAAGACCGCTCCCCGACGAAGCATAGTGCTCTTCATTCGTTACTCCCAGGAGAGTCCGGGCAACGTGGTCTTTCCGGCAGCCGTATCGCGCGCCGTTGCTGAGGCATCGCCAGTGCCGGTCTATGGAGCACAGGCCTCGTACGTGGGTCAGGGTATCGTTGGCGGCGCCATTCGAAGCCCGCAGGCGCTTGGAACACGTGCCGCAGAACTTGCGCTGCAGATCCTCGACGGGGCGCGCGCTCAAGACGTCCCGCTCGAAAACGAACGCCTGGTACCCACCTTTGATTGGCGCCAGCTCCGGCGGTGGGGCATTGATGCTGCGCGCCTCCCTGTCGGATCCGTCATCCAGTTCAGAGACCCAACGGCCTGGGAGTTGTACCAGTGGTACATCGTGGCCGCACTCTCCGTCGTCGCCTTCCAGGCCCTTCTCATCAGCGGGCTGCTGGCTCAACACACGCGCCGGCGTCGCGCCGAGGAAGTCAATCGCGCGAGCGACGCGGCGCTCCGAACGAGCTACGAACGCATCCGGGAGCTCGCGGGCCGTCTCATCAACGCTCAGGAAGCCGCGCGGACACGAATCGCAGGTGATCTTCACGACGACGTCGGCCAGGAGCTGGCGGGCATTTCAATCGCGGTGAGCAACCTGAAACGGTGGCGACGCAACGTTCAGGAGATCGCCACCCAGGAAGCGTTGTCCGTACTTCAGCGCCGCGCCCTCGGGTTGGTCGACCGTGTCCGCCGTCTGTCGCATGACCTGCATCCCGGCACACTGCGCCATGTCGGTCTCGCTGGCGCCCTCGACGCGTACTGTCTTGAAGTCGAACAGCAATACGGCGTCGACGTAGCTTTCACTTCCGAAGGCGACCTGCGCAGCATCAGCGACGAGGCGGCGCTGTGTCTGTTTCGAATAGCGCAGGAAGCGATGCGGAATGCCACCACGCACGGCAAGGCGCGCCATCTCACGATCACCGTCGCCAGCCTCGACCGCGAGGTGCAGCTGACCATCGCTGACGATGGCATCGGTTTCGATCTCGAAGCAGCGCGGCGGCAGAGATCAGGCCTTGGCCTGGTCACGATGGAAGAGCGCGCTCGCGTCGCCGGGGGTTACGTGCAACTCGTCACACAGCCCGGAAATGGAATGACCGTTCGGGCAAAGGTTCCCGCCTCTGCCACCGGCCGCGCGCACAAGAACGTTGTTGAAGAGGCGGATGGATACGGAGGCCGAGATGAGTCTTCCCAGAGTCCTGATCGTCGACGATCACAAGCTGTTCGCCGAAGGTATCGCGCAGCTTCTCAAAGGCCATTACGAGATTGTCGGGACCGTCGGCGACGGCAGCCAGCTGAGCGACGCGGCGCTGCGCCTGCACCCTGACGTCGTTCTGCTCGATCTGTCGATGCCGAATGTGGGAGGGCTGGAAGCACTCGGGCATCGTCGGTCTGCACGCATTGATTACAAGACGATCGTGCTGACCATGCACGGTGATGCCAGGCTGGCCATCGAGGCGTTCAAGGCCGGCGCGTCCGGATTCATGTTGAAGGAATCGAGCGGCGACGAGCTGCTCACTGCCCTCGACGCGGTACTGCAGGGTCGCACATATCTGACGTCGAGCCTCACAAAGGACGTACTCGAAATGATGGCTGAACCGTCACAGTCGGAGGGCGTCAAGCTGACGCCGAGGCAGCGAGAAGTGCTGCGGCTGATCGTCCAGGGACAACGCGTGAAGGAAATTGCGGGCATCCTCGATCTCTCGCCGCGCAGCGTCGAGTCCATCAAGTACCACATCATGCAGGAGCTCGACGTGCACTCGACGGCCGAATTGGTTCGTTACGCCCTGCAGCACGATCTCGTCGGCGTGTGAGAAGGTGTGATGACTCGGCGCGGCCCAGTACTTTCTCCACCGTTCGAACTAGTACTTTATCCAGCGTTCGAACAGTCCTTTTTCATCCACCCGACCGTACTCCTCCTGTTTCGAGCTGCGGCGCACTCTCGTAGACTGCATTCTGCTTTGGACCGGCGCACGCGCCCGGTGCGGAGTGCATCACGAGGCATTGGCAAGCCGTCATGGGACCTGCGGAATGTCATCACTCGACTCGGGCTCAGGGCGACCTGACCATGGTCGAAGGCCAGCCGTGGACCTAATGACTACGTTCTTGAATGACGGAGGTGGTTGATGGTGCCCACAGCAGTTGTTCCGTGCCCGCTGGAAGCGCTGCCCTGTGCCGCGGCTTCCACCGACTCACGGCTGTGCATCACGGCATCCAACTCCTGCTTCATCAAACGCTGGACGGCGTCGGGCGCCGACGCCCGGCTTCTGCCCGGCGCGTCGCTCGCGCTGTTGTGCCGGCCGGGCCCGCGCAGCCGTTTTCAGCGTGAATTGTCACGACACTGTTCGGCGCGGCAGCCTTTCTCCCTGAGGCTGGCAACGCTGTCGGTGCTGGTCCAGCTCACCCCCATCCAGGCGAGCGACGACGCAGGCTGGCTCGTGACCGTGCGCGATACGCCGGCCGCGCACGACATCTCGACCGATCGCCTGCTCGTCGCCTCGCTCGTGCACGACCTGAAGATGCCTGTGCAAACAGTGCTTGGTTGGGTTTCGCTCCTGCGCAAGAAGCGCGTGGACGGAGCCCGGCTCGATGAGGTCCTCGGGATCCTGGAACGGAATGCGCGTCTCGAGGCCGACATGCTGAATGAATTGCTGGAGGTGGCCTGCGTCCGACGGACATCGCGCACCCGGGCGCCGTCGCGGGTGGATCTGGCGGAGCTGGTGCGCTCCATGACCGACGCGCTTCGGCCACTTGCGGAAGAAAGTGGTGTCCAACTGGAAGCGCGAGGCGCCAGCGCGCCGGTCTTTGTTTCTGGAGATGCCCAGGACCTCACACGTGTGCTGGGTAACCTGATCGCCAACGCCATCAAGTTCAGCGAACGCGGAGGCACCGTAGAATCGCGACTCTCGCTGGAAAAGGGTTCCGTGAGACTCGTGGTGCGCGACCAGGGACGGGGAATCGGCGCGCGCTTTCTGCCGTACGTCTTCGACTCGTTCCGTCAGGAGCACCGGTCGCAGTCGGGCATGGCCGACGGACTCGGGATTGGCCTCGCGACCGTCCGCCAACTCGTGCGGCGGCATGGCGGTGTCGTGCGCGCGCAAAGCGGAGGCCCCGGACAAGGCTCGACGTTTACCGTAATGCTTCCGCGCTCATCCGCTAGGGCGAGATCCATTGTCCGGCCAGCCAGCGGAGCTGCCTGCTGAAGGGTGACCCACATGATGCGGGATTCCGCAGTTTCGGTGCACGCTCCATCGATGGAGCTGCCTTCCGTCGTTCAGCAACTCAGCCCAGATTCCACCATCGTCGGGGCGAGCGATCCCATGCGGTACGTGATGCGTCAAGTCGAGCAGGTTGCGCCGACGAACGCGACCGTGCTGCTGCTTGGGGAAACCGGCACGGGAAAGGAGCTGGTGGCGCGCGCCATCCACCAGAACAGCCCGCGGCGACACAGAAGCTTCGTCGTCGTCGATTGCGGGGCGCTCCCGGCCACGCTCATTGAAAGTGAGCTTTTCGGCCGCGAGCGTGGCGCGTTTACCGGCGCCCACACCTCTCAAGCGGGACGGTTCGAGCTGGCCAACGGCGGTACCGTCTTTCTCGACGAAATCGGCGAGCTCCCGCTCGAGCTGCAGCCAAAAATCCTGCGCGTGCTGCAGGAGGGACAGGTCGAACGTCTCGGTGCCGGGCGGACGACGCGAGTGGATGTCCGAGTGGTGACGGCGACCAATCGCAACCTGGCCGAGGAGGTCCGATCCGGCCGGTTCAGGCGGGATCTTTTCTATCGTCTCAACGTCTTCCCGATCACGCTTCCGACTCTGCGCGAACGGCGTGACGACCTGCCTGCCCTTGTCCGGTACCTCGTCAATCGGCTGGGACGCGACCTCGGGAAGCCGATCGCACACATCACACCAGGCACGTATCAGGCGCTCGAGCGCTATGACTGGCCAGGAAACATCCGCGAGCTGGAGAACGTGCTCCAGCAGGCGATCATCGTTTCGCACGACGGTGGGCTCGATTTGTCCGCCTTCGTCGGCGAATCGATGCAGGTCGAGACGCCCGTGCGCAGGCCGCCGAACGGCTCGCGGTCGCTCGTCGACGTCGAACGCGATCATATTCAGCTCGTCCTCGAAACCGTCGGGTGGCGCATCGAAGGCGTCGCAGGCGCGGCGCAAGTGCTCGGACTCCGACCGAGCACGCTGCGGACGCGAATGCGAAAGCTTGGCATTCAGCGTCCGCCGAAACCGCAGGCGCTGCAAACGTAATCAGACGCAATCGGACATTTCGTCTCCGATCGCGACGCCACTCAACGAAGCGGGAACCGGTGCGCCGCAGAGGGTCGAGCCATGACGAAATCGCTGGTTGACAACATCCGTCAGACGATTACGCCATCGGTCGTCTCGCAGTTGAGCGGCACGTGTGGGGAATCAACGCAGGCCGTCGAGCGCGGGCTGTCAGGTGCAACAGTCGCGATCCTCGGCATCATTGCCACCCGATCCAGCGATCCGCGCTTCATCAACCAGCTGTTCTTGCTCGTCAGAGAGCCGAGCAGCGCGATGTTGCTCGAAACCCCCGTCAAGATGCTCGAACACGCTCGCCGAGCAGCGCTCGAGCCAGACGGGCGGTTTGGTCGTTTCCGGTCCCTCGTGCTCGGGCACAACGGCGTCTCGCTCGCCGATGGGCTGGCGCGATTGAGCGGGGTCAATTCGTCAACGGCCGCGTCCTTGCTCGCCGTTGCTTGTTCATTCATCTTCAGGCAGCTTGGCAGGCTCGTCCGTCAGGATCGTCTCGACGCGGGAGGTCTGGGACGCCGCTTCGCGAGCGAGCGGGCGTCTATCATCGCGGCGCTGCCTGCGCGGCTTGCGTCCGTGATCGCCATCCGCGCGCCTGCAGCTCCGATGCGGCCGCCACAATTCGAACGTGCTGCGACCATCCTGGCCCCCATGCCGCGCACCTGGTCGCCGCTGGCGTGGGTTGTGGTGGCGCTGCTCGGGGCCGTCGCACTGGCGGCGCTGTTCGACGTTCTGGGCGCAAGTCGGCCCGCTGAGGAGTCTTCTCTCGCCGCCCCAACTGGTAGCGTCGGAACGACTGGGAGCACGGGGTACGTCACGCGCGCACTGCCCGGCCGGACGGAGCTTCGCATTCCGGCTTCCGGCATGGAGGGACGGCTGTTGATGCACATCCAGACTGCATCGCCATTCGATCGTGAGACGTGGTTCGACTTCGATCGCGTGAATTTC